>Ga0308411_10002101_pt1 | contig 13546 bp, 14 predicted proteins | sample HotsprottomLayer_2_FD_203530 | JGI IMG/M metagenome (GOLD analysis project Ga0308411, IMG submission 203530) | Hot spring phototrophic mat microbial communities from Octopus Spring, Yellowstone National Park, Wyoming, United States -... | ecosystem: Environmental > Aquatic > Thermal springs >...
TGTGCAGCGCTGCGGTGTGGATTACCGCCGTGAGGCATGGCTTCAATGGAACAAAAAGCGCATTGGCGAACCGCATCGGCTGGCCGACTGCTGGCGGCAAGCAGTGGAAGAAACCCGGTTGCTGTTGTGCACCCTGCCCGAACCTTTCAGTGGAATGTGCTGAAAACTACGGAGATTTGATGAATTTCAGTCATTGGATTGTGGTTTATAAAACATCATTTTTCGCTCATCGCCCGTTAAACTACACGGTAGCTTTGCGGTTGAGCGGCGGCGGTAAACAATTCCCGCTTTTTAAGTGGTAAGCATTAGTGGAACGATGCCCATTTACGTTTACTATTGTGCAGAGTGCGGTTTGGAAATTGAAGAGATGCGCCCCATCGCATTAGCCGATGAGCCGATGTGGTGCCCGGTTTGCGGCAGCGAATGCCGCCGCGTGCCGGCGCTGTTTGCAGGTCTTTCCGGTGGGCAAAATGAAAGCTCCGCGGCGGTAACTCCATCTGGCAAACCCATCCACCGCCCGGGCTGTCCCTGTTGTATGCCGATAAGGAGAAAAAATACTCATGTCTGAACAAGCCGATTCATTTCAACCCATACCACTAACCATCTTAACCGGTTTTTTGGGTGCTGGTAAGACGACGTTGTTAAACCACATCTTGAACAGCGAACACGGCCTGAAAATTGCCGTGTTGGTCAACGATTTTGGCGAAGTCAATGTGGACAGCCGCTTGATTGTGGATGTGGAGGGCGAAACAGTCAGCCTTTCTAACGGCTGTATCTGCTGCACCATTCGGGATGACTTGCTGCGCACGGTCATTCGTCTGCTGGCGCGGCCCGACCGCCCAGACTACATTTTGATTGAAACCAGCGGTGTGTCCGACCCGGTTTCTGTGGCGCTGACTTTTATGATGCCTGACATCCGTCCGCTCATTAACCTGGACAGTATTTTGACGGTGATTGACGCCGACCAGGTGCTTTCTCTGAAAGGCGAAAACGCTTTGCTGGCGATGGACCAGATTGGCGCGGCCGATATGGTGGTTCTGAACAAGGTGGATTTGATCACCTCCAAGCGTCTGGAAAAAGTGCGCCGCTGGGTGCGCGATATTGCCCCGGATGCGCGCATTTTTGAAACCTCTTTTGGCAAGATTCCGCTTGAACTGGCGCTGGGCGTTGGACGATTTGATCTGATCCAGTTGAGCCGTGAGGCGCGGGATGTCCATGTTCACGCCGCCGAAGGAGAAGAACAAGAAGAACATGGAGAAGAAGAACACCATCATCACCACCATCACGACCACAGTCTGGTGTACAACACCTGGGTTTACCGTTCCTTTGAACCTTTCACGCTCAAAAATTTACGCGAGGTGACCAAAAATCTTCCGCCTTCCATCTATCGCGCCAAGGGGTTCGTATATCTATCGGATGCGCCCGCGCGGCGAGGTATTCTGCATCTGACCGGCCGGCGGGTGCGCCTTTCTTTGGGTGAGTATTGGCGCAAGGACGAAGTGCCAAACAATGAGACTGTGGTTATCGGCAGCGCCGGCGGAGTGGACGCGCAGGATTTGAAGCGCCGTTTTGAATGGGCTCTCACCCGTGAGGTCAACCGCCGCAAAACCCCGCTGAGCGAGGTGGTGGACTGGGTGCGCACTTCCTTCAATCAGGCATGATGTTAGGCTTTTTCATCAGCCCGCCCGCTTCGCCGGCTGCTGCACAGCTGGGCTGTGAAAAACTGATCCTCCCCAAACTGCTACATCTCTAATGGGATATTACTCGCTAGATCCTTCCCATCATCCTCAAGTGATAAATGGAGGTTTCGCAAAAATGAAAAAAACGAGTCTGAACCAAATCTTGTTTGTTCTTTTTTCGCTGCTTTCCGGTTATTTCTTTTTACAGATGCTGGTTTCCCCGCCGCTGCAAATGCCGTTGTACAGTGCGGCTTTGGCGCTGTTGATCGCTGCTGGCGTTCTGGTATCCCTTCGGGTCTTCGCGGGGTGGCGCCGGCTGGTGGCCGTTCCGTTGTTCTTGCCCGGGTTCATCATTGGCTATCTGGTGGGGACGGTTCTCTTCCTTCAGCCGCTGCCGCACACCCCTCCGCCAGTAGTGGAATTACCTGCCAATAAAGCCGGGGCAGGTTTTACCGCCGTGGTTTATTTTACCCACGGTGAACCGCCGACCTACGAAAAAGCCATCCCGGCCTGGAAGCACACCATTCAAGAGCTGGATGAAGACGGCGTGCCTTTCATCCCTTACCCACTGCGTCCGTTCTTTTTCAACGCTATTCGTGGGGAGTTTGTGAAAGCCGGCGGCAGCCATCACAACGCCATTCACAGCCGCACCATGCTCAAGCTGGAGCAGATGATGTCGTCCGTTCATCCCGATTTACGTTTCTACCTGAGTTTCATTGACGACCATCCACATCCTGATGAAGCCGCTGCTCAGGCGGTACGGGATGGTGCTGCAAAAATCATCCTGGCAAATGTTTTTCTCACCGAGTCCAGCCACACCCAGGAAGGTGAGGAAATGGTTGCGGGGTTGAATCTGGAACAGCTGGGTATTCCGGTCTGCATTACTTATCCCTTGTGGAATTCCGATCATTTGATTGACATGTTCGTTCAGCAGAGCGAGCAAGTGCGGCGCAACATTCCCCGCGAAAAGGTAGGTATTCTGCTGGTAGCGCACGGGCAAGCGCCGGAGTCAGATGCCATTTACCCCAAGCAAACCAAGCAGGAAACCGATTTTCGTCTGGCGATTCGCAGCCGCCTGGTAGAACAGGGCTATCTGGCGCAAAATGTTTCATTGGCGTGGATGGAATACCGCGAACCCACCCCGCAGGATGGTTTGCGCAGCCTGCTGGAGCAGAACGTTGAATTGGTGCTGGTCTATTCCTCTTCCATAAGTGCAGAAGGGATTCACAGCACGTATGAAATCCCGGAAATGCTGAGCGAGGTAGAACTGCCGGCTGGGGTGCGCCTGATCAACCTCGGCGCCTGGAATGACCACCCGCTGGTTTTGCAGGCGCTTGCCGAGCGCATCGAAGCCTGCCTGAATCCGTGAGGCAAAGAATTGAAACTCAATGAAAGGAAAAAGTCAAAAAGAATGACCCGCAAACTGAACCACAAAGCCCGTCGTTTTCTGGTGCCTAAAACCCGCTTCGGCAGAAATGTCAGTTTTTCCCAGCGGCACACCTCTCGCCAGTTCAAGCCCAATCTGCAGTGGGTGACGATAGAGGTGGATGGAAAGACGCTGCGTTTGCAGCTTTCTGCCCGCCAGATACGCACCCTGGGCAAGGAAAGACCGTGCAAAAAACTGTGGGCGGCGTTGAAACAACTGGCAGGTTAGAGAATGACCCAAGTGCGAAATCGAAAATCGAAAACCAGAAATCGTAAATCCCCCATCCCGATTAGCGTGTTGGTCGGCTTTCTCGGTGCGGGCAAAACCACCGTGCTGAATCAACTCCTTTCGGCCAACCACGGGCGCAAAATAGCCGTTATCGTCAACGAATTTGGCGAAATCAACATCGACTCGAAATTTGTGTGTCATACCACCGAGAAGGTAATTCAGATGTCCAACGGCTGTATTTGCTGCACCCTGCGCGAGGACTTGCTGACCGAACTCACCGCCCTCAGCCAGACTCCCGGTCTGGAGTATATCCTCATCGAATCGACCGGAATCGGCGAACCCATGCCGATTGCCCAGACCTTCTACATGGGTAACCTGGAGGAAGTTGTCCGGCTGGACAGCATCATCACGGTAGTGGATGCGGTCAATTTCTGGAGCATCTACAATAGTGAAGGCGAACGCCTGGATACGGATGGGCAGGTCGTCACCGAGCCACTCGCGCCCTTGCTGGTGGACCAGCTCGAATTCACCAACATTGTGCTGATCAACAAAACCGATCTGGCCGAACCCGACGATGTCACCAACCTGGAGGCCTTCGTCCGTCAGTTGAACCCCGATGCGCACATCTACCACACTGTCCACGGGCAGGTTGACCCATTCCTGCTGATCAACACGGGACTGTACGACTACGAACGCGGCGCGGAAGCCCAAAATTGGGACCTGGAATGGAACCAACCCTCCAGCGAAGTGGACGAGTACGGATTCGGCAGTTTTGCCTTTCGTTCTGAAACGCCGCTCGATTGGCGATCTTTTGAGGTCTTCTTAAACAGCCCCGTGTACGACCGGGTCATGCGCTCTAAGGGCATTGTGTTCTTTGCCGATCATAGCCCGGTCATCCTCAGCCAGGCGGGAGGATTGTGCGAAATTGAGGTACTTGAACCACTGGAAGGCAGCGCTGTGCATGAAGAGATCGAAACCACCGAATTGGTGTTTATCGGCCAGGGATTGCCCAAAGCCGAGATTTTATCCGCGCTGGAGGCGTGCATTACAAAGTCAAGTATTCTATGACAACCTCAAAATTTTATGACGTTCTGATCATCGGTGGAGGCCCGGCTGGGCTGGGCATGGGGCTGGTGCTGCAAACCCTGGGGCTGCAAAACTTTGCCATCCTCGAACGCCACGAAGTCGGCGCATCATTTCGCCGCTGGCCGCGCGAAATGCGCATGATTACACCTTCGTTCAATGGTCATGCCTTTGGCTCTCTCGACCTGAACGCCATCGCCCCGCGCACTTCGCCCGCTTACACCCTCAAAATGGAACACCCCGACGGCAAATCCTACGCCGAATATCTGCAACTCCTGAGCGAGTACTTTGAACTGCCGGTCGAAACAAGGGTGGACGTGCGAGATTTACTGCCTGAAAGCGATGGAACGTTTTGCGTGCTGACGGCGCGGGGAGACTGGCGGGCGCGCTTTGTCATTTGGGCGGCGGGTGAATTTCAATATCCCCGGCGGCCAGCCTTCTCCGGCTCTGAATTGTGCCTGCACAACAGCCAGGTGAAATCGTGGCAAGATATCAAAGGCCAGCGGGTGGTTGTCATCGGCGGTTATGAAAGCGGAATCGACGCTGCCATCCACCTGGTTCGTTTGGGCAAGCAGGTGCAGGTGTTGGAACGCTCCAACGTCTGGCAGGCCGATGGGCAAGACCCCAGTACGTCGCTGTCGCCGTTCACGCTTGAACGCCTGCGCGAGGTGATGTCGAGCGGCAACCTCGATCTGCTGGGTGGCCTGGAAGTGCAGAAAGTCACCCAGCTCAATGGCGAATTTGTCGTTCACACCACTCGGCGCAAACGCTTTAGCGCCGACGCTCCGCCCATCCTGGCAACCGGTTTCGAGAGCAGCGCCCACCTGATTCACCCGCGCTTTGCCTGGCGCAAAGATGGCCTGCCTGAACTGACCGAGAACGATGAATCCACGATCACCCCGGGCTTATTCCTGGTTGGGCCATCGGTGCGGCAGGGAAATGTCATTTTTTGCTTTATCTACAAATTCCGCCAGCGTTTTGCCGTGGTGGCGCGCACCATCGGCGAACGGCTGGGCATGGATATCGAACCGTTGGAGTATTACCGCGCCTACGATATGTACCTGGACGACCTTTCCTCCTGTGGCGAAGTCTGTGCATGTTAAGGAGGCTAATGGACACCACCCTGATCATCGGCAAAGAAAATTCGGGCAAGACCATGCTGGCTGCCAACCTGACCGGGCGAACCCCGCTCAGCGCCAATTTTCGCGGTTCGACGGTTACCTGCGAAATCTATTCGGATGGAAATCATCACTTTGTGGATACCCCTGGCATTCTGCTCCAGAGCGACAGCCAGACCACCCAGATGGCGCTGGCACAATTGCAAGCGAACGAAAGGGTTTTGCTGGTCGCCAAATCTACCCATTTGGATGAAGACCTGAACGACCTGCTCCCGTTGGTGGCTGGAAAACAAGGTGTTGTTGCACTCACATTTTGGGATAAAGTGCCTGGGGATTCCGGTGGGCAAGCCGTTCTGGAACGCCTGCGCGCGGCCCTTGGTGTACCGGTGATTGCGCTGGATGCGCGCAACGTGAATGCTGAAGAACGAACCCGCCTGTTTCGCGCGCTGAATGAGGCGCCGTCCCTTAAGGAAAAATCCATCCCCTGGAGAATTGGCTGGCAGATTGAACCCGCTCCAGGCCCCCTCGATTGGCCTTTTTGGGGGCCGCTGTTTGCATCATTTTTGCTGCTCTTGCCGGCGGGATTGGCAGTGTGGGCTGCCAATTCATTCGCTGCCCTGGTGGAACCGCTGGTTCGGGGTTTACTCGCAACTTGGGTTGCGCTGACGCAAACGCTTCCGCCGTTGTTGGCAGAAATGCTCAGCGGTGATTATGGCCTGTTGACGATGGGTCCGCTGATGTTCGTCTGGTCGGTGCCAACGGTGGTTCTGTATGCCCTCTTGCTCGGTTTCTACAAAGCCAGCGGCCTGGCGGAGCGCATCACAGCCACCCTGCACCCGCTGGTGCGTCCGATAGGCCTGGCCGGGCGCGATTTGCTGCGCGTGATGATGGGCTTTGGCTGCAATGTTCCGGCGGTGATTAGCACGCGCGCTTGTTCAGCTTGCACGCGCGGCCCTGCGATTGCCGCAATTGCCTTTGGGTCAGCCTGTTCCTATCAATTTGGAGCCACGCTGGCAGTCTTTGCCGCCGCCGGGCGTCCCTGGCTGATTTGGCCGTATATGTTCATGCTCCTTGGCTCGGCTTTCCTGTATACGCGCTTCACCTCGCCGCCGGAAGCGCGTTCGGCGCTCAACTTGCTGATGATTGAACGGCGCAATTTCCTCGAATGGCCCTCGCCGCAAAGCATCTGGCGCGATATGCGCCTGACGCTCGGTCAATTCTTCGGCACCGCCCTGCCCGTGTTTTTTGCCATCACCCTGCTGGCCTCTGTGCTAAACGGTCTGGGCGTGCTGGATGCAGTTTCAGGTTTGTTGACGCCGGTCATGGCGCTCTTTCGCCTGCCGGCGGAAGCCGCCCTACCCGTCGTGATGGCATCTGTCCGCAAAGACGGTCTGCTGCTGTTTGCCCGGCCCGAATTGGCGCAGCTTCTCGCGCCGCTCGAACTGCTGACCGGCGTTTACCTGGGCGGTGTGCTGTTGCCCTGCCTGGTAACGGCGCTAACAATTGCGCGCGAACAATCGCCTCGGCTGGCGCTGCGACTGATGCTGCGCCAGGCTGCCGCGGCAGTTGTCTTCTCCATCGTGCTAGCCTGGGCAGGCCCACTATTTCAAGTTTTGAAACTGGCATTTGCCAGATAATGCCAAAAACGCATCGAAAAGGAGATTGCCCATGCAACCATTATTTGCCACCAATATCTTGAAAAATGTTCACGTTTGCTTCCTGGCGAACAAGTGTGCCACATGTGAGAATAGTGACATGGAAGCATCAGAAGTGGAGTACTGTATTGCAAGCGGCTTTGTCCGCATTGTGCGCCAGGGCGATGGACGAACGTGGATCACCCACATCAGCAATGTCAGCATTTCCTACGACTCAAATCAAGCCTGATAAGTAGAGGAGAAAAGATGGCCAGTAAAAAGAAGGATATTCGCATCGTCACCAAACTGAAAAGCACCGAAAGCGACCACATTTATTACACTGAAAAGAATCGCCGCAACGATTCCGCTCGGCTGGATCTGCGTAAGTACGATCCCATTTTGAAAAAACATGTTCTCTTCAAGGAGACAAAGTGAAAGTAGCGTATATTTTCAAATCCCCGATGGCATCCGTTTATGAACTGGCGACCATGATCCTGCCGCAGTTGGAAAAGGGCATTCACGGCGCGCAAGTGGTGGGAATGATGTTTTTCGACGATAATGTATTCGCCCTGCGGCAAGGTGATCCGATTGGCGAACGGCTTGCCAAAGTAGCTGCTGAACAGGGCATTTTGATCATGGCCTGCGATCAATGTGCGCTGCGCCGGCAGCTGGCAGAAGGTGAATTTTCGGGCTGCGGGGCTGGTTCGGTTCAACCCAAAGGTATGATTGAAGGCGCAAAAGTAGGCTGCTTCCCGCAGCTTTATGAAGCCCTCTCTCACAACCCGCCTGATTATGTGATCAGTTTGTAACACGGTATTGCTTGCGCATCTGCTCCTCCCGCAAACGCCGGGGGCGGCTGTCGTTCTTTGTGCCGTCCCCGGCAAGGAGGAATAGACGGTTGAAATCGGATTCATATTGGTACCATTTCGTTTTTTTGCCGAAATTCATCCCTTAATGGATTGACAAAAGGAACGCATTCTTTGCTATAATGTTGTCAGTCTGCAAGCAATTTATATAACACTTCTTTCAAGGTGACCCGATGCCCGGATGCCAGGGCTTAATGGGCGTAAGCTGGTGAAAGTCCAGCGCTGTGCCGCAACTGTAACTGGTCAATGCAACCAGAAGCCAGGATGCCTGCCTTGAACAAGTGATTTCATTTGTCCTTCTCGAGCAAGGAGGCGGTGATGGCAAAATCATACTTTAATTGATCGGCCTGACTTGCTCAATCCTTTAAGGAGGATTGAGCGTTTCTCATTTAACCGTGTTTTTCAGAAACTGTACGTTTTTCTCCAACAAAGCGAAGTTGCCAAATTGAAAAACTGACGTTTTAGAGAAACTTCCACTTTTCCATCTGTATTCACTATTTTATAAACCAATTCACCTATTTCGATTCCTTCAGGAGCCAAAAAAATGAACAAACTTCTTGTCCATTCATCCTCGTTTCAGCCAACAACTCAATCCGTTGCAGAGCAAATTCCCAATCAACCCTTTTATTGGATTCGCAAAAGGGATGGACGGATTGTTGAATTTGATGTGGATAAAATTTCACAAGCAATTTTCAAGGCGGCTAAATCGGTTGGCGGAAGTGATGTCCGTTTAGCTGAAGAACTTGCCAGAGTCGTGGTACGTTATTTAGCCGAACAAAAAAACCAGGAAATACCAACCGTCGAAGAAGTTCAGGATGCTGTCGAAAAAGTATTGATTGAACGTGGACACGCCAAAACCGCCAAGGCATATATCCTCTACCGCGATCGCCGTACCCGAATGAGGGAAGCCCGCTCCGAATTAATGGATATTGTCGAAGATATTTTGGTGGAAACCAGCCGCGAAAATGCAAATATCAGTAATTCTCCTTCTGCCAAAATGTTGCAAATCGCTTCCGCTGCTAGTCGGCAGTATTATCTATCGCGTTTGATTCCGGAGGATATCTCGCAGGCTCATCGCAATGGCGATTTTCACATTCATGATCTGGATTTTTACGGCAAAACGCTCACCTGTGTTCAGATTCCGTTGGGCAGGCTGCTGAGCAGTGGTTTTAATACCGGCCATGGATTTATTCGTCCACCTAAACGTCCCTCATCTGCAACCGCACTGGCAGCCATTATTCTGCAAAGTTCGCAAAATGACATGCACGGCGGTCAATCTTTTGCAGCATTTGATCAAGATATGGCGGCATTTGTTTCGGGGGCTTCTGAATTTGAGGTCTTTCAGGCGATGGAAGCGCTGGTTTATAACCTCAACTCAATGCACAGTCGGGCTGGAGCGCAGGTGCCGTTCAGTTCAATTAATTTAGGCTGTGATGTGACTCCTGAAGGCAGGCTGGTGACAAAATGCCTGCTTGAAGCTTACGAAAAAGGGTTGGGTCGGGGGGAGAGTCCGGTCTTTCCCAATATCATTTTTCGACTGAAAGAAGGCATCAACTTCAATCCGGGTGACCCAAATTACGATCTGTTTCAATTGGCCATGCGTGTTTCCTCTCAACGAATGAATCCGACTTTTGCATTTATGGATTCTTCCTTCAATCGGCCTTACGGTATTGAAGTTGCCTACATGGGCTGCCGTACTCGGGTGATTGCTAACCGACACGGGCCGGCGATCAGCAATGGGCGTGGAAATTTATCTTTTACTACCATTAACCTGCCGCGCATTGCCATCCGTGCTAACAAGCACATTGAGGTTTTCTTTCACGAATTGGAAGCGGTGATGGCGCTGGCTGCCCGGCAGCTGTACCATCGTTTTCGCATTCAGTCCCGCCTGAAAGTACGCGATATGCCCTTTTTGATGGGACAGGGGCTTTACCTTGGCTCAGAATTGCTGAAGCCCGAAGATCCAATTGAACCCGTCATCAAACACGGTACGCTGTCCATCGGATTCATCGGGTTGGCCGAAACTTTGCTCACCTTAACCGGTAAGCATCACGGCCAGGATTTCGATTCCAGACAACTGGGGTTGGAAATCATTAAGTTCATGCGGAAGATGGTGGACCGCTTTGCTGAAGACTACGACTTGAATTTCACTCTTCTGGCGACCCCTGCGGAAGGTCTTTCGGGGCGTTTTGTCGCCCTCGATCGCCGCATGTTTGGCGTACTGGAGGGTATCACCGACAAGTCGTATTACACCAACAGTTTTCACCTTCCGGTGAATTTCGAAATTTCATCCTATGAGAAGTGCCTGATTGAAGGGCCGTATCACGAATTGTGTAATGCCGGCCACATCAGCTATGTTGAACTGGATGCTCCGCCGGTACACAACCTGGAAGCCTTTGAGCGCCTGCTTCGCCATATGAAAGGTTGCAATATGGGCTATGTCGGGATTAATTTCCCCATAGACGAATGTCTTTCCTGTTCAAACCGCGGAATTATTCAAGATGAATGCCCGGTTTGTGGATCATCTGATATTCGTCGTATCCGGCGGATTACCGGTTATCTTTCCACAGTGGATCGATTCAACGATGCCAAAAAGGAAGAATTGGAACACCGCCGCGTGCATTTGTCCGTTTAAGGAAAGTAGAAAGTTACCCATGAAAGTTCGCATTGCCGGCTTGATTCATGAAAGTGTTACCGATGGTCCCGGCATCCGCTCAACCCTGTTCTTTCAGGGATGTCCTCGCCGTTGTGTGGGATGCCATAATCCCCAAACATGGAGTTTTGCGGGTGGTCGGGAAATGGACACCGAGGAAGTCGTCCGAATGTTCAGAATCACCCCTTTGCTTGCAGGGGTTACCTTTAGCGGCGGGGAGCCTTTTGCGCAAGCCGAAGCAGCCGCAGTAATCGCCGGGAAAATCAAAACCCACCCTATGAATTTATGGGTTTACACCGGTTACACCTGGGAAGAGCTGTTGAAAAACCGTGAAGCACCGGGTTTCATGGATCTGATCAACCTCGTGGATGTGATCGTGGATGGAGCGTTCATCGAATCTTTGAAAAGTTCACATCTTCCCTACCGGGGTTCGGAAAATCAGAGGATTATTTTAGTCAAGGAGAGTCTGTCCCGAAATCAAGTGGTTCTTTGGGAAACACCTTCAGCCCCGACCAGAATGGGACTGTTCGCAACATGACCTTGAAAATTCACCCCCAGCCAGATTTTGGATTTGTGGGAAGAATCCGAAGATCTCCAACAGCCAGATTAGGCACGGCGATCCTTGCTTCAGCCTATCCGGCTGTGCAATTGGGACGCAAGATCCACAGCCAATTGAGTGATAGCCATCTTTTTATCCCGCTACAGTTTTTGCAGCCAGGCGAAAGAGTCACAAACGGAGTGTTCGGTTTTGAAATGCCCGTACCGAATATGTTGCAGGATCTGTTCCAACGCTATCAGACACTGGTCTGTGTCATGCCTGCTGGTGTGGTCATTCGCGGGTTAGCACCTTTGCTGGTCAACTGTGAGAACCTTCCATCCGTTTTGATTGTGGACTTATCGGGAAAATTTGTGGTCAGTCTGTTCGGTGATACCGACAAAAACACCAATCATTTTACCCGAGAAGTAGCCAAAATTACCGGAGGTCAGGAGGTGGTGACCGACTTCGGCGATCAAGTCCATTCGCTATCATTGGATTGGATTTCGGGAGATAAAGGGTGGAAACTGCACCCAAAGAGCCATCCAGGCGATGTCCTGGCTGCGTTGATCAATCATCAGCCCGTGGCTTTGGTAAAGGATGGTGATTTGAACCTTCCTGCTTCATGGATGAATTTTCCTTGGACACAGGCATTTCCTGACTGGCAAACCGCTGCGGCAAGTGGATACCGAAAGTTGGTGGTTCTCACTTGCCGCAGCATAGATGATATGTTCTGGCAGAGCGTTGATCATGCGCTGGTTTGTTTTCTGCCGCTTCTTGCGGTTGGGGTGAATTTTCCGCCCGGTACATCCGGCGATGACATCAGCCAGGCGGTTCTAACCGTTTTGCTAAGGTTTAACCTGTCGCCCGAGAGTCTGGTTTGCCTGGCAACTGCTGAAGATCTAAGGGACGAGCCGGGCCTAAACGAGGCAGCCAGACTGCATCACTGCTCCTTGCGGACTTTCTCCCGCGAGCGAATCAACCAAATGAAGAATCACACGGATTCTTTCCCGGCAGTTCGACCCTCCCGCAACGGCGGTGGAGTTGCTGAAACGGCTGCGCATTTGGCCTCTGGTGCCGAAACTCTGCTGGTAAAAAACCAGAGGTTCAAGCGTGTAACGGTTGCGATTGCAATGATCAAACCTCTGCTGGTGCAAACTTGAATTAAGCCTTGATTGATCTCATCCTTCACACACCTGCGGTAGCAGCCATCGCATCCCAAAACATTTTTTCATATTCCAGCAGCAGGCGGGCGGATTGACGAATATCCGCTTCGGTTACGCCGCGTTCCAACGCTGCCTGCACCGGCGGATAGACCTGCTCTTCGGCGGCCTGATAGTTAGCGTACATTTCAAAGAAGCGCACTGCCTGACGGTCGAAGCCGTAATGTTCCTGCAGGGCTCGGCTTACCCGCCGCGCGTTTGCAATCCACACCTCGGCGTCGAACAGGAAGGCGGTGATCAGTTCGGCGTCGGAGCGGTAAAAGCACAGGTAGGTTTCAAAGTAGCTGAAAGGCAAAGCCCCTGCCAGCAGAGGCGCGGCTTTCAATTCCGCCTCGCTCATCGGTAAGGCGGCAGCAAATTCCAGCACGGCGCGGTTGACTTCAAATTCGGCTTGCAGAAAGAAGTTCAGCATTTCGCGGCTGGGCAGGTTGCCGAAACGGGCGGTGATCAGGGCGATGTTCATGATCCCGTTGGTGACGATGTGGTACTGTTGGGCGGCAAAAATGCGCAGCGAGTCGCGTGGAACGCGGCCGGCTTCCAGAGCATCGAGATAGGGGTGGGTGCGGATGCCGTCCAGGATCGGCTGCAGTTCGCTGCGCAGGCCAGAAATCAGTTGCACGGCTGAGGAATAAGTTGAAGGCAGTGTATTCATTTTTCCTTTCTCCTTTCACAAATAAAAATTGAACTGTGCATGGGGGAGGAGGAGCATCAAAAAACCCTCTCGCCGGAGAGGGTTGACAGTAAGCAAAACCACAGCGGTTTTATTCTTCCCTCCGCCGGCATTACCCGGATCAGGTTCTGCGGGTCGAGGACTGGACGGTCCTCCTCTCAGCCCGGCCGCACCGGGCTCCCCGTTGTTATTGAATATTATACCCGCCGGATGCGGCGAGTCAATCCTGCAAATAATATTTTAATGGTGATTCCACGGCGGATTTTGGCGAAAACCCCGATTAGCGTCCGTGCCTGGGGTGATGATAGACCCAAACGAGTCGTTGTGCGGGTTGCCGTCGAAATTATTAGGGTTCATTTGGTTGCTGAGTTGTCTCAGGATGTAAAGCCTCATCATCTTATCTTCCGTGCTGAGCTCATCGGGGTCGTTGG
>Ga0308411_10002104_pt1 | contig 13535 bp, 13 predicted proteins | sample HotsprottomLayer_2_FD_203530 | JGI IMG/M metagenome (GOLD analysis project Ga0308411, IMG submission 203530) | Hot spring phototrophic mat microbial communities from Octopus Spring, Yellowstone National Park, Wyoming, United States -... | ecosystem: Environmental > Aquatic > Thermal springs >...
TGAAGCCCGACGGTCGCGCGTGTGTGAATATCCCGTTGGACACGACGGTCGGTGGGCGTCGTGGCGCGGGCGCGGTTCTGACCACGGCGTTATTGGAGGTCGGGTTCCAATACCATGCAACCATCGTGTGGGACAAGGGGTACATCAACGCGCGCACGGCGTGGGGTTCGTGGCGGAGTGCGCGTGCGCCGAGCGTCATCGCCACAGCGGAACTGATTGTGGTGGTCTACAAGCACGAATGGCGCAAGCGTGCATCGGGCGTGTCGGACTTGACGCGGGACGAGTTTATGGACTGGGTGCGCGGAGTGTGGCGGATTAAGCCCGCGTCGGCGAAGCGTGCGGAACATCCCGCGCCGTTCCCGATGGAGATCCCACACCGTCTAATCAAGTTGTTCAGTTATGTCGGGGATACTGTGCTTGACCCGTTCGCGGGTACGGGCACGACGCTGGTCGCCGCGTATACTCTCGGTCGGAACAGTATCGGGATAGAAATCGAACCGCGGTACGCACAATTGGCGCGGGACGCGCTCGCCAAAGTGGGCGCGCGCCCATTGGAAACGCTGGAACCCGTAGTGCCGGACATCGAGTACCTGCGGCAAGCGGTTCACTCGATGGACATCGTGCCCGACGGGATGAGCATCGTCGAGTATGTAGACTGGCTGAGACAGACGGATGATGCGGGCGCGCGTTCAACCAGCGAAGAGCCACGCTGAGACACGGTTCAGCACCTCCGTCTGCACGGCGGGCAGTGCCGCCGTCGCGTCGATGCGCTCCACGCGCCAATGCGGAAGATTCGCCGTGGTGAGTGCCAGCGCGTGTTCGTACATTGCTCGTGTCCGCTCTAAATCGGCGCGTGCGTGGTAGCGTTCGTGCCCGATATTCGGATGGATAGCCATCCGTTCCAGAACGGTTTCGACGGGCGCGTCGAGATACAACACCATCGTCTCCGTATACCGTGACGGATCGTCCGACGCCAACAGCAAAAACAGCGTCGTCGCATCGAGGCGCGGCTCGCTTTCCAGCAGCTGCCACACTTGGTAAGCAAATGTGGAGAGAAAGCATCGGTCGCGCACCAACACATCGTCGTCGCGGCGTGCCAGCGAGAGTTCTTCGGGGATGAGCGCACGCGCGCTCATAAAGAACGCCAACTGCGCCGTTGGAGTCGCGCTCCGACGAATCGCACGCGCGACCAACTGCTGACGCAACGCTAACCGTATCCCCGACGGCGCAGTCTCCGAGACATAACAGACCATAACCCGATGACGCAACTCGGTCGTGATCCAGTGCGCAATAGTCGACTTCCCCGTGTAGTCCAGACCTTCAAGAATGATATGGCGCATGGTAGGCTTCATAATACCTCGTTCCGCGCATCACAGATGGTTACGGTTTCACATCGCGCGTGGGTTTGCCCAGTGAACTACCGTCGGATAAATCCGATTTGCGTTTTGGTTGGCTGAAGTTTATATTGATAGGCAACTCTCAACCCCTAACGCCTCCCTGTTGTTTCTCCAACATACTACCCACCTGACCCAGCCATGAGGTACACTGTACGCGGCGGAGACACCCAACACAAGATGTTGGGGCGTCTCACGGGGAGGCTACAGATGGAGGTAACGATAGACGCTCGGATACGAGGTCTGCTTGTGCCACTGCGCGAGGACGAACGCGCACTGCTGGAACAATCGGTACTTGCGGAAGGGATACGCGATCCTCTCGTCGTTTGGAAACGCGCGGACGGAACGCGCATCCTGCTGGACGGACATCACCGCTACGAACTCGCCAGGCAACACGGACTGGACTACGCCATCGTGGAGATGACCTTCGAGACCGAAGACGACGCCGCTTTTTGGGTACTCCAGAACCAACTCGCACGACGCAATCTCACCGACGAACAACGCACGCTGGTTATCGGACGACTCTATAACCAGATGAAACTCGCGCCTCATCGACCGTCCACAGAAAAGGGGGCAAATTTTGCCCCCTTTTCTGGACGCCACGCAACATCAAAATATGTTGCATCGTTGTACGGTGTGGGTGATAGAACTGTACGGTACGCCGCTGAGTTTGCCAAAGCCGTTGACACGCTTGCCGAGATTGAACCTGAAGCGGCGGCGCGGGTTGTCGCGGGTGAACTGCCCGACGCGAAGACCGCACTGCCGAAAGTGGAACCCGAACTGCTGCCGAAGGTCGCAGAACGCATCGCGCGGGGCGACGCCCAGTCGGTCAAAGAAGCCGTGCGTGCCGTCAAACAGGAAGAAGCGATGTGGTGGGTGGAAAACACGAACCCGGAGACTGAACTCCCCGCCACCATCCAACTCCACACGGGCGATCTCCGCGAGGTGCTTGCCGCGCTCCCGCCCGAAAGCGTCGACGCCATCATCACAGACCCGCCGTATCTGTTGGAATACATCCCGCTTTTTGAACCGCTTGCCGAGCATGCCGCGCGCCTGTTGAAACCGCACGGCGTGTTGGTCGTCATGGTCGCGCATCTGCATCTGCCCGACTATATCAACGCGCTGGACAAACATCTCCACTATCGCTGGATTTGCGCGTATATCATGGACGGTCCCAAAGCGTCCGTGGCGATCTCGCGGGTCGCCGCCGCGTGGAAACCGCTCTTGGTCTATGTCCGACGCGACGCGCGCGACTTGCGGTTCATCCCAAGCGATGTCTTCTACGGCGCGAACAAAACGGAAGACGGGCTGGAGAAGGTGTACCACCACTGGCAGCAGTCGGAGCAGGGGTTCATAGACATCGTACAACGGTTCACGGAACCCGGCGATACGGTGCTTGACCCGTTCTTGGGGAGTGGGACGACGGGGGTCGCTTGTCTCCATCTCCATCGGCGTTTCGTTGGGTGCGACAACGACCCGTCCGCCGTAGCCATCGCGACGCAGCGGATACGGGAGGCGCATGAGTTACTATCGTCGTCGGCAACTCCACGACTCGTTTGAGAGCCGTGTCTACGCCGAACTCGAACGCGACGGGTTTGTTGTTCGCGATCTGACCTATCACACACACATGGGCGAAGAACTCGTGGCGCGGTTGAAGCGCATGCGCACGCCGACGGCGTTGCTGGTGCGCACACGCGCGGACCGCATCGCGGTTCATCGGACGCAGCCCGTCGTCGCGAAAATCGAGGTCAAGACCAGCGGGTATGCCAACGGGAGTTTCGCGATTGAGGCGTTCCCCCTCGCGGTGCATATCCTCGAGGCGAAGACGGTCGGCGCGGCGTGTCTGTATATCTGTTTCCAACGCGCGATACACTACGAATTCGGGTTCTGGGCGGGCGAAATCCAAGAACGCATCGACGGAGTATATATCCCCCCATATTGGCATGCGTTCGCCAAACAGTTCCCCGAATGGCTCCGATGTGCGTTTCCCGACACGCCGATACGATGGCTCCGCAACCCGACGCAAGGGTCGAACACGCCCTATGCGCTGATTGCGCCGTCCGTTGTCCGTTCGATGGCGCACTGGCAGACGGTTCTACACGAGTGGTTAGACGGATACGCCGCGGCAACGGCGTAGAGGCAATCGAGTCGGTTTATAACGCCGCGTGCCCGTTGACTCCGATGGGGTACAGCCCTGTCGTTCGAATGTCGGGTACACTCTCCGCGCGGAACGATGGTCGCAGGGCGCGTCGGCGGATGGGAGAGACTACAGTATCGCGTGCGTATCGAAAACCCCACGCTCTCGCATGAGGGCGCGCGAATTATCGCAATACTGCTTGTGCCCTACGGCAGGGGTACAAACCGCGTGGACTATCTCAGATTGTTGCTGGACTATATGCGCTATGTTGATGCCAATGAGAACCCAATTTATCTGCTCACCTACACGGTAGGACTGGACGCGACAGACTACACAGATACCATCGAGGTGGGGCTAGACACACAAGAGTTGGTAGTGGAACTTGTCGAACCGCGCTGGTACACAACTCTCGGTTTTTTAGGAGACCCTGTATGGGATGTGCGTTGGCAGGATTTGCGTATCTTTCTCAACGGCGTTGAGATTACGCATCCGTTTGACGAGCGGAGCATTCTCACAGTGGATTACTACCCCGCAAGCATGCCGATGGGCGCGGCAGAACTGATTGCGTCATCTTATGCAGGCTTGCCCGACCTCAACGACTACGATAACTGTCGAGACACCTACACGGTCACATCCGTCGCTACAGCGCGCGTCGTGGGCGGATACCGATGTCGCGAATCGGGCGAGTGGCACGAGTTCCCGATTCACTACGAGATCCCGTCTCTGCTTGAGGACGAGTGCGCCACGGGTCTGGACGCGCTTCCGCCAGAGTTCGGGGGAAGCACGACTTGGAACGCATCCATCGTGCCCCTCGATTCACTGACCATCCAGAATGTGTATCACGGTACGGTGGTCTGCAGATGTTTTTCAGAAGACGACTCTCGCTCGATTAATCTGCTACTTGCAACCGGCACTTACACGGTACACTCGCGCTCTGGACAATTGTTCATTTTTCCTGATTTGCCGCGGCAATTTGTGGCGATTGGAGATGTACCGCATGAGTATCTGATGTACCGCGCCCCACTGCCTTCGGTGAACGCCACGCGTGCGGTCTCCTCTCGTACTACAGAAAAGCGGTGGAATTACCCAGAGCAGTTCATATGTCGCCGCGACAACGCGCAGCCTTATCCGCTGCATCCGCAGCGTGCCGAGCTGCTCTATGTGCATGACGGCAATACCACAAACCCGCTATCCGACGGTCTCGATGAGCATGTCCACTCGCTTGTCATGTGGTCATCCAGCTCTCAGCGCACGATTGGCAATGGCTGGTGTGGGGCGTTACCTTGTCCAGTAGAATATAAAGCCGACTGCCCACCGCCATTCGATTTTGCATATCGCACTTACTCTCTCTCCCGTGCGCAATCGTACATGGTGGGCACGCAGTGTCACCCTTATTACCGACATCCTGAGCCTGCTCTGCGCTATTGGAACACACACGCCGCGCCGATGTGGTCGTACATCTGTTGGTTGCAAAACTGGGGATTAGACCGCAACGGGGACGGGGTGGCGGAGCCGACGCGCCTCGCGAGTTACTGGCGTCCGCATCAGTGCCAGCATATCGAGCATTCTGCGCTCCCTGAGAGCGTCCGTTCGCGCCGACGGAGTTATCTGTTGCTGGACACGCTCGCGAACGGCACATGGAGCGCGTGGATTTACGAGTTGTTCGGCATCCCAAGTGGGTGGGTCGGCAGCGTGCGTCCCGCGCTTGTCCCGATTCTTCAGCACGGGCAGCTCCAGTTAACAAGAGATTCCCGCCCGCGTTGGAGTGCCACGAACGCGACTCTGAGTTTTGGCGCAACGGGCATAACCGTCACGCCGACCGACACGACCCATACACTCACATTCACGCTCGCCGATTTTCGAGACTCGCCGTTTCTTTATCCCGCTGTGGCGGACAAAATCGTCGTCAACTATCCGTCCGAGGCGTACAGTTCACTCACGATTGAACTGGTGAGTGTGGAGGGCGAGATGACAACGATTGCCACATCGGGCGGTGAACATTCCATCCCGTATGGTTCAGACAGCAAATACGCAGGCACTTGGGCGCGTCGGTACGAGGCGTTGATCGCGAGCTATACGGAGCAGGGCGTTGATACTGACGACACGCGCGGGCGCAGTGTGCAGACTTTCGATACGCCTGAGCGCGCGCTCTTGTGGCTACTGCTCAATGCGCGGGCGGGCGAAACGATACGGTTCACCGTTCAACAGCGTGCGCCGACGCCATACACGCTCCCGTATCCCGTGTTCAAGCGGGACGCCGTCGTGCGCTTCACGACCGACAACGGCGCACACACGAACCCAGCCATCTACGGGAACCAGATGCTCAACTGGGGCGTGTTCGAGTATCCGCTTGCGACGAACACGCCGAGCGTGCGTCTGCCGCACGAACCGATGACACTGTACGACGCATGCGCACTCTACGAACAACTGGAACTGGGCAAAACGGGCGATTCAACTGCGGAAATTGTCAATCGAGCGAAAGCATGGGGATTCGACAGTCTGGAATTCCACGATTCGCCCGTCATCTTGAAGCATCGTTCCCGTGCGGTCATGATGCCGTATGTCTCACGCCACGCGCTCTGGATCCAGAACGATTGGCGCGAGTGCCCGCCGCTCCCCACGCTGCCTTGTAGACGGCTGCGTTTCGAACCCGATTTCGGATTCACAGGCGACTGGGGGCAGTGGGTCTACTGGTCTGCGCCGTCGCGCCGATACTACCTCACGACCGCAACCGATATAGAACTCATTGAAGACCCGCCCCCGACGGGCACGGTCTGGACGACCACAGATCGTGTGGTCGGACGGTTCCGCATCTACGCACACGACCGCGCCGTTGACGGAACGGAGACGATGTACCACCCGTCGAAACGATGGTTTCTGCGATGGCGCGACTCTGACACGAACGCCCCCGAAGACCGATTCGCGCGATTGACACCGTTCTTTAGCCATGCGTGGGTCTACACGACGAGCCAACCCGAACAACCTGAAGAGACGCGCACACCCATCGATGCACTGAACGAACAACGCGCCGTGTCGCTCATGCTCGTCTCACAACACATCGTTATCAAGTATCCCGAACAGACGACCATCTTGTATATGACCCCGTACTCGGAATGGATCGACATCAAAAGTGTGCCCATTGTTCACGGGTACATCGGTGTTGCTCGCAGAGAGAACGATCTCGTCGTCGTGCTATTTGTGGAAAATGAGTATCAGGAGGGTATCGTAGTGAACGGGAAGTACGCCGTTTTGGGCTACAAGGGTGAAACACGCGAAGTGCGTGTGTGGTACAACGCGGGCGACGATGACGACATCTTCACGCGCGTCTCCCGCGATTGGGGCATCAGTTTCGAACCCGCTGTTCCATGCGTGCGGGACGGGGGCACTCCACTGCGCGGGGTTCCGCTCGATGCGACGCTCGCGCTCATCCAACACGCCTTTTATCTGGTCGTGCGCGAGGGTGAGACCCATCGCGTCTTATCCAGTGAAGACGGCGTGAACTGGACGACCGTTCTAACGCTATGACATTTCCCGTCACTGGTTCGCGAGCCAGCGTCGGTTGTACGGAATCGGTCGCCCGACGGGATGGTTTGAACGCGGCGGGATGGAAATAGATGCCCCAAACGAACGCATTGGTCACTCCCGCGCGACAGACGCCAACTCATCGAACGAATCGGGTGAGAACGACTCGACTTCGGCGTGAACGGGATATCTATCGCGGCTTCAAAACCACGCATTGGTTACTCCCTAGACGCCGCAACAACTCTTCGAACGCATCGGTCCCGACCGACTCGACGACAACAACCGCCGCGTTCATTTCTTGCGCGACCGCGTCGAGCCGTTCGATAAGTCGTCTAAACTCGATTTCGGCAAGTGCAGGCATAATGACCATGAGAGCGTCTGCGCCGTATTTCCGCGCGTGAGCAACCATTCTCTCAAGGTCGCGTTTGGTGCGACACGCTCTGAGCGAGAGATTCGATTCGAGTAGTTCCATAGAACCGTCGATGCTTTCTGTCGCTGCCATTGCGAGCATTCCACACGCAAGTAAATCTTCGGGTTCGTTCATGGAGATACCGCATACGACGCGGCACGGGCGCGCGACCCGCAGTTCGACGGTCGTCCGCGTTTCGCCCAGTTGGATTTTCTTGGCAACGCCGGTGGCGAGACGCACGGCGTATTCGAGAGAGCCGTACAACGCATCCATCACATTCTTCGTCTCTTGCACGACAAGCGTGACAACACCGCGCGCGGCTGTCTCATCCATCAACCATTCATACGCGGCGTTCTCATCTGATACACCAATCGCATGCAACACGCGGTCGTCGCCCTGTGAATGTGAAACTGTTCTCATGCCTCCATTATACCACACACACAACCGTTTTGTCGAGGGGTGGGAACTTTCGGTCGTGTCTTTTCGTCTTTTGGTACGGGGGGAGAAGCACAATGAAGCGTTGGGTTCTACAGTGGTTCTTCCGATTACTGCGCGCGTGGGCGCGTCGGAACCGCGACGCGGTCCATCGATATTTCACTGAGCGCGTGCTGTTCATCAGCGATGAACACATGCGCGCGCTGTCTGGGGGGGACGACTCCGTTTATCGCGGGCTCCGTGTTGGGTATACCATCGCGCGATTGCGTGTCCGTCTGTTGATTGACGACTTTATTGACGGGCGCGTCTTGCCCGATACAATTGTCCGCTGTTAGGGTATCATGGAGCGTGTCGGTGGATGTGACTCAGGTTCGTGGATTGGCGGACGCCATCGCAGCGGGCGAGAAGGCGCGGGTTAACGCGGTTGCAGAGAAACTCGGACTGCGCGTCGAGTGGTACGGCTCGCATTTCCGATTGCGCCGCGGTGTGCGCAGTGTTGCCTGCCGTTTGGGAATGCCGCGTGAACAGTTAGAGACGCCGATGCGCGTTTTGTTCGGTCGGCTATGGCTAGTCGCGCGCCGTTGAATGTGGACGACGGGTTGTGCGTGCATACCGTCTACTCCTATCCCGCGCGGTTTCCGTCCTCTATCGCGCGTTGGGCGATTGAGCGGTTCACGCGCGAGGGCGACACGGTGTACGACCCGTATTTGGGGAGTGGCACGACGGCGGTCGAAGCGGTGTTGCTGGGTCGCCACGCTGTCGGGTGCGACATCAACCCGTTTGCGCTGTGGCTTACCCGAACGAAACTCGCACTTCCCCACCAGCTGAACTACGAGAAGATTGTGCGTGCGTGGCTCGTCCGATGGGCATTGGCAGGCGCGCACGGAACTTGGCATTCCGAATGGAACGCCCGTTGGTATGAACCGTCGGATTATGCACTGCTCTGCGGTCTGCGCCGTGCGGCGCAGTGCCCCATTTCACAACTCGCCTTCTTGCGTGTCGCCCGCACAGTGTCTTGGCTGAACCCCCGTTCGGGCAAAGTGTGCCGACTGCGCCGTGGAAAACCGCGCGACCTGCGCGATATGATTGTGAGTCAGCCCTTATGGATACGCGGGTGTCTGAGAAGATGGGAGCCGCTCACGCCCCATCAACAGAGCCGTCTGCGTCTGGTCTGGGGCGACGCCCGCACAGTGCGCTATCCCCCAGTGGAACGCCCGCAACTCGTGTTGACTTCGCCCCCGTACCTCAACGCCTACGACTACCTCGCGTGGTGTCGGCTGGAAATCGAGTGGCTTGCGGGATACCCGTGGTATGAACACGCCCGCAACATCGTGCCCGTGCGCCGTGAACCCGAATCGGCGTGGGACGACATCGCCCGCGCACTCACGCGCGCGTGGAACGAACTGAAGACAGGCGGGCACATGGTCGTTGTCGTCGGCGCAAGTATCGTGCGTGGGGAACGCTTCGATACCCCCGCGCGAGTGGAACGGCTCATCAACGACTTGGGGGGTGTCGTGCGCGAACGGCACACGCGACCCGTCCGTTCCGCCATCGGGCATTGGCGCGACGCCCGCGGACGGTTCGTCGCCACGCCCGACAAAGCCACGATGAAGACACACACCGACGAACAAATCATCGTCGCATACAAACACACGGTATTTGTAGAATAATTTGTAGAGGAGGTGATTGGCGACATTCCTCTGTCGCCTCTAGGCGACAGTCTCCTGCCGCCATCTTGTATGAACGAAACGGGTGTAGTCTCGTACTTGCTCTACTATCATCCCGACGCGACGAGCGGGGAACGGCTCGTGTGCGGGATGATCTTTCGCGTGGGCTTCAAGTGGCATGCGATGTTGAACAAAGACCCAACACGATACTGTGACGGGTTCGGAAGCATTTGTTCACCCGAAGTGTATCTTAAAGACATCCACAATTTCGTGCAAAGGTTTCTCAACACGCCGATTGCGACCGTTGCATCGATTCGGGCGATATTGCCGTTGCATATGTCGCTGCGCTTCTACGCCCACGATACCACGCACGATGTGACGGGGTACATGAACGAGTTGTTTCGGTTCATTGTGGTGCGCGATTTGTCGTCTCCGATAGCCCTTCCAGAAGATGGTCGATAAACGCTCGCTTCACACCCTCGGTCAGACGCATGCGGTCGTAGAGTAACACAGGCTTCACACGGAACTGTTCTCCGACCGTCTGTGTCTGTAGCGAACGACGCGAAAGAGACGACCGACCGCGTTCAATCACGATACGCGCGCGCGACGCGCGGTCGGGATGCACCGATACGGACGGCTCCTCAAACACGCGCACGCGCGGCGCACCCGCGACCCGACGCAGCGCACGCGGCGACCATATCGGACGGTTCCGCAACACGCGCATCAACCGTTCCGCAGGGTCGTCTTCCGACCAGATGGCATCGCGAACAATCTCTACCACCACCTGACGGACACGCGCCCAGAACGGCTGCATGTCCGACAAATTGTGCAACATCCGTTCCAACGCACTCATGTCAGGCATCCGATTCGCACCCCCGAAACGAATCTACGATACGAGTGGGCGATGCCATCTCGCGGGCGATACGCTCTTCGGCAAGGCGCACATACGCTTCCACCAGCTCAATCCCGATGTAGCGGCGGTCGTTGTGAATGCATGCGACAGCCGTTGTACCCGAACCCATAAACGGGTCTAACACGATGTCGCCGGGCTCAGTGAACAGTTTGATGAACCACGCGGGCAACTCCACAGGGAAGGTCGCCGCGTGATAGCGGTTGCGGCACTCGGTCGCCATATACAGCACATTCGTCGGATAGGCGTACTCGCGCCCAATCCAGTTGGCGACGCGCTTACCAAAGCCACTGCCCGCCCGCGAGTTGAACCGATGTAGGTCGTTCGCGCCCAGTTTCTTCAATCGCTTGTGCCGCCACTCGCCCATCGAGACCATCACCGCCTTCTGAAACATCTTGAACTGCTTCTGCTTGGTGAAGTGCAACAGCCGTTCCCATGCATCACGGAATCGGTTCGTCCACCTGCCGGGATAGCAGTTCTTTTTGTGCCAGAGATACTCTTCCGTCCACAGCCATCCTTGCTGGCGCATTGCGAGGATGAGTTCCAGCACATAGGTATGTCGCTCGCCGTTGACGACGCGCTCTTTGATGTTCAGCACGAACGACCCTGTGGGCTTGAGGACGCGCTTCAACTCGGCGGCGATGGGCAGGAACCATTCGACATAGTGGTCGGGGTGGACGCCGCCGTAGACATGCTTGCGCTGGTCGGCGTAGGGCGGTGAAGTGATGATGAGGTCGACGCAGGCATCGGGTAACTGCGTCAGCACTGTGCGACAGTCGCTGTGCAAGATACGGTTCACAAACCGCGCAAGTTGCGTCTCGTAGGCGTCAAGCATACCGCTGGCAGTATACCTTGCTTGGGCTGCATCTGCGCCCCAATATCTCAGCAAAATGCATTCTTCTGAACTTCAAATTGCGCCGTGGAGAGGGCTTGACAAATCGCTATTCGCATGAGGTATACTAAAGGCATGCCTCGGTCTCTGCCCCACCGGTGGGGTACGCCCGATGGCGCAACATGTCAGGCGTGCCATCGGGCGTTATTCGCCCCTAATCTTCGCGGGTTTGGATTCATGGTAAAATCTGTTCGTGCGACTCTACGGGGTCTACCACACGCCTGAACGGATCGGTTGCGAGACTATCTATCCGATGGTCGCCCACGCGATGGAGACCCATATCGTCTACGACGCATTTGCAGGCAACGGCGACTTGATTTTTGGACTTATGCGGTGGCTGCCCGACGACGACGCACGCGCACAGTGGTTCAGCGCACACGCATTCCTGTACGATGTGCGTTCCGAGGCGGTTGAGCGCATGCGAGAACGCGCGGTTGCGCTCGGAGTTCCAATAGACATCGCCCGTGAACACATCCGTGTCCGTGACACGCTCGCGGAACCGCCCCAACACGGCAAGAACGCCATCCACATCACGAACCCGCCGTGGTTCTACAAAGGCTCGCTCGCCAAGCGTCCCGATGCGAAAGATGCATGGGCGCACTACTTCCAGCGAACATCGTATGTCGATGTCTATCAACTCGCGATGGCGAACGACATCCGCCTCGGCGTCCAAGAAGCCGTCTATATCGTCCCGCCCAACTTTCTCTTCGGCGATACCGTCGCATCTGCCATCCGCCGCGAGGTGTTCCGATACTACACCGTCCCCACCATCGTCTACTACGCGCATCCCATCTTCGAGACGACCGACCAACACGCGTTGGTCGTCCACATGAAACGGAAACCGAACCCAGACGACGAACCGCAAGAAGTCGCGCTCGAATATCGGGAACCGCATCGCGTCTTTCGTTATAGAGAACGACTCTCCGTAGCGAACGGTTATCGGGCAGGCGCGGCGTTCGACGAGTATGTGGGAGACAATGACCGTCTCGCCCCGCACACCGTCCGATGGTATCTCACATGGGACGAAGTGCTACGCCGACGCGGGAACAACACCGTGCGTCTGTTGGATGTCTCGGTTTACGGGATTGCGACCGCGGACATCGACGACGCACTACTCGCCGAGCTTCGGGCGAACCCGTACTCTCTACGCACGCTGGACAGCACGAACGGGCGACGCGCAGGGTTGTACCGTGTGCAGAGCGACTACGGAGCAGAGGGAATTATTGCACTCCGTCCGCATCGAACGCATCCGATTCAGGTGCGCGTTTATCCGCCGCTGCCCGAATCGTGCTGGGATACCGTCGCCGAGGCGTTCAACACGACCTTGGAACGGCTTCGGGCACAGACGCGCGACGGGTTCATGACATGTTTTCGGTACGGGCACGCGCCGCGTCGGTATCTCGGACTCAAGCAAGCGGAACGGCTTCTGAAGCGCACAATCTTTGAGTGTCTCACATAGGCATATTCGGCGTCAGCACAATGAACACGCGGTTCGTCTGACCCCCTATCAGACCACTCGTGCGAGAAAACTCCACGCGCAGATTCGGCACATGGAAGGTCGGTAGCACGATGAACCCGCGTCCTGTGATGTCCGTGGCTTCGGCGACAACCATCTCTTGCGCATTCGTGAACGAACCATGGAGACGCACGGTATATGTGTTGACTAATTGATAGTGAATGATACAGGCGCAAAAATCGTGGAGATTCTCCCCCGATACTGTGATGATCGTCCCCATACCGCCCGATGCGAATGTCGCTAATTGAGAGACGGTCTCCGTTCGCACGCGCCCCGTCACGGGAACCGTGACGCCCGAACCAACGCCCCCAATCGTAGTGTTGAACACAACCCCGTTTTGTACGCCCACAATTGTCACATCGGACGCGCCGCCGCCCCCAGAGATGAGCGCGACGGGCAACGGGGCTTCTATAGAGACAGGAACCGTCGTATTCCCTGTTGCACGAAACCGTATGAGCGACATACCAGACTTAATTACGGCGCGAGCACACCGAGGGGTTAGCGGGTCAGCAGTCGTAGCGCGACCACGAAGTCGTGCGCTGTGCTGCAGCGGTCGGCGTAGCGCACCTTGTGTGCTACGGGACGCCATACCGCCGCGTCGCTCGCGTCCAGCCATCGTGGGGGAAACTCGCGCATGCGCGGCTCGCCGTAGC
>Ga0308411_10002107_pt1 | contig 13529 bp, 7 predicted proteins | sample HotsprottomLayer_2_FD_203530 | JGI IMG/M metagenome (GOLD analysis project Ga0308411, IMG submission 203530) | Hot spring phototrophic mat microbial communities from Octopus Spring, Yellowstone National Park, Wyoming, United States -... | ecosystem: Environmental > Aquatic > Thermal springs >...
CGCCGGTCCCGAGGCGGCGGGGCGGCTGGGGCAACTTATCAAGCCGGACTTCCTGAAAGCCTTGAAGGAGGGCAAAACTGGGGAGCGCGAGGAGCAGGAACACAAGGCGCTGACCGAGGTGCTGCCCAAGGTGCTGTTCCAGGCTGCCGCCGGCTCGTGGCACGAGCCGGCCGACTTGGTCGTTGCCAACGGCGAGGGCGTGGACAACGACGAAACGATGCGCGCCGCTTTCGCCCCGCCGGAACGCCGGCTCAACCGGGCCTACACGGGACAGGCACTGAGATTCTTCCTCGCCTGTCGTCCGGAACTCAAAGCGGGCACAGAGATCATGGCGAAGTGGATTCTGGGAGCACAGGATGACCCCACCCGCATTGCGGCGGTGAGGTATCTGCTAGCTGGCAAGCTGAAGGAAGCAGTCGCTGAGGAATTGCGGAGCCAGAAGAACGACGAGAACTGGTTGTGGCAGTTGGCCGCTCGCCCCACGGAGTTTGAGTGGTTTGGACGTGCATTCTCAGACGACGATCTGCATCAACTCCGGGCTTACGTGCTTCGGACCTACGACGAAGATCTGCGTGAGCGGTCAACTCCTGAGCCACCGCTCCCGCCCCCGGCGCCACCACCTCCGCCAATTTGGCCCCTCCGGCAGCTTTGGCTTTGGTGGGAGCATGAGGGCAAACCCATAGCCGATTATGTTGTTGAGGGTGAAGCCAACTGGGCGTTGTTCCACGGCGGACCGATCTGGGACGAAGCAGCGCGAAAGGCCGAGTTGAAGCGGCTTCTGCTCAATCCAACCTCGCCCGAAGGAAAACTGCTTTGGTATCGGCTCTTCGGATACGCCTGTTTGGTTTCGGCCGGACGCACCGTGACCGAGCTGCGGCGGTTCTGGCAGGAGCGGCTTGATCCGCAACGCTTCTGGGAGCAAACGAACGATGGCGATTTCTCGGAGAAGACCCGCAAGATTTTCGAGCAGGCGGTCACTGCGGAATTCAACAATCTGCAAGCCGGCGGCGAACAGGCGTATTTCTGGCGGCGGGTCTTCTATGACATCCGCAAGGTGCATCGGATGGTTCAAAACGACTTCCCGGCTGTGCTGCTCGATCTGGTGCATCAGGGCCGCGGTGGCCACTTGATCCAGTTCCTGCGGACGGGCCATCTGCCCGGCCCGGAACAACCGCGATGGATTGGCACGTTTGGCCAGAGCGCCGACACACCCCTGAACTTCATCATCCGGGAATTGTTCCGGCTGGAGGTCATCACCGACGAGGCCGTGCGGCCATATGCGTTTTACGTTTGCCGACCTGTGCTACGGGCGCTGGAGAAGATCAGGTGGATCTCTGACGGGGACGGATGGTTTAGCGGTGAAGACTGGTTGAAGAAGTTGGTTGAGGATCCCGTTCACGGTCCACTTTTGGAGCCTTACTTTGACATCCCATTGCTTCACTTGGGCATCACTCACCGGGGCAGCAAGATGCCGATTCCTCCACGCGAACCATGAGTTCCGCCATTCCCCACCCCAACACCCGCGTCCTCGATCGTGAGCATCCGGAATACGGTTTCGGGGTGGTCCGATACGTCGAGGAGGATGTACTGGGTGAAACGCGGCTGCAGGTGGCGTTTGATCATCTGGACACGCTTCAGGCGCTGCGGCCGGAGGAGGTTGAGCCGGTGGCCGATCCGCTGGAAGACGCGGTGGCGGGCCGCTGGGGTGACGTGGCGGCCTTCAAACGCAAGCTGGCCGCCGGGCTGGTCCTGACCGAGCACAACCTGACCCGTTGTTTCACCCGTTCGGTCGTTCAGCCGCTTCCGCATCAGGTCCATGTGCTGGACCGCGTGTTGTCGGGCAACCGCTTCGGCCATGTGCTGGCGGACGACGTGGGCCTGGGCAAGACCATCGAGGCCGGCTTGATCATCACCAGCCTGCTCCGTCGAGAACCGCCCCAGCGGATTCTCATCGTGTGCCCCGCCGGGCTGGCCCTCCAGTGGCAGGATGAACTGGAGGACCATTTCAACCTGCATTTCAACATCCTCGGCACGAACTTCGACGGCAAACGCGCGGCGAGTTGGCGCAGCCAGACGGCGGTCATCGCGCCCATTGACCGGATCAAGCGCGAGGAATACCGCGAGCTGCTGCAACAGGTCGGCGTGTTTGACCTGGTGGTCTGCGACGAGGCGCACCGGCTCACGGCGCGGCGCAATGCCATCACCCAAGACTTGGAAAAAACCGCGAACTACCGGCTGTTCGAGTTCCTGGTGCAAAGCCGGTTGATCCGGCACGTGGAGAATCCCGACCGCACACCGCGTTCGCCGCGGCTGCTGCTGCTCTCAGGCACGCCGCATCAGGGCGATGACGAGCGGTTCCTGCGCCTGTTGCATCTGGCCCGGCCTGACCTGTTCCAGCCGGATGCGCGCGCCGTGGCGGAGCAACTCACCCGCGAGTCGCTGACGGAGACGATCACCCGCACGGCCAAGTCGCGCGGAGTGGACTGGCAGGGCCGCAAGCTCTTCAAGGGACACGACACGACAACGATTGAAGTGCCTTGGACCCCTGCGGAACTGGCAGTCTCGCGGCTGCTTACGCAATACATCCTCAAGAGCCTCGACAACACGCGCTGTGGCGACCGCAGTTTCGCGCTGGTCGTCGAACTGGTGATGCACACCTTCCACAAGATTGCCGCGAGCAGTTGGCGGGCGTTGGAAGCGGCGCTGGGCAAGCGCGCAGAGGGGCTTAAAACCCGACAGCAGAAACTGGCCGAACTGTTGGAGTTGGACGAGGAGGAGGCCGAAGAACGCGGCACGCCCGGCCAGCTCGTGCAGGCCTTCTTCGCCGACGAGGAGAAACTGCTGGCCACGCTCTGCGAGCGCATCCAGGCCCTGCCGCGGGACTCGAAGTGGACGTGCTGCGCGGAGCTATTGCGGCAGATCGAGGAGCGCGAGCCAGGCGCGAAGGTGTTGTTCTTCACTCAGTATCGGGCCACTCAGGACGAGCTGTGCGGGCGGCTGGCGGAGCTTTTCCCCGGAGCGCGGGTCGAGGTGATCCACGGCGACACCCCGCCGGAGGCTCGGCGCGAGGCGCGGTGGCGGTTCGAGCAGGAGTCGCGGTTTCTCGTGTCCACCGAGGCGGGTGGCGAGGGCATTAACCTGCAAAAGGCCTGCCACATCATGGTCAATTACGACCTGCCGTGGAATCCGATGCGGCTCCAGCAGCGCATCGGTCGGCTGGACCGCTACGGACAATCGCGGCGGGTGCAGGTGTTCAACCTGCGCGTGCCCGAGTCGTGGGATGCGCGCATCTCGCAGCGAATTCTGGAGCGGCTGGCGGTCATCGAGCGCACGATGAACCTCGCGGGGCTAAACGAGGATTACCGCGAGATGCTGCTGGGCGAAGTGGCCGAGCGGGTGGACCCGACGAGTCTTTTCGCCCGGGCCATGCGGGGTGAGGAGGTTTCGGATACCGTGGTGGATGGTTGGATTCAAGAGGCGGCGCGCTCGGTGGACCGCCTGCGGCAGTTGCTGGGCGACGCGGGCGGTTTCAATGGCGATCCGTCGGCGATGCGGCCGAGCTTGACCGCGGAGGACTTCAAGCTGGCCTTCGCACTGGCGCTAGAGCGGCACGGACTGCGGCTGCAGGAGACCCGCAACAGCGCGAACCAGTTTGTGCCGGAGGTATATCACTTCCCGCTGCCCGAAGCGTTCCGCGATCCGGTGTTCCGCCCCAGCCGCACCTGCCACGTGGTGTTTGACCGCGAGGTGTTTCAGCGCGTGCGGGACGAGGACCTGGGCATGGTGCGCGGACAGCCGATCCGGCCGGTGCTGGCGGGCTTCGGCGAACCGGTGACGGACTGGCTGTTTCAAAGCGCGCTGGAGGCGCGGCCCGGCGAAAGCGCGTTTTGTTTGCGCGCAGGCGAGGACTGGCCACACGAGGAGGGATGGTTGTGTGTGTTTGTCTTGCGCTGGCTGGGTGAGACGCGCCGGTTGTACGCGCCGGACGCACTTGTAGGGGCGTGGGTGGACCGGGACGGTCATGCGACTCCGCTCGCACCCGGCGCGTTGATGCACTTGGCCCACCACGGGAAGCCTGCGGTCGCGCACACCCCGCCCGCTGGGGCTTTGACCGACATCGTTGCCCGGGCGCACGCGGTGGCTCGCGCCGTATTGCGGAAACAGGTCGAACGTTCCCAAAGCCACGCGACCGGCGTTCCCGGCTGCTCCCTGCTGTTGCTGTGTCGGCTGGTGCCCTGAGCTACGTCTGCTCAGGCCGATGACCCCACCGGTTCTCTTCATGCGCCGCCGGACGCGCGTTGCCGGGAGTGCCCGGTGGCGTTGGGCGAGCCGGCAGGGCGCCTTTCCGGGGCGCCTTCGCCGGTCACCGTGCCCAGTCGGCGAACCAGGCCTGTAGCCGGGACGAGTCGGGTTCCACCGCGGCAATCACCACCCGGTAGCGGAACCGCAGGGTCTGCCCCGGGGCCAGCCGCAGCCCGTCGGTGCCGAGCCAGTTGAGCGGGGTGGGCGACATGAACCCGTAATCCCGCGTGAACCACGGCTCCGGGTACCAGGGGTTGGTCGGGTGCGAAAACAACGCGACACTCTCAAACGCCTCGCCGCGCCTGGCCCCAAACACCGCCCAAGCCGCCGGCTGACCGAACGTGCCGGCTTCCGCGAGCTGCCCGCGGGCGTTGCGCAACGTGCCCCCGCCGCTCACCGCCAGGTCCGGCGCCACGCGCACCGCCAGGAGCGAGTGGTTGGTCTTTTCGATGCGGACCTCCCCGCGTGCCGTTAACCGGACCTCGAAATCCATGAACCGCACCTCCGGCTCGGGCGCGCTGAGGCTCACCCGCCGCCAATCGTCCAAGGGCGGCGCCGCGCCCGGCCGTTCCCAGACGCATTCCTGCTCGAACTCGACCCGCTCGCCCCGCTCGCGCACCAGCCGCAGGCGCCGGGAAACGATCCGCCCGCGCTCGGGTCCTTCCTGCCAGTAGTTGCCGCCGTTGACGCGGTCGCAGCCGAGGAAAATCGAGCTGTGGTGCGGGTAGGGCTCGGTCCGGTGCACCGTCACCGTGCGTCCCGAGCGCGGCCCGAGGACCGGGTAGAAGTACGGGTATTTCGTGTCCGCCCCGAACCGATACTCGGTGAAGAGCGCCCCGCCGATTTTCACCACCAGCCGGTCGGCCTGGAGTTCCGCGGCCAACAATTCCGGTCCGGCGGTGCGGGTCTCAGGCGGCGCGGGCGGCGGAGCCGAGGGGGGTTCGGCCGCCAGCGGGGCCGGGTTGGCCGCCCCGGCCAGCAAGGCCAGGCACGCGAACCGGCCAAGTCGGGCCGCTCGCTGCGCGTGAGAAAACAACGGGAACATCGCGCGCCACTGTGGTGTCGGCGGGAAACCCTGCCAAGCCGCGAATGCCGTCACGGTCGCGTCGGCGTGCGCACGCGCTGCTGCTGCCGGAACGATTCGGCGGATTCCGCCTGGCCCGGCCAACTGCGCCGGGCCGGTCTGCCGGCTGGCAGACCGCCCAAAGGTCTGCGCGCCAGGGTGTCATCGCGCAGTCTCTCCAAAGCGCCGGCAAGCCGACGCACGCCAGACGCTCAGCGCCTTATCCGGCGCTCATCCCGCGGCGGTGATTCCGCGCGCTCGTGCCGCCGGAGCAACCGCAGCCCGGCGGCGCCGGTCACCCGCCCGCACCCCGTGCCAGCGGCGCGGCCTCGGCGGCAGCCAGGTGACACGCCGCATGGTGGCCGGGGGCCACTTCGCGCAGGCGAGGCACTTCGACCCGGCACCGCGCCTCGGCCACCGGACAGCGCGGGTGAAACGGGCAGCCCGGCGGGGGATGAATGGGTGAGGGCAGGTCGCCGGGCAAAATGAGGCGCGCGCGTTTGTGGTCCGGGTCCACCACCGGCACGGCCGAGAGCAGTGCCTGCGTGTAGGGATGCCGCGGCGCGCGGCACACTGCGCGCGCGTCCCCCGCTTCGACGAGGCGGCCCAGATACATCACCAGAATCCGCCGGCTCAGGTGCTCCACCACCGCCAGGTCGTGCGCGATGAACAGATAGGCCAGCCCGTGCCGCTGCTGGAGGTCTTGCAACAGGTTGACGATCTGCGCCTGGATCGAGACGTCCAGCGCGCTGATCGGCTCATCGCACACCAGCAGCCGCGGCTCGACCGCCAGCGCGCGCGCAAGGCCCACCCGCTGCCGCTGGCCGCCGCTCAACTCGTGCGGGTAACGGTCCGCATGGCTGGCGTCCAGCCCCACCTCCTCCAGCAGCGTCTCGACGCGGGCCCGTCGCTCCGGACCGCGGCGGACCAGCCGGTGAATGGCCAGGCCTTCGCCCACGGTTTGACCGACGGTCATCCGCGGATCGAGGGAACCGTAAGGGTCCTGAAAGATCATCTGCACCTGCCGCCGCCAGGCCCGCAGCGCGGCGCCCCGGAGTTCCTGGATGTCGCGCCCCTCGTAGAGAATCCGGCCCGCCGTGACCGGCGCCAGCCGGACGATGGCGCGGGCCACGGTGGTCTTGCCGCAGCCGCTCTCGCCCACCAGCCCCACGGTTTCGCCGGGCTCGAGATGGAAGCTGACGTCCTCCACGGCTTTCACCGCCTCGCGCGCGCGGCTGAACACACCGCGGCGGATCGGGAAGTGAACGCGGAGGTTTTGGACCTCAAGGAGGTTCATGATTCACGCCTCGCCCGCGAAAAGGTCCCGGGCCAACAAACACCGCGCCTGCCGTCCGCCGGGCAATTCGACCAGCTCCGGCGCGGTGGTCTCGCACTCCGGCTGCCGCAACGGGCAGCGCGGATGAAACCGGCAGCCGCCCGGCCAGGCGCCCGGCGGGGGTACCATCCCCGGGATGGCAGGCAACCGCTCTTGTCGGCGGCCCGGCACCGGCACGGAGTTCAACAGCGCGCGCGTGTAGGGATGCACCGGGCGCTGCAACAACTCGCGCGTCGGCGCGGCTTCGACGACCTGCCCGGCGTACATCACCGCCACGCGGTCGGCCAGGTCGCCCACCAGCCCCAGATTGTGGGTGATCAAGAGGATGCTCATGCCCAGCTCCCGGCGCAGGTCGCGCAGCAATTCGATGATCTGCGCCTGAATGGTCACATCCAGCGCGGTGGTCGGCTCGTCGGCCACCAACAGCTTCGGCCGCGGCGCCACGGCCAGGGCGATCGCCACCCGTTGCTGCATCCCGCCGGACAACTCGTGCGGAAAGCTGCGCGCGCGCCGCTCCGGCGCCGGAATGCCCACGACCTGGAGCCACCGGATCACCTCCGCCGCGGTCGCCGCCTCCGGGCGATGCCGGCGCAGCGTTTCCCGAATCTGCGCGCCCACCCGCATCACGGGGTTCAACGACGCGCCCGGCTCCTGGAACACGTAGCTCACGACCCCGCCGCGAATCTGGCGCAGTTCGGCCGGGGACAGGGCGCCCACGTCCCGGCCCTCAAGGCGGATTTGCCCGCCCAACATTTCCGCCGGCGGGCTGGGCAACAGCCGGGCGATGGACAAGGCCGTAAGGCTCTTGCCGCAGCCGCTCTCGCCCACCAGCGCGAGCGTCTCCCCCGCGGCCAGCGCCAGCGACACCCCGTCCACCACGCGCACGGGCGGGCCGCCGTCGCGGCGGAAGCCGATTTGCAGGTGGTGAATTTCGAGCAGGTTCACGGCTTGCGCGGCACGGACCATACCGCGAAGGCATCCGTCCGGCCACACCCGCGACCCCGGCCCCGTGCAGCGCAGGACCAAGGCCCCGCAGGCACAAAGCTCGCGCCAGCCCCAGACCGCCGAGTACATCGAGGGCCGCTACGGTTGAGCGCGGCCCGGCCGCGCCGCCGCCCTCAACGCCCGCCGGCGGTGTTCGCCTTTTGCGCGCGGTAGTCCCGGATTATTTGGAGGACCTCGTCGAAAATGTCTGCCGGGACAATCTTGCCCCGGATTTGCGGGTATGCCGCTTCGGCGGCGGCGCGCCACTCGGACTCAAGCGCCGGAGGGACCGGGGTGACTTTCAGGCCGCGGTTTTGCATGGCCCGGATGGCATCCTCGGATTCCTTGCGGCCGCTGGCCTTGATCTCGGCGCCGGTCTGCCGGGCGGCGCGGAGCAGGGGCTCGTGCAGGGCGGCGGGCAGTTTGTCCCACGTGGCCTTGCGGATCACGCACGCGCCCACCAACGGCCCCCAGTTCAGGGCCAGCATGTACGGGGCGCGCAAGTCTGCCTGCGTGGACAGGGCATAGACCGGCGGCAGCGGCGCGGCTTCGATCAGGCCGGTCTGCAGGCCGGGCAGGATGTCCGCCGTCTCGAGGGCCACCGGTTGAAACCCGGCCGAGCGGTAAATGGCCAGTTGGTCCACGTTGCCGGCCCAGGAGAAGAGCTTGAGCTTTTTCAGGTCGTCCGGGCGGACGACGGGTTTGGTGCTGAAGAAATGCACCCAGCCGGCATCCGACCAGAACAGCACCACGAAGCCCTTGGCCTCGAGTCGGGCCTCGAGCCGCGGCTGCAGTTGCGCGCCCACGTGGTCCACCTCGTCCAGGTCGCGGAAGCCCATCGGGATGGACAAGAGCCCCTGCACCGCCGGCTCGACCTCCGCCAGGCCCACGCCGGTGAGCATGGCGGCCTGGATCGAGTTGACCCGCATCAGGCCCACCGTGTCCGCCTCGCCGCCGAGCTTGCCGTCGGCGTAGATGACCAGGTCCACCGCGCCGTTGGAGAGCTTGCGCCAGGCCTCGCGCAGGCCCAGCAGGCTTTTGTGGAAGGAGCTGCCGGTGGGCGCCAGCGTGGCCAGTTTGATGCGCTCGGCCGCGCGCGCGACCGGCGGGCAAAGCCCCAGGGCGGCCAGCAGCACGCCCAACAGGAAGAACCGGCGGGGAAAACGGCTCGATTTCATGCGGCGTTGGACGTCAGGGAGCGGGGGGGGGTTCAGGAATCAGGAACAAATCCGCGCGCTTGCCCAGCAACCAGCGGGCGCGGCGTTGCATCACCAGGTTCACCAGGCGGTACTCCAGCGCGGCGTCCGCGTCCACGGCCAGGGCCCGGGCCAGCAGCGCGTCGAACTGCGCCAGGTCTTGCGTCTGCGCGCACACCGACTCCGCGAAGGCGACAAACGGCGCCGCCTGCCGGCCGCCGCTCAGGGCCACGGCCCGCTCGAAATGCCGGCGCGCGCGCGCGGCGGGGTCGCCCGGCGCACCTTGGCGGGCCATTTCGTAGGTGATCAAAAACGTGTGCAGCGCGCCCTCGCCCCAGTCGGGGTCCAGCTCGAGGGCGCGGTCCAGGAGCGCCTCCATCTGCGGCACCTCGGCCACGTGTTCCGGCCGGTCCTTGGCCAGCGCAATGGCCGAGCCCCACGCGGCCGCCGTCCAGTACAGCAACGGCACGTCCCGCCGGCGGGCCGCGCGCACCGCCGCCCGGGGGTCGGCCCGCAAGGCGGCGCGGAAGCCGCGGTGCCGCGCCTCGAGCCCGCGCAGGCCGTAGTCGCGCGCGCGCAAGTAGAGCCGGCGGGCGCGCTCGCGCAGGGCGGTGGCGGCGGCCAGGTCGCGGTCTTCCAGCTCATCGGCATCCATCTGCACGAAGGCGTAGGCGTACTGGGTGAACCCGCTGGCCGTGGCGAAGAGCAGCCCGGGATGGCGCGGGCTTTCGGCCAGCAGGCTCTCCATGAGTTTCAGGCTGAAGGGCACCGCGGCGCGGACCAGCTCGGGGTCGTCATCGCTGGCGAAGGTGGCGCCGCCGCCGGCCAGGGCGTGGCCCACCTGGTTGACGGCAAATTTTTTGAGCGAACAGCCGCTGGCGGCCAGGAGCAGCAACCCGGCCAGCGCACACCGGGTTCCCCACGGCCAGGGCTTGTGCAAGAAACTCAGCACGGCCGGTCTGCATAGCACAAGCGCCGCCCGCGGCGAATCACAAAATGGCAACACCTAGGCCCCCGGCCCGCGCCCGGCCGAGCCAGGGCGACACTTCAACCCGACTCGCCGCGGGTCGCGCCAGCGATGAGCCCGCGGAGGACCGCGTACACGGCGGTGGACTCGATCGGCCCGGGCGGCAAGGTACCAGGGCGATTGACGAGCAGGACCGGCCAATCAGCCACGCGCTCCGGGCGGCGGCCGTGCGAGCCCTTCACCAGGGTGGCGTCGAGCGGGATGACGTCCATGAGCATCCGGAAGCCGAGCCGTTTTTGGAGCAGCCGCCAGGCGATCCGGGCGCGCAGGGCCAGCGGCGAGAGCGCCGGGTCGGTGAACAGCTCGACCGGGTCGTACCCGGGCTTGCGGTGGATGTCCACGGTGCGGGCGAAGTCCGGCGCCACGCGGTCGTCGAGCCAGTAGTAGTAGGTGAACCAGGCCGCTTCCGGCGCGACGGCCACGAGGTCGCCCGCGCGGGGGTGGTCCAGGCCCAGGGCGGCTTTTTCCGGCGGCCCGAGCACGGTGGCGCCGGTGCGTTCTTCCACCAGCGCGCGCACGCGCGGGGCGAGGTCGGGCTGGTTGAGGTACAGGTGGGCCACCTGGTGGTCGGCCACGGCGAAGACCGCGCTGGCGCCGGGGTCGAGCAACTCGCGGCCCAGTTCCTCGCGTACGGCGATCCAGCCCTGCTCGCGGAAGAGCCGGTTGAGGTGGATCGGCCGGTTCACGTTGCTCAAGCCGTACTCGGAGAGCACCACCACCTGCACGCCGCGGGACTCGAAGAAGGCCCGGAGTTCGCCCACCAGCGCGTCCACCGCCGCCAGGTCGGGCAGGATGGCGGGGTTGAGGGTGCGGCGGCCGAAGGCCACGGGCGGCGGGCCGCCGGCGGGGTCCGGCGCGAACGGGCCGTGGCGCTGGAGGTTGTAGTCCAGGTGCGGCAGGTACACCAGGTGCAACGTGGGCCGGTACTGCGCCTCGATCCACCGGGCCGCGGCGGCGATCCAGCGCGTGGCGGCGTCGGGCGCGCCCTGCGGGGATTTCACCCCGGCGGCCGGGCCCCAAAAAGTGGCAAAGGGGAACGGGCCCAGCTCGCGCTGGAGGATGTGGCGCAGCTCGGGCGGGCGCGTGTAGATGTCGAACACCTTCCGGCCGTCGGCGGGGTACATCGGGCGCGGGGTGACCGAGTAATCCGCGCTCGAGTACATGTTGAACCACCAAAAAAGCTTGGCGCAGGTGAAGCCCGGGTCCGCCCGGCGCAGGTCTTCCCAGAGCTTGGGCGCGGTGACCAGGTGGTTGGACTGCTTCCAGAAATGCACCTCGGCCAGCTCGCGGTGGTACCAACCGTTGCCCACGATGCCGTGCTCGCGCGGCCGCCGGCCGGTGAGGTAATCGGCCTGGGCGGTGCAGGTGACCGCGGGGAAGGCCGGCGCCACGGGCACGAACGAGCCCTCGCTCAGCAGCCGGCGCAGGTGCGGCGTGTGCTTGCCGATGAACGCGCCGGCCAGCCCGACCACGTTCAACACGACCGTGCGTTGCATGGGGCGGGAGTGGACTTCGCACCGCGGCGGCGCGGCGCCGGCGTGCTCGCGCTCACGGGGCCAGGACGATGTTCACCAGCTTGCGCGGGACCACGATGACCTTTTTCACCGTCTTGCCGGCCAGGAAGGGCTGCACCTTGGGCGCGGCCTGCGCGGCGCGCTCGAGGTCCGCCGGCGCCAGGTCCGCCGGCACCCGCAGTTTGTCGCGCAGCTTGCCGTTGACCTGGACGGGGATTTCGATCTGCTCCTCGACCAGCAGGGCGGGGTCGAATTCGGGCCAGGGCGTGTAGGTCAGCGAGGGCGGGGTCTGGCCGAAGGCCCGGTGGAGGCGCTCCCAGAGTTCCTCGGCCAGGTGCGGGGCAAACGGGGCCAGCAGTTGGAGGAACGGACGCAGCACGGCCACGGGGCGGGTGGGCCAGCTCAGGGCCTCGTTGACGAAGATCATCAACGCGGCAATGGCGGTGTTGAAGCGCAGGCCCTCGAGGTCCTCGGTCACCTTCTTGATGCAGGCGTGCAGGGCCTTGAGCTGGGCCGGCGCGGGCGGCTCGTCGCGGATGGTGGGGTGGAGCCGGAGGAGGTCCAGCAGCCCTTCCCGGCCGGACTCGGGCGCGGTGGTTTCGGCCTGCTCGAGTTCGGTCTCGGCCTGTTCGTCCACAAACAACCGCCAGACCCGGCCCAGGAAGCGATAGACGCCCTCGACACCCTTGGTGCTCCAGGGCTTCACCATCTCGAGCGGGCCCATGAACATTTCGTACAACCGGAAGGCGTCGGCGCCGTACTCGCGCAGGATGTCGTCCGGGTTGACCACGTTGCCGCGGCTCTTGGACATCTTCTGGCCGTCCTCGCCCAAGATGAGGCCCTGGTTGACCAGCTTGAAGAACGGCTCGGGGGTCGAGACGTGGCCCAGGTCGTAGAGCACCTTGTGCCAAAAGCGGGCGTAGAGCAGGTGCAACACGGCGTGCTCGGTGCCGCCCACGTACAAGTCCACGCCCGGGGTGGGCTTGACGGCGGGGGCGGCCGGAGTATTGGTTGAAGCGAAGCGACGGAGCGTTTCGGACGTGGTTGAGAGGGGCGCCTTCGCGGTGACATCTCTCGCCGTCGCTTTCCGTTTGTACAAGGTCAGCACCTGCAACTGCCGGGCGCGCCCCCGCACCGTCTCGACCACATAGACCACATCGTTGACCTGTTTCTGAATGATCAAGCGCGCCTGGGCGCCGGGCCGGCTCGCCGCCAAGGTCACGTCGTCCGGCTCGGCCAGCAGCTCCGGCAGACGCAGCAGGTCCTCGCGCGTCACGGCCAGGTTGCCTCGCGGTTCCTCCCGGGCGGGCGCACCGTGCTGGTTGAAAATGTGCCGCACGGCGTACACGTCCAGCGCGTGCCGGAAATCGGCGACTTCCAGGCCGACACGCTCCCGGATCAAGGCCGCCAGCGCATCCGAGACCCGGGCAAATTCCACCAGGAACGGCGGGCGTTTGCCGGGGGCGAAAGCCCGGTGAATCAGTTGATCCACCTCCCGGGCCCAATCTTCGGGGTGCTGGAGCCGGAAGTGGCCGGGCCGGCGTTCGCCTCCCATCCAGTACAATTCGGCCTCCTTGTCCGTGAACCGGGCAGGGTGCCGGGCCGCCAGGTAGCGCAGGTAATACCAGCACGAGCCGGCCCACTGCGGCATGGTGTTGGTCTCGCGGCGGGCGCCGCTTTTCAGTTCAACCCATTCCCGGGCCCGCGCCAGCGGCGGCTGGCCGTCGGGCGTGGGCTTGTAGTCGTCCAACGCCGGCGGCAACACCGGCAGGCAGTGCTCGGGCACGGCCTCGTGGTAGAGGTTCCCCTCGGCGTCGCGCTTCCAGACGATGGGGAACGGCTCGCCCCAGTAGCGCTGGCGGCTGAAAAGCCAGTCGCGCAGCTTGTAATTCACGGTGCGCCGGCCCAGGCCCTTGGCCTCGAGCCAGGCGATGATGCGCTGCTTGGCCTCGGGCGTGGGCAGGCCGTTGAGCGAGACCTCGGCGTTGGCCGAGTTCACCGCCGTGCCGTCGCCCACGAACCCGCGCCAATCCGTGGCCGGGTCGGGCGGCTGGACCACCTGCACGACCGGCAGGTGGAACTTCTCGGCGAATTCCAGGTCGCGCGT
>Ga0308411_10002111_pt1 | contig 13519 bp, 12 predicted proteins | sample HotsprottomLayer_2_FD_203530 | JGI IMG/M metagenome (GOLD analysis project Ga0308411, IMG submission 203530) | Hot spring phototrophic mat microbial communities from Octopus Spring, Yellowstone National Park, Wyoming, United States -... | ecosystem: Environmental > Aquatic > Thermal springs >...
TCTTCGTCGGCCGGCCCACCGGGGTCCCCTGGGCGGTGGAGCTGTTCCTCGAGCGCCGGCACCCGGCGCCGCTCTACCTGGCCGTCGCCGCCGCGGGCACGCTGGCCATTCTCGGGACGCAACGCCACCGCGACCTGGCCCCAGGCACGCTGTTCGTCCTGGCGGTGCTGCTGCAGTCCCTGGCACGGTTCGCGGTGGACCTCTTCGTGGACGCGCCGGCGGTGCTCGGGCCGATGACCGCAGGACAGGTGGCGAGCGGGGTGGCGACGCTCGTCTGCGCCGGGCTCCTGGTCCGGCTGCAGCGCCGCGCGGCCGCGGCACCTCCGCCCGCGGAACCGCCCGCGGAGGTGCCGGCGTAGGCGCCTCCCGCCCGGAGGGGCCGCGCGAGTTCGACGTCGAGGCGCCGGCCGCGGGCCGGCGTCTCGACCGCTTTCTGGCCGAGCGCCTCCCGGAGCTGTCGCGCGCGCGGCTTCAGGCGTTGATCGCCGGCGGACACGCCGTGGTGGAGTCGCCCGAGGGCCGGCCGCTCGCGCGCGTGCGTGCCGCGCACCGGCTGCGGGCGGGCGAGCGTGTGCGCATCGTGGTGCCGCCGCCCGAGCCGGCGACGCTCGTTCCCCAGCCGCTCCCGCTCGCGATCGTCTACGAGGATGCCGACCTGCTCGTGATCGACAAGCCCGCCGGGCTGGCCGTCCACCCCGGCGCGGGACACCGCACCGGCACCCTGGTGCACGCGGTGCTCGCGCACTGTCCTGACCTGCCTGGCATCGGCGGCACGCAGCGCCCGGGCATCGTGCACCGGCTGGACAAGGACACCTCGGGGCTGCTCGTGGTGGCGAAGACCGAGGCTGCGCTGCGCGCGCTGCAGGCGCAGATCCGTGCACGCCAGATGCGGCGCGAGTACCTGGCGCTGGTGTGGGGTCGGCTCGAAGGTGAGGCGACGATCGACGCGCCGATCGGCCGCGACCCGCGCCACCGCACCCGCATGGCGGTCACGCCGCGGGGCCGACGTGCGGTCACCGGGTACCGCGCGCTGGAGACGTTCGCGCGGGTGACGCTGCTGGCGCTGCGGCTGGACACGGGTCGCACGCACCAGATCCGCGTCCACTGCGCGTCGATCGGCCATCCGGTGGTGGGCGACCCCACGTACGGTCGCCGTCCCAACCCCTGGGGCCTCGGGCGGCAGGCGCTCCACGCCGCGCGTCTCGCCTTCGACCACCCCTCCGGGGGCGGTCCGCTCGCCTTCACCTCGCCGCTGCCGCCGGACTTCGCCGGCGCGCTGGCGCGGCTGCGGGCGGAGGAGCCGGAGGCGCCCCGGCGCCCCGGGGTCGTGCCGTGACCGGACGCCGCGAAAAAGCCCGCGTGATGGACGCCGACGCCCTGCGCCGCGCGGTGAGCCGGATGGCGCACGAGATTCTCGAGCGTAACAAGCGCGTCGAGGGGCTGGTACTGCTCGGCATCCCCACGCGGGGATTGCCGCTGGCCGAGCGGCTGGCGGTGGCGATCGAGCGGATCGAGGGCGTGCGGCCGCCCGTGGGCGGCCTGGGCATCGCACGCCACCGCGACGACCGGCCGGCCGCCGGGCCGCCGGCCGCGTTGCCGTTTCCGGTGGCCGGCCGACACGCCGTCTTGGTGGACGACGTGCTCTACACCGGCCGCACGGTGCGCGCCGCGATGGACGCGCTCATCGAGGTGGGCCGGCCGGCCACGATCCAGCTCGCGGTGCTGGTGGACCGGGGCCACCGGGAGCTGCCCATCAGGCCGGACTACGTGGGCAAGAACGTGCCGACCAGCGCGCGGGAGCGCATCGCGGTGCGGCTGGTGGAGACCGACGGCCGCGACGAGGTGGTCATCGAGGCGCCGGAGGACCCGGCCCCGCCGTGACTACGCCGCCGGACCCGCCCGCCCGCGCGGCGGCAGCCCTGGCCTGACCACCAGCGTCCGCTCGTGCGAGTAGGTGACCTGCCCCGGTCGGCCGCCGCGCATCCGGCGGACGTGGCGGCGGGCGGTCACATCCACGGGCACGCGGGCCGCGGCCCGGCCCGCGCTGTAGTACGCGGCCAGCGCGGCGGCGGCCCGCACCGCCTCGTCGGTCGGCGGCCGCCCGCCGGTGAGCAGGACGACGTGCGCGCCGGGCATCCCGCGGGCGTGCAGCCAGAGGTCGTCCGGGCCGGCCACGTCGAAGGTCAACCGGTCGTTCTCACGCGCGCTCCGGCCGACGCGCGCACGGACGCCGCCGGGGAGGTCGAACGCGCGGCCGGCGTCCGCTGCGCGCGGCGCGACCGCAGGCCGTGCGCGGCGTCGGAGTCCGGCGGCGATCAGGTCCTGCTCGATCTCCCACAGGTCGTCGGCGTCTTCGGCCTGGGCGATCGCCGCCGCCGCGGCCTCCAGGTAGGCACGCTCGGCCTCGAGCGCCGCGCGCCGGGCGGGCAGCCGCCGCCGCGCGGCCTGCGCGCGCGCGTAGCGCCTGAAGTATGCCTGCGCGTTCTGCACCGGGCCGAGCGCGGGATCGAGCGGGATGCGCAGCGGCCGGCCGTCGTAGCCGGTGACCTCGACCTCGGACGCACCCGGGACGACCACAGCCTGATAGGCCAGGAGCAGCTCGCCCGCGGCGCGCAGCCGTTCGGCGTCGGCGGCCGCGCGCTCGTCGGTTGCGACCGCGTCGAGCGCGCGTGCCACGCGCGCGCTGGCCTGCGCGACCGAGGCCGCCAGGCTGGCGCGCGTCTCCTCCAGGCGCGCGACCGAGGCGGTCCGGCTGACCACGGCCTCCACCGCCTGGCTCATCGAGGCCGGCTCCGCGCTGAGCCCCGCGAACAGCCGCATCGGAAACGCGGCGTAGGCGGCAGGCTCGCCCAGCGCGTCGCGATACAGCGCCGGGGAGAATGCGCCGGCGAGCACGGCAGCGCCGAGCTCGCGTGCGGCCTCCGCGAGCCGGACCGCGTCCTCGCGCTCCAGTGGCCGCGCCGGGTCCACCCCGGCCCGGAGGCAGATCTCCCACGCGTGCGCCGGCCCGATCCCGCCGGCGGCCGCCATGACCGCGCGCCAGGCCGGCTGCGGCGCGTCGCCAGCGGGGTCCGGCGAGGCCGCCGCCACTAGGTCGTCCGCAGTGACGGTCGCCGGGGTGCGGCCGGGCGACGGCGGCGGTTCGTACGGTCGCCCCGGCGTCGCGCGCCGCCGACCGGCCGAGGCCCGCAGCGCGCCGACCACCAGGCCGTCCGCGAGGAGGATCACGTTCCCGAACCGCCCCATCAGTTCGACCACGAGATCCTGCGGGCCCTCGAGGGTCTCGAAGCGGACGGTGACCACGCGCTCGAAGGGCGGCGCCTCGACCGCGCGCAGCGTGGCGCCTTCCAGCCGGCTGCGCAACATCTGCGCGAACGGCGTCGCGTCGCCGTCCGGCGCGCGCCGCGCGAGCACCAGCCGCGTCCACCGCGGCTCCAGCGAGACGCGGAGCGCGCCGGCGCCCCCTCCCCAGCGGAGGCCCACCGCGAGGTCGGCGGCCGCGGGCTGCAGCACGCGGCCTGCGCGCGCGCCCACCAGCGGCCGGCACTCGGCCAGGACCGCGGCCAGGATGAGGCTGTCGAACGACGCGGTCGGGGCGCGCGGGCGGCGAGAAGGGGCGTCCATCGCCGGTGACACCATACGACACCGTCCCTGCTGCTGCAAGCGCGTCCGAGCGCCCGCGCGCTCGCTCGCGCGGGCAGGAACGTCCCGGCGGGGGCCGAACAGGAGCGCTTGTGATCCGCAGCATGACCGGGTTCGGCACGGCCGCGGCGGAGGTCCCGGGCGGGCGGATGACCGTCGAGGTTCGGTCGGTCAACCACCGGTTCAGCGAGATCCAGCTCCGGCTGCCGCGCGACCTCGCCCCGCTGGAGGACCGGGCGCGCGCCCTTGTGCAGGAGCGGGTGCGCCGCGGCCGCGTCGAGGTGATCGTCACGCGCGACGAGGCCGCGCGGCGCGGCCGCGCGGTCCGCGTGGACACCGAGCTCGCCGCGGCCTACGCCCGCGCCCTGCGGGAGCTGGCGCACGCGATCGGGGCGGCGGGCGAGGTCACGCTCGCGCAGGTGGCGGCGCTGCCCGACGTGCTGCGTCTGGAGGACGAGCGGACCGACGCCGAGGCCGCCTGGCCGGGTCTCCAGCAGGCGATCCGCGCCGCGGCCGACGGGCTCATCGCGATGCGGGAGGCCGAGGGCCGGCGGCTGGCCGCCGACCTGCTCGCGCGGATCGCGGCCGTGGACGGGTTGGCCGCGGCGATCGCGGCGCGCAGCCGCGAGGTCGTGCGCGCGTACAGCCAGCGGCTGCGTGCGCGGCTGGCCGAGATGCTCGCCGAGGTGCCGGTGGACGAGGCGCGCCTCGCGACCGAGCTGGCGATGTTCGCCGAGCGCAGCGACATCACCGAGGAGCTCGTGCGCCTCCGCAGCCACCTGGTCCAGTTCCGCCAGACCGTCGCCGACGAGGACGGCGCGGTGGGCCGGAAGCTGGACTTCATCCTGCAGGAGATGGCCCGAGAGACGAACACGATCGGCGCCAAGGCCAACGACCTGGAGATCACCCGGGCCATCATCGACATGAAGAGCGAGCTCGAGAGCCTGCGCGAGCAGGTGCAGAACGTCGAGTAGCGGCGGACCGAGATGGACACGCGTCTGATCAACATCGGCCACGGCAACATCCTGGCCGCCAACCGCATCGTCGCCATCATCAGCCCGGACTCCGCGCCGGTGAAGCGCATCGTCCAGGAGGCCCGCGAGCGGGGCACGCTGATCGACGCGACCTACGGGCGGCGCACGCGCGCGGTGGTCATCACCGACAGCGGACACGTGGTGCTCTCCGCGATTCAGCCCGAGACCCTCGCCCACCGCTACGACGCCCGGGAGGCCGGCGACGAGTCCGCACCGTGAGCCGGGCGCGGACGTGACGGTCGCGCTGGGCGGGCCCATCGGGGCGGGCAAGAGCACGCTCGCGCGCTCGCTGGCCGACCGACTCGGCGTGCCGCTGGTCTCGGCGGGCGGCGTCTTCCGCGAGCTCGCCCGGCGCCGCGGGATCACGGTGGTCGAGCTCAATCGCCTGGCCGAGGACGACGCGTCGATCGACCGCGACCTGGACCGTCTGCAGGGCGAGCTCGCGCGTGCGGGGCCGTGTGTGGTGGAGTCCCGGCTCTCGGGATGGATGGTGGAGGCCGACCTCAAGGTCTGGCTCGACGCCCCGCTGGAGGTGCGCGCTGCGCGCGTGGCCGCGCGGGAGGGCCAGCGTCCCGAGGCGGCGCGCGAGGAGCTGTTGGCGCGCGAGCGCAGCGAGTGGTCGCGCTACCGCGCGCTCTACGGCATCGAGAGGAGCGACCGCGCCCCCTACCAGCTCGTCATCGACACCAGCCGGTGGGACCCCGAGGTGCTCGTCGAGGTCCTCGAGCGCCTGGCCCGCGCGGTCCGGCGCGCCTCGCGCGCGCGCTAGGCGTCCTCTCCGCGTGAGCGCTGAGCCGCTCGCCGTCGCGCTCGACCTGCCGCTGCGCGCGGGCGACGCGAGCTTCACGTTCGCCTCCGGTGCCGCGGCCGGCGCGCCGCGGGGGACCGGCGTGGTCGTGCCGTTCGGGGCGCGGTTGCTCCCGGGGATCGTGCTGGGACCCTGCGAGCCGCGGGAGGGACTGCGGCCGGTGCTGGCGCGCGTGGAGCCGGCGCCCCTGGTCCCGGCGCCGGTGGTGGACCTGGCGGAGTGGACCGCCCGCGAGTACGTGTCCTCCACCGGCGAGGCCCTGGCCGTGGCCGCGCCGTGGGATGCGCTGTGGGCGGGGCTGCGCCTCTGGTGCCGCGACCCGGTCGCTGACGCCCTGTCGCCCCGGGCACGGGCGATCGCCGCGCGGGTCGCGACCCGGCCGCAGCCGCTAGCGCGCGCCGCGCGCCTGCTGCGCGATGCACCCGAGACCCTGGTCGAGCTGGCCCTGGCGGGTGTGTTCTCCGCGATCGCCGGTGCGCCCGCACTGTGGCGCGCTCCCGCACCACCGGCGCGCGTCGGGGCCGCGGACGCGCCGGCCGGCCCCGGCGAGGACGCCGTGCGCGCGGCGGTCGGGGACGCGATGGCCGCCGACCCGCGCGCGCTGCTCGTCGTCGGCTGGCCGCGGACGGCCGCGTACCTGGCGGCCGCGCGCACGGCGCTGGCACGCGGGTGGGGGGTCGCCGCCCTCTTTCCCTCGGTGGACGCCGCCGAGGAGTTCGCATCGGCCGCCGCGGCCGCGGGCCTGCCCGTCCGTCGGCTCCACGCCGGTCTCGCGCCCGCAGCCCGCCTGGCCACCTGGCGCGGCGTGGCCGGCGCGCGCGGGGTGCTGGTCGTCGGCACGCGCGCCGCGGTCTTCGCGCCCGCCGCCGATCCCCTGTTGCTGATCGTGGACGACGAGGACGCCCCCGGCCACAAGGAAGAGCGTGCCCCGCGGTTCCTCACCGCCGCGGTCGCCGCGCACCGCGCGCGCCACGGCGCGCTCCTGGTCGGTGCCACCACGCCGACCGTGGTGCGGTTCGCACAGACGCAGGCGGGCGCCTGCCGGCTCGTCACGCTCCCCACGCGTCGGCCACACGTCGGCGTCATCGACCTGCGGCGCCGCGCCGATCCCACCGAGCCGATCAGCCGTCCCGCGCGCGAGGCGGTGCGGCGCGTGGCGCGCGGCGGCGGCCGGGTGCTCGTCGTCGCCGACCGGAAGGGCTACGCCGCGGCGCTGCACTGCGCGGAGTGCGGCGCGGTGGACCGCTGCCCGTCCTGCGGCGTGGCCCTGGTCTACGACCGGGCCCGCCGCCGGCTGAGCTGCCGGCTGTGCGGCCGCCTGGTCCCGGCGCCGGAGCGTTGCAGTCGCTGCGGCGGGGTGCGGCTGCGGCCGCTGGGCGCCGGGACCGAGCGGCTGGCCGCGGCCCTCCGACGCATCGCGCCCCGCGTGGTGCGGTTCGACGCCGACACGGTCTCGCGCGGCGCAAATCCGGATGCCGTGCTGGCGCCGTTCCGTGCGCGCGGCGGCGTGCTGGTGGCGACCACCTTCGTGCTGCCCTACCTGCCGTCGCTGCGGCTCGACCTCATCGCGGTCGCGGCCGCGGACCGCTGGCTCCATCGGTCGGAGTACCGGGCCGCCGAGCGGGCGCTCGCGCTGGTGCGGACGCTCGCGATCGCCGGCGGCGCGCAGGTCCTCGTGGAGACCGCCGATCCGGCGCACCCGGTCATCCGGGCCGTGCAGGCGAGTGGCCTGCGGCCGTTCTACGAGGCGGACCTGACGCTGCGCCGCGCGCTGGGCTTCCCGCCGTACCGCACGCTGGCCGCCGTCGCGGTCAGCGGCCGCGGGGCGGCGGCGGTGGACGCCGTGGCGGCGCGCCTGGCGTCGGTGCGCGCCGAGGGGGTGGAGGTGCTGGGCCCCGCGCCGCTGCGCACGCGGTCCGGCGCGCGCGAGATCGGGCGGGCGCTGGTGGTCCGGGCCGCGGATCGCGCCGCAGTGCGCGAGTTCCTCTGGCCGGTGGTCACCGGCGCCGAGGTTCCCCGGGGTGTGCGCGTGACGGTGGATGTCGAGCCGCTCGAACTCTAGCGACGCAAGCCACCCGTCGGCCGGGCGGCTCGCAGGGAGGGCCCTGTGGTCGCGGCGAACCTCCCCCGTAGCCGGCGGCGCCACGTCGACGAGCCACGCGCCGCAAGGAGGGGGGACCCATGGCTCCCACGATCCGACGTCTCCCGCGTACGGCGCTGCTGCTGACGGTCGTCCTGGCCGCTGGCGGCTTGGCCCAGGCCGGGCCCGCGGCGCAGCCCGGAACGCTCACCGTCGCGTACCCGCAACGCGTCGTCTCGCTCGACCCCCACGGCACCGCGGCGGCCGAGCGCATTACGATCATCCTGGGCCGGCACCTGTTCGACACGCTGGTGACGTGGGATCCGGCCGCCAAGCGGTTCCAGCCCGCCCTGGCCGAGCGCTGGCGCAGCGTCACCCCGACCACGTGGGAGTTCGAGCTGCGCCGGGGCGTGAAGTTCCACGACGGCAGCGATCTTGGGGCCGAGGCCGTGCGGACGACCATCGAACGCGCCAAGACGGTCCGCGGACCGCTGACGCCGCTGTTCGCGAACGTCACCGCCGAGGTGACCGACCCGCTGCGCGTGGTGCTGCGGACCGCGACGCCGCTGGGGACCCTTCTGTCCAACCTGACCATGCTGGGGATCGTCCCGGCCAACGCCCCCATGACCCCCGCCTTCGGCGACCGTCCGATCGGGACCGGGCCGTTCCGGTTCGTCGAGATGGTCCGCGACACGCGCGTGGTCCTCGAGGCCAACGCGAACTACTGGCGTCCCGGCATCCCCAAGGTGCGCCGGCTGGTCTTCGTGGACATCCCGGAACTCTCGGGGCGGGTCACCGCCCTGGAGACCGGCGAGATCGACATGACCTTCCAGCTCACCCCCGAGGAGATCCGCCGCCTGCGCGGCAGCACGGCCATCAAGATCGAGATCGGCCCCACGTTCTATACGCGGTTTCTCTGGCTGAACGCCAGCCGCCGGCCGCTCGACGACGTCCGCGTGCGGCGCGCGATCGCCAGGGCGCTGAACATCAACGCGATCACCAGCTCGCTGGTCGCCGGGATCGCCAAGCCCGCCACCGCGCCCATTGGAAGCAACGTGCTGTGCTACGCGGAGCAGCCACCCTATGGGTACAGCGGCGCGGAGGCGCGACGCATGTTGGCCGAGGCCGGGCATGCGCGCGGCATCGATGTCGAGATGAAGTGGAACGACGCGCTGCCCAAGGAGCGCGAGGTGGCCGACGCGATCGTGGGGCAACTCGCGCTCGTGGGCATCAGGGTCCGGAGCACGCTCCAGCCGCGGGCGATCTGGGTGGACGACCTGGTCAAACTCAACTGGGACATGAACCTGCTCGGCACTGGCGCGGTGACGGGCGACGCCGACTACTCGCTCGGCCGCCTCTACCACTCGCGCGCCCGGCGCACCGGCTACGCGAACCCGGAGCTGGACCGGCTCCTCGACGAGGCCGCGAGCACCGTGAACACCGCGCAGCGCTGTCGGCTCTACCAGCGTGTCCAGGAGATCCTCTGGAGCGAGGTGCCGGGCGTGTTCCTCTTCGAGTCTCTGGAGGTCTACGCGTACCGCACGCGCGTCCAGGGCTTCACCGTGCCGACCAGCGAGATCTTCACCCTGAGTGAGGTGTCGGTGGCGCCATAGGCCGCTACCTGCTCCGCCGCGCGCTCGCGGCGCTCCTGGTGATCGGGGGCGTCGTCACGATCATCTTCCTGATCGTGCGGGTCATCCCCGGCGATCCTGCCGCGGTCCTGCTCGGTACGCACGCCACGGCGGAGATGATCGCGGAGCAGCGCGCGAAGATGGGGCTCGACCGGCCGCTCGCGGTGCAGTATGCGCTCTTCCTGCGCCAGGTGGCCGTCGGCGACTGGGGCCGGTCGTACCACGAGGGGCGGCCGGCGTTCGCCATCGTGTTGGAACGGCTGCCGGCGACGCTCGAGCTCGCGGCCGCGGCGATCGCTGCCACCCTCGTCCTCAGCGTCCTGCTGGGGACGCTGGCGGCGCGGCGAATCCAGTCGGCCGTCGACCACGCCATCGGCGTGTTCTCGCTCGTCGGGCAGGCCGTCCCGAACTTCTGGCTGGGCCTCGTGCTCATCCTCGTCTTCGCGCGGAGCCTGCGCTGGCTGCCGTCGTTCGGCCGCGGCACCCCCTGGCACCTCGTCCTGCCGACCGTCACCCTGTCGGTACAGCTCATCGGTGTGATGACGCGCCTGATCCGCGCCGGAATCGTGGAGACCGCGGGTCAGGACTACGTGCGGACCGCGCGGGCGAAGGGGCTGGCCGAGCCCGCGGTGCTGATGCGCCACGTGTACCGCAACATGCTCATTCCCGTGGTCACGGTGCTGGGACTGCAACTCGGATCGCTCGTGGCCGGCGTGGTCGTCGTGGAGACCGTCTTCGCGTGGCCCGGGCTCGGCCGGCTCATCGTGACCGCGATCGACAACCGGGACTACCCGGTGGTCCAGGCCGCGGTGACGTTCGTCGCGGCGCTGTTCGTCGGGCTGAACCTGCTCGTGGACCTGACGTACGCCGTCCTCGACCCCCGGATCCGCTACACGTGATGGACGCCGGCCGGCCGCCAGCAGGAGAAGGTGCGGAGGCGGCGCGCTCGGGGCGTCGGCCGCTTGCGGCCACGCGCAAGGGCCGCCGGGTCGTCGCGACAGGCATCGTCCTGGCGGTGGTGGTCGCCGCCGGGCTGGCGGGCCCGTTCGTGGTGCCGTACAACCCGCTGGGCTTGCGGCTGGAGGAGCGCCTCCAGCCGCCGGGCGCCCGCCTCCGCGACGGGGCGGTCGCGATCTTCGGCACGGACCAGCTCGGGCGCGACCTCTTCGGCCAGGTCGTGCACGGCGCACGGGTCTCGATGCTCGTCGCCGGCAGCACCGTGGTGATCGCGGGGCTCTCCGGGACGGCGGTCGGGCTGCTGGCGGGCTTCGTGGGCGGGCGCACCGACACCGTGCTGATGGCCCTGGTCGATCTGCAGCTCGCGTTTCCGCCGCTGTTGCTCGCGATCCTCCTGGCGGCCATGATCGGGCCCTCGGTGGCGAACGTCATCCTCACGCTGTCGGTGATCCGGTGGGCGGTGTTCGCGCGGCTGGCGCGCGGGTCGGCGCTCGCGCTCCGCGAGAAGGAGTTCGTGGAGGCCGCGCGGGCGCTGGGCGCCACCCCGCATCGCATCCTGCTCGCGCACCTGCTGCCCAACTCGCTGACCCCGCTCGTGATTCTCGCCACGCTGCAGATGGCGCTCCAGATGCTGGCCGAGGCGGCCCTGAGCTTTCTCGGGTTGGGTATCCCGCATCCGTTGCCGTCCTGGGGCGTGACCATCAGCCAAGGGCGGGACTACCTCCAGAACGCCTGGTGGATCGCCACGGTGCCCGGCGCGATCATGACGCTCGTCGTGCTCAGCGTGGGGCTGTTCGGCGACGCGGTGCGGGACTACCTGGACCCGCGCTTCCAACCCTAGTCGACCGGCCGGGTCACGGGCGTCCGCCATCCGGCCGCCTGATCCACCGGCCTCGCGACATCACGCCACTCGGATGAGCCAGCACGGTCGGGTCGTCCAGGGGATCGCCGTCGAGGACGATCAGGTCCGCGGGCGCGCCCGGCAGCAGCGTGCCGAGCTTGGGAATGCCCAGGGCGGACCCCGCGTCCCGCGTGGCCGCCGCGAGCGCCGCGGCCGGCGAGAGCCCGCACGCCACCAGTGCGCGGAGCTCCTCGACCAGGCGGCCGTGGCGGGTGTGTGCCACGCCGGCGTCGGTGCCGGCGAGCACCCTGACCCCGAGCCGCACCGCCTCTCGCACCACGTGCTGTCGATCCTCGAACCGCCCGGCGATCGCCCGCCGGCGCGTCGCGTCCAGGTCCGGTCGTGCGAGGGCGGCCACGGCCGGCGCGAGCGTCGGGACGAGGGCTGCGGCCCGCGCGGCCATGATCGCAAGGGATGCGGCCGACGCGTGGCTGCCGTGCTCGATCGTCCTGGCGCCGGCCTCTGCCGCTAGGCGCACGCCGTCCTCGGCGTGGGCGTGTGCCGCGACGTGCAGTCCAGCGGCCGTCGCCTCATCCACCGCCGCGCGCACCTCCTCGCCCGAGAACTGCAGCGCGCGCGGGTCGGTGCGCGGGCTCGACCCCCCACCCGTGACCATCACCTTGACGAGGTCCATGCCGGCTGCGGCCAGCGCCCGCACGGCGCCGCGCACGGCAGCGGTGCCGCGCGCCGCGCCTCCCATCTCGTGCACGTGCCCTCCGGGGGATGTGATGGGCGCACCGCTCGCCATGACCCGCGGGCCGGGGATGGTGCCCGAGGCGATCTCCGCGCGCAGCGCCGCGATCAGCCACGTCGGCGCGCCGAGATCGCGGACGGTCGTGACGCCGGCGGCCACGGTGCGCGCGGCGTTCGAGCGCATGGTGCGCCGGAGGTCCTCGGCCGTGGCCGCGGCGAACGCGGCCAACGGATCCTCGCCGGCGTCGAGGCAGAGGTGGACGTGCGCGTCGATGAGGCCGGGCGCCAGCACGCGTCCCGGGAGCGCCATCGTGCAGGTCACGGGGCCCGTGCCCGGCGGCACGACCCGGCCGCCCACCACCCAGAGCTCACCCGGCACGGCCGGTCCGCCCAGTCCGTCGAGCACCCGTACGCCCCGCACGACCAACGCCCCAGGCCCGGGCGGCTGGACGGGCGAGGGCCTCACCAGCCGGAGATGCGGTAGCGGGCGACGACCTCGGGGTCCAGGTCGATCCCGAGTCCCGCTCCGGCGGGGACGGGGATCCGGCCGTCGCGCAACTGCCCCGGGCCGCCGACCGGGACAGTGGCCAGCGTCTCGCGCAGGGGATTGGCCGTGTAGATGCACTCGTAGGTCAGGAACGTCGGGGCCGTCGCGGCCAGGTGCAGGGTCGCGGCGACGCAGACCGCGGCCGAGAACCCCACGTGCGGCGCGTACGCGACGTGATGGCTGGCGGCCAGCGCGATGATCTTGAGGGTCTCGCTCACCCCGCCGGAGCGGGCCACGTCGGGTTGCAGCACGTCCAGAACCCCGCGTGCCAGCAGATCGCGGACGCCAAAGCGCGTGAACTCTGCTTCTCCGGCGGCGAGCGGGATGGCCGTCGCGGCGCGAATGCGGGCGTAGCCGTCCAGGTCGTCGGCGACCACCGGCTCCTCGAGCCAGGCGATGCGCTCGCCTTCGAGGCGGCGGGCGAGATCGATCGCCTCCTCGGGGCGGTAGGCGCCGTTGGCGTCCAGCATCAGGTCGATGTCGTCACCGATCGCTCGCCGGATCGCCCGGATGTTGCCGGCGTCTTCCGCGACGCCGATCCCGATCTTCACCTTGACTGCCCGGAAGCCCCGCTCGACGAGCGCGGCCGCGTCCGCTTCCATCTGCCGGCGCTCGCGGATCATCACCGAGGACCCGTAGGCTGCCAGTTCGGCACGGGTGGCCCCCCCGAGCAGGACGTAGAGCGGCACGCCCAGGGCCCTGGCCTTCAGGTCCCACAGCGCGGTATCCACACCGGCGATGGCCTCGACGAGCATCCCACGGCTGTGGCCTGAGAACGACCGCAGGTCGCGGAACATGACCGTCCACAGCCGCTCCGTGTCAAACGGGTCGGCGCCCACCACGAGCGGTGCCAGGAGGTCGTCCACGATCGCCGCCCAGATCCGCGGCGAGTAGCGCGCCAGGCACTCGCCGTAGCCGACCGTGCCGTCGTCGGCGCGCACCTCGACCAGGGTGGTCGCCAGATGAGTGTAGGTGGCGACGCCCGTCCGCTGGGGCTCATTCAGGGCGACGAGCAGCGGGATGGCCCGAACCGACGCGATGCGCACAAGCGACGCCTAGAAGCGCTTGTACTGCATGTACAGTCCCGCCACGGACTCTCCGGCCCGGACCCGGCCGCGAATCTCGTTCTCGTCCGCCACGACCTGCTCGGCGTCCAGCAGGACCTCCACCGCCAGGGCGGCCGGCACGACGACCACACCATCGGCATCCCCGACGATGAAGTCGCC
>Ga0308411_10002115_pt1 | contig 13506 bp, 12 predicted proteins | sample HotsprottomLayer_2_FD_203530 | JGI IMG/M metagenome (GOLD analysis project Ga0308411, IMG submission 203530) | Hot spring phototrophic mat microbial communities from Octopus Spring, Yellowstone National Park, Wyoming, United States -... | ecosystem: Environmental > Aquatic > Thermal springs >...
TACCATCAAAAGAACCAACCCTCCCACCGCATAGGTAGTATGGAGGGGAACCTTCCGTACCTGAAGTTTCACCCTTTTCCCCTGGCTTTCCAGGGAATCAATCATCTTGAACACCGAGGTAAGGGCCTCCGGATTCCCCGCATAGAAGTAACTTCCCCCTGACCGGGTTGCGATATCCCGCAATAGAGCCTCATCGAAGCCTCCTTCGAAGGTTCCTCGATAGGTGGCGCCTGTTTTGGGGTTGGTGAACTCGATGAAGGTCTCACCGGGGGTTCCTATCCCAATTACGTAGATACGAATTCCCAGTTGACCAGCCATCACGGCAGCGTTTTCAGGAGTAATTTCCCCCGCATTCTGTTTCCCATCGGTGAGGAGGATCATCACTTTTTCCCTGGCGATACTGTGTTTCAGATGGAGAATCCCCGTAGCGATTCCCATGCCCAATGCCGTACCATCCCCCAGATCCATGATACTGAGGGAATCCAACTGTTGGAGAAAGTAACTATAATCCGTAGTGAGAGGAACCCGTAACGCCGCTTCCAGGGCAAAGCTCACCAATCCCACCGCTTCCTTGGTACGTCTTTCCACGAACTTTCGGATTACTCCCCGGGCTGCCTCGAAACGGTTTTCAGGTTGAAAATCCTTCGCGGCCATACTGGGGGATTCATCCAATAGAATCATGATGTCAGCTCCACGCTCCAGGGACACATTTTCTTTGATCACCCGTGAAGGTCCTGCCCAGGCAAGAACTAAAAGCAGAATCCCCACCCAGAAGGAGACATTCTGCAGCATGATAAAAATGCGAATCCCAAATAACCGTGGGATAAACCCTTCCTGTTTCCACATAGAGAACGGAAAGGGGAACACCGTACCCCTTTTTTTCCACAGATGGAAAAGGTAAAACAGGGGCAGGAGGATAACGAGCGCCAAGAAACGTGCCGGATGATCGAAGGCTATCATCCTTTTCTCCTTCTCCTTCGTTCCCAGAAAGTTTGTTCCACCCGGTCTACCACTCGACGAAGCACCAGCAGGTCAGATCGGAGCACAGGGGTATCCACCTGCATGCCAGCGAACTTTACCTCATCCCCCCTCCGAAAAACCTCTAGAAGGGCGGCGGAAGGATAGCCAGATTTATCCTCTACCCACTCTTGCTTGATCCTTTCCAGATACATACCGATCTCGGTGGTGGTGTAAGCGATGATCTTGGGGGTCCAACGATGGGATAGATAGTGGCGAAGATGCTCTTGTAGGGTGCTGTAAAAAATTTTCGGCTCCATTGTAGAAATCTTACCTTCCAGATGATCCAGTTTCCTGTTGAGCTGCCGGTACAGGTACTTTCCCCGATGCCGTTCCCACATGTCCACGAGTACTGCGTGGAGTTTCCTTTTCCACAGAAGGTAGCATAGAGGGATAGAGAGCACACCCCCTACAGCCAGAACGAGGAGGAAGTTCAGGTAAGGAATCATCGCCTGTTCCCGCAGTGGCTGGGGTACTTCCCGAACCGTCTCGAGGAGGGAAGAAACCTCAACCGAAATCTGGTCTACCCTCAGAGAGCCAAATTCCAAGGGAGGGAACAGTTGACGACCCGTTCGATAGGGGATGAATACGATGGTCACTTCGTATCCCTTTTTCCCTTCCAGGGGGAGAAGGTTGACCTTTTGCACTACCCCCCAGGATATGGTCGGGTTGGAGGAGAGCGGACGGAGTTCCTCGCGCGTAGGGGTCTCGAGCCGAAAGCGAAGAGTGACCCTGTCTCCCACGAAATAGGGATTCGGGATAAAAGAAAGCCGTTCAGGGGGCGGAATCAGTGGTTTGAGTCTCTCTTCACCGCGGAGGGGGAGGAGAGAACCAAGGAGAAGAATACTCAAAAGGTAGATGCGAGAGCAGAATCGCCCCTTCATCGGTACTTCCTTCTTCTCTGGAAGAACTGCATTAGCCGTATCCCTGGATCCTCATGAGAGGCAACTTCGAGTGTGTCCACCCCCCGTTTGGAGCATTCCCGTATCCAGATTCTGCGCCAGAAAGTTCGATACTCCGAGTAGGTTTCTCGAAACGAGCGGGAAAAACCCACCCCTGGAATCTGTGCTTCCGTCTCCGTGTCCTGCAGTCGGAGGTAGCCCTGGATGGTAAACTCTTCATCCAGTGGTTCGTATAACCGTACCGCGATAACGTCATGTTTCCTAGCCACCCGGGATAGTTCCTTCGCGTACCCCCCCATCTTGAAGTCAGAGAGTATGAATACGATGGCTCTTTTTTTCAGTTGTCCACCCACCGTTACGAGTGCCTTACCCAGATCTGACCCCTTTTTTCGAGGTTTCCACCCCTCAAGATCATTGATCAGGCGAAAGACGTGCCGTTTTCCCTTACGGGGAGGAATCCATTTTTCAATCCCATCGCTGAAGAATAGGGCTCCCACTTTGTCGTTGTTCTGGATAGCGCAGAAGGATAGCAAAGCCAACATCATCTGTTGTAGCTCTCTCCTTTTATGGATCGAGGGGGAATAGAAAAGGGAAGCTGATACATCCACCAAGAAGAAGAGAACCAGTTCCCGCTCTTCCCGATATAGGCGGGTGTAGGGGTAACCTAACCGGGCTGTCACATTCCAGTCGATCATCCGAAAGTCATCCTGGAGACTGTATTCCCTCACATCGGAAAACTCCAATCCAGGTCCGCGGAAAACGGAACGATAACTTCCGGAAAGAATCTCCTCCACCAGCCGCCGGGAAACGAGGTATAACCTGTTCAGCTTCGCTCGAAAATCCCGAACCATCCTGGTCCTCCTCAGGGAACCGGTACGGTGTCTAGAAGGTTTTCGATCACCTTATCAGGCGTCAGATCCTCTGATTCTGCCTCGTAGGAAAGGACGATTCGATGACGGAGCACATCCGGAGCCACTGCCTTCACATCCTCCGGGATCACATAGGTACGTTTTTCGAAGAAAGCGAATATTTTGGCACAACGGTACAGGAATATGGTAGCTCGGGGGGAAGCACCAAAACTGATGTACCGGTGGAAAGGGCTATGGTTGTGGGCTTCTGGTCGGGAAGCTTGTACAAGGGATACGATATACTCTTCGATTTGCTCATCCATGTGTATTCCCTGCACCACTTCTTGCAATTTCGCGATATCTTCCCGTTGAAGAGTCTTGGTTACCTTCACTCCCGCCTCTTTGCCTACCCTTCGAAGAATCCCCAATTCCTCTGCCGCATTCGGGTAAGGCACTTTGAGCTTCAAGAGGAATCGATCCAACTGAGCCTCCGGTAATGGGTATGTTCCTTCGTGCTCGATGGGATTTTGCGTGGCCAGGACGAAGAATGGTTGGGGCAGTGGGAAGGAAGTCTCTCCGATGGTTACCTGTCGTTCTTCCATTGCCTCTAAAAGAGCAGCCTGCACCTTGGCAGGGGCGCGATTGATTTCGTCCGCCAGAAGGACATGGGTGAATACAGGACCCTTTCGAGGAACAAACTCTCCCGTTTGGGGTCTATATACCAGGGAACCTGTCAGGTCAGCGGGGAGAAGATCGGGGGTGAATTGTATCCGCTTGAAGTTCAATTCGAGGGTTTCCGCGAGGGACTTCACCGTTAACGTCTTGGCCAAACCGGGAACTCCCTCCAGCAGTACATGCCCTCCCGCCAAAAGCCCCATCAAGAGCCCCTTGATCATCCCTGTCTGCCCCACGATTACCTTTCCGACTGCCTCCATGCAGAGGGCTATCCGTTCCTGGGCCCAGTGGAAAGTTTCCCTTAACTCTTCTTTCCTTTCCATCCATCCCCCTCCCTTTCAACTGCGGTAATCTGCATTTTCCCGTACGTACTCGCAGGACAGATCCGAGCCCAGCACCGTGGCCCCTTCCGAACCCGAACCCAGCTCTACCACTATGTCCACCATCCGATTGTGCGGGGGGAAGGACTTTTCCGCGGGGTTCATCGCTGCTTCCTTCAAATAGGCCGCCAATCTCATCTCCTTCTCTCGGTCAAGAAGAAACCTCCCCCGGGAAAAGATCGTTTCCTCACCGATATGGATCTCCCATCGGCCAGGATCCAAGGGTAGGTTCCCATTACCTACGTAGTCCCCTAACGCTGAGATAATTCGACCCACGTTAGGATCGTTCCCATAGATGGCTGTCTTCACTAACGGGGAGTTCACCACAGCCTTTCCCAACTCCCTCGCCGTCTTAAAGTCAGGGGCGGTACGAACTCGTACACGGATCACATGGGAAGTGCCTTCCCCGTTCCGGACGATCTGTTCTGCCAATTCCCCGCAAACCTCCCCTAGAGCCGTTTCCCATTCTTTTAGGGTAACCCCCTCCCGTATCCCGGAGCTCAGGCATAGGAGGGTATCACTGGTGCTTTGATCCCCATCCACTGAAATACAGTTGAAAGTTTCCTCGGCGACTTTCCCCAAGGTATCCCGTAACACCTCTCGATGGATTCGCACGTCGGTGAGGAGGAACACAAGCATGGTAGAAAGGTTCGGTTCGATCATTCCCGCTCCCTTCGCGAACCCCACTAGACTCCCAACGCCCAAAGCCCTGCGAGCCACCTTGGGGTACGCATCGGTAGTCATGATAGCTCTGGCCGCATCCGCGCAGGTAGCGGTTCCCAGACGCTGTACCAGATCCGGGAGAGCCGAGAGGATTTCCCCCTTGGGCAATTTCCACCCGATGATACCCGTAGAGGCAGGGATATACTCCTCCGGCCTGCCTCCCCCATGGAATGCGAGGGCAGCGAGGATTTCTTCCGCATCCTCCACCCCCCCCGGGGCTCCCACGTTGGAAACCTTATTGTTGATCAGCACTCCCCGTATTTGAGGTTGCTCCATCCGTTTTTTTCCCACCACTACAGGAGCGCCTGGAAACCTATTCCGGGTAAACAACCCACCGAAGGCCTCCATCGGACGTTCTCCCTTAATGAGGACCAGGTTCATGGCTAAGGGAGAACTCACCGGTCGTTCTTGGGGGTAAAACCTGATCCCGAGGGTAGCCAGCTTGAACCCTTCCGGGACCTGCCCTATCTGTTCCAGAAACCGCAGGTACTGTTCTTTCGATGTGTACAAGTCCATAACTCAATGTACCTCAAGGAGAGGCTCAAGGGCAATGGATCTATTTTTATTTGACAGGTTCAAATAAGTGCTGGTATAGTTTTTCTAGAACTAATATAATGAGGATGTAGTTTCGGATGAAAACTAGGCTGTATGTGGGTAATTTGAACTATCGGACCACCCAGGAACGTTTGATCAACTTGTTCTCCCCCTATGGGGAAGTCCTTTCTGCCCGAATGATCTCGGACAGGGAAACGGGAAAGTTCCGGGGCTTCGCCTTCGTTGAAATGGCAACTCCTGAGGGAGCCGAAGCCGCCATCAAAGCCTTGGATGGAAAGGAAGTGGATGGCAGGCAACTGAAAGTGAACGAAGCGCAGGATCGAAAGGGAAGCGGCGAGCATCGCGGGAATCCCCAATAGAACCTTTTTCCATTCGTTCATTACGTTCATCAGTCGTTCTCGAAGAAAAGCGCCTGTACTCGCAGCCCTCCATGCCGGAAGACTATCCTCCTGAGGACTCTACCCCCGGCCAGATCGGATACACCCACCGAAACAGGCAAAAGAAGGAGGACCTTCCAATGGGGGAAACCCTTCCGAATATGTTCCCATAGCCTATGGTAGTACGATCCTTCTAAGCCGAGGCGTTTCCCGTAGGGAGGGTTCAGGACAAGGAATCGATTCTTCCCGATCCTCGAATTGTCCCTATCTCCCGAATTGCCCATGTTTTCCGGCTCCATCCCTGCCGACTGGATTCGGGACACTACGTACTCTCCATCCAGCGAAAAGAAATCTTTCTGTTCGAAATGGATGTACTCCTCCACGCCGGAGGCTCGGCTATTCACTCTAGCTATAGAAACAGCTTCCGCCTTCCAATCCGAGGCAAAGCAGAGGGGTGAACGAACTATAGGAGAAGCGGGGATGTTGCCTTGGCCGGTCTTTGCAAGGGCCTGTTTTTTGATGAAATTCCACCGTCCTTCCCGAAAGGAAGGCCAGGTCTGGAATCGAAATGTTCGGTTCCCTCCCGGAGGAATACCCAACCCCATTTGGATGGCCTCGATGGAGAATGTACCCGATCCTGTCATGGGATCGCAGAGGATCCCTTGCCCATTCCATCCCCATTCCATTAGAAGGGAAGCGGCAAGGTCCTCCCGGATGGGAGCCTCTCCCGGGAGGGACCTATACCCCCTGCGGTAGAGCCCCTCTCCGCTCATATCCAGGCTGATGGTGCAGCGGTTACCCTCTGAATGAATAAGTACCCGTTGGGAATCCTCACCTTCCACCTCACCTTCACTCATCCCATTTTTCCTATGGACTCCTGTACATCCTACTTCCTTCCATCGATCCTGGATGGCTTCCAGAAGGGTTTCCCTCAGCATCCCTTCGTGGTGGATCCGGGACCTATGGGCCGATGCCTCAACCCTTACAGGAATAGTAGGATCGATCCACAGTTCCCAAGGAATCGTCCTTGCCTTTCGGTACAACTCCTCCCGTGCTCCTGCCCGAAAAGAATCGATCCGGCAGTACACCCGGGATATGGTTCGAAGCACCAGATTCGCCCGCCACCCCTCCTCCAGGCCACCCTCGAACTCCACTCCCCCCTCGACTTCCCCCACTACCGAAAATCCTTCCACCCTCATTTCCCTCTTTGCCGTGTCTCGAAAGGCTGGTTGCACCACTCCCAAAAATCGGTAGGTTTTTGAAAGAATGTGCCGTTTTACCCGTTTTTCCAAACCGCTACCCATGCTTCTATCCTACCCATCCTCTGCCTTCCCCACAACAGGAGAATTCCTGGGAGTACATGCGGAGAAACAACCGCCCTATCGCCGAATCTCGCGCCCTACTGCTCTTGCCATGAACCTTGATTTAAGGTACAATAAATAAAAATTTCTTTATATATAAGGAGAACCATTATGAAGAAAGCATTTCTTCTCATCCTCATCGTACTGGTAGCGTCAGCAGGGTTCGCCCAACAACAGAAAGCTCGTGGCCCCGCAGATTACGTGAAAGAACTCATCGCCCTCAGTGGAGCGGACCGGGCGGATAGAAACATGATCGAGGCGGATCGTTCCGGTGGGAGCTATGTGTTCGTTCCCCTTTACAAAGGCGACAAGGTGATCGGATACGGTACCTGGGCGCAAGGGATCAAAATCTATAACCATAAGGAAGACCTCATCGCTGTTATCAATCCCGATGGCACCCTGCAGAATTTCCTACCCATCGATGCCAACGAACGACATCCTGAGATGAGAGATCTGAAATGGAGGAGCAAGTTCTTCGGCATGAAGCATGATCGGGATTTCATCCATGGCGCTGATGTGAGTTCAGGTAGTACCATTTCTTCCGTCATGTTTTTCTCTGAACTGAAAACCATGCTCTTCGTCTTCAACGAGTACGTAGTAAAGGCGGGAAAGCTTAAAAAGTAATTTAAAGTACAAACCGGCAGAAAGGCCCGAATCTCGGGCCTTTTCTTGTTTTCTGGGAAAAGGTGCTCTATATTTAGGGCATGATACCAGTAAAGGGGCGGCTTCAACTGCTCCAAAAAGCAGAATTCTTTTCTCCTCTCCCTCCCAGGACCCTGCGTACTCTAATAACCTATACGGAAGAAATAAGTCATCCTCCCGAAACCTACCTATTCCGCAAGGGAGCCCCCCCCACCTGCCTCTATATCCTCGCCAAAGGCTCCGTATCCATCCTGCAGGAAAAGGAAGACTCCACAGAGGAACAAGAAATCGCCCGGTACGTGGAGGGGGATTCTTTCGGCGAACTCGACCTTCTTACCGGTTCCTCGAGAAACGCATCGGCGAAAACCCTATCGGAAGTAACTCTCCTGCGATTCCCCGCCGAGGGTATGGATCTTTACAGTATTCTGAAAGAACACCCGAATGTAGGTGCCCGAGTGCTTCAGTCTTTCCTTGTGGTCATCGCTGGTCGAATCCGAAAGGCCAACAACCTTCTAAAGGAAAACTCCCCCTGGATCCAGGAAATTCGCAAGCAGGTCTATGGAGACAAGCTTACGGGGCTCTACAATCGAACCTTTCTGGAGGAACGGCTTCCAGAGCTATTGAAAGATCCCGAACACCCTGTCAGCGTCCTCATGGTGAAGCCGGACAATTTCAAGCAGATCAACGACACGTACGGGCATGAGGCCGGGGATCAGGCTCTGGTTCGAATGGCATCGACCCTGCGGTCTATGACAGGGCCGCGCTGGATCGTGGCGCGTTTCATGGGGAACGAACTGGGTATCGTGCTTCCAGAGGCAGACAAGTTACAGGCAGAGGAGGTGGCTAAAGCGATCCAGAAAGCCTATCATGGAATCGACCTCTCGGACCTGACAGGGGGAGTTCCGTTCCGGATCAGTGTCAGTATCGGTATTGCTGTATTTCCGCTGCATGCTTCCGACGCTCCTACCCTCATCGCGAAGGCCCACGAACTTCCCCTTATCGGCAGGGAACGGGGGGGAAACCAGATCCTCTTTCCCCCGGAAGGAGGAGGAACCTAGTGGAGATACTAAACGAACTGCTGTCCAGGATCGAAATTTTCCAGGATTTGCGGGAAAAGGAACTCTCGATTCTCAAAAACCGGATGGAACGGAAAGAGTTCCCCAAGGGAACCATCATCTTCCAGGAAGGTGACGAGGGGAAGGAGATGTACATCGTTCTCTCCGGTTCCATCGGAATCAGCGTCCGACTCCCCGACTCCACCGAACTGCCCCTGGCCCAGATTCAGGCGGGGAACTTCTTCGGAGAAATGTCCATCATCGAACAGGCTCCTCGTTCTGCCACCTGCCGAACTCTCGAGGATTCCGTGCTCCTCACCCTGGGTGCCTCCTCGTTCTATGAACTCCTGGAACAGCATCCAAGGGTTGCATTGAAAATCATGAAACGAATGGTGGGAATTCTTTCCCGAAGGCTCACCACCACGGGCTCCCTCCTCTCTGACATGGTTCGATGGGGTGAAGGAGCACGCAAGAGGGCTGTGATCGACGAGTTCACGGGCCTCTACAACCGCAGGTTCCTCGATGAAGCGATCCACACCCAGGCGGCCCACGCCCTTTCCACCCAGACTTCCCTAAGCCTCGTGATGGTAGATCTTGATCGATTCGGCGAACTGAACCGCACCTATGGGCAGGAGTTTGGGGACACCCTGATCCTGGAAGCTTCCAAAGTGTTCCGATCCACTTTCCGGGAGACTGACATCCTTGCCCGCTACGGGGGGGATGAGTTCACCTTCATTCTACACGATACAGATGCCGAAACAGCTCTTTCCCTCTGCCAGAAGACCAATGAAGCCCTACGATCCCTCTCTTTCCCCAACCACCCAGAAGTCAGACTCACTGCCAGTATCGGTCTCGCCTCCCTACCCCGCCACGCCAGGACGGTGGAAACTCTTCGGGAACAGGCGGATAAAGCCCTGTACCGGGCGAAGGAGGAAGGACGAAATCGGTCCTGCCTGCCACCCAGCAGATGGCCGGGTGAAAAGCGGGAAATCAAGGTGGAAATTCCCACCCTGCGGGCCAAGAATCGGATCATCGAAGCCATCATCCAGGAAATCGTCCACAAGGACAGTTTCCTCCTCATCGGCCATCGAAACCCCGATGAGGACTGCATCGCCTCCCTGGTAGCCTTCGGCCTCCTGTTGGGCAAGTTCTCCAAGCAGGTGGTGATCAGCACCTGCGGAAAGGTGCCAGAACAGCTGTCCTACCTCCTCAATATCTGTGCCTACAACGGGATCCTCCTCCACGAAGGATGCTTCCAAAATCCTCCCCATCCTCAGGTGATCGTGATTCTGGATACCCCCAAACCAGAGATGATCGATACCGATGCGTCCATTGAAGAGGCTCTTCTGGATCCCAGGGTTCGAAAGATCGAGATCGATCACCACCTGGAAGCGGATGCTGCCTATTCCGGAGATCCAGGGTTCTGTTTGGTGAGTGATGCCTCCAGCACCTGTGAACTCATTGGACTCCTTTCCCTGAAGCTGGCTGGCCGAGGGGAACTCCTGAAACAGTTCGGCATCCAGGAGCTTTTTTCCCGGAACTTCGCCCTTGCCCTCCTTACTGGTATCATCGGGGATTCCAAAATGGGGAAATTCCTCAAGACAAACAAGGAGCGATGGTTCTATCGGACCTTTTCTTCCCTCTTCGATCAAATGCTCCGTTCCAAGACGGCAAGAGGAAGTTCCAACTTTTCCTCCATGGAACAGGTTTTCCTCGCTATCGAGGCATTGTCCAACGAGGAAAAGAGTTGTTACGAATGGATCTTCGAAAAACGGCAGGAACGGAAAGGGATCGCGTATTCCGTATTCGATAGGGAGAGTTCGGAACAGTTGTTCTCCCACTTCGAGTACGATACGGTTCTGGCGGTAACCAAATCAGTGGCCGATCGATTGGCAGAACTCTCAGGCAAGGTGGGGTTGGTCGGGTACTATGATCCAGACAGTGTATCCAACCTCGTGCAGTTTCGCCTCCGCCGTGCCTCGGGTTACTCGGCCCTTGACCTCCGGACAGTACTGGAAAACTTGCAGATCAAAAATGGGGGAGGACACCCGGGAGCCATCGGATTCCGCTTCCCCAAAGACGAGGTGAAGGATTTCCCCCTCCTAGTCCAGCAGATTCTCGAAGGTATGCAGAGCCTTCTATCCTGAGCGCAGAGGGCCTGACCCTATCCATTAATCTTTTTAGGCACCCCCCCGATCCTCCTGTAACGCAGGTACTCATGTTCTAGCGGATCACCCAAAGGACGAGGACCGGGGGTTCGTTCCACCAGTTTCCATTCTTCCCGTTCCCACCGGGGGAACCACACATCCCCTGCAAAGGGTTGTTTCAGGATGGTGAGTTCCATTCGAATCGCCAGGGGAAGGAACTCTCCATACACCTCCCCTCCCCCGATGACCCACAACTCTTCTAATCCAAGTTCTTTCCCCAGCTTTGACACCGTGTCCAGCCCTCTACACACCTGGATTCCAGGTGCTCCGAACTCCTCCTTTCGACTCAACACGATATTGATCCTTCCCGGAAGCGGATGTCCGATGGAAAGGTACGTGTTCCTACCCATCACGACTCCCTTTCCCCAGGTAAGGGAGCGGAATCTCCTCCGATCCTCAGGTAGATCCCAGGGGATCCTTCCACCTCTCCCGATCACCCCATTGGAGGCGATGCATCCAATCAAAACGATTTCCACCGTCCCCTCCCGATCATAATTGACTTTCATAGTATTATTAATTAGGTTATCGGGATAGAGGACACCTATGACATTGTTGGATAAAGTGTGGGAACTCCACAAAGTCGCGACCCTACCGAACGGTCAGGATCAACTGTTCATCGCTCTGCATCTGGTGCATGAGGTAACTTCTCCTCAAGCTTTTCAGATGATCGAAGAGCGAGGTCTCCCCGTTCTGTTTCCCGAGCGCACCTTCGCCACCTCGGATCATATCGTGCCAACCGACAGTAAAGCCCGTCCCTTTGCCGATCCCCTGGCCGAGGAAATGATGGCCGCCCTGGAACGGAACGTAAAAAAACACGGGATCAAGGCCTTCTTTCCAGGCTCGGGGCACCAGGGAATCGTGCACGTAATCGGTCCCGAACTGGGACTTACCCGGCCGGGAATCACCATCGCCTGCGGAGACTCCCATACTTCTTCCCATGGAGCCTTTGGGGCGCTAGGGTTCGGGGTGGGAACCACCCAGATCCGGGATATCCTCGCCACCGGAACCATGGCCCTGTCCAAACCAAAGGTTCGTCGGATAGAGGTCACGGGGAAGCTTCCCCGCGGGGTGTACGCGAAAGACATCATCATGACCATCATTGCCCGATTGGGGGTGAACGGCGGGTTAGGGTATGCGTACGAATACGCAGGCAGCGCAATCGAGGCCCTCGGAATGGAAGAGCGCCTTACCATCTGCAACATGAGTATCGAGGGGGGAGCCCGGGTAGGGTATGTGGAACCGGATGCAAAGACGATCCAGTACCTCCGTGGCCGGCCTTTTGCACCCAGGAACATCGACGAGGTGGCTCCCTACTGGCTCTCCTTCCGAAGCGATCCGAATACCCCCTACGATGACAGGGTCGTGATCGATGGGAATACCCTGGAACCCATGGTAAGCTGGGGGATCAATCCCGGGCAAGCGATACCCGTAAGTGGCCGCATTCCAAGCCCCGGCGAGCTACCCCCTGCGGAACGGGACACGGCGGAAAAAGCCTACAAACACATGAAGTTTTCCCCCGGAGAACCTATCGAGGGGAAACGGATCGACGTGGCCTTCATCGGATCCTGCACCAACGGTCGAATTACCGATCTACGGGAAGCGGCCCGCATCGTGCGGAACAGGAAAAAGGCTCCTCATGTCCGGGCGTACGTGGTGCCGGGTTCGGAACAGGTGGATGCTCAGGCCCGAAAGGAAGGACTGGACACCATCTTCCGGGAGGCAGGGTTCGAATGGAGAAGCCCTGGATGCTCCATGTGTTTAGCCATGAACCCCGACAGACTCCAGGGAGAGGAGATCTGCGCAAGTTCTTCCAACCGGAACTTCATAGGCCGACAGGGTTCCCCCCGCGGGAGGACCCTCTTGATGAGCCCCGCCATGGTGGCTGCGGCGGCCATCGCGGGAGAAGTCGTGGACATTCGTAAATGGGAGATCTAGCTATGGGGTACCCTAATCTCAAGAATTCCTCCGTCATCGAACACATCAGAGGTAGGGGGATACCTCTTCCGGAAAACGATGTGGATACCGATCGGATCATCCCCGCCCGGTACCTGAAGTTCATCACCTTCGAGGGGCTGGGAGCCTACGCCTTCTACGACGAGCGCTTCGATGAGCAGGGGAAGCCGAAACCGCATCCCTTCAATGACCCCAAGTACTCAGGCGCATCCATCCTTGTAGCGGGAACCAACTTCGGCTGTGGATCCTCCCGGGAACACGCGCCTCAAGCGCTCTATAGGGCTGGTATCCGGGCCATCGTGGCGCCTTCCTTCGCAGAAATTTTCGCGGGCAACTCCACCGCTATCGGGATGCCTACGGTAATGGTAAATCCTCATCATCTAGAAGCCCTCATCACCCTGGTAACCCAGAATCCATCCACGGAGATTCAGATCGATCTGAAGAACAAAACCATCTCCACTTCCTCCGGATGGAGCTGCCCCCTGGAGATGAACGAAGGGTACCGGAAAGCCTTTCTGGAAGGAAGCTGGGATACCACCGCCGTTCTACTGTCCAATATCGACTCCATCCGAAAGAAGGCAGCGGAACTCCCCCCTCTTCAATAGTCTACTCGAGACTGTCATAGTACTTTACCGGCCTCGAAAAGGGGGGTATAACATATCCAAGTACATTCTTACGAAGGAGCGTATCCGTATGAAGATTCCGTTACGTAGTAAAACTTCCACTGAAGGCAGGAAGATGGCAGGAGCCAGAAGCCTTTGGCGAGCTGCAGGCATGAAAGAATCCCAATTGGGGAAACCCATCATCGGGA
>Ga0308411_10002119_pt1 | contig 13492 bp, 12 predicted proteins | sample HotsprottomLayer_2_FD_203530 | JGI IMG/M metagenome (GOLD analysis project Ga0308411, IMG submission 203530) | Hot spring phototrophic mat microbial communities from Octopus Spring, Yellowstone National Park, Wyoming, United States -... | ecosystem: Environmental > Aquatic > Thermal springs >...
AGGACTACGCGCACGGCTCCTGCCGCGTGGTCATGCCGCTCGACGAACGGACGATCCGGCCCGGGCCTTCCGTCTCCGGCCCTGCCATCATGGCGTTCGGCGATGTCTCAGCCTGGGTTGCCCTGCTCTCGGTCATCGGCCCGGGGCCGCTTGCCGTCACCGCGAGGCTGAACGCGACCTTCCTGCGGCCTGCGGGCTTGAGCGACCTCGCCTGCGCCTGTTCGGTGCTGCGCGCGGGGCGGCGGATCGCGGCGATGCTCGCCGAGGCCATGCGCCGCCGTGACGGCCAGCCGGGCGCGCACCTGACGATCACTTACGCGATCCCGGACGGCGCGCGCGGCTGACGCCTCAGTCGGGCCGGCGCCAGAGGTCAGCCTCCCAGGACTGCATCGCCCAGACGAGCTCGACCGGCAGGGAAAGCACGCGCACATAGCCTGCCGCCTCGACATCGCGTGCGTGCACGAGGCCGGCATTGTTTCGGTTAACGATGACGATGTCGAAGCTGCGGTCCCTCAGTGCCGCGGCGAGGCGCTGCCGCAGCGCCGCCTGGTCCGCCGGCGCGAGCATGTACTCGCTGTGGCCGGTCTCGATAGGGCTGTGGCCCGAGAGTGCGGCGAGGGCGGCGAACTCAGTGGTCACGAGCGGCGCCGAAGCCTCCGCCAGCGCCTCCGCGGCGACCGCAAACCGCGCCTCTGCGGCAGCGAAGCGGGAAGGGTCGAGGACGAACCAGCGCGTGTTCAGGATCACCGCCACCGGCAGCAGAAGCACGAACGCGCGTCGCGGCCCCTCCCCCGTGCCGATCGCCGCGGCGAAGGCGATCGCGAGCGGCGGCGTGAGCAGGTGGAAGAAATAGGTCATGTGCGCCCCGACATGGCCGCCGAGCGCGACCACCAGCACGGCGAGGCCGCACAGCGCGGCGAAGGCCCAGAACCCGGCTTGGCCGCGCCAGCGGCTCCGCGGCAGAGTGACGACCGCTGCCGCGAGCCCGGCGACGAGCGGCAGCGAGAACACGAGCCAGTCGATCCCCTGGCGGAACAGATGCCGCGCGTCGTAGCCGGCCGCGCCGATGTTCGCGCGCAGCACGAGAGCGCCCCAGCCGGGCATCAGGCGTTCGAGCAAAACCGCCCACAGCAGGATGGCAGCGATCGCCGCTGCCGCCATCGCGAGGCCACGCCTCCACGAGGCGAAGAGGAACACGTAGGCGGCGATGATCAGCACCCCGCCAACGAAATAGAGCTTGGTCGCGACTCCAGCGAGCGACAGCGCAAGCGCTGCCGCGAGGCGCCGCGGCGAGGCGGGATCGGGCGCGGCGACCGCAAGCGCGCCGAGCATGAGAGCGAGCCCCAACCCATCCGGCCGTACCGTCGGCCCGACCCAGTAGAGCCAGCCGGCAAGCGAGACGAGCGCCGCGAGCAGGGCAGGAAGCCGTGCCGCACCGGCAGTGCGCGCGCCCCGCCAAACGAGGGCAGCGGCAACGAGGAGGGCAAGCCCGTTCACCAGCCGGTGCGTCGCAAGCCCGGGGCCAAGCACAAGCGCGAAGGGCGCTACCGCCAGCGGATAGAGGATGCCGTAGAGATTGCCGCCAGAGAGGCCAGCGGAGAGCGGATCGGCCGAGGCGTACGGGTTTCGTTCCTCGAGCAGCGCAAGCGTCGTCATCACGAGAGCGCCCTCGCGCATCTCCTGCGGCGCTGGGGAGAGGACCATGCGCGCCCAGAGCAGCCCGAGCCACCCCATGGCGCCAAGGAAGAAGGCGACCGCAGCCCCGTCCAGCGCATGCACGATCGCGGGGCAGGACGACGATGTCAGCCTGCGCTGCGCGGGTGCTGCGTGTTCCCTCCCGCCTCCCGAGGCGTGCCCTGATGCGCCGGTCACCTGGTTGCTGCCAGATAGTTTCGCCAACGCAAATATTCCTGGCGCGAGAGAGGCCAGGAGCGGCTGTCCAGAGCCCGGAACTCAGGCAGGCGCCTTGGCCTCCTCGGCCGGGCCGCGGCGAAGCCTGTTCTCGCCCAGGAAGAGCAGGATCGGGGCAGCGATGAAGATCGAGGACGAGGTGCCGACGACGATGCCGAACAGCATCACCCAGGCGAAGGCGGCAACCGGGCCGGTGGCGATCAGCGCAAGCGGCAGGCAGGCGAGGAAGGTGGTGCAGGAGGTGCCGATCGTGCGGTTCAGCGTCTCGTTGATCGAGAGGTCGATCAGCTGCCGCAGCGGCATCGTCTTGTACTTGCGGAGGTTCTCGCGCATCCGGTCGTAGACCACGACCTTGTCGTTCACGCTGTAGCCGATGATGGTCAGGATCGCAGCGACGGTTGCGAGATCGAACTCGATCCGCGTCAGCGCGAGGAAGCCGATCGCCTTGGTCACGTCGAGGATCAGCGTCACCACCGCGCCGACGGCATACTGCCACTCGAAGCGGAACCAGATGTAGAGCAGCATCGCCAAGAGAGCGAGGCCGAGCGCCGTCATCCCGGCGGTGAAGAGCTCGGCGGAGACGCGCGCGCCCACGGCCTCGGTTCGGACGATCCGCGCTCCGGGCACCGCCTGCTCGAGCCAGCTGCGCACCGCGGCGACAGCGCGCTGCTGCGCCGCCTCGTCGTCCTGCCGCTCGAGCCGGAGAAGCACCTCGGAGGGGCTGCCGAACTGCTGCAGCGCCACAGAGCCGAGGCCGAGCGCCTCGACGCCCGCGCGGAGCTGGGCGAAGTCGGCAGGGCCGGGGGTGCGAACCTCCATCACGATGCCGCCGCGGAAGTCGAGCCCGTAGTTCAGGCCGGGGGTGAAGAACAGCACGACGGAGGCAAGCGAGAGGAACGCCGATAGCACGAGCCCGGCGATCCGGCCCTTCATGAAAGGGATCTTCGTTCCGTCGGGGACGAGGCGAAGCGGCATGCGCGTGCTCCTTCCGCTCACACGGGCAAGGCGGCGGGCCGACGCGCCCGGTACCACGTCACCATCAGGTAGCGGACGAAGACGAGCCCCGAGAACATCGACACGACGATGCCGACGGTAATGGTGACGGCGAAGCCGCGCACTGGCCCCGAGCCGAAGGCGTAGAGCATCGCCATCGCGAGAACGGTGGTGAGGTTGCTGTCGAGGATCGTCGTGAAGGCGCGCTTGAAGCCTGCTTCCATCGCGTTCAAGGGCGTCCGTCCGCGCCCAGCCTCCTCGCGGATCCGCTCATTGATCAGGATGTTGGCATCGACCGCCATGCCAACGGTGAGCAGGATGCCGGCTATGCCAGGCAGGGTCAGCGTCGCCTCCATCAGCGACAGAGCCCCAAGCAACAGCACGAGATTGACGAACAGGGCGAGATTCGCGAACAGGCCGAACAGACCGTAGAAGGCCGCCATGAACGCCATCACCAGCACGAAGCCGATGGCGAGCGCGATGCTGCCCGCGCGGATCGCATCCGCCCCGAGATCCGGCCCAACACTACGCTCCTCGACCACGGTCAGAGGCGCAGGCAGGGCGCCGGCGCGGAGCAAAACGGCAAGGTCGTTGGCAGAGCGGGCGTTGAAATTCCCGGAGATCTGCCCGCGCCCGCCGAGGATCGGCTCGCGGATCGTGGGCGCTGTGATCACCCGGTCGTCGAGCACAATGGCGAAGGGGCGGCCGACATTGGCGCGGGTGACCTCGGCGAAGCGTCGGGTGCCGACGCTGTCGAAGGAGAAGTTCACCACCCATTCGCCTGTCTGCGGGTTCTGGCCGGCGCGCGCGTCGGTGAGGTTGGCGCCGTCCACCTCGACGCGGCGACGCACGGCATAGCGCTGCTCCTGCCCTCCCGGCCCGTCGCCGCGCAAAAACATCACCCCCGGCGGCGGCGTCGGCGCGGCGGGGTTCGCGTTCTCGTCGAGCAGGTGGAAGGTCATGCGCGCGGTCTTGCCGATCAGCTGCTTGATACGCTCCGGGTCCTGCACGCCAGGAAGCTGCACGAGCAGGCGGTTCGCGCCCTGCCGCGCGATGATCGGGTCGACGACGCCGCTCTCGTCGATCCGTCTGCGCACGATCTCCATCGACTGCTCGACCGCCTGAGTCGCCTTCTCGCGGAGCAGCGGCTCGGAGAGCGCGATCGTGATCGTGCCGTCCGGGCTGCCCTGGACCTCTAGGTCGGGCTGCGCGGTGCCCATCCCGGTCGTGATCGGGTTCGCGAGCTCGCGCAAGAGCCGCAGCGCGTCGGGAAGGCGCGCGGGGTCGGTCAGCTTGAGCGTGACCGTGCGGTCGCGCACGCCTAAGCCCGTGTAGTTGATATTCGCCCCGCGCAGCCGCGTCCGCACGCTGTCCTGGATGTTGTCGAGCCGCTCGCGGATGACGGCCGCCATGTCGACCTCAAGCAGGAGGTAGCTGCCGCCCTTGAGGTCGAGGCCGAGCTGGAACTGGCGCCACGGCAGGTGCTCTGCGAGGCTTCCCAGGCTCGACTTCGGCACGAAGGAAGGGATGCAGAGCAGGGTCGCGAGCGCGATGACGGCCCAGATGCCGATCACCTTCCAGCGGGCGAAATACATCATGGTGGGCGAGCGCTCTCCGTCTGCCGGCGCGACCTGGAGGCGGGCCTGCGCGTCGGCGCGGCCCGGATCGGCGGCGGAGAATGTCCGCAGCCATGCCGGTTGGCAACCGCAGGCGGGGTCAACTGCCCGCGTGCCGGCTCACCGCGGCGTCACCACCTGCGCACCGCGCAGCGTGTTGTTCAGATAGAACTCGTCGCGGGGGAAGAGGTCGGTGTTCACCTCGTCCGGGTCGCCGCGTGGGGTGTCCGGCCCCCAGACGCGCGGCTCCTCGGCGATCAGTGCCGGAAACGCGGCGGGATCAACGCCGGCGCGCAGGGCCCAAGCGACGAAGGAAGGGTCGGAGAATCGCGCCATCAGCGCCTCGCGGTCGAACGGGATCGGCCGATCGGAGCCGATCAGGATCGACACGGGCAGGAGCATGAGAACGTGCGGGAAGGCCTTGAGGAAGCTCCGCGCCACCCGCTCGGTCGGCGCCCACTGCACGAACAGCCCGCCCGGCTTGAGGCTGTCGCGCACGAGCGAGAGGAACTCGACCGAGTAGAGCATGCCCGAATGCGAGGTCTGCGGCAGGATCGCGTCCGCCTCGATCACGTCGTAGCGCGCGCCGGAGACGAAGATCTCACGACGCCCGTCCCCGATCGCGAGGGTGAAGCGCGGGTCGGTCGTCAGTGTGGCGAGCGCGCTCGCGGGGCGGGTGGCGGCATAGTCCCGGATCACGCCGTAGACGGGAGCGACCAGTTCCACGGCGCGTATCTGGCGGGTGGCGGGGTTCCAGCCGGCAGCGAAGGGCGTGCCGCCGGAGCCGGAGCCGATCACCAGCACGTCCTCGGGGTTCGGGTGTAAGGCAGGGCCGAGCGCGCCGAGGAAGTAGTGGTGCGGCCAGAAGGGAAGCTGGCTCTGGGTGTGGCCGGTGATGAACATCGGCCCCGAGTCGCCCTTCAGCCGAAGCACGACGACGCCCGAGCGGTCCTCGGCGACGATCGCTGTCTGGTCCTCCTTCACGCCGTGGATCCGACTCCACCAGGCGACGTTGCCCGGGAACAGGGCGACCAGCCCGGCAAGCCCGACGGCAAGCACGCGCCCGGCCGTGTCGCGCACGCCGGAGCGTGAGGCGAGCATGAGCCAGAGCACGAGCATGGCGAGGGCGAGCAGCCCCACGGCCCGAGCCGTCCCCGCCGTGCCCCAGAGATGCAGCATCAGGAGCCCGCCGATCAGGCTTCCGGCTGCATTGCCGGCGATGTTGCCGACCTGGACGAGCCCGACCCGCAAGCCGACCGAGGCAAGGTCACGCTGCACCGCCTTCTGCACCACAGGGAAACTCATCCCGAGCAGGAAGGCGGGCGGCCCGATCAGCGCCAGAGACAGCGCAGCGATCGCTGCAATCTCGGTTGCGCCGTGCCGGAACGTCTCCATGCCGAGGAGCGATTCGAACCATGGAAAGCCGTAGAGCGCGCGGAACCCGAGCAGGGTGGCGAGCGCGTAGAGCGCTGCCCAGGACTGCAGGTGGAAGAACGCCGCACGCGTGTCAGCGACACGCTTCACCCAAGCCGCGCCGAACACGACGCCGAGGCCGTCGGCGACGAGGAACACGCCGAGGATCAGGGAGAACGAGTAGGCGTTGGCCTGGCCGGCGATGCCGAGCACCCGCACCCAGAGGATCTCGAGCGCGATGATGAAGAATCCTGAGAGGAAGACGAGCGCTGTCCAGGCGGGCAGGCCGAGGCTTCCGGGCTCGGGCGCAGCGGGCGTGGCGAGGCCAGGCCCCGCCGACGCCCGCCGCGGCAGCCCCGCCAACACCGAGAGCGTCAACAGCGCCGCGAGCAGGTTCAGCGCTGCGCCAACCTCGAGCGCGCGCTCGAACCCGATCGTGCCGACCAGCCAGAACCCGCCAACCAGAGTGCCTGCCGCAGCGCCGAGCGTGTTGATTCCGTAGAGCCAGCCGATACGCGGCGCCGCCTGCTCAAGCCGCGCCACGACGGCGCGGGCGAGCAGGGGAAGCGAAAGCCCCATCAGGAGCGTTGGCGCGAGCAGCCCGACGAAACAGACCGCGAAGACCTGCCACCCCTCGGTCATCACCGGCCCGAGCCGGGCGACCACCACGTCATAGAGGAAGGGGCGGGAGAGCAGGGCGAAGACGGCGATCCCCCCCTCGCAGGCGATGAAGCCCCAGGCGGCCCGGTGCGGCGACAGGCGATCGGCGAGGAATCCAGCGAGCAGCGAGCCGAGCCCGAGCCCGGCGAGGAAGGCCCCGACTACGAGGGCTGCGGTGACGGCATCGGAGCCGGCGAACAGGCCGAGCATGCGCTGCCAGATCACTTGGTAGAGAAGCGCAGCGAACCCCGAAGCGAAGAAACCGACCGAGATCAGGCCAAAGACGGGCAGGCGGCCCGTCGCAGCGGCCGCGCCGCGTGCCTCGATCACTCCGTGCATGCGTCCCCTGGCACTCCCCCGATTGCGTCGAGGCAAACCCGACGCAACGCTCCGGTCAACCCTGCGTTTTGCTTCCCCTCAGCGATTGGCCCTTGGATCGCCCGTCAAGGTGTCGGAATGAAGGCGTCTGTCGGCACTTCTCCGGGCAGGGACAGGGGCACGCGATGGCAGGGGTGAGGATCGCGGTGATCGGGGCAGGTCAGTTCGGGCGCTATCACGCCCTGAAGGTTGCCGCCTCGCCTTGGGCCGTGCTGGTGGGTGTGCACGACCGCAACGCCGACCGGGCCGAAGCGGTCGCGGCCGAGACCGGGGCGGCTGCCCTGCCAACGGCGGAGGCGGCGATCGACGCCGCCGAGGCGGTGATCGTCGCAACGCCGACCCACGCGCATCACCCGATCGCCGCCGCCGCTCTCTCCGCCGGCCGGCACGTGCTGGTGGAGAAGCCGATGACGGCGACGCTCGCGCAAGCGGACGATCTGATCGCCCGGGCAGCAGCGTCCTGCCGAGTCCTCCAGGTCGGGCATCTCGAGCGGTTCTCGGCCGCGCGCGGCGCCATCGCCCGCCACGTCTTGCGCCCGCTCATCATGGAGTGCGTGCGCGTCTCCCCCTTCCGCCGGCGCGGGCTCGATGTCTCGGTGGTGCTCGACCTCATGATCCACGACATTGACCTTGTGCTCATGCTTGCCGGAGCGATGCCGAGCGCGATCGAGGCCTCGGGCGCAACCGTTGCCTCCGGCCGGATCGACGTCGCGCTCGCGCGCCTCGCCTTCGCCGATGGCCGCGCCGCCTCGCTCAGCGCGAGCAGGATCGCACCCGGAACGATCAGGACGCTCCGCCTCGCCGGCGCCGACGGCACGCTCGAGGCGGACCTTGTGTCACGCTCGCTGCGCCGTGTCGGACCAGAGGGCGGGGCGGTTCAGGAGGAGAGCTGGGCCGAGACGGACAGTCTCGCAGCCCAGCTCGACGGCTTCATCGCGGCGGTGCGCGGCGAGGCCCCAGTGCTGGCGGATGGCGCAGCCGGCCGGGCGGCGCTTGCCGTCGCGCTCGCCATCGAGGCGCGGATCGCCGAGGCGGAGGCGTCAGCCCGCGCCGCGGGGCTTTTCAAGGAGGTCGAGCACGGCCTCGGCCGCGGCCTCTGAGGGCGAGAGCCCGCCCGGGGCAGCAAGCGCGGCGCGCGCCTCGGCGCAGGCCTGCCGCTGCGCCGCCGCCGCCTCCGGGTCGGTCAGCAGCCGGCGGAGCGACTCGGCGATCGTTTCGGGCGTCGCATGTTCCTGCAGGAGCTCCGGAACCGCCGGATCCGAGGCGAGCAGGTTCACGAGCGAGGCGTGCCTGACCCTGATCAGCCGCCGCGCGATCGCGACGGTGAGGGGATTGCCGCGCCAGGCCACCACTTGCGGCACGCCGGCGAGCGCCACCTCGAGCGAGGAAGTGCCGGACTTGACCAGAGCGGCGTCCGCTGCCGCAAGCGCGTCCCGCTTCTCAGCATCATCGGAGACGACCAGGGTCCCGGGCCATCGCGCAGCGACCTCTGCCGCGTGCCGCGGCAGCGACAGCGCGACGGGAACGAGGCCGGGCAGGCGTGCGGCAAGGCGCCCGATCGCTGCGCCGAACAGCGGCAGGTGCCGCGCGAGTTCGGTGCTCCGGCTTCCGGGCATCACCGCGAGCAGGCGCGATCGGGGAGCGATTTGGCGGCGGTCGCGGAACGACTGGCCGTCCCCGCCGACTGCCCCTTCGAGCACCGGGTGGCCGACGAAGCGGGCATCGATCCCGGCGCGGCAGAAGAACTCTGGCTCGAACGGAAGCAGGCAAAGGAGCCGGTCCACACGCCGAGCGATCTTCCGCACGCGGCCCGGCCGCCAGGCCCAGACCTGCGGCGCGACGTAGTGGATCACGCGCACCCCCTTGGGCCGCAAGCGTGCGGCAAGCCTCAGCGTGAAGGAGGGCGCGTCGATCGTGACGAGCACGTCTGGTCGGCGCGCGAGGATGTCCGCCTCCGTCTCGCTGAGCCGCCTGAGCAGTCGGGCAAGCGAGGGCAGGACCTCGGCAAGCCCCATCAGCGACAGCTCCTCCATCGGGAACAGAGAGGCGAGGCCCTCGGCCTGCATACGCGGCCCGCCGACGCCGGCAAAGCGGATCCCGGGCCGGCGCGCCGCAAGCGCTGCCATCAGGCGGCTGCCGAGCACGTCCCCCGACGCCTCGCCGGCGACGAGATAGACGAGGCTCACGCGGGGGGGAGCACTGAGGGCCCTGCCTTCGGACGGAGGATCGCCGCGAGGCGCCCTCCTGCCTTGACCGCGAACGCAGACGGCGTTGTCTCGACGGGGATCGCGCCCGGCGCCTTCGCCGCGCGCAGGGTCAGGTCATGGCCCGTCATGCTGCTCTCGCCCCCGGCACGACCACGGGGCAGGGGGGCACGGCTTCGGGCCAGTCGGCGTGGTTGGCGACCGCGCCCTTCTCGCGCACGGCCGTGAGCCGAGCCGGGTCGAGCGTGGCGAACACGAGACCAGGAGAGTCCTCGTCCGCTTCGGCGACAATGCCGTCATCGGCGAAGCCGAAGTCCGCTGGGCCGTAGATGCCGGCGCGTCCGCGGTTGCTGTCGAGGCTTTCGCACCAGGGCGCATCGCCGACCGTGGGGGCGACGCCGACGAAGCACTGGTTCTCGATCGCGCGGGCGCGGGCGGAGACGGTGACGCGCGTGGCGCCTGCGCGGCTGTCGGTCGAGGCAGGGACGAGAACGAGCCAGGCTCCCGCGAGCACCTGGGCACGCACGAGCGGGGGGAACTCGGAATCATAGCAGATGACGACGCCGATCCTTCCCCAGGGGGTGGCGAATACCGAGGGCGGCGCTCCGTCTGCGAGCGACCAGGCGGCGCGTTCGAAGCGGGTCGGCCGGTGCTTCTCCTGCCAGCCGACGAGGCCTGCGGGAGAGACGACCGGGCAGGCATTGACGATGCCGCGTTCGGTCCGCCTCAGCACTGTTCCGCCGACGATCCAAAGTCCCGAGCGCGCAGCCTCAGCCTCCATGGCAGCGACCGCAGCGGGCGCCGCCTCCACAGCCCGGTCCCGCTCGGCGGCGGCGCCTCCTCCTCCCGCGAAGGCAGGCGCAGAGGGAGCGTATTCGGGCAGAAGCAGAAGCTCCGCTCCACCGGCCTTCGCGAGGCCGCACCAGCGGTCGAGCGCGTCTGCGAAGGGCTCGCGGCCGACCGGCCAGGCGAGGGTTGCGAGGCGCAGCGGGAGGCTCACGGCAGCGGCGCGTCGCCGAGCGGGCGGATCCAGAAGGAAAGTTCGTGCGGGCGTTCTTCCGCCTCGCCGATCTCCCGCCAGGCCATGTGGCAGACGAGGCGAGGGTAGGGCACATAGCCGCGCCGACGCCAGAATCCCTCAAGTGGCCGGTAGCCCTCAGGCCTCAGGGGATCGTTCTCGGGCCGCACCACGGCGCAGAAGCAGGTGTAGAGGATTCCCTCGTGCCGCGCCGCGTGCGCCTCGCGCGCGTCGAAGAAGGCGTGGCCAATGCCCCGCCCGCGATAGGCGGGCAGCAGCACCGACTCCCCGAAATAGAAGAACCGCGAACAGTCGAGCCCATGGTCCTCGAAGGGGGCGCGTATGGCGTCGTTCTCCGCCGCGAGCGGCAGGCAGGTCGCCGCGCCGACCACGGCGCTTCCGTCACGCACGAGAACAACCGCGCCGCCGTCGCGGCTGTAGCGCGCAAGATAGCTCGCCTCGTAGGCGGCGTCCCCCTCGTAGCGGTAGGGATACTCGCGGAAGACGGCGATCCGCAGCCTCGCGAGGTCCTTGAGGTGCGGCAGGATCGCCGGCCCCGTGAGGGTCTCGATGCTGAGTGTGTTGCCGTCCATGCCGCATGCTTAGAGGGAGCGGCGCGGATCGGCAACGAAGCGCTGCGGGGGGAGACGCTCAGCGCCCGGCGGCGATCTCCGCCTCCTTCGCGGCGGCCTTCTGGAAGGCGCGCAGGCCCTCCTCGACCACCTCGCGGGCGAGGTCGCGGACGATGAAGACGATTCGCGACCGCCGGTCGTCTGATCCGTCCTGCCGCTTCGGCCAGGCCGGCAGCGGAGCAGGGGGATGCAGAAGGTGCTGCACCCCGTGGATGGCGATCGGCCGGTTCTCGCCGACGAGGTCGAGGATGCCCTTGATGCGCAGCAGGCTCTCGCCGCGCGTCACGATCAGCATCTCGAGCCAGGTGGCGATGGCCGACCAGTGCAGCGGCTCGTCAAAGGTCAGGCAAAAGCTCGCGATCCGCGAATCGTGGCGGTTGACGTCGTGCGGATCCTGCCCGGGGCGGTGTGCAGGGTGATCGTGCGCGTGGTCGTGGTGATCATGGCCGCCATGCCCGCCGTAAGCCTCAGCGTTCAGCCAGGCGGCGACGTCGGGGGTCTTGCGGCTCGGGTCAAACAGCCCGGCGTTCAGGACCTCCGACGGCTTGACCGCTCCCATGGCCGCGACGATACGCCTTGCCCCCGGATTGAGCGCGGCAAGCCGCCGGGAGAGGGCGGAGATGGCCTCCGACCCTGCGAGGTCGGACTTGGTGATGACGATCCGGTCCGCGACCGCTGCCTGCTTGACGCTCTCGGCCTGCGCGTCGAGCGTTGCGGCGCCGTTCACCGAATCGACGGTCGTGACGATGCCGTCAAGCCGGTAGCGGGAGGCAATCCCTGGCTCGGCCATCAGCGTGTGCAGGATCGGCGCCGGGTCGGCGAGTCCGGTGGTCTCAATCACCACCCGGTCGAACGCGATCTCCCCAGCCTCGGCTCGGGAGGCGAGGCGATTTAGGCTGTCGACGAGCTCGCCCCGCACGGTGCAGCAGAGGCAGCCCGACGAGAGCAGAACCATGTCGCCATCCACCTTTTCGACCATGAGATGGTCAAGCCCGACCTCGCCGAACTCGTTGATCAGCACGGCGGTGCGGGCCAGTTCGGGGCGGCGGAGAAGCGCGTTCAAGAGCGTCGTCTTGCCACTGCCGAGGAACCCGGTGAGCACGGTGACAGGTGTGGCCTGCATCACCTCTTCCCCCTGTAGAGTGCCTCCGGGTCGGCGACAGGGGCGGCGATCTCCGCGAGCCGGCCGTCGCGGAAAGCCGTGAAGAAGCAGGAGTGCCGCCCGGTGTGGCAGGCGACTCCGGTCTGCTCAACGAGCGCGAGCAGGGCATCGCCGTCGCAGTCGAGCCTGAGCTCGACGAGGCGCTGCACCTGGCCTGAGGTCTCTCCCTTGCGCCAGAGCCTGCCGCGGCTTCGCGAGAAATAGGTGACGCGGCCGCTGGCGAGCGTCTCTGCGATGGCCTCACGGTTCATCCAGGCGAGCATCAGCACCTCGCCCCTGCCCGCCTCCTGGGCGATGACGGGGACGAGACCTGCCGCGTCGAAACGGATGGCGGCAAGGAAGTCGTCGACGGCAGCGGATTGCGGGGAGGTCGGTTCGGTCACGCCAGCTCCTTCGCGAAACACAAATCCTGTTATATTATAACCGCATGCAGGTGAACACCTACAGTGGCGGGATGTCCGATCGCGAGCTGGACGCGGCGCTGGCGCGGGCAGAGGCGCATTGCGCGGCCCGGGGGGCGAGGCTCACGGAGCTCCGCCGCCAGGTGCTTGCGCTGATCCTCCGGAGCCCGGTTCCGCTCGGAGCCTACGCGCTTCTCGACCGGCTCAAGTCGACCCATGTCGGCGCAGCACCTCCCACCGTCTATCGCGCCCTCGAGTTCCTGACGGAACATCGGCTGGTGCACCGGATCGAGCGTCTGAACGCCTTCATCGGCTGCCGTGTGGGGTGCAGCGAGGCCTGTGCAGCCGACGCGCACGCCGACCATCCCCACGCCGCGCAGTTCCTGATCTGCGGCGGCTGCGGCAGGGTCGAGGAGATCGAGGACGTCGGGGTGAGCGAGGCGCTTGCGGCCGCGACATGGCGGGCGGGCTTCACTGCCGAACGTGCGACGATCGAGATCGAGGGAATCTGCCAGCAATGCCGGGCGGGGCGGGGACCGGTCAGCCGCTGAAGTGCCGCAGCACCGACAGCCCTGCCTCGAGGTCGGCGATCAGATCGGCCGTGTCCTCGAGCCCGATATGCAGCCGCACCGCAGGGCCGCCGAGATCGGCAGAGGTGACGGTGCGGGTGATGAAGCCCGTGGTCGGCAGCGCCAGGCTCTCATAGCCGCCCCAGGAGGCGCCGATGCCGAACAGCGTCAAGCTGTCGACGAAGGCCCAGCTTGCCTCAATGCTGTATTCGGGGCGGAACACCACGCCGAACAGCGAGCAGGCGCCGGTGAAGTCGCGCTTCCAGAGCTCGTGCCCTGGAGCGCCAGGGAGAGCGGGGTGGAGCACCTTCAGGACCTCGGGCCTTCCGGCGAGCCAGGCAGCGATCGCGAGCGCGCTTGCCGACTGCTTCTCAAGCCGAAGAGGCAGCGTGCGCACGCCGCGGAGCGCGAGCCAGCAATCGTCGGGCGAGGCGTACTGCCCGAGCTGCAGCGCAGCCGATCGTAGCGTGCGCCAGTCCTCCTCGGCTCGAACCGTGATCGCGCCGAGCAGCACGTCGGAATGGCCGACGACGTA
>Ga0308411_10002120_pt1 | contig 13486 bp, 13 predicted proteins | sample HotsprottomLayer_2_FD_203530 | JGI IMG/M metagenome (GOLD analysis project Ga0308411, IMG submission 203530) | Hot spring phototrophic mat microbial communities from Octopus Spring, Yellowstone National Park, Wyoming, United States -... | ecosystem: Environmental > Aquatic > Thermal springs >...
AACGCTCAGATACCTCCTTTACCTGATTATAAAAGGGCAAGTTTAATAGCCTCAATCTCTTGAGGCGTGCAATCAGAAAGATTGGCAATTGTGCGCTTCTTTACCTTCCCATCCTCTTTATATGATACCCGTAAGAGAATAGACCGATATATCCCTTTGCCTGCCTTTCCTGCAGATTTATTTACCACAATATACATAAAAACTATAGGATAACACTTTCTATATGAGATGTCAGGTTATTATTAGACATAATATGTATTTAATAGTGACTAAAATTAAAGAAGGAAATGACAATTACTCTAATTATATCAATATGTTATTAATTTTGGATGGGATGAACATCCGTTGTAATGTTGACACCCACTGCAACCATAATGCGTGATAAGCCTAATCCCCAATCTCCTATTGGCTATTGGCTATCTCCTATTGGCTATTGGCTTTTCCTATTCCTAATCCCCTATCTCCTATCCGCTTTTTAATAATGCCGTGCGTTTGAGAATATATAGCCAAATCACAGAGGACTCCGAGATAAAAGGGTTATGGCAGTCCTGCCTCCTGTAACTGCATTTTTGTGTCAAGATTCCTCGTTGCTACCGCACCTGGAATGACAATTTTGGGTTTAAGAAATGGGAGATTGACATATAAAAGGGTATTCAGATATATTAACGAACTATGAGAACGCCATTTATATCAGCCAATTGGAAGATGAACAAGACCGTAGATGAGACTGCCGCCTTTTTCAAGGACTTTATTCCCCTTGTAAGGGATACTGAGGGTGTAGATATAGTGATAGCCCCTCCCTTTACCTCTCTCCATACGGCAGCGACAATGATAAAGGGCACCAATATAAACCTTGCAGCCCAGAATGTATATTTTGAGGACAAGGGTGCCTTTACAGGAGAGATCTCGCCGGTGATGCTTTCTGATATAGGATGCTCTTATGTGATAATCGGGCATTCTGAAAGGAGGCAGTACTTTGGTGAGACCGATGAGGTGGTAAACAAAAAGATAAAGGCATCGCATAAGTATGGCCTTGATGTTATTATGTGCATAGGTGAGTCACTTCAGGAGAGGGAGACTGGCAAGACCTTTGAGGTGCTAAAGAGACAGGTAGCATTGGGGCTTAAAGACATACCTGCCACCAACATCGTCATAGCCTACGAGCCAATATGGGCAATAGGCACAGGCAAGACTGCAACAACAGAGCAGGCCCAAGAGGCCCATAATTTTATTAGAAGGGAACTTGCGTCCCTATACGGGGGTGCATCGGAAGATATACGAATCCTTTATGGGGGAAGTGTGACACCCGAAAATATAGATGCATTGATGGGTTGCCCTGATGTGGATGGTGCCCTTGTAGGGGGTGCAAGCCTCAAGGCAGAGAGCTTTGCAAGGATCGTCAACTTTAAAAGGAGTTAGCATACGATGATTACCATTGTTACGATTATTCACATCCTCATTTGTCTGTTTCTGGTATTTATTGTCTTGATTCAGAGTGGAAAAGGTGCTGAGATGGGTGCAGCCTTTGGGGGCTCAAGTCAGACCTTGTTTGGTAGCCGTGGTGCTGCAACCTTCCTTAATAAACTCACCACTGTGGCAGCAGTGCTCTTTATGATTACCTCCTTAGTGCTTACTATACTCACCACAAAACCCTCTTCGGTGATAAAAGATGTAGTAGCGCCCCAGGGTCAAGGACAAACACTACCACCTCCACAAATACCACAGGAGCCTATCTCAAAACCGCCTGCAACCAAATAGTCACTTTATTTGTGCAGTATTCCACTATAGATGGTCTGAAGGCCTATCTTCAAACTCCACGCTATGGTCAATAAAACGGTTACGAGTTGCATTATTCGTTTCAACAAAACCCGTTGCAAAATAGCCCCATCAAATCGCCTTATTGCCTTATTTTTAATACTCTTACCCATTGTATCTTGTACAAGAGAGCCAGATGTCAAACATGCTAACTCACTTACCATAGCATCCTTAGCTGATGCAAAGAGGTTGTTACCCATGTTGGCCTCTGACAGTGCCTCTGCAGGCATTACAGGCCATCTGTTTAATGGATTAACTAAGTATGACAAGGATATTGTCTTAAAGGGAGACCTTGCCGAATCTTGGGATGTAAGCCCCGATGGACTGACAATAACCTTTCACCTCCGCAAGGGTGTGTTGTGGCATGATGGTATGCCTTTTACTGCTGATGATGTCCTCTTTACCTATAAGACCGTAACAAACCCACAGGTGCCTACACCCTATAGCAGCAACTACGGCCCTGTAGAAAGGGTTATAAAGGTTGACCCATATACTGTTAAGGTGGTTTATAAAGAACCCTTTGCCCCCGCACTGGAGGCCTGGGGAATGGGGATTATACCCAAACACATATACGAAGGAAGGGATATGAGGTCACCTGAGGTAAATAGGAGGCCCATCGGCACAGGGCCGTATAAATTAAAAGAGTGGGTCTCAGGGCAAAAGATCGTGCTTGAAGCCTTTGAGCAGTACTATGAGAAAAGGCCAAATATTGACAAGATCATTACAAGGATTATTCCTGATACAGCCACCATGTTTTTAGAATTAAAATTTGGTGGCGTGGATTATATGGGGCTTACACCTCCGCAATACAAACTTCAGGCCGAGGGAGAACATTTTAGGAGGTATTTTCAGAAATTCCGCTATCCTTCATTTGGTTACACCTATTTGGGTTTTAATCTTCAAAACCCACTCTTTCAAGACAAATTAGTGAGACAGGCAATTAGTCATGCAATAAACAGGAATGAAATAATAGCAGGTGTCTTAATGGGTTATGGGACGGTCTGTACCGGGCCCTTTCCGCCTGAATCATGGGCTTATAACCCTAATGTTAGGCCTCCAGAATACAACATTGAAAAGGCAAAGGAACTCCTTAAAATGGCAGGTTGGACCAGTGGCAGTAGTGTTTATCTTGAGAAATCGGGCAGGCCCTTCAGTTTTACGGTCCTTACGAATCAGGGCAATGATGCAAGACTCAAAACTGCCCAGATAATAAAAGAGCAGCTCAAAAAGATAGGCATTGAGATGAACATAAAGGTCCTTGAATGGCAGGCAATGCTTCATGAGTTTATTGACAAAAAGAGATTTGATGCAGTTATTATGGGGTGGTCGCTATCAAGGGACCCCGATGTCTATGACATATGGCACTCCTCTAAGACCAAAGAGGGCGAGTTCAATTTTATATCTTACAGCAATGAGGAGGTGGATAGGCTACTTATTGAAGGTAGGCGAAGTTTCAATTTACAAAAGCGTAAAATGATATACCATAGGGTGCACAAGATACTTGCTGAGGAGCAGCCTTACATATTCTTATACATACCTGATGCCTTGCCTGTGCTGCACAAACGCTTCAAGGGTGTCCAAAAGGCACCTATAGGTATATGGCATGATCTTATAAACTGGTATGTACCAAAAAATAGGATGGAGTGGTACAATTAAATGGGCAAGAGATACAAAAAGTTGGCATTACTCGGTGTAGGACTCTTGGGGGCATCTTTTGCCTCTGCAATGAGAGAAACAGGCAATGTAGAAACCCTTTACGGTTATGGTCGCACCGAGGCAAATCTTATATATGCAAAAAATCAGGGCATAATTGATCACTACAGTCTAAGTGCCTCTGAGGTATGTCATGGGGCCGATCTGATAGTTTTGGCCCTTCCAGTAGGTGGTTTTATTGAGACAATAAAACAGATAGCACCTGTTCTCAAAAAAGGGGCCTTGATAACCGACACGGGTAGCATTAAAGGTAGCCTTGTGTATGGAATTGAAGAGATATTGCCCAATGATGTCAATTATGTGGGCTCTCATCCCATAGCGGGCAGCCACCAGTCAGGCGTTAAACACTCCGATAAGGGATTATTTCAAGAGGCCCTTTGCATCATCACCCCTACTGAAAAGTCACACCCAGAGGCAGTCAGAGATATAAGCGATCTATGGATTTCTGTGGGTTGCAGGGTTACATACCTTGATCCCTTTGAGCATGATGAGATTTACGGCCTTGTCAGCCATCTCCCACATTTACTTGCCTATTGTCTTGTGAACACTGTTAGAGTTACAAAAGAGGATGCCCTAAGTTATGTAGGCAAAGGTTTTAAGGATATGACAAGGATTGCAGCCAGTGCCCCTGAATTATGGACAGACATTGTGACAATGAATAGTTCAAATGTAAGGGAGTATATTGATAGAATTACTGACAACCTTTCACTTCTTAAGCAATGGCTTGAGGAATCTAATAGAACCAATTTAGAAGAATATTTCAAGCAGGCCTGCGAGGTAAGAAGAAGGCTCGGATAAATTCTTATAACCAAAGCCTCTGTTTTTATCAATGCAAAAGCCGATGATAAAGCATTTTTCATCAATGATAATAACCATCGCTTTTTTTATCATAACTTATCTATTGCCTAATCACCTATATGCAGAGACAGGGCGATTGATTGGAGGGGATGATTTTTACATCGTCCAAAAAGACGACACATTAGATCTTATTGCCTCAAAGCTCGGTCTAAAGGCATCAAAGATAGCTGAAGACAACGGCATTGACAGAAACAAGACCCTCCGAGAAGGTATGTTTCTAAGGATCAACAACAGGAGGATCGTACCTAAACTACTTGACAAGGGTATCCTCATAAACATCCCCGAGAGGATGCTCTACTACTTTAAAGACAATCGGCTTGAGATGGTGTTTCCAGTAGGGCTTGGAAAGGTCTTTAGTAGCAAGGAAGGTCAATGGCATACCCCCACAGGTCAGTTTTTAGTAAAGGGTAAACAGAAGGACCCTGTGTGGTATGTCCCTGCCTCAATACAGAGAGAGATGGAGAGACAGGGCAAACCAGTGGAGCTAATAGTATCGCCTGGTCCAGACAATCCCCTCGGCAGGTTTGTAGTAAGGACATCCATTCACAATATCCACATACACGAGACAAATCAACCATCTTCAGTCCACAAATTTACAAGTCATGGATGCATAAGGGTGTTACCCCAACATATGGAACCGTTCTTCAAGGCCGTAGAACCAAATACACCAGGGGAAATTATATATATGCCGATCAAGGTCCATGCAGAAGGCAAAAGGGTCTATTTAGAGGCACACAAGGACTACTATAAAAAAATACCAGACATAGAGGACGAGGCAAGAGGTCTGATTGAACAGACCGGTCTCGCCCATAGGGTTGATTGGCAGAAGGTAAAGAAGGTTATAACAGACAAACTGGGTATTGCTGTGGATGTCACAGCAGGTTAAAAACCTTTTCTGCCTTGACAGCATTAAAATGTAAACATTATCATTACTTATATCCCTTGCGGAGGTCTCATGGCTGGTCACTCAAAGTGGGCACAGATAAAGCACAAAAAGGCACATACAGACGCTAAAAAGGGCAAGACCTTTACAAAGCTCGTCAAGGAGATATCCGTCGCAGCAAGGCTTGGTGGTGGTGATCCTGATGGCAATCCGAGACTAAGAACGGCCATAGAGAAGGCAAAAGAGGTCAATATGCCCTCTGAAAATATAAAGAGGGCAATAATGAAGGGCACAGGGGAGCTACCTGGTGTTACCTATGAAGAGCTTATGTATGAAGGTTACGGCCCTGGCGGTGTAGCAATCCTCATAGAGGTCATGACAGACAACAAAAACAGGACCCTCCCAGAGATAAGGCACATATTGAGTAAAAATGGTGGCAGCCTTGGCGAGACCGGTTGTGTAGCATGGAACTTTGAGAAAAAGGGATATATATTAGTTGAGAAAAAAAAGACCGATGAGGACACTCTGATGTCAATAGTCCTTGAGGCCGGTGCAGAGGATATGAAGAATGACCCTCAAGAGGAACAGTTTGAGGTAATTACCGCGCCAGAAGTAATGGGCAATGTGAAGGAGGCTATAGAGAAGGCCTCTATCCCCATTTCAATGGCAGAGGTTACAATGCTCCCCAAGACCTATGTAAAGCTTGAGGGGCCTCAAGGGGAGCAGATGCTGAGGCTTATTGATGCCCTTGAGGACCACGACGATGTCCAGAATGTATATTCTAACTTTGATATAGATGGATAGTATCCTGAGGCTAAGGAAGACCAGCACCTTTTGTCTAATCTTTTTATTAATTAGATGATAGAGCCTTTAAAGATCACCTTCAAGAGAAAGTTCATAGCAGGCCTTTTTGTAACCGTTCCTACCCTAATAACTATTGGTGTCTTGATCTTTCTATTCAAACTCATTGATGGCATCCTTGGTCCTTTTTATGACCTCTTCTTTGGCAGACGCATTGCAGGTCTTGGCTTTATAACTGCCATACTGCTGATATTCTTAGTTGGTGTGATCTCTACCAATGTGATAGGTAAGAGGATCCTGTCCTATTTAGAGCAGGCATTACTTCACATCCCAGTGTTTAAGAGTATTTACACGGCAGTTAAACAGTTAGTAGATGCCTTCTCACCAAAAAACAGGTCTGCCTTCAAGGATTTTGTGGTGGTAGAGTATCCCCGTAAAGGCGTCTATGCCTTTGGCTTTTTGACGAAAGAATGCAAAATAGTCAAAGAAAATGAAGCAAAGAGGCTTTTGGCGGTATATATACCCACAAATAACCTTTATCTTGGCGAGGTAGTCCTGTTTGAGGAATCATGTATTACATATACCAACATACATATTGATGAAGGTATCAAGATCATACTCTCAGGTGGTATAGCGGCGCCTTCTGAGATTGTAGTGCAAAAAAGGCAATGAATATCTGTGTCGCAATACTTGCTGCAGGGTTAGGCACAAGGATGAGGTCAGAGACCCCAAAACTACTGCATGAACTTTTGGGTAAGACCATTATTGAACGCACCGTTGAGACCATTGAAGCCCTCAATCCTACAAAGACCATTGTGGTCCTGAATGCTCTCTCTGATGCCATTAAGCAGAGGTTGGCCATATATGAGGGCCTATCTTTTGCCATACAGGCGAGTCCACTTGGCACTGCTGATGCACTAAAGAGCGCCCTTTCAGAGATACCCACTAATACAGATGCATTACTTGTCCTCAATGGTGACTCACCCTTAATAACTCCTAAGACTTTACAGAACTTTATAAAGGCCTTCCGTGATGGCCGATGCAATCTTGCCTTATTGTCCTTTAGGGCAAGTAACCCTGCCGAATATGGTAGGGTAATAAGAGAGGACGGCAAGATAAAGGCAATAGTAGAGCATAGGGATGCTACAGAAGGACAAAGGGCAATCACAGAGGTCAACAGCGGGGTTTATCTGATAGACATGAATACTATCGGCCTGTTAGAGAAGGTCAAAATAAATCCCTTAAAAGGCGAATACTATCTGACTGACCTCGTGGCCCTTTCGGTAGGGGAAGGATTGACAGTAGAGGCCTTTGATATTGCCCTTGAGTCCGAGCTCATTGGGATTAATAGTAGAGAAGACCTTAGCAGGGCTGTATCAGCCCTTACATCTCGCATAAATGGACATTGGATGGAGATGGGGGTTACAATCCTTGATCCATCAACGGTTATTATTGAACCAGAGGCCGAGGTCGGCATAGATACAATTATCTATCCAAATGTTATAATACAAGGTAAGACATTTATTGGTTCTCGGTGTATCTTATATCCTAACACAAGGATTATCAAGAGTTGCATAGGTGATGAGGTTACTATCAAAGACAGTTCGGTGATTGAAGACTCTGAGATAAAAAATAGGGCAATCATAGGCCCTTTTGCACACATAAGGCCAAAATCGGTTATTGGAGAGGCTTCTAAGATTGGCAATTTTGTGGAGATAAAAAAATCCGCTTTTGGTAAAGGAGTTAAGGCATCCCACCTCAGCTACATTGGAGATGCGGAGGTGGGAGATGCCACAAACATTGGTGCTGGCACTATAACCTGTAACTATGACGGGGTAAATAAACACAAAACTATTATAGGTAAAGGCGTCTTTGTGGGTAGTGATACCCAACTCGTGGCACCTGTAAGCATAGGTGATGGGGCTTACATAGGCGCAGGCTCTACAATAACAAAGGATGTACCCCCTGAATCGCTTGGCATCAGTAGGTCAGAACAGAGGAATATCAGAGATTGGGCAAGGAGGAAAAAGGTATTAAGGCAATAAACGATAAAACAGCGTGCCAAAGATTGGGCATAAAGATGAGAGAATTGACCCCAAAAATGCAATTAGAAAATCTGAGACTGGAGGTAGGGCTGCCCCCGACCGACACCACCCCCACCCGCCCGCCTAAAGGATACCAAGCCTTCACAAGATGGGCTAACACTTCCCTCTCGGAGCAGTGTTTCAGTTAAGCCATACGATGGAGATGTTATACAGCAAAAGCTTAGAAAACTCCAAGTTAAACGGGATTTGGCAGTCATGTCTCCACTGTAACTGCATTTTTTGGGTTAAGGGTCTCTTTTATGGCAGGGTTCAGAAGCGCCCTTGTGTATCACTATATCAAGGTTGATAACGAACAGGTCTATGACAAACTCAAAGAGTTTGATGTATTTGAGAGGTTTTGTATTGAACTCAGCAGGCAATTTAAGAGATATGAGACTAAAAAGGCTTGACAGTTTCTCAACGGTTACTGAACCATGTGTGGAATTATAGGCTACATAGGCACTAAAAACGCCATTTCAATCGTAATGGAGGGCCTAAAGAGGCTTGAATACAGGGGCTACGACTCGGCAGGTATAGCCTATTTTGTAGGTGATTCAATAGCGGTCAAGAGATGTAAGGGTAAGATACAGGTGCTTGAGGGTATAATGAGGGGTACTGAGATTGAATCACATAGTGCCATTGGACACACCCGATGGGCGACCCATGGCAAGCCCTCTGATGAAAATGCCCATCCTCACAGGTCTAACGGTATAGTAGTAGTTCACAACGGTATTATTGAGAATTACATCACACTGAAGAGGTCTCTAACCCAAGAGGGTTACGAGTTTACCTCTGAGACAGACACCGAGGTGCTGTGTCACCTGATAATGAAATACTCTTTAGAGGCTCCCCTTGAGGATGCAGTAAGAAGGGCAATAAAGAATTTAAAGGGCGCCTATGCCTTTGCGGTGCTCTCTGAGGATGAACCCGACAAGATAATAGCCGTCAGGAAGGAGAGTCCACTTGTGATAGGGCTCGGAGAGGAAGAGTATTTTCTTGCCTCTGATGTGCCTGCCTTTCTTAGTCACTCAAGGGATGTGATATTTCTTGATAATAACGAGATGGCCATACTCCAAAAGGAAGGGGTGGCAATCACAGACTTTGAGGGCAACCCTATCAATAAAGAAGTGGTCTCCATCACATGGAGTGCCTCTATGGCTGAGAAGGGCGGTTATCGCCACTTTATGCTAAAGGAGATCTTTGAGCAGCCCAGGGCCCTTGCTGATACCTTAAGGGGCAGGGTCTTGCCTGACAAAGGCGATGTGGTAATAGAGGAGTTTGGACTAAAGGAAAAAGACTTTAGTTCCTTTGACAAGGTCATGATTGTGGCCTGTGGCACATCATATCATGCAGCCATGATAGGCAAATATATAATTGAGGAGATTGCCCACATACCTGTAGAGACCGACATCGCCTCAGAGTTTCGCTACAGGAAGCCAATTATTAACGAACGGACACTGTTGATCGCAATTAGCCAGTCTGGCGAGACCGCTGATACCTTAGCGGCCATGAGAGAGGCAAGGCGACTTGGTGCTAAGATACTTGTCGTATGTAATGTTATAGCGAGCACGGCAGCAAGGGAGGCCGACTTCGTCTTTTATACACACTCTGGACCTGAAATAGGCGTTGCTTCAACAAAGGCCTTTACCACACAGATACTTGCACTCTATCTATTTGCCATTGCCCTTGGTAGGAGACTGAACACGCTCAATGAGGCCTCTGCCATAGGCCATATAGAGGATCTAATGAGGCTGCCAGGCAAAGTAGAGTCCTGCCTTGAACTCAACCACCAGATTAGCCAAATAGCAAAGGACCTGTCTAAGGCCCAAGACTTTTTATACCTTGCAAGGGGCATAAACTATCCCATTGCCCTTGAAGGTGCCCTAAAACTCAAGGAGATTTCCTATATCCACGCAGAAGGGTATCCTGCAGGCGAGATGAAGCATGGCCCTATTGCACTGATAGATGAAGACTTACCTGTGGTGGTTATAGTCCCAAATGATACCCTATATGAAAAGGTGATGCTTAACATGGAGGAGGTTAAGAGTAGAGGAGGTAAGATTGTGGCCATCACCTGTAGACCTGATGATGCCATTGACCGCTTGTCTTATAGGACGGTGGTAGTAGAGGGTATTAACCCCATTTTAGATACAATACTCTTTGCAGTCCCATTACAATTGCTTGCCTATCATATCTCGGTCTTAAGGGGATGCGATGTGGATCAGCCAAGGAACTTAGCTAAAAGTGTCACTGTTGAATAAATATCAATATAAAGAAAGGAGCATCCTTATGGCAAAGGATTCATTGCTTGAAGACCTGAATGAGCCGCAGAGAGAGGCAATAATGCACATAGGAAGTCCCTTGCTCGTACTTGCAGGGGCAGGTAGCGGTAAGACAAGGGTAATCACAAGAAAGTTTGCCTATTTAGCAAAGAGAAAGAGGCTCTCTACGATGTCTATCTTTGCGGTGACCTTTACCAACAAGGCTGCTGATGAGATGAAAGAAAGGATATCCTCTCTGATCAATGCTGATCTCAAGCAGGCATGGATTGGGACTTTTCATAGCCAGTGTAACAAGATACTAAGAAGGGAGATAAGGCATCTTGGCTATAAAAACGACTTTACTATCTACGATGAGGAAGACCAGTGTAGCCTTATAAGGCATATACTCAAGGAACTCAATATCTATGAGGCACTTTATAAGGGCATTGCCTCAAGGATAAGCATACTCAAGTCTTATCTAATAACACCTGAGAAGTTCCTTGAGCAAGGAGAGGGGTTTGGCTTTGATGAAAAATTAGGCAGGGTCTATATGCGTTATCAGGATGAGCTCAGAAAGAGCGATGCCCTTGACTTTGATGACCTCGTTATGCTTACTGCCAAGCTCTTTGAAGAACATCCCAAGATATGTGCAAAATACAAAGGTCTCTTTGAGTATATCTTGGTTGATGAGTTTCAAGACACCAACCTATCACAGTACAGGCTTTTACAATTGCTGACCTCTGACAACGGAAACATCTGTGTCGTAGGCGATGACGATCAGAGTATCTATAAATTCAGGGGGGCAGAGGTAAATAACATAAAGAGCTTTGAAAGGGATTTTCCAGGGCTCAGGATCATAAAGCTTGAGCAAAACTACCGTTCTACACAAAATATACTTGATGTCTCAGGCAAGGTCATAGCATGCAACAAAAACCGAAAGGAAAAGCGACTCTGGACAGACAGGGGTTGTGGAGACAAGGTCTGTTTTTCTGTTCTATACAACGAGGAGGAAGAGGCAAGGCATGTGGCCCGAAACATAAATGAACTCTACCTTAAAGGGTTGCATGAGTACTCTGATATGGCTATCCTTTACAGGATTAATTTACAGGCAAGGGCGATTGAGGATGGTCTTAGGGCTGAGGGCATACCCTACCAAATTGTCAGTGGGATGAGTTTTTACCACCGAAAGGAAATCAAGGACATCATTGCCTACATAAAGCTTATATCCAACAGTGATGACAATATGAGCTTTCGGAGGATTATCAATAACCCTATGAGGACCATTGGGGCCGCTACACTGGCGAAGATTGAGCAGGAGGCCAAGAAAGGCTCTACCTCTTTGTATAACACAGTTAGACAGATAGTAAAATCAAACAATTCTGTAGGGAGTTCTACAAGAGAGAAACTCTCATCCTTTGTAGATTTAATAGAGGGGTTGAAGAGGCAGTCATATAAGAACACCGCTGACCTCATGAAGGCAATTATTAAGAGGACCAATTACCTTGAGCACCTTGAAGAAGAGAGGGTGCAGAATGTTATGGATCTGATCTCATCAGTGGAGAATATGGGCATACAGACCTTTCTTGATAGGACGGCCCTTGCCTCCTCTACAGATACTCCACAGACCGCTTCCGCAGTATCTCTTATGACCCTTCACAGTGCTAAGGGACTAGAGTTTCCAGTGGTATTTCTTGTTGGCCTGGAAGAGGGTGTGCTTCCTTACTTTAAGGCCATTGAAGAGTCCTCTGATATGGAAGAGGAAAGGAGGCTCTTTTATGTCGGTATGACACGAGCAAAGGAGAGGCTTTATCTCAGTTGTGCAAAAAAGAGGAGGTTTTATTCAAAGGTGCAGGATCAAGAGCCCTCAAGGTTTATAGGAGATATACCGAGAGAATGTTGTCATTGGGTAGAGAAGGTAAACCAGACACAACAGGTAGCCGATAAACCTAAACCAAAGGTTGAGAGAGGTGGCTTCACCTTTGATATTGGATGCAGGGTTAAACATCCTTGCTGGGGAATAGGTGTTGTAAGAGAGTGTACGGGAAAGGGTGAAGATGCAAAGGTGACCGTCAACTTCCCTGGTATTGGGATAAAGAGGCTTGTGCCTGCCGTTGCTGGTCTTGAGAGGGTAAACCTGTGAAGATCTCTATAGATGAGGCAAGACATATAGCACGACTCAGCCGTCTTGAGTTTTCTGAGCCCGATTTAGGTGCCATGAGGGTACAGTTGGATAAGATACTCCAGTATATAGGCAAGCTAAATGAACTTGATACTTCAGATATTGGACCCACATCTCACATACTAAACCTCTCTAATGTGACCCGTGAGGACATGCAAGGTGTCTCGCTAACCGTTGAATATACCCTAAGAAATGCCCCTGACCCACAACCACCTTTTTTCAGGGTGCCAAAGATAATTGAATAAAGAGAGACAATCAGATGCTTAGATTTTTCCTCAAATCCAAGATACATCGTGCCTGCATAACCGATGCAAACCCCGATTACAAGGGTAGCATTACGATAGACAGTGAGCTCATGGAACTTGCAGGGCTTTTGCCCTATGAACAGGTGACCATAAGCAATTACCAGAATGGAGAGCGGCTGGAGACTTATGTAATACCTGGAGATAGGGGCTCAAGGGTTATATGCCTCAATGGACCTGCAGCCCGAAAGGGCATGAAGGGTGATCGGATTGTCATATTCTCTTATTGTATGCTCTCAGAGGACGAGATAGAGGGCTTCAAACCAAAAATCCTTTATCTGGACGACAATAACAACCCCTTGTGACTTTAAGGATGCCCATTAAAACGGTCTAAGTCTTCCGAAGCGAAACTAAGAAATACTCTCTTTTATGGAGATAACCGTAATACATCGGATGTTCCCCTCTTAAAAATCCAGAAACACAATAAAGACAGCAAGTTAGTCATTACATGACAAAAATGTAGCCACTAATAATTGTTAATATGCCTGACATTCATGTCATAATGTGTTAATACATACTCACAATGTATCTTGATAAATCAAAGATCACAATCAAAGGCAAAACTTACAGTAGATGTCTTCTTCGTGAAT
>Ga0308411_10002122_pt1 | contig 13482 bp, 5 predicted proteins | sample HotsprottomLayer_2_FD_203530 | JGI IMG/M metagenome (GOLD analysis project Ga0308411, IMG submission 203530) | Hot spring phototrophic mat microbial communities from Octopus Spring, Yellowstone National Park, Wyoming, United States -... | ecosystem: Environmental > Aquatic > Thermal springs >...
CGAAGTAGAGTGAACTGAGTAGCATGGTGTTGACGATGGAAAACATGGCATTTCCACGCGGCGCGTATGGAATGCCTGAAATCCCGGTGATAAACCGTCCCATGGCAACCAGAAAAATCACCACGAGCGGCATCTTTACAAAGCTGAAGACTTTTAGAAACATGATGTTTTTGCCTTGACCGACTTACACTGTCTTACACTGTTCCGTCACTCTTCTGTGTTTGCGTTGGATTCTGTGTGTCTCATAACGGCAAACCGGCTTGAAATCACAAAACCGGCATTCTTCCGGTCCACGTGACGGGAGCACCTGAAAATGCCCTTTTTCGATTTTCTCTTTGTACTTCCACACATAACCCAGGATTGACTCATAGGTTTCCCTGAACTTTTCTTCTGAAAGGAAGAAGTGGTTCTGCTCCTTTGGCAACAGTTCTTCACCATCGGATCGGTAGAGTCCATTACGGCAGCGCGGTGTTTTCGTGATGGAGTAGTATCCGCCTCCAATGACAGGTTGAAGCGAGGGAAAACATTTCTCGATTGATGCCAGATAAATTCCAATCTGCACATCACGTCCTTTCAGCATTTCAGCAACAGAAGTTCCTTTCGACAGCTTGTAGTCATAGATGATTGCAGCTTTACACGCATTTCCTTCAGCATTTATCTGTACCACATCAACTCTGTCAATCTGCCCCCGGAGCCGGATTTTTCTTCCCTGACTGTCAGTCAGTTCCAGGGGTTCTTTGACAGAACATTCATCGGCTTCCGGTGGTGCCATACCGAAAGCCAGTTCTGTAATGTGGTGTTCAACTCTTTTTCCATAGGATGCTTCTTCAGTAATCAATTGTTCCAGAAAGTTGAGCAGGATACGTTTTTCAATCATCCATATTTTTGTATTGAGGGGAGGAATGTTCTCCTCATACCGTCTAAACACCTCGTCAGCAGTCTTTTTGAGACGCCTAAGCTCGTCTTCAAGAGTTGCGCCATTGTGTAACAGAGGTGTTACCCGGTAAAAATCGCGCAGAATGTCGTGGAGAAGCCGTCCGCGTTCTGAAGCTTGCAGATCGAGTGCGGTGCTGACCCTGGGGTGCAACCGGAGGACGCGGTGGGCAAAGAAACGGAAGGGACAGGCGGCATACTCATTGAAGGCCGTGGCGCTGAAGACGTGCTGTTCCCCGAACCGTTTGTTGAGTTCGGCCTGCAAACCCTGGTCTTCAATTTGACCGTCAAAAGGCGTCCAGAGATGACTGTACCGGTCTGCTTCCACCTCCTGGCGCTGCCGGAGATTGTCCGACAGCCATTGTTGCTGCTGGACATATTCCTGCACGGCTTCCAGTTGTTCGGTCGGGGATAACACCAAGCGGCCATTTCCTTCCATTTGGGCAGCGGAGTCCGGTTCTGAAACAAGTTGCGTGGTCGTCTGTCCACGGCGCAGTCGGGCCTCTGCGGCGGCGGTCTGGCGGAGCAGTTCGTGGCGCGTGGTGGCTTCCAGAAACGTTGCGCCGTCGTAGCCCTTGGCAACCAGAATGCGGTGCGGCTTACTGGAGTCTGTGGCTGACTTGGAGTTCGTGGCCAGCTCGGAGTCCGTGGCCGGCTCGGGGGCCGTGGCCGGCACGAGACGCTTGATTTCGGCCAGAAACGAGGACGGGACAAGTTCCTGGTCTTCCGCGCCGACGGTCGGATAGGAAAGGTGGACGGCCTCAGTTGCCCGGCACACAACCTGGTAGAAATAGTGTTCTTCCTTGACCATGGTGGCCGGGGAGATGTCTTCCAGAACAAGACCGTCTTCCTTGAGGCGTTCGCGCTCGGCGGGCGGATACAACCAGTCGCCCGGCAGCCGGGGCGGAAAGCCGCCCTCAACCATGCCGGGAACGAAGATGATGGGAAAATGCAGGCCGCGAATGGTGGTGACTTCGAGAATGTGTACTGCGCCGAACGTTTCCGGCTCGACGCGCAAGGTCAGGTCATCGAGTGCCTGCAGGATGTCCGACAGAAAAACCGCCAGTGTCATCCGGGCCGGCTGGCTACCGTCAGCCGTGGCTGGCTCACCCAGCGTGGCGGCAAGGCTTCGGGTCGCCAGCCGTTCGGCATCGGCCACCGCGATGGCTGCACGGCGGACTGCCTGAAGCCCCCGCAGGTCAAGGGTGGCCTGGAGACGTTGCTGTGGTTGACCGATGGCTTTCTGGATGTTGGCTTCAAGCGCCTTTTCGTAGGAAAGCTGGCTCAGGGCCTGCTCAATGGCTGCGTTTAGCTCGCCAGCCGGGCCTTCGATGGGAATTTCCGCCAGGATTTGCCCCAACTCCCGCAGGCTGCGCCCGGCTTCCTGCAACTGCGTGGCCGTGACGGCATCCGGGCGAACCATTGGCTCGCCTGACTCCACATCGCTGCCTTCGCCGGTTTCTTCTTCGTCTGCTGTGGGAGAACTGCTGTTCGCTTCCGTCGGCGGGAGAGCTTTTGCCAGGCATTCGGCACGCTTCAGCCAGTCGGCAAGGTGGAGTTGTTCACCAACAAAAGCCACGACGTTTTCAATGTCGTCGGCAGACATCTGGTGTCCGGGAAGCGTGAAATAGTCACTTTTGAGAATGTCGATCAGCCGGCTGACCGGTATCCGGTCGGGCGTTGTGTCCCCAAGGGGACGGTCGGCGGCTGCGGCGACGAGCTTGAGCCAGGCACGTACGGCCGGGATGTCGGTCACGGGCAGGCGTTCGTCAAGGGCATAGGCAATTCCTTCATCACTGAGCACCCGCCGCAGGTGCGCCCCGTAGGTGTCCCGGTCGCGGAGTACGATGGCGATGTCGGCCGGCGACCGACGCTCTTTACGGACATACCGCTTGATGGTTTTGGCAATGTGGCGAAGTTCGCGTTCGATGTCCGGCGCCACGGCCAGAAAAACCGGCACTGGTGTGTCCGGTGGGGGCGTAAACGCCGGGTTGAACAGTCCCAGGCGCAGAACATCAAGACCCGGAGCCGTGGGCAGGCGCGTCACCGGCTGGCTGCCAGTGCGTTCGTGAAAGACGACTTCCTGGCAACCCTCGCCCATCATTTCCCGAATCTTGGCGATGGTTTCGTGGACGGCGGCAAAAACTTTGGGATTGTCGGCGTCGTCGTCGAAGTTAAACGTCACGCGCGGTATCCGTTTGATGAGGCGGCGCAGAATTTCGCCCTGTACCGGCGTGAGGTCGAAGAACCCATCCACGATGAGCCACTCCACTCCATCCAACAGTGGAGTCTGGCAGGGAAGTCCATCGAGGCTGCCGTCGAGGGCGGCCATGGCGCGCAGGTAATCGGCATCACTCTCGGTGAACTTTTCTGTGGCGGCCGGGGATTGACCCGTATGGGATTGATGCAGGCTGTTTTCGGGTATGCCGCCGTTCAGCGCCGTGGCATAGCACTGCATGATCTGCGCCACATCCCGTTCATAGCCATAGATTTGTTCGGCTGACTGCGGAGAGGGAGGGGGCGGTAAGCTCTCTTTGAGGCGTGCAATCCGGTTTTCGACGATGTCCGTAAACTCGGCAGCGGTTTTTCCGGCGCGGGTGATTTCACCGATAAGCCGCGTGACAGAAGCCACACAGCCGCGCGCCGTAGCCAGTTGGCCGAATGCCGGAAGCTGTCCACGCCGGGCAAGCTGCCGCATCAGTTGGGCGATGAGCGGACGGCGCAGCGGATAATCCTCTGCGCTGATGTCACGGCGGTAAGCCACCTTCTGCCAGCCGATCCCCTCGTGTTTGACGCGCGCCGTCCGCAGCAGCCGCCGGAGGAGACCGTTGAAAAGATACACCGGTAGCCCATCGAAGACGCCCTTTTGTCCAGCGAGGATTTCCAGGGAAATGGCCTTGAGCATGGGACGCGAGGCCACGAGATAGATCACGCTGTGGCCGCCGACCGGTGCGCCCGACCGTGACCCCTGCTGAAGGTACTCCCTGACTTCTTTCAGCAATTCCTGACGTTGGTTGCCCAGAAGCGGGCCACGCCAGATGGTATGCCCAACCTTCGTCGTGCTCATCGTTGTCACTCCTGTGCCCGGTACGGCTGGAAACTGACAGCCAGGAGGATGGCTGTCAACTCACGACCGGGCAGAGGCTGTTGTTTTGACCGCCACAAAGGCCAGGAATACGGCGGCAGCCAGCGCCGCAACGGATGCCCCGGTGACGAAGGGGGACGCCACAGAGACGTGTTTCATCGCATAGCCGCACCAGGCCGGGGCCAGAATGCGCCCCAGGCTGGCAACGGAAGCGGCCACCCCCAGCACTTCCCCGCGTTCGTCCTCGGCAGCGCGGTTGGTGAGCAGGGCCAGCAGGGTCGGGTTGGCGAGCGCCGTCCCAACGCCCATGCCGCCACACAGCCAGACGAGTCCCGTAACGGTATCGGCAAATGGGGCAACAGCCAGCGTCACTGTCAGCAGTCCGATACCAACCGCAAAGATGGTGCGCTCTCCGAAACGGTGAACCAGCGGACGGATACAGCCACCCTGCACCACCGTCATGGTGAGACCGAGAAAGGCAAACAGGTAGCTGTTGTCGCGTTCCCCAAGGCCGAAGCGGAGGTTGGTGTAGAGCGGAAGCATCATCTGGTAGCAGGATGCCGCCACGATGAACAGAAAATTGATGATGAGCAGGGGCCCAAGCTGTGGGTGCCGGAACCAGTTCCCCAGCGAGGTGATATGCCCTTCCTGGTGCTGGAGGGTGGCTTCGGCGCGCTGTTCGGGGGACAGACTTTCCGGCAGCAGCCACCACATCACCAGCGCATTGCTGAGTGCCAGTCCGGCGGCGACATAAAACGGCGTGGCCGCATCGGTGTAGTGGGCAATGATGCCGCCCAGTGCCGGGCCAATCGTGTAGCCCAACCCAATGGCCGCGCCGATGAGGCCCAAGCTCTGGGCGCGTCGCTCCGGGGGGCTGACATCGCTGGCGTAACTCATCGCCAGCGCCGTGTTGCCGCCCGTCACCCCATCCAGGGCCCGCGCCAGAAACAGGACGCCCAAGGCAAACGCGCCATCCGTCAGCAGCGAAGCTGCTCCGGTGGCGGCGGCTGCCACCGCCGAGCCGCCCATACAGGCCAGCAGTAGCGGCTTGCGCCCTTTGCGGTCCGACAGCCGTCCAATGGCTGGCGCAAAGAGCAACTGGGCAATGGAATACGAGGCCAGCAGCCATCCGACGACCACTGCCGAGCCGCCAAAGGTGCGGGCATAGGTGGGAAGAATGGGGATGACCATCCCCCAGCCAATCTGGTCAACCAGTGTAACGATAAAAATCAGCAGCGATGCCCGCCGCGCCTGGTCTGGACTCGACATCATAAGCATCCACTCTTACGCATTGTCTGGTGCCTCACCGTAGTAGTGGCAGGCCGAAGTGCAGGTTTCGGCAATGCTCACCCGATACAGACAAGGTAAGGCCGGCGCGAGCCGTTCCCAAATCCAGCGGGCGAGGATTTCACTGGTGGGATTTTCGAGTCCGGGAATGTCATTGAGGTAGTAATGGTCCAGTTGCTGGCGGATCGGCTCAAAAGCCTGCCGGATGGCGTCGAAGTCCATCAGCCAGCCCAGTTCGGGATCGACTTCACCGCGCACGACAATCTCCACACGATAGCTGTGGCCGTGCAACCGCCGACACTTGTGGTGGGGCGGGACGTGAGGCAGATGATGGGCGGCTTCAAACGTAAAGGTTTTCGCCAACTCGACACGCATAGTCCGCTGTAAACAACTGGAAAACTGAAGGTGATCTTACGCACAATGCCTGTGGCGTCAACGTACGGCCGAATGTCGGCAACAGCTTGACGTGGCCCGACTGCGGCCCATACCGTTTAGGGCGCGCACACTCAACGAAACCCTCGACTCGTCATCTTTCACCGTGATGAGCTGCATCTGAAGCCACTCCAGGATGTAGGTGATCACGCCCTTGGCCTGCACATGACCGAACGCGAGTCGCCGCCGATGGAAATGACCGATGACCAGCCGGACCCGCTGCTGGGGATGACGGTGGACGGCAAGTACCGCATCGAACGGGTGCTTGGCGTGGGCGGGATGGCCACGGTGTATGCGGCCGTGCGGTTGCAAATTGGCGACACGGCTGCCATCAAGGTGCTTTCACCGGAGTCAAAATCCGTTCCGCTGGCGGTCGCCCGTTTCCAGCGTGAAGTGCGCGCTGCGGCCCGGATCAAACATCCCAACGTCGTGTCCATCTATGACTTCGGGACGCTGCCCGATGGCCGCGCCTACATGGTCATGGAGTACATCACCGGGGAGTCCCTGCGGGAAGAACTCAAGCGGGCGGGGCGTCTGTCTCCCGAACGCGCCGTGGCCATTATGACCAGCGTGTGCGCCGCCATTCACGCTGCCCATCAGGAAGGGATTCTGCACCGCGATCTCAAGCCGGAAAACATCATGCTGGCGCGCATGCGGGATGGGAGCGAAGTCGTCAAGGTCGTGGATTTCGGCGTCGCCGAGTTGCATGAGCAGGCGGCTACGTCAGCCATGACAAAGCTGACCGAATACGGGCTGATGGTGGGGACACCCCACTACATGTCGCCGGAGCAATGCCGGAGCGAGCCGCTCGATGTGCGGTCGGATGTGTACAGCCTGGGCATCATTCTCTACGAACTGCTGACCGGGAGCGTGCCGTTCAATGCCCGGACGGTTTCAGCCGTCATCATCCAGCAGGCGACGGAAGCACCGCGCCGTCCGCGCGATTTGAACCCGGAGCTGAGTTGGGCGCTGGAGCATGTCGTGCTGCGGGCGCTGGAGAAAGACCCGGCGCGTCGGCCGCAGACGGCAGCCGAACTGGCCCAGGACCTGCAGTTGTCGCTGACCAATGTGAGGGCCACGGGGTCGTTCGGTTTTTCCGCCCCACCGGCCCGTGATACGACCGGTTCACTGCCGCCGGTGACGTTCGGGAGCACTTCCGAGCACCTCACGCCGCGCTCCCTGGTGGTACGCCGGTCGGGAACACTCCGCTACGACAGCCTGACCGGGATTCGGAACCTGACCTTTCTCAAGCAGGAGGTGGAAAGTCTCGTTGCCGCCCGCCGGACGGCTTCGCTGCTGCTGGTGGGGGTGGATGGCATGAAGGCCGTCAACGACCGCTTCGGCTACACCGTGGGGGACAGCCTGTTGCGGGAACTGGCCCACTGGCTGCGTGAGCACGTGGGTGAACTGGGCATTGTGGCGCGGCTGGGCGGGGATGAGTTTGCCATCCTTCTGCCTGGCAACACGGCGGCCGACGCCATCGTGTTTGCCGACCGGATGAAGCAACGCCTGGCTGAGCAACGGTTCCTGCGGGCTGAAGTGACCGGGGGACTGCCGGTGCAGGTGACGATTGCCGTGGTGGTGTCCCCGGATGATGCGGTCACCGGCGTCGGCCTGCTCGATGTGGGCGGGCAGGCACTGGCAGCGGCGAAGCGGCAGGTGCCGGGGGGCATTTACCGGCAGGGGCTGGATGAATCCACCCTGCGCGCCCACCCGAACTTCAACGCCTTTGTCGGTCGGGAACGGGAACTGCAACGGCTGCGGGAAATGTTTGACCGGACGGTGGCCGGGCGCGGACAGCCGGTGCTGGTGCTTGGCCCAACGGGAATCGGCAAAACCCGTCTGCTCCAGGAATTTCGCCGCCAACTCGCCGGTCAGGAAGTCACCTTTCTGACCATGCCCTTCTACGAGGCTGGTCAGGGGACGCCGTACAAGTCCTTCTACGACAGCCTGCGGGGAAGCTTGCAGTTGCTGCTTGAAGCCAATGAGCCGCCGGTCGTCCAGCAGATTCTCGGTCCGCTGGCCGAGCGGGTGTCGCTGGAGTTTGCCACCGAGGACGGCTTTCTGCACTTCTGCGATTCCGTACAGTCGGAAAACCAGCACGAGCGCTATCTGGCCTTTGACTATCTGGTGGCGCTGTACGCGGCGCTGGCTCACCAGCAGGTCACGGTGCTGTTTGTGGATGACGCGCATTTTGCTGATGAGCTGAGCCTGGATTTGCTGGCGTATCTGGCGCGCTCAACCGTTGGGCAACGACTGATGCTGGTGCTCACGGCGCGGACGGAAGTGCTGACCGAGCAGCATCCCCTGCGCAACTGGATGCGGGCTGTCAATCAGTCGGTTGGGTATCAGTCCCTGACGCTCGAACCGTTGTCTCTGGAGGAGTCCACGGCGCTGCTCCACACGACGTTTCCCAATCTGAAGGTTGCCAGCAGCACTGTGGCCCGTCTGCATGCGGAGACCCGTGGCAATCCGTTCTTTCTGGCCGAGATCCTGCGCCACCTCGTGCAGACCCAGCATATTGTGCGTCAGGAAGACAGTTGGGTGTTTCCGCCACTGACGGATGTCTCCCTGCCGCCGTCGGTCGTAGAGGTCGTTGAGGCTTCCTTTTCGCGTCTTTCTCCGACGGCTCTGGAGTTGTTGTCCCAGGCAGCGGTCATTGGCATGGACTTTACCTTTGACCTGCTCGTGGAAGTGACCGAGCGCCCGGAACGGGAAGTTCTGGCGGCGGTCGAGGAGGGCCTGGCGCAGGGCATCATCACCGAGTTGACCGAAGCCGAGGAAGACAGTTACCGCTTTCGCCACGGAACGGTGCAGAAGGTGCTTTACAACCGGCTCAACCGGCGGCGGCGGCGCACAACGCATGCCGCGGTGGGATATGCGCTTGAAAAGGCGACGACCGTGACCGGGCGCAGCAGCCGCCTGGCGGGTGAACTGGCCTTTCACTTCTACCACGCGGCGGAGTATCTCCCCACCCTGCGCTATGCCGCCCTGGCCGGAACTCATGCCTGGCGGAGCTGGGCCATTGATGAGGCCCTTAAGTTTTACGGCTGGGCCGAAGAAGCCGAGCGCCGGTTGAACATCCTGGTGGATGTCATCTTTGATGAGAAGCAGGCATCATTCGACAACGTGCCCGTAGAGCAACTGCGGCTCATTGCCGACTTCAACCTCAACTACGGGCAGATGCTCATTCACATCGGCCGGCTGGATGAGGCTGAAAAAAAGCTCCAGCTTGCCCAGACCCTGGCGCGTCCTTCCCAGGACGAGCACCTGCGGGGCAAGACGCTGGCGGCGCTTGGTGAACTGTGCGAGGCCCGGAGCGAGTACTCCTCGGCGCTGCTCTACTGCCACCAGTCCCTTGAAATCCTGCGGCGCAAGGGCGACAAACGCGCCGAAGCCCGAACGATGGCAATGATTGGTACACTGTACGACCGGCTGGGGCAGTTGGCGCGTGCGGCTGATGCGCAGGAAAAAGCTCTGGCGCTGGCGCGCGCCATCCGGGACCGCCAGATTGAAGCCATTGCCCTGCGGGAAGGAAGCTATGTCCGCGCCCGGCAGGGATTGTTTGCCACGGCGGTGGCGCTGGCCAAAGAAGGCATTGCCGCTGTGGAGCGGCTGTCTGACCCGCTGGCCCTCTCGATTGCCACCAGCATCCTTGGTTTTGCCCTGCGCTCCCAGGGCGACTACGAAACCGCCATAGGGCATTTTCAACGGGCGCGCCAGCTTACCCAGGACCTCAATCGTCCGCGCAGTGAGTGCATTGAACTCATTAACATCGCGGAATGCCACATCGGGTTGGGAGAATCCTCCCTGGCGCTCGAAAAGGCCCAGACGGCGCTGGATATTGCCCTCAGGATTGGCAACCGTCAGCTTGAAGGGCTGGCAACGCTGACCATTGGCCGCGCCTATCGCCAGCGGGAGGAACTCGGTGCAGCCGTGGTGTGCTTCCAATCAGCCCTGAAGCTGCTTTCATCCATCAGTGACCGGGCGGCCGAGTGTGATGCGCTGCTGGCGCTGGCCGATTGGCACTGTCTGGACCGGCATCCGATTGAAGCTCTCGAACTGATGCACCAGGCACTGGCGGTACTGCCGGATGAAACCGCCCGGCCGTGGCAGTGGCGGATTGCGGTGATGTTGGCCCGTTGCCACCGGCTGTTGCGGCAGGTGGATGTTGCCCGGACTGATCTTGAGAAAGCGCGCGCCATCATCGAGGCCCTGCGGAGCAATCTTGATCCAAGTGTGCCTCCCGACCGCTTTGCGCGGGTAACACGGGCCTTTGACGAGGAATGGGCGGAAGTGTACGGCCAGTGAGGCCCGCCCTGCCTTCACCAGCACGCCGTGAGACAACAGGGGCACCCTGCAAGTAGGGTCGGCTTTCCGGCGGCTGTACCTTGTCTGGTTTTACGCCGTCCTGCCTTTGGCTGGCTCAATACCGCTCCGTAACCAGCAACAGTTTGCCCATGACAGTACGGCTTTCCAGTTGTTTGTGGGCGGCAGCGGCGGCAGCAAGTGGAAAGGTAGCCGCAATTGGCACTTGAAACGTGCCGTTGGCAACCTGCGCCAGAATAGCTTCAAGGTCAGTTCGTGCCTCCGGGTAGCGCCCGGCCGCCATGAGGTTGCCTAACTGGAAGCCGTAGATGTGGGCATTCTTGGGGTAGAAATCCCGTACGTTGATAAGCGACGGTTCGAGTGTCACATTCGCCAGTGCGGCCACTCGTCCAAAGGGAGCCAACGCCTTGAGTCCATCGGCAAAAGTCTGCCCGCCGACCGTATCGAGAAAGGCCGTCACGCCCTTGTTTTCAGTGATGTCCCGGAGGGCTTCAAGGAGGTTGATTTCGGCGTAGTTGACCAGAATGTTCGCGCCGAGACGGGCGGCAAAGGCCAGTTTTTCCGCGCTGCTTGCGGCCGCAATGACCGTCGCCCCGACGTGGCGCGCGATCTGGATAGCGGCTGTCCCGACGCCACTGGCGGCAGCCGGAATGAGCAGCGTGTCATCCGGGCGCAGCCGGATGAGGCGGTGCAGGCAATACCACGCCGTGAGCCAGTTGACGGGCAGCGCCGCGGCCGTCGTCGTGGTGACCACTTCGGGAAGCAAAGCGACTTCATCCTCGTGCACGACGGCTTCCGTCACATAGAGACCCTTCCGGTGGCCAAAAATGACAACCCGACTGCCAACCGGTAGCCGGGCGGCACGTGACTCCACCACCACGCCAGCCGCTTCGAGTCCCGGCCGCGCCGGAGGCTGCGCACCATGGTAAGCTCCGGTGCGGAGCAGGATGTCAGCCCGATTGACGCCAATGGCCTCAATCGCCACACGGATCAAACCGGGTTCAAGGGCTGGGGTTTCTTCCGTAATCAGGTGGAGGACATCAGGGCCGCCAAAAGCTTCAACGATGATGGCTTGCCGTGTGGGCATACGGGTTGGAGATGTACCTTTCGTCAGGTGATGCTGTGCTGTGGCTGCAAAGTGTATGTTCCCGCACAACCATGCCACGGCTGCACCGGATTTGGCTACTCGGTCTGTGGTGCGTGCTGGCCGGGTTTGCCGAGGGGGTAAGGGCTGAATCCCATCCCGTGACGGCTGTTTCGGACAGCCCGCCGGTACGCCCTGCGACACGGCTCTTCACCGGGAAAGACGGACTCCCCCAGGTTTCCGCCATGAGCCTGGCGACTGACCGGGAAGGGTATCTCTGGGTGGCGACTCAGGATGGTGCCGCCCGGTTCGACGGACGCACCTGGAAAACCTTTGCCATGCCCAACCGCCAGCGGTCGAACTTCCTGCGGGTGTGCCTGCCCACTGGCGACGGACGCCTGTGGTTCGGACGCCAGGATGGCGGACTCGCCTGCCGCCTGCCCGATGCCACCTGGGAAAACACGGATGAAACCACCGGGCTTCCGGCCGGTCGGGTCAATTGTCTGCTGGAGCGGACGGAAGGTGAACTCTGGATTGGCACGGAACGCGGGCTGGCCGTCTGGCGGGCAGCGACACGGCGCATCGAAGTCCTGCCGGGTCCGCTTTCCGGCGAGAGGGTGCTCTGCCTGGCCAAAACTCCCGACGGCAGCGTGTGGGTTGGCACACCGAAGGGACTGGTTCGGCATGACGGACACACCTGGGAAACCATAACCGCCGGCCCAACCGGAAGTGTCTCAGCAGGTTACGTGGACGGGACAGGGGCGCTCTGGGTGGGGGGCAGCGAGGGACAGCTCTGGCGCCGGGAAAACCGTACCTGGCGGCGCTGGCCGCTGCCGATCCGCAGCCGCATCACGACACTGACCGAAACGACGCCGCCCCAGGGGGCACGCCGCCTGTGGGTTGGAACGGATGGTGACGGCTTGCTGTACCTGCTCCCGGACAATCCGCCTGACCTTCAGGCTGTACGGGCGTTCGATGCGGCGTATGGGCTGCCCAACGTCAGTGTCTGGAGCCTGCTCGCCCTGCCGTCCGCCACTCCGGGGCAGCACGTCGGGCTGTGGGTCGGCACGGATGGCGGACTGCTCCAGGTTTCATTCACCGGCTGGGCCACACTCGACAACATCCCCACCCTCGCCGGTGCGAGTGTCTATGGGATGTGCGCCGTGCGGCGTCCCGATGGCGGAACCAACTACTGGTTCGGGACACGCGGCAACGGACTGGTTGGTTATGTGGATGGGCGCTGGCAGCAGCTCACCGTAGCCGACGGCCTTTCAACCAATACGGTGTTCAGTGTGTATGAAACCTTTGCGGCGCAGACCGGGCGTTCCCTGTGGATTGGAACGCAGGCCGGACTGTTCCGCCGGCCGGCCGGGGGGCGGGTCGCGCCGGTGCGTGCCGTGCCCAAACTCGAACGGGCAAGTGTGCGCGGCTTTCTCGAATCGGATGACGGTCTATGGATTGTCACGGCCGGCGCCGGCCTGCTGCGCTTCGAGGCGGAGCAGTGGACGGTTTTCGACACCGCCAGCGGTCTGCCGACCGACAACCTGCACGCCGTTTGTGAAAGTGTGTCGCCCGCCGGCGAAAAAAGTCTCTGGGTGGGAATGGAAAACGGCGGACTGGCGCGGCTGGTCAATGGGCAATGGCAGGTGCCGGTGCTGCCCAACAACACAGTCATGACCGTCCAGATCATGGACTTTCCCGACGGACGGCAGGTTCTGTTTGCCGGGACGGAGGGCGGCGGCCTCGTTACGGCAGAACTCGATGGTACGCCACTTCACTTTCAGGTGTGGTCAGAGACGACGACGCCCGGCTTTCCCAACGACACGGTCTATCAGGTGCGCTTCGATGCGCAACGGCGTGCCTATGCGCTGACCAACAAGGGCGTGGCGCGACTGACCTACCGGGGAAACGGCAACTTCACGCTTGAAACCTTTGATACCGAAGACGGTTTGCCCAGCGGAGAGTTCAACGGCGGCGCTTCGATGGTGGACCCGCTGGGGCGCATCTGGGGTGGAACCCCCAACGGCGTGGCGGTGTTCAATCCGGCAGCCGAGGCGCTGGCATTACCACCCCAACCGCCGATGCTTCAGGCAGCAACTGCCGACGCCCATCCCCAAACCTTTGCCGACGGGCTGACGCTGCCCGCTCGTGTGCGCAGTCTGGTCTTTGAAATATCAGCCCCGACGTTTACCGCCGTCTCGCGCATGCGCTACCGAACCCATCTTGAAGGCTTCGATGAACAGCCAACCGATTGGAGTTCCGAATCCCGGCGCACCTTCACCAATCTCCGGCCCGGCGAGTACGTCTTCACCGCCTGGGTACGTGACGGATA
>Ga0308411_10002123_pt1 | contig 13481 bp, 13 predicted proteins | sample HotsprottomLayer_2_FD_203530 | JGI IMG/M metagenome (GOLD analysis project Ga0308411, IMG submission 203530) | Hot spring phototrophic mat microbial communities from Octopus Spring, Yellowstone National Park, Wyoming, United States -... | ecosystem: Environmental > Aquatic > Thermal springs >...
CCGGCGGACCTGGACGCCGTCGCGCGGGCCGACGAGGCAGACTGGACGGCCGAGCGGGAACGGTCGCTCCTGTACTAGACGACGCGACGCCCCAGCGGGCAGCCGGGCACACCGGCCGCGGCGTGCGGCGACCGAACCGCCGGCGTCGGAAAGCCGCCCGGCGGCGTCGGGCGAGCGACGCGCAGCCGGCGCGGGTCGCGCCGGCGCACGCCGCGCGCCCGGGCACCGGGCGCGACATCGTTGGCGTGCGCGGGTGAGCGGTTCGCCGCCGCGCGCACTGCGTCACGGCCGCGCCGCGCCGCCGCACGGGCTGGCGCGGGCCTTGCATCGGCCCAACCGTCCGCCCGCGAGCCGGAACAAGGAGGCCACCGATGTTCGAACTCATCCTGATCCTCGCCGTCGTGGTCTACCTGGTGTCGAAGCTCGACGCGCACCACTTCGAGCAGGCGCGCAACGAGAATGGCCTCGCGCCGCTGCGCGACCAAGCGCCGGCCGCACCGGTCGCGGCGCGCCCGCGGCTGCGCCTGACGATCGAGGGCACGCAGCGGCCGCTGCTCGCCAGCACCGGGTTCGTCAAGGGCTTCGGCGTCAATCCGCGCGCGCTCCAGGATTTGCGCGTCTACACCCGTTTCGGGAGCCTGGACCAGTTCCCGGAGGCGGTCGTCTCCATGCTCCGCGATCTCTACGACAAGGGCACCGCGGTCGGCGCCGACATCACCGCTCTGCTGTTCCACGGCCGCGGGCTGCGCGAGGGGGAGGCGGTCTACTTCGCCCTCGTCGACGCCACGCCCGAGCCGCGCGTCGTGGCTTTCGTCGACAAGCTGCGCCGCTGAACCCGAACTCCTCCTGGGGAGGGGAGTCTCCTGCCGGCCTTCGGGCCGGCTTTTTTTCGCTCAGATCTGGTAGGCGCCCTCGTCTGCGCCGGCCGAGGCGTCGCCCGCCAGCGCCTGCTCGACCGCCTTGCGGCGCAGGTGGGGCGCGAACCGCTCGATGAATTCGAACGTGAAGCCGCGCAGGAACGCACCGCGGCGCAGGGCGAGGCGGGTGGTGTTGACGCGAAAGAGATGCGTCCCGTCGATCATCCGGAGGTTGCGGTCGCGCTCCGCATCGAACGCCATCGCCGCGATGATGCCGACGCCCATGCCGAGCTCGACGTAGGTCTTGATCACGTCCGAGTCGATCGCGGTGAGGACCACGTCGATCGAGAGGCCGCGAGCGGCGAAAGCGGCGTCGACGTGACTTCGCCCGGTGAACTCCGGGCTGTAAGTGACGATCGGGTATGGCGCGAGGTCGCTCAATGCCGGCTGGGGCAGACCGAGCAGCGGGTGCCCGGCCGGCACCACGACGCAGTGCCGCCACTGGTAGCCCGGCAGCGTGACGAGCTCGGGAAACTGGTCGAGCGCCTCGGTCGCGATGCCAAGGTCGGCCTCGCCGCGGATCACCATCTGCGCGACCGAGCGCGGGTTGCCCTGCTGCAGGTGCAGCTGCACCTTGGGATAGCGCTTGCGGAACTCGGCGACCACCGGCGGGAGCGCGTAGCGCGCCTGCGTGTGCGTCGTCGCGATCGTCAGCCGGCCGGCGTCCTCGGAGGCGTACTCGGTGCCCACGCGGCGCAGGTTCTCCACGTCCTGCAGGACCCGCTCGACGATCTCGAGGATGCGCTTGCCGGGCTCGGTCAGACCGACGAAGCGCTTGCCCCGCCGCTCGAAGATCGTCACGCCCAGCTCGTCCTCGAACTCGCGGATCTGCTTCGAGACCCCGGGCTGCGAGGTGTAGAGGGCGTTGGCCGCCTCGGTGAGATTGAGGCCCTGGCGCACCGTTTCCCGCACGTAGCGGAGCTGCTGCAGGTTCATCTGGGCCCCAAATAACCTCTGGCGATGAACATATGTTTCTTTAGTCTTTCTGAGAATAACGCGAGTCTATTACGCTGCGCGGCGCAGGTAAACGGTTTGGCACCTCCGCGATGTACCGCTACGACCCGATCGATCAGCAGCTCGTCGACGAGCGCGTCGCCCAGTTCCGCGACCAGACCCGCCGCTTCCTCGCCGGCGAGCTCGGCGAGGAGGAGTTCAAGGCGCTTCGACTGCGCAATGGCCTCTACCTCCAGCGCCACGCGCCGATGCTGCGCGTCGCGATCCCGTACGGGCTCCTCTCCGCCGCGCAACTCCGCAAGCTCGCCCACGTCGCGCGCACCTACGACCGGGGCTACGGCCACTTCAGCACGCGCCAGAACATCCAGTTCAACTGGCCGAGGCTCGAGGACGTGCCCCAGATCCTCGCCGAGCTCGCGACCGTCCAGATGCACGCGATCCAGACGAGCGGCAACTGCGTGCGCAATGTCACCACCGACCACCTCGCCGGCGTCGCCGCCGACGAGATCGTGGACTCGCTCGTCTGGTGCGAGCTGGTCCGCCAGTGGTCGACGTTCAATCCCGAGTTCAACTGGCTGCCGCGCAAGTTCAAGATCGCGATCAATGGCGCCGCCGCCGATCGCGCCGCGACCTGGGTGCACGACATCGGGCTGCACGCGGTGCGCGTCGACGACATTCCGGTCGAAGCCGGCGAGCCCTACCCGTCGGCCACTGCCGGCTTCCGCGTGATCGTCGGCGGGGGACTGGGACGGGCGCCGGCGATCGGGCAGGTCGTGCGCGAGTTCCTGCCCTGGCGGCACCTGCTCACCTATCTCGACGCGATCCTGCGCGTGTACAACCGTCACGGTCGGCGCGACAACCTCCACAAGGCGCGCATCAAGTTCCTCGTCCGGGAGCGCGGCCTGGAGGCGTTCCGCGCCGAGGTGGAAGCCGAGTGGGCGCACCTCGCCGACGGGCCCGGGACGCTGGTGCCCGAGGAAGTGGTCCGCGTCCAGGAGCGGTTCACCCGCCCCGCCTATCTGCGATTGCCGGCGCGCGACCCGGCGTTCGAGGCGCGGCGCGCGGCCGATAGCGCGTTCGCGCGCTGGGTCGAGCGCAACGTCCACCGGCACAAGGTGCCCGGCTACGCCGCGGTCACGCTCTCGCTCAAGAAGACCGGCGTGCCCCCCGGCGACGTCACTGCCGACCAGATGGACGCCATCGCCGATCTGGCCGACCGGTTCAGCTTCGGCGAGCTGCGCGTGACCCACGAGCAGAACCTCGTCTTCGCCGACGTCGCGCAGCGCGACCTGCACGCCCTGTGGCGCGAGCTGAAGCCGCTCGGCCTCGCCACGCCGAACGTCGGGCTGATCACCAACGTCATCGCCTGCCCCGGCGGCGACTTCTGCTCGCTCGCGAACGCGCGCTCGATTCCGATCGCCGAGCGCATCCAGAAGCGCTTCGACGACCTCGATTACGCCTTCGACATCGGCGAGCTCGATCTGAACATCTCCGGCTGCATGAACGCCTGCGGGCATCACCACGTCGGCCACATCGGCATCCTCGGCGTCGACAAGGCGGGCGAGGAGTTCTACCAGATCGAGATCGGCGGCAACCAGGGCGCGACTCGCCCGGGCGCGAAGGCGGCGCTCGGCAAAGTCCTCGGCCGGTCGTTCTCCGCGCACGAGGTCGCCGACGCCGTCGAGCGGCTGGTGCTGCGTTACCTGAGCCTGCGCGAGGCCGAGGACGAGCGCTTCGTCGAGGTCGTCGAGCGCGTCGGCACCGAACCCTTCAAGGACGCCCTGTATGGCAGCCCTGATCCGGCAGCGCCGCGTCGCGACCGACAGCTGGCAGCGGCTTGACGCCGGCGCCACGGCGGCCGACGTGCCGGGCGCCGGCCCGGTGATCGTGCCGCTCGCGCTCTGGCACGAGCGGCGGGACGCGCTCGTCGAGCGCGGCGGAATCGGCGTCTGGCTCGAGCCCTCCGACGATCCGGCCACGCTCGCCGACGACCTGGCTTCGCTGCCGCTCGTCGAGGTGCGTTTCCCGAAGTTCAGCGACGGCCGCGGCTACTCGATCGGATGGCTGCTGCGCAGCCGCTACGCGTTCGCGGGCGAACTGCGCGCGACCGGCGACGTCGGGCGCGACGCGCTCCTCGGACTGGAGCGGTGCGGGTTCGACGCGTTCGTGCTGCGCGAGGGCGAAGACCCCGAGCGCGCGCTGGCGGCCTTCGGCGAACTGACGGAGGCCTACCAGGGCACGGCCACCGAGCCGCGGCCGCTCTTCCGGCGCCGGCTCGCCACGGCAGGATAACGATGGACACGGCCCTTGCTGCACGAGTCGAAACCCTGGGGTGGCGCCTGGCGCTCGTCGCCCACGAGGCTTCCCCGGCCGCGCTCGCGAGCAGCCTCTCGGCCGAGGACATGGTCATCACCGACGCGATCCTGCGCGCCGCGCTCCCGATCGCGGTCTTCACCCTCGACACCGGCCGCCTGCACGGCGACACCCTCGCGCTGATCGACGCGGTGCGCGACCGGTACGGCTACGACATCGAGGTCCATCGACCCGATCCCGCCGCCGTCGCAGCGTACTCGGCGACCGTCGGCCCCGACGCGTTCTACCGGAGCGTCGAGCAGCGCCGGCGCTGCTGCGCGATCCGCAAGGTCGAGCCGCTCGAGCGCGCGCTCGCCGGGAAACGCGCCTGGCTCACCGGGCAGCGGCGCGGGCAGTCCTCCACTCGCATGCGCCTGCCGCTGCGCGAGCACGACCCGGTGCACGGCATCGAGAAGTTCAACCCGCTCGCCGACTGGGCCGAGGACGACGTGTGGCGCTACATCCGCGCCTTCTCGGTGCCCTACAACCGGCTGCACGATCAGGGCTACCGCTCGATCGGCTGCGCGCCCTGCACCCGCCCGGTCACGCCGGACGAAGACGTGCGCGCGGGGCGCTGGTGGTGGGAGGCGCCGGCCTCGCGCGAGTGCGGGCTGCACGTTGCGCCCGATGGGCGACCGGTCGCGGCCCACGCATGATCGGCACGGTGTACCTGGTCGGGGCGGGCCCCGGCTCGCCGGACCTGCTGACCGTGCGCGCGGCCCGGCTGCTGGCCGCGGCCGACATCGTGTTTCACGACGCGCTCGTGAACCCGGAGATCGTCGCCCTTGCCGCCGGCGCCGAGAAGGTCGCGGTGGGCAAGCGCTGCGCCAAGCACTCGACCGCGCAAGCGTTCATCAACAAGCGCCTGATCGACGCCGCGCGCAAGCACCGTACCGTCGTGCGCCTCAAGGGCGGCGATCCGATGCTGTTCGGCCGCGCACAGGAAGAGCTCGATGCGCTGCGCGCGGCGGGCGTGCCGTGCGAGGTGGTGCCCGGCATCACCGCTGCGCTCGCGGCGGCAGCCGACCTGAAGACCTCCCTCACCCGCCGCGGCGTGAGCCGCAACGTCGTCTTCGCCACCCCGCGCGTCGGCGAGGGCGAGCCGTCGAGCGAGTGGGCCGCACCGCTCGCGCATGCCGACACCGCGGCCCTCTACATGGGGGCCGGGCAGGCCGACGCAATCGCGCAGACGCTCCTCGCGCAAGGCCGCTCGCCGCGGACCCCGGTCGTCGCCATCGAGAACGCGTCGCTGCCGACGTCGCGGACGGTCGGGCTCACGTTGGCCAACCTGCCGGCGCTCGCCGAGCGCGAGTTCGCCGGACCGGTCCTGCTGTTGGTCGGCGAGGTGTTCGGCGCCGCGACGGCGCTCGAAGGCTCGCGCTCGGCTGAGCGCCGGGCAAGCCGGTAGGATCGCCGTGTGACCCTGCCGGGCCCGCCGGCGGGCATACGGGAGGCCGTGTGAGCCGGTACGCCCTGTTCATCCATTCGACCGGCCTCGGCCCGTTCATGTGGTCGAAGCTCGCTCCCGCCGTCCCGGCGCCGCTGCAGGCCCTGCTGCCCGCGAATGTCGGCTACCCGCCCGATCCGCCGCTCGCGCCCGGCGCCCCGTTCACGATCGACCTGGATCTCGCGCGGCTCGAGGCCGCGATCCCCGCGGACGCCCGGGAGGTCCATCTCCTCGGCCACTCCTACGGCGCGCTGCTCGCGCTCCATCTCGCACGGCGGCTCGGGCCGCTCGCGCGCTCCGCGTGGCTGTATGAGCCGGTGCTCTTCGGCGCGCTCGCGCGGCGCCGCGACCACGTCGAGCCCGCCGTCGCGGGCGAGATCGCACAGCTCTTCGACCATCCCTGGTTCGCGCGCGAGCCCTCGCGCGGGGGCAGCCCCGAGTGGCTCGAGTACTTCATCGACTTCTGGAACGGCCCCGGAACGTGGGCGGCGATGCCGCCGCCGGCGCGGGCCGTGCAGCTCGCCCTGGGGTGGAAGATGGCGTGCGAGGTCCGCGCCTGTATCGCGGACACCGAGCGATTCGAAGCGCACGCCCTCGACCTGCCGCTCACGCTCGCCCACGGCGAGGGCGTGCCACGCGCGGGCGCGGCGATGACGCGGGCGCTCGCGGAAGTCAACCCGGACGCGACCCTCGAGGCGATTGCCGGCGCGGGTCACATGGGACCGCTCGGCCACCCGGCGCGGGTCGCACCGTCGATCGCGAGGCATTTCGAGCGGCTGCCCACGACCGCGGGTTGACGCCTCTCCGGGCCCACTTGCGACCGCGCCGGAAACCGGTCAGGCTCACTGCCGTTTACCCGTCCGGAGGCGCCATGCCCGCCTCGACGCTCCTCGACCTCGTCGGCAACACCCCGCTCGTCCGCCTGACTCGGTTCGATGCCGGTCCGTGCGAGCTGTACGTCAAGCTCGAGAGCCAGAACCCCGGCGGCTCGATCAAGGACCGGATCGCCGCCGCGATGATCGAGGCCGCCGAGCGCGACGGACGGCTGCGGCCGGGCGGGCTGATCGTCGAAGCGACCGCCGGCAACACCGGGCTTGCGCTCGCGCTGGTCGGCATGCTGAAGGGCTACCGCACTCTGCTCGTGGTGCCGGACAAGATGAGCCGGGAGAAGATCGCTCACCTCAAGGGGCTCGGCGTCGAGGTGGTGATGACCCGGTCGGATGTCGGGCGCGGCCATCCCGACTACTACCAGGATCTCGCCGAGCGGATCGCCGGCGAGCGCGAGGGGGCGTGCTACGTCAACCAGTTCGCCAACCCGGCGAACCCCGCCGCGCACGAGCGCACGACCGGGCCGGAGATCTGGTCGCAGATGGAGGGCCGGCTCGACGCGGTGGTGTGCGGGGTCGGCAGCGGCGGCACGCTCACCGGTCTCACGCGCTACTTCCGCGCGGTCGCGCCGCAGGTGAAGATGGTGCTCGCCGACCCGCAGGGTTCGATCCTCGCCGAGTACACCCGCAGCGGCCGCATCGGCACCGCCGGTTCCTGGCTGGTCGAGGGCATCGGCGAGGATTTCCTGCCGCCGATCGCCGACCTGTCCGGCGTGCGCGAGGCCTACGAGATCCCCGACGCGGAAAGCTTCGCCACCGCGCGCGAACTGCTCCGCCGCGAAGGCATCCTCGGCGGCTCATCGACGGGCACGCTGCTCGCCGCGGCGCTGCGCTACTGCCGCTCGCGCACCGCCCCCGAGCGCGTAGTGACCTTCGTCTGCGACACTGGCGCCAAGTACCTGTCGAAGGTGTACGACGAGTTCTGGCTCGCCGACCAGGGCCTGATCGAACGCCCCGCGACCGGCGATCTGACCGACCTGATCTCGCGGCGCTTCGCCGAGGGCGCGGTGGTCACCGTGAAGCCAGACGACACGCTGCTCGTCGCGTACGGCCGTTTCAAGCTGCACGACGTCTCGCAGTTGCCGGTCGTCGACGGTGACCGGATCGTCGGCATCGTGGACGAGTCCGACGTGCTGCTCGACGTCTGCCGCGACCCCGCGCGCTTCGCCGACCCGGTCGCGAGCGTGATGAGCACGCGCCTGGAGACGGTCGCGCCGGATGCGCCGATCGGGCGGCTGCTCGAGATCTTCGAGCACGAGCACGTGCCGATCGTCGTCGCCGACGGCCGCTTCGTCGGCCTGGTCACCCGCATCGACGTCCTGAACTATCTCCGCCGCAAGCTCAAATGACGCACAAGCTCGCCACGCTCGCGATCCACGCCGGCCAGCCGCCCGATCCGACCACCGGCGCGGTGATCACGCCGATCTACGCCACATCGACTTACGCGCAGGCGAGCCCGGGCGTGCACAAGGGCCTCGACTACGGGCGCTCGCACAATCCCACCCGCTGGGCGTACGAACGCTGCGTCGCGGCGCTCGAATCGGGGACGCACGCGTTCGCGTTCGCCTCCGGTATGGCAGCGAGCGCCACGGTGCTCGAGCTGCTCGACGCCGGCGCGCACCTCGTCGCGCTCGACGACCTCTACGGCGGCACCCGGCGCCTGTTCGAGCGCGTGCGGCGGCGTAGCGCGGGCTTGCGCTTCACCTACGTCCCGTTCGCGCAGGCCAATGAGCTGGAAGCGGCGCTCCAGCCGGACACGCGCATGGTGTGGGTCGAATCGCCGTCGAACCCGCTGCTCAAGCTGGTCGATCTGGAGGCGGTTGCGACGATCGCGCGCAGGCGGGGCGTACTGACGGTGGCCGACAACACCTTCGCCTCGCCTTGGGTCCAGCGCCCGCTCGAGCTCGGTTTCGACATCGTCGTGCACTCGGCGACCAAGTACCTGAACGGCCACTCCGACGTGATCGGTGGCGTCGCGGTAACGCGCTCCGCCGAGCTCGCCGAGCGACTCGGCTTCCTGCAGAACGCGGTCGGCGCGGTGCCGAGCCCGTTCGACTCGTTCCTCGTCACGCGCGGCCTGAAGACGCTCGCGGTGCGGATGGAGCGCCACTGCGCGAACGCGCTCGCGATCGCCGAGCGGCTCGAGCGGCACCCCAAGGTCGAGCGGGTGCTCTACCCGGGGCTCGCGTCGCATCCCCAGCATGCGCTGGCGAAGCGCCAGATGCACGGCTACGGCGGAATGGTGTCGATGCGGCTGAAGGCCGGGCTCGACGGCACGAAGCGCTTCCTCGAGCGCTGCGAGCTATTCGCGCTGGCCGAGAGCCTGGGCGGGGTCGAGAGCCTGATCGAGCACCCGGCGATCATGACACACGCCTCGGTACCGGCGGAGGTGCGGGACGCGCTGGGCATCGGCGACAATCTGGTGCGGTTGTCGGTGGGCATCGAGGACGTCGAGGATCTCGCCGCCGATCTCGAGCGTGCGCTCGCAGCCGTATAGGCACGAACCGACCCGCTGAGTCGTTCGTTGGACCGCGTGCAATAATGTTGCCCATGCGGCATCGCCATTTGAACGGCGCGCGTCTTTCGACTGCAACCGTGGCCTCGATCCTCGAGCGCGGCGGCGCCTCGGATGTGCGGGAACTGCTGGCTGCACTCAAACGTGACCCGGACGGCGAAACGGCCGCCGCAGCCCTGCGTGCGGCCGCAGCGAGCGATGTGTACGGCTATCCCGAGTTGATCCGCGCGTGTCTGGAAGCATGGCGCAGCCGGAAAGCGGCGACGAGCGCTGGGAGCGACTAGTCGAGGTCGCCGCCGACTTCGCGCTCAAGCATCCTGACGCGGTGTTGGTCGGATGGACCGTGGCGGCGCTCTATGCCGGACATCGGGTCTCGCTCGACGCCGACTTCGTACTGACAGACCTGCGGGAGCGGTTCGACGAGCTGGTCGGGGCGCTCGAGGCGGATCCGGATTGGGTGACCGCCCGCCTCCGGGCCCCGGTGCTCGTTCTCGGACGGTTCAAGGGAGTCGAAACAGGCCTCCGGCAGATCCGCCGCAGCGCGAACGGCGCGAGGTCGATCGCGCTCCGGCCGTCGACGATCTGCTCTGCGATCGCCTCGCCGAGCGCCGCGGAATGCTTGAAGCCGTGGCCCGAGCACGCGCTCGCGAGCAGCACGCGCGGCAGGCCGGGATGGCGGTCGACCACGAAACCGCGGTCGGGGGTGGTGGTGTACAGGCACGCGCGCGCCCGCACCATGCGGCCGGCGACGCCGTGCAGCCGTCCCGCCACGTGCCGGGCGAACATCTCGCGTGCTTCGTCCTCGCCGACCGAGCGATCCACCGCGTCGGGGTAGACGGCCTACGCGTACTGCTCGGTCCCCGGCTTGATCCCGCCCGCCGCACCGTCGATCGCCGGGAAGCCATAGAAAAAGTCGTGCTCGCCGTCGCCGAACATCCAGATGAACACCGGAAACCGGTCCGGCGTGTAGCGGTCGTGCGCGGCCGCGACGTCGAACCAGTACTGCACCTGCCGATACACCCGGAAAGGCGCGGCGATCGCGGGGTCGAGTAGCCGGGGCAGCCAGGCGCCTGCCGCGAGCACCGCCTGATCGCCGACGAAGCTCGCCTCGTGCGTACGGATTTCCACCGCGTCGCCGTTGCCCGCGGCTTCGACGCCGAGCACCGAGGCGCCGGTCACCACGCGCGCGCCGTGCCGGCACGCGAGCTCGAGCTGGGCCGCGATGCAACGCTCGGGACGCAAGAACCCCGCTCCGGGCTCGTAGCACGCAACCTCGTCGCCGCGCAGGCCGAGCTGCGGGAAGCGCGCCGCGATCGCAGACCCCTCCAGCACCTCATGCGGGATGCCGCAACGCCGGGCGCATTCGATCGTGCGGCCGACGAAGTCGGCGACCCTGTGATGCCGTGCGGTGCCGCTCCGCGGGCCGAGGATCAGCGCCCCGGTCACCGTCAGCAGCTCGACGCCGGTCTCGCCCTCGATCTCGCGCCACAGCGCATGCGAGCGCGCGGCGAGCGGCGCGTAGGCCTCTCCCTCGCCCACCGCGATCCGGGTGATCCGCGTCTCGCCGGCCGAGGACCCGAAGGCGTGCGGCGGTGCGAAGCGGTCGATCCCGAGCACCCGCGCCCCACGGCGCGCGAGCTGATGGAGCGTCGCGCTCCCCACCGCGCCCAGGCCGACGACCAGCGCGTCGTAGCGCATCGCACGAACCCTTCCAACAGAAGCCCCGATCGGGATTGTGCTCCCCGACGGAGCGCGCCGTCCCGCCGCGCCCGGCCGACCGCTCGCGCCCGGGCGACGCCCGCCGCCGATGCGGGGCACTCAGCGCGCCGGGCGCGCGCCGACCGGAAACGCCTGCGGCTTCGCCGGCCAGGTTCCCCGCGCGACCACCCGCCCACCGTCCAGCACCAGCCAGCTCGACCGCCCGTAATGCGGTAGCGGCCGCGCGAGCGCCGTCAGCGCGTCCGCGTCGCGCACCGACACCACCCCGACCGGCCCGCCCGCCTCGCGCCGCGCCATCCACACCTGCGCGTCGCCTCGCTCCGCCTCCGGCGGTCGCGCGCCGAGACCGGTTCGCGCGAGCCACGCGTCCACGTCGCCGTGCAGTCCGACCACCAGTAGCGGCGCCGCGGGTGGCTCGACGCGCGCGCTCGCGAACCGCGGTGGATGATCGAGTAAGCGTACGGCGAGCGAGTTCACCCCCGCTTCGAGCACCGGCGAGACCACCACGAGCGTGGTGGCCGGATCGACCATCAATGCACGCAGGATCGGCGGCGCCTCGTCCGGGGCGAGCCGCCGGACCACGCGCGCGTCCGGGTCGAGCACCACTGCGAGCGGCGGCCGATCGACATCCAAGGTGACGGTCTGCCGGACGCCGTCGATGTCCACCGTGCGCGCCGCATCGCCTCCCGCGGTGCGCACGAGGAGGGGCAGCCGTAACCGGTACGGCGGCGCGCGCTGCTCGATGGTCACGCGCAGTCGGTAGCCGCTCCCGCGCGCGACGGCCTCGGCGCCGGCGATGCGCGGCTCGGGCGTGCCGGCGCGCGTGAGCCACTGCGCGAAGAACGGCTCGAGGCTCGCGCCGTGCTCGGCCTCGAACGCGCGGCGCAGATCGTCCCACGATGCGACCTTGAAGCGATGCTCGCGCCAGAACCGGCGCACCCCGGCGTCGAACGCCTCGCGCCCGATGCGGTCGCGCAGCATCAGGAACAGCATCGCGGCCTTGTTGTAGCCGACGATCTGCGAGGCGCCGTGGTAGCGCGCGGTGAACTCGGCGAGCGGGCGGTCCTCGGCCGGCGGCAGTGCGGCGAGGTCGCGCAGCCACTCGAGCCGCATCGTGCGGGCAGCGTCCTCGCTCTCGCGCTCCTTGTACGCATAGTCGGCCATGAAGGTGGTGAGCCCTTCTGACCAGTTGCCGCGCGCATAGTCGGCGAACACGCCGTTGCCCCACCAGTTGTGCAGCACTTCGTGACCGAGCGAGGTCCCGCGGATGAACGGCAGCCGCAGGACCTCGACCCCGAGATAGGTCAACGTCGGCATGCCGAACCCGGTCGGCGTCGGACTCGACACCACGCTGAACTCGCCGAACGGGTACTCGCCGATCCAGCCCTCGTACAGGTCGATGTACCCGTTGACCGCATCGAGGTAGCCGCCGGCGAGATCGGCGATCGAGGGGTGGAAATAGGTACGCAGGCGCACCGGCTTGCCGCCGGCAGTCACGACGTCCCGCTGTTCCACCCGGTAGGGACCTGCCATGAGATCGATCCCGTCCGACGGATGCGGGAAATCGAACCGCGCCCGGTAGCTTCCCGCAGCTTCGCTCTCGGCGGCCAGCGTTCCCGGCACCAGCCCCTTCTGACCGGCCGGCAGCTCGAGCTCGACGCGGTAGGACGAGAAGCCGTGCGCCACCATCGGGTGCCAGTGCGACGCGGCGGGCAGGAAGCTGCCGTTCGGATCGGCCACCGGCTGCGCGTCGCGCAGCGTGTCCCGGTGGGCGATCGAGCCGTCGAGCGGCGCGAGCGTCCCGCGCCACGCGATCGTCACGCGGCGATCGCGACCGGCGGCGGGCAGCCGCCAGACGCGGCGGCCGTCGCGCAGCGTCCCCGCGGCGTCGAGCGGCCGTCCGTCGACGGCGACCGACTCGACCGCGAAGCGCGCGTGCAGCGCGAGCTCGGTGGCGTTGCGGTCGACCGTCACCGTCCCGCGCGCACGCAGCTCGCGGGTGGCCGGATCGAGCCCGACCGACAGCTCGAGCCGCGCCGGGCCGCCGAGCGCCGCGTTCGCGGCCGCGAGCACGCCGGCGGCGACGATGCCGCGCCGGATCATTCGACCTGCGGCGGGAACTTCGCGACCAGCTCCAGCGTGTCGACGCCGCGCCGCACCCGCAGCGGCAGCCAGGTGCCGGGCGGCTGCCGCCGCACCGCGCCCACCAGATCGTCGGGGCGCTTCGCCGGTTGGCCGGCGACCTCCACCACGAAATCGCCTTCGCGGATCCCGCTCGCCTCCGCCAGGCTGCCCTTGTCCACCCGGCTGACGCGCACGCCGTCGCCGGCCTGCTCCACCACCACGCCGAGCCGGGGCCGCCGCGGCGCCGGTTCCGGCGGCGCGGCGACGCCGAACACCGCATCGGCGAGCCCGGCGACCAGTCGCTTGCAGTCGCCGCCCCGGTCCCACGGCAGCAACGTGGCGACCTCCGCGACGCCGAGATCGCGCAGCTGATGCGGCACCCCGAAGCCGTTGACGATGTGCCCGCTGCCCATGACGCCGACGACGAGCGGCCCGCCGGGACGCCTGCCGGCGGCCACCAGCGCCTCGGCCATCGCCCGGTCCCACACCTGCTGGCTCTCGACGAAGCGGCGAAACCCGGGGTCGTTCCGGTCGCGCCGCGTGCCAGCGGCGCCGGGGCGGGCGTG
>Ga0308411_10002132_pt1 | contig 13469 bp, 9 predicted proteins | sample HotsprottomLayer_2_FD_203530 | JGI IMG/M metagenome (GOLD analysis project Ga0308411, IMG submission 203530) | Hot spring phototrophic mat microbial communities from Octopus Spring, Yellowstone National Park, Wyoming, United States -... | ecosystem: Environmental > Aquatic > Thermal springs >...
CCCTTGCCAGGCTGATCACCCTTGCCAGGGCGTTCTTCCTTGCCGAGCTGGTCGCCCTTACCGGGACGCTCACTCTTTTCGCCGGGCTGTTTGTCCTTGCTGGGCTGATCGCCCTTGCCAGGCCGCTCCTCCTTGCCAGACTGCTCGCCCTTGCCAGGACGCTCACTCTTTTCGCCGGGCTGTTTGTCCTTGCTGGGCTGATCGCCCTTGCCAGGCCGCTCCTCTTTGCCAGGCTGCTCGCCTTTGCCGGGACGCTCACTCTTTTCGCCAGGCTGCTCGCCCTTACCAGGCCGCTCACTCTTTTCGCCGGGCTGTTTTTCCTTGCCAGGCTGCTCGCCCTTGCCAGGCCGCTCGCTCTTTTCGCCGGGCTGTGGCTGGGCGTTATCACCCTGCTTGCCCTTGTCCGAGGTGTCGCCTTTGGACTCGTTCTTGTCTTCGCCCTTTTTCGGATCGCTGTTCTTGTCTTGCCCCTTGTCCTGATTGCGTCGCTCTAGAGCCTTCTTTAACTCCTCGGCAGTCTTCTGAGTCTGCTCATCCTTTTTCTGCTGCTCGTTTTTGTCGGTCTGCTCCAACTTGTCTTTCTGACCGTCACCCTTCTGCTTATCGTCCTTCTGGTTGTCGCTCTTCTGGTTGTCGCCGCCTTTGCCGGACTCGCCGCCCTTTTCGCCTTCCTTGGGCTGATCTTTGTTCTCCGGCTTGTCGCCTTGCTTGTCGGCCTTGTTCTCCTTGTTGTCGCGGTCGCCTTGCTTGCCCTGATCCTGATTGTCGCCCTTGGCTCCGTCCTGACGTTGCTGCTCGCGCTGGCGGTTGTCGGCCTGCTCCTGCTGCTCCTCCTGACGACGCTGCTCATCGCGCTCGGCTTGTTGATTCTGGAGTTGCTCCTGTTGCTGCTCCTCGTTTTGCTTCTGTTGCTGACGAGCTTGCTCGTTCTTACGCTGCTGCTCTTGCTGGTCGGCAGCCTCCGTCAACTTGATCTTGAAGCGTGGCTCGCTGACGGTCACATTGGGCCGGGGCACATCGCAGGCATCAGTAGCCTCTAGCCAGTATTCCAGCACCATGCCGGGCTTCAGATCGGCCGGCCTGCCCTGTTCGTCGGTCAGACTGGGCAATTCCAGCAGGTCGCGATACTCCAGAGTACGCGGTGTGCCGATCGCCGGGCTTCCCAGCTTGTTCGCCAGATAGGGTTTGCTCGCCAGTGTTGGGCCATCAACGATGCGCACCTTCAGCAGCAGCCGAGCGATGCCGAAATCGTCGCTGGCTTCTCCCTCTAGAGCGACATGGCCGTTGACCGGCAACTCAATGTCCTTACCAGGTTTGGTCAGACGCACTTGTGGGGGCAGATCGGGCAAGACGGCCACCTCGTGAGCGACCGAATCGAGGTAAGTTTCGCCTTCGGTCGAGGTGAAGCGGATGCGATACTTGCCGGGCTGTTCCAGGGGCACGGTGAAACGCAGTGCCTGCGGATCGTCGAGGCGCAATTCGGCGCGAAGGAAATCCACCACGCCATCGGCACGTTCGAGATCGAGTCGCCCATCGCGCAAGGTGCGATTGGTGCGGGCCAGAATCTCGACGCGAGTACCACGCACATCCTCGAGTTTGCGCTGCGTGCGTGAGCGCGTCGCCTTCTGGGTGTAGGGGCGATAGTGGTAGGTGGCCAGGAAATCGCCGATGAGAGGAGCTGCCCGAACGCGAACGCGATATTCGGGCGTTTCGCCATCGCCGGCGGTCACCTTGTAGTAGAAGCCGTTGCCGACATCGAGTGGGCTAATCGTAGTAGCCCACTCGCGTTGGGTATCATCGCCCTGTAGATATCGCTGGCGATACGGTTCCGAAGGATCGTGACGATACAGCAGACAGGGCGCATCGCGGTGGTGGGGCTGGGGAATGCGGCCCTCGATCTGGGCCACGATGGTGACCGGATGGCCGATGGTGACGACCGTGTCGCCGCCCTCGGGGCGGACGATGCTGACCTGTGTGCGGGTGGCGATACCGCCCGTTGTGCTGAAGGGCGTGAAGGCGCGGGCCAGCAGGGAGCGGAACGGAGCTGGGCCGATCCATAGAAACAGGGCGATGAATAGCCCCATCAGCAGGCCGGCTAATGCACCGACGAACAAGGCTCGACGATTGCTGATGGCCTGCTCCAAGTCGGTGTTGGACAGATCGCGAGCGGCTCGTTGGCCCAGCGCGGTTCGGAAGATGCTCGGCAAGTGCTTCTGGTCGTGCAGATCGATCCAGTTGATGAGACGATTGCGATTTTCGGGCAGGTTGCCCTCCAGTTGTCGGGCCGCGTAGTACGGGTTGACTCGCCAAGTGAGCGGGCGAATGACACCGAACCAGGCATAGACACCAGTGGCGATCAGGTACAGCAACAGCGCCACCTGCCGAGAGCCAGCCGACAGCACGAATTGCCGATCAAGCAGAATCATGCCGATGGCGAACGCCAAGGTGCCAGCCAGCAGCACGCCCAGGGCGGTCATCAGGTCGAGGAAGCGAATGCGATACTCGGCCCGAGTGAGTTGGCTAGCGATGTACGAATCATGCTTGGTCGCGGATTTCTCACTAAGCTGGGTTGCCATCGTCGAACTCCTCTCGGTGGCACCTGCGCGCGGCTGTCCATTCTACTAGTATATCCGCATCGGGAATCCCGGCTCAACGAGATTGTTCCTGTTTAGACCAGCAGAGGTGCCGACATGATCCCTACGCAACGACGAGAGTTCCTCCAGGTAGCTGCACTGACTCCTCTGGCCGGCCTAGCCGCTGCCGCTCAGCCGTCCGATAAAGCGATTACGCCAACGGAACCGAAGTTTCGCTTGGGACTGGTGACGTACAACGTAGCGGCCACCTGGGATGTGCCGACTTTACTCAAAGTCTGCAAGACTGTCGGTATCTCGCCGGTCGAGTTGCGAACCACGCATGCACACGGCGTGGAGCCGTCGCTCTCGAAAGCGCAACGGGCCGAGGTGCGTAAGCGATTCGCTGACGCTGGCGTGGCCATCTGGGGCTGCGGCTCGACCTGCGATTTCCACTGGCCAGACTCCACCAAGGTGCAACAGCAGATCGAACTGTGCAAACGCTTCGTCGAACTGGTCGCCGACATTGGTGGCAAGGGGGTCAAGGTGCGGCCCAACGATCTACCCAAGGGCGTGGAAACCGCTCGCACCCTCGAACAGATCGGCAAGGCACTGATCCCCTGTGGCAAGGCCGCTGCGGATGCCGGAGTCGAAATCTGGGTCGAGGTTCACGGCCGAGGCACCGCTCATCCGCCGTACATGAAGACCATTATGGAACAGTGCGGCCATCGCAGCGTCGGAGTGACCTGGAACTCCAATCCCACGGATCTCAAGGACGGCTCGGTCAAGGAGTATTTCGAGTTGCTTCGCCCCTGGATTCTCTCCTGCCACATCAACGATCTGTACCGTGAGGGCAAGGGAGCTTATCCTTATCGGGAGTTGTTCCGGCTATTGCGCGAGATGGGCTACGACCGGGCGACTCTGATCGAGGTGGGGCGAGTGTGGAAGGATGCCGACGCGGCAACGGAGTTCCTACGCTACTACAAGGCACTGTGGCGCGAACTGGCGCGTGGCTGAGCCGTGGATGAGGCAGTGGTCGTTGGCAGTAAACTGGATACAGGAGTTGGCATGTCTTCCTCGCATTCGCTACCGGATCGGCTAGACGTACTGGCCGTGGCCCCACATCCGGACGATCTGGAGATCACTTGTGGCGGCACGCTGGCCAAGTTGGTGCGTCAGGGCTATCGCGTCGGCCTGATCGACCTGACCTCAGGCGAACCAACGCCACGCGGCAGCGAGGAGATCCGCCGAGCCGAGGCCGAGGCCGCCCGTCAGGTGCTGGGTGGCCCGTATCGGCTCAACCTGGGACTGCCCAACCGCGTTCTGATGGATTGCCCGGAAAACCGCTTCGCATTGGCCACGGCGTTCCGTCGCTTGCGGCCCCACATCGTCATCACCACTGCGGGCCGAACTCCGGCTGCCTCCCCCGATCACTATCAGGCGCAGTTGCTCGCCGAGGCAGCGCGGTTCTATTCGCAATTGACCCACTGGGACGAGCGGTTCGAGGGAACTGCCCCCTTTCGAGTGGCCCACCTCGTCTACGCTCTGTTTCCTTCCGACGCAGAAGTGCATCACTGGCACTGCACCTTTGTAGTGGACATTTCCGACACCTTTGAGCAAAAGATGCAGGCCATTCGCTGCTATGCCTCGCAGTTCGATCCAGCCCGTTTTGAACGTGTGCGTCACGCGGTCGGTGGCTACAACATCGCGGTGGGCAGTCGCTGCGGCTTTGCCTATGGCGAGTTGTTCGCTCTGCCGCAACCGGCTGGCACGAGCGATCTGGTAACTCTAGTGAGTGGATCGCGTGCCGCCAGCGCGGCTCCTGTGGAGTTGCCTGGACAACCACCTCCCCCCTTGCACTGAGAAGGTGGTGTAGGGCGAGCCGGGAGCGTCAGCGACCGGAGGGTTTGACTCCACCCGCTGACGCGGGGTGGCTCGCTAGTCCCGCTGACGCGGGGTGGCTCGCTAGTCGCAAACTCGAAATCTAGAGCAGGAGCGATCAGGGCGTGGGATCGAAGTGGTGAGCCAGCCGTCGGCTGTTGATGTCGAGAGCTTCGAGGATTTCCAAGACGGGCTCGATGGGGACACCCCAGTTGTGTGCCCAGCAGATGATGTCGAGGTTTTCTTGCCCCGCTTTGAGGCGATCGAGGATGCGATCGAGTAGGAGGGTGTTATCGTGGAACTGGCGTTGAAGAAGGCCAAAGTCGCCGCGATCGAGTTCTACCCAGAAGCGTTTGCCCTGAAGGTGTTCGAGCCAGCGAGCGCGTAGATAGCCCCACCAGTGATTTTGTACCCAGCGACGAATAGCCGCCTCGCCGAGATCGTGGCCGGCTTTCTCGCTCTCAATCCACTTATAGCGAAGAGCTTCTTGCTCTCCGTCAACATACACACTGGACTTTTCCATGATTCAGCCACCTCACATCGGCATTCTGCGCTCCCTTCTGGAGTGAAGTTTGCCGTCTGATAGGGGACACATCCATCTGTTGCGATCTGGGTGCGTCCAGCATATGGTTTACTACTCTATCTTAGTCACATTTCTTCACACATTCAAGTCGTGTAGCCGTCGTATTCCTCACGACAGTCGTGGTCAGCGGGTTAGGCGAAGTTTCTCTCAACGGGCCAGATAACCCCCGTCAACGACGAGAGTGGTACCAGTGATATAACTGCCGGCCTCGCTGACCAGTAACAGAGCAGGGCCGACCAATTCGCGCGGGTCGCCCCAACGGCCCAGAGCAGTACGATCGGCAAAAGCCTTCTTTTCGGCCTCAGAGAGAACCGAGGCGGGCAGTTCGGTCAGGAATGGGCCGGGAGCCAGACAGTTGACGGTGATGCCCCACTCTCCCAGGTCGAGAGCGCTGGCTCGAGCCAGGCCAAGCAACGCCGACTTGGTCGCCGAGTAGATGTTGCGTTTTTCCTTGGAGACGAAGCCCATGATGGAGGAGATGTGGATGATGCGACCCCAACGGCGTGATTTCATGTCGGGGACAATAGCGCGGGTCAACGCCATAATCGACGACAGATTGAGTTCCAGCACGGCATCCCAGGTGGCATCGTCGATGGCATCGATGGCTTGAGGCTTGTTGGTGCCGGCGTTGTTGATGAGGATGTCCACTCGGCCCATCGCTTCGAGAGCGTGGCGTGCCAGTTGATTGGCAGCTTGTCGCTGGCTGAGATCGCAGACGAAATAGCGGCCGCGACGATTGGTGCCCGCGAGGATCTCTTGCAAGGCGGCCTGCAATTCGTCTTCGTGCCGGCTAGCGATGACGATGTCAGCTCCTGCTTCCGCCAGACCGCGAGCCATTGCCTTGCCCAGCCCCTTACTGCCGCCTGTTATCAGGGCGACCTTGCCGGTCAGATCGAACAGCTTGGACATGGCCGGTGTCTCCTGTTCTGCTGCTTGTGGCCATAGGGTTCTCTGTGGTGTAATTTAGGCATACGAGTTGTAGCGACAACTGCCGACAGTGCGGTTCAACGACAAGAAAGTTCAGAACGCAACCAGTTCGGCGAACCGAGGTCAGCCTTCCACTGGTTTCGCTTCGGCACCACTCTCTATCTGAAATAGATCCCAGATCGGCAAAGAAAGGCTCATCAGCAAGGGTGCTGATGAGCCTTTTCATTGGTGTGCAGGACGGAATTTACTCGTCTTGCAGCCCCAGTTCTTCGAGCAGTTCGAGATACTGCTGGAGCGACTCAAAGCCGCCAACCGAATCGACAAGATCGCGAACCGCTTGCATCTGTTCGCGGAACTTGCTCAATCCGCCAGCCTGGATCATGGCCTCGCGAACGCGGATGAGTTCTTCCTTGTAGCGTTCGCGAAAGGAGATGGAGGAGGAACCATTGCTGTGTGACCCAGGGCTGGAGAAACCGGTGGGTTCACGGATGAACAATTCTTCAGCGTTGTTGTAGCCCAGCAGTTCTGCCAGCTTGTTCAAAGCCTCCGCATTGTGACCGGAAGCCCGATCACGTCCTTTATTCCGCCAGTTGTAGAGCGTGGCATCGGAAGTGCCAATGCTCTTGGCAAGGTTGCGTCGAGACCCGGCACGCAAGATGCCGGCCTGTAAGTTTCTTTGGAAGATAGCTTTTCTGTCCATATAACTCTACTCTTCTCGCACAGCGAATCTTAGAGGAATGGCGAATAGTCAATGCCGTGGGCGAGACATCTTGTAGCGACAAGACGATGAATGCACCATTAAGGAGCAACCCTCTCGCTAGGCGAGGTAAATTGGCGAAAAGATGAGGGTGTGTCGCTTACTCTTAACCAGCGCACTCTATTATAGCACCACCTTCCCTAAAATAAAGTGAAAAAGAGCGCAATCAGGCGAGAAAAGCTCATCAGGAATGGCAGATCTTTCCCCTACAGGACGAGGTCATATGTTTAATCCTAGGTTTTGCCCTTGATTCGACCTTATAGGAGAATTACATGTCGGCTGTCAGCTTCGCAGAACTAGCCCGAATGATCGATCATTCCTTGCTGCAACCGGTGTTGACCGATGCCGAGTTGGAACAGGGCTGTCAACTGGCTCGTTCCTATGGGGTGGCTAGTGTGTGCATCAAGCCATATGCCGTACCGCTGGCTGTTCGTCTACTCGAAGGTTCCGGCGTGGCGGTCGGTACGGTGATCGGCTTTCCGCATGGATCGCATGTCACTCGCATCAAGGTCGCTGAGGCCGAGGCCGCTCTCGACGACGGCGCAACCGAACTGGATATGGTGGTCAACATTGGCAAGGTTCTCAGTCGGGACTGGACATTTGTTGCTGCGGACATTGCGGCGGTTGTCGAGGTCGCTCACCGACGCAACGGCCTCGTCAAGGTCATCTTCGAGAACTGTTTCTTGAAAACGGAACACAAGGAACAGTTGTGCCGAATTTGTGGAGAGGTGCGGGCCGACTTCGTCAAGACCTCCACAGGCTACGGCGACAGCGGGGCCACCGACGAAGATCTCATCTTGATGCGCCGTTGTTCCCCTGCCCACGTCCAAGTTAAGGCAGCCGGCGGCGTTCGCACCTACGACCGCCTCCTGGCCGTTCGCCAACTTGGGGTCACTCGGGTCGGTGCCACCGCCACTCAGGCCATTCTCGACGAGTGTCGGGCGCGTTTGGGTGGCTGATCGCTCTCGCCTCCTCTGTGTGTCTGCTCGCTTGTTTTTTTCGTTGACACATTTGCCCCGGATCGCTGAAATCGGTGGATCGCTCAATTGCTCTGGCTCTAACAGATTGGCTTCTCATGACCCAACGCTGCTTTTCTTCTCTGCTCCTCTCCCTCTTTGCTCTGACGTTCCTCCCGCCAACTCTCCTGGCAGCCGACAAACCCAAAACCGACCCGACCCGCAAGGAGGCTGCGGTCGTCAGTCCGGCTCTGCCGGCCGACTGGGTCAAGGCTCTAAACTGGCGATGCATCGGGCCGGCCAACATGGGCGGTCGCATCGTGGCTCTGTCCGTTTGCGAGACCGATCCCTCGACCTACTGGGTGGCGACGGCCTCTGGTGGCCTGCTCAAAACCACCAATAACGGCATCACCTTCGAGCATCAGTTCGACCGCGAGGCCACTGTCTCCATCGGCGATGTTTGCGTCGCGCCGTCCAATCGCGACATCGTCTGGGTCGGCACCGGCGAAAACAACCCGCGTAACTCTGTCTCTTATGGCGATGGGGTCTACAAGTCTACCGATGGCGGCAAGACCTGGAAGAACATGGGCCTCAAGAAGTCCTTCCAGATCGGCCGTCTCGCCATCCATCCCAAGAATCCCGACATCGTCTACGTCGGCGCGCTGGGTCGGCTCTATGGCCCTAGCGAGGAACGCGGTCTGTACAAGACCACCGACGGTGGCAAGACTTGGCAGAAACTGCTCTTCATCAACGACAAGACAGGTGTCATCGACATCGCTATGAATCCCCAGGATCCCGATACCTTACTCGTCGCCACCTGGGAAGTGCAGCGCGACGGCTACGACAGTTGGCCCGGCGAGGTGCGACGGCCCGAAGCATTGGACGGCTACGATCCCATTGTCCGCTGGGGAACCGGTGCCGGTCTGTACCGTACCACTGATGGCGGCAAGACCTTCACCAAGCTGACCAAGGGCTTGCCCACCGGCAAACTCGGCCGCATCGGCCTAGACATCTACCGCAAAGATCCTCGCATCGTCTATGCCATCATCGACTCGGAGAACATCGGCAAGGGGCCGGCTCCCCTGACCGCCTATCTCGGTGCCGTCGCTCAGGACGATGGCAAGCAAACGCGGCTCAGTCAGGTCTGGCCTGGCAGCCCCGCCGAGAAGGCCGGCCTTAAGGTCGGCGATGTCGTCGAAGAAGTGGGCGGCCAGCGCGTCACGTCCTTTGATGCCATGCTCGATCAACTCCGCAAACGCAAGCCGGGAGAGGAGATCGCCTTCAAGGTGGTTCGCGGCGAAGAGGCCCGTATCGTCCAGGTCAAGCTGACTACTCGACCCGGTATCGGGACGACCGGGCGCGCCGTTCCGGGTGCCACGACTCGACCCGCCGTCAGTTCGGCTTACATGGGCATCATCGGCGAAGATGCGGACGAAGGCGCACTGCTCACTCAGGTGATTGCCGATGGCCCTGCCGACAAGGCCGGTCTGAAGGCCGATGATGTCATCCAGAGCGTCGATGGCAAGAAGGTGGCGGACTATGCCGGCCTGCTCTCCCTGCTCCGCGATCGCAAGCCCCAGGAAAAGATCAAGCTGACTGTGCTGCGCGGCAAGGAAACCAAGGAGTTCGAGGTGACTCTCGGTCAGCGGCCGACCGTCGGCGGAGGTGGAACGCCTGCGCTGCGCAACCGACCTTACCTTGCCTCGCTGGGCGGGCAGAACCAGAACTTGCAAGATCAGCAGGGTTCTAAAGGCTTCGAGTACGGCGGCGTGTACCGCTCCGAGGATGGCGGGCAGTCGTGGGTGCGTGTCAACAGTCTTAATCCGCGGCCGATGTACTTCAGCCAGATTCGCGTCGATCCCTCGGATGCCAGCAAGGTCTACGTCCTGGGTGTCTCGCAGTATCGTTCGGAAGATGGCGGACAGTCGTTCGCTCCGACGCTGGGCCGTGGCGTTCATGCCGACTGCCACGCTCTATGGATCAACCCACGCGACGGCCGACACATGTTGATCGGCAGCGACGGCGGCACCTACGTCAGCTACGATCGCGGTGCCAACTGGGATCACCTCAACCACGTCGCCATCGCTCAGTTCTATCATGTCGCCGTCTCGCCGCGTCGGCCTTACTACGTCTACGGCGGTTTGCAGGACAACGGTAGTTGGGGCGGGCCGGCCAACCGGTCGGGAGGTATAGTCAACGAAGACTGGCTGTCCATCAATGGCGGCGACGGCTTCGTTTGCCGCGTCGATCCCAGTGACCCGGATCTGATTTACACCACCAGCCAAGGCGGAGCCATGCGACGACGCAATCTGCGTACTGGCGAGACGGCAGCCATCCGTCCCAATCGCGTGCCAGGGGTCACCTCGTTCCGCTTCAACTGGAACACTCCTTTCTTGCTGTCCAATCACAACCCGCGGATCTTCTACGCCGGATCGCAGTTCGTCCATCGCTCCCTCGACCGAGGCAACGACCTGCGTACCATCTCTCCGGAGTTGACGAAGACGAAGCGCGGCAGTTGCACCGCCTTGGCCGAGTCGCCGCGCAATCCCGATGTGCTGTGGGCCGGCACTGATGATGGAGCCTTGTGGGTGACCCGCGACGGCGGCAAGACTTGGTCGGACGTGACCAGCAATGTCGGCCTGCCCGGCCTACGCTGGGTCGCGACTATTGAGGCTTCCCGCTTCGCTGAGGGCCGAGCCTACGTCGCCTTCGACGGGCACCGCTCCGATGACGACCGGCCTTATGCCTACGTCACGGAAGATTTCGGCAAGAGTTGGAAGTCGATCACGCCCGGACTGCCCGAGTTCGGATCGACTCGCACTCTGCGAGAAGACCTGTACAACGCCAACCTGCTGTATTGCGGCACAGAGTTCGCGTTGTTCGCCTCGATCGACCGAGGAGCCACCTGGACGCGGATCAACAACAACCTGCCCACGGTCGCCGTCCACGAAGTGGCTCTGCACCCAACAGCGGGCGAACTGGTGGCCGCCACCCACGGCCGCAGCTTGTGGGTGCTAGATGTGTCCGCACTGCGGCAGATCACGCCAACTCAAGTACGCGGGGATAAGGCGGTGCTGTATGCGCCTCTCGATGCCGAGCGACGAGTGCCCGAGCCGGCACGCGGCCGAACCAATCGACGGTTCGTTGGTGAAAATCCACCTCCGGGAGCTTCGCTGTGGTATGCCCTACCCAAAAAGGCCGATAAACTGACGCTCAAGATCTTGGACATCGATGGCAACACCATTCGCGAGTTGCGTGCCCCGACCGAGGCCGGGCTGCACCGCGTCAGTTGGGACTTGACGCAAAGTCCGCTTCGGCGAGCCGGCACTACGCCCGCTCCGGGCGCAGCCACAGGGCGAACCGGCCGACAAACGCCGGCAGGTGCAGCAGCGGCGGGCGTTCCGCTGGGTCGTCCTGTCGCTCCGGGCACTTATCGCGTCGTGTTGGAAGTCGATGGCCAGACTACCTCGCGTCCCATTCGGGTACTCGGTGATGCTCCCAGCCCGACGCCGCGTCCCGAAGGCGAGGACGATTGACGCTTGTTTTGCCCTCGAAAGGCCCCTCCTCTGTTCAGGGGAGGGGCCTTTGCCATTCTCGACGGACTTGTAGATCTCTCCTATCATGGAAGAAAAGCGATTGCAGGCATCGGAGACGCACGATGAGCCACTTGACCCGACGACAGATGCTGGCTGGCACGGCTGCCCTGACCGGGACGAATCTTTTGCTCGCCGCCGACGATCGAAAGACCCCTCCGTTTCGTTACATGCTGAACACCGCGACGATCATGGGCCAGAAGCTGTCGCTGACCGAACAGATCGACGTGGCGGCCAAGGCCGGCTACGATGCCATCGAACCCTGGCTTCGCGACATCGAAGCCCATGTGAAGTCCGGCAAGAGTCTCAAGGATGCTGCCAAACGAATTGCCGATGCGGGACTGCGTGTCGAGAGTGCGATCGGCTTTGCGCAGTGGATCGTCGAGGACGACGCGGCCCGACGGGCCGGTCTGGAACAGGCCCGTCGCGATATGGATCTGGTGGCCCAACTGGGCGGCACACGCATCGCGGCTCCGCCTGCCGGAGCCTCGCGCGGCGCGGAGCCGGCCATCACCGATCTTCGCAAGGCGGCCGATCGCTACTTCGAGTTGTGCGACCTGGGAGCCAAAATGGGCGTGATCGCCCAACTCGAGTTGTGGGGATTCTCCAAGTCGCTGTCGCGGTTGGGTGAGGTGGCTCAGGTGGCCATCGAGTCCGGCCATCCGCGCGGCTGCATCCTGGCCGATGTCTACCATCTGCACAAGGGCGGATCGGGCTTCAACGGCTTGCGCTTGCTCAGTGCCGCGAGTTTGCAGGTCTTCCACATGAACGACTACCCTGCGACCCCGGCTCGCGACAAGATCACCGATGCCGACCGCGTCTATCCCGGCGATGGCGTGGCTCCCCTGGTGGACATGCTCCGCACTCTACACGCTCAGGGATTCCACGGAGTGCTGTCTCTGGAACTGTTCAACCCCCACTACTGGAAGCAGGATGCGCTAGTGGTGGCCCGAACCGGCCTACACAAGATGAAAGCGGTCGTCGAAAAGGCACTGGCCGGCTAAACGAGGGGGGGCGATGTCTGGCTCGACACGGTTGCCTACTTTCACGCCCGATGTTTCGGGCGAATATGCCACGGCTCGCTCGGCAGCGGTGCTGTTCGATCGCTCTGACGCGGGCAAGATCAGCGTCACCGGCAGCGAAGCCGTCGTGTTCCTGCACAACCTCTGCACCAACCACATCAAGGCACTCGCCGCTTGGCACGGTTGCGAAGCCTTCTTTTGCGCCGCCACCGCGAAAGTGATCGGCCACGGCTACATCTGGCGCGAGGCCGACGCAGGCAAGCAGCAGCGATTGTGGGTCGATCTGCCCTCTGGCTTGGTCGATAAGATGCTCAAGCACCTTGATCGCTATCTCATCTCCGAGGATGTGGAGTTGCTCGACCGCAGCGCGGAACTGGCCCAATTCCATCTCGCCGGGCCGCGCGCCGGCGAAATCCTTCAGGCGATGGGACTGCAGCAAGGCGAATCGGCCCCGCTTAGCTGGTCAAGCCACGGCGCGATTGTAGTGCGACACATCGATCGGCTCGGGTTGCCTGGCTGCGATCTGCTCTGCCCCGCTGAACAGGCCGGTCAACTGGCGCAACGACTGGTCGAGGCCGGTGCCCGTCCCAGTTGCCCAGAGGTGTACGAAACGCTCCGAGTCGAGGCGGCAATGCCGCTGTACGGTTCGGACATCGACGAAACCACCTTTGCTCCGGAAGTCGGCCGCACAGAAGCCATCAGCTACAACAAGGGGTGCTATCTCGGCCAGGAGCCGATCGTCATGGCCAGAGATCGCGGAGTCGTGCAACGCGGTCTGGTGACGCTGGTGCTGGGCGAAACCCCTGCTCCGATGGGAAGCAAGGTCTGGCAGGCCGAGCGGGAAGTAGGGCGTACTCTCAGTAGTTTGCACTCTCCTCAACTGGGCCGAGCTATTGCTCTGGCCTACGTTCGCCGAAACGTGCTGGCCCCTGGGACGAGGTTGGAGGTCGCCCTGCCGCAAGGCCGAGTTCCCGCCGAGGTAGCTCGTCTGCCGCTAGGGCAGTAAGAGGACGAGCGGAGACCGCCCCGATTCGTTCCAGAAGATGTACCCTCCCCGTGTAACGCAGGAGAGAGCCGCCGTGACCTACCACGCCCTGTCGCTGAAACAACCCTGGGCTGCCTTGCTCGTTCACGGGTTGAAGACCATCGAGATCCGCCGCTGGAGAACCAGCTACCGCGG
>Ga0308411_10002133_pt1 | contig 13468 bp, 6 predicted proteins | sample HotsprottomLayer_2_FD_203530 | JGI IMG/M metagenome (GOLD analysis project Ga0308411, IMG submission 203530) | Hot spring phototrophic mat microbial communities from Octopus Spring, Yellowstone National Park, Wyoming, United States -... | ecosystem: Environmental > Aquatic > Thermal springs >...
CGCTTGAGCCAGGAGGAAAGCAATACCGCCGCCCGCAAGGCCTTCGATCTCGGGTGCAATTACTTCGACGTGGCGCCGGCCTACGGCGACGCCGAGCAAAAAATGGGCCCCGCCCTCGCCGGCTGGCGCGACCAGGTCTTCCTGTCCTGCAAGACCAAGATGCGCGACGCCAAGGGCGCCCGCGAAGAGCTCGAGCGCTCCCTGCAACGGCTCAAGACCGACCACTTCGACTTGTACCAGCTCCACCACATCCGCACCCCGGCGGAGGTCGAGCAGGCCCTGGGTCCGGGCGGCGCGCTCGAGACGCTGCTCAAGGCCCGCGACGAGGGCAAGGTCCGCTGGCTGGGTTTCTCCGCCCACACCACCAAGGGCGCGCTCGCGCTCATGAAAGGCTTCCGGTTCGACACCGTCATGTTCCCGATCAACTTCGTCGAGTACTTCACCATAGACTTCGGCAAACCCATCCTCGACCTGGCCAAGGAACAGGGCGCGGCGGTCATCGCCATCAAACCCACCTCCGCCGGTGCCTGGGCCCCGGGCGCCCCGCGCTCGCGCGAGTGGTGGTACCCGACCCTCGAAACGGTCGAAGACCTCCGCTTGGCCCTGCGCTTCACCCTCTCGCTCGAACCGGTCGTCACCGGCATCCCGGTCTCGTTTGCCGATCTGTTCGAGAAGGTCGTCGCCGCTGCCCGCGACTTTGCCCCCATCACCGAGGCCGAACTGACTCGGTTGCGCGACCGCGCCGCGCACAGCCTCTCGCTCTTCAAACGCGAAGAAGACGCCGTGGCCACCGCGCGCCACCTGCCCGGGCCGCTGCATCCGGGCAGCCCGCACGAAGCGGGGCTGTACGCCTGAGACCGGAGCGGGGCCGTTCTCGAGCGGGTGGCGCGGGCCACCTGCCCGTGGCGGCAGGCAAACGGTAGGGCGTGTCCCTGTATTGGCCCGTCTTCGCCCGGGGCACCCGGCGAGAGGCCTCGCCCCCGCCGAGAGCGGCCGGTGGGGGGACCGTCCCTTGGGCATTGGCGCGGGCGGGGGGACCTGATTCCATCGCCGCGTGCTGTTGCCCCGGCTCATCCGCCATCACCTTCGGCACGGGACTGACGAGGCGTTTTACCGGCTCCAGGCCCGCGAGGCCATCGCCTGGCTCGAAAGGGCGGGCGTAGCCTTCACCCCGGACACGACCGTGCTGGACCTGGGTTGCGGCACCGGGGTCTTCGGCGGTGAGCTGCGGCAACGCGGCTGCCGCGTGACGTTTGTGGACGCGCAGAACTGGCTCGGGCCGGCGCTGGCCGAGGCCGACTTCCGGGCGCTGGACCTCGACCGGCAAAACCCAAGCACGCTGGGCCGCTACGACGTGGTCATTTGCTCGAACGTGCTCGAACACCTGGCCCGCCCGGCGCGCCTGCTGGCGGCCATTCCCGACCTCCTCACCGAGCGCGGCGTGTTTTACCTGAGCTGGACCAACTGGCTTTCGCCCTGGGGCGGGCACGATTTCTCGCCGTTCCACTATTTGGGCCCGCGTCTGGGCCCGTGGCTGTGGGACCGCGTGGTGCGCCGTCCGCGCCGGCTCCGGCCCTTCGAGAACCTCTACCCCACCCACATCGGGCCGGTGCTGCGGCAACTGCGGCACCTGCCGGGCGTGGAAATCCGCCGCCTGGCTCCGCGGTATTACCCCGAACTGGCCTGGGTGATGCGCCTGCCGGGGCTGCGGGAGTTTCTGGCTTGGAACTGCGCGGTGCTGCTGGCCCGGACGGGTCCGCCCCGGCCGGCGCCGCCGGAGTCGCGCCCGGCGGCTCAATAGCCTTCCCCGCGCCAGCGGGTCAGCCAGCGCCGCCAGCGCTGGCGCCAGGGGGCCTAGGATGCTACGCCTGCGTTGAAAACGTCAGCTTGTGGGCTAAATTCTGCAAGCGTGTGAATGCCAGAAAATTGACTTGGCCGTACTTGTCGCCCATGCACGCGCAACGGCCCGCAAAAGTTGGGTCGTGGAGTGCCGCCACTGCTCCACGGAGTACCACGTATTTGAAGTTAACAGGATTCACGTTGATTGAGCTGCTAGTGGTAATTGCCATAATTGCAATTTTGATCGCCCTTTTGCTCCCCGCCTTGTCAGGTGCAAAGGAAAGAGCCCGCCGCACAACGTGCCGGAGCAACATACGCCAATGGACGTTGGCCAGTTTTCTTTACGCAAATGACAACGATCAATCCTTCCCAGATGGTCGCCGTAACAACGGAGAAGACACGACGTTCTGGCTTTCGGATCGTTCATGGGAATTGTATTCCGAATATGGTGTTACCTTGAGCGTAATGGATTGCCCCAACATTAAATATCCGTTTGGCATACCGAATTACTGCTGGGAAAACACGCCACGCCCTTACCCACCATTGGGCTACATGATTGGCTACCACTTGCTTGCGGGCCATCACTTGCCTTGGAATGGTTACGACGCTTGGAAATCCCCGGCAAAGGCAACTGATGACCCGACATTACCGCTAATCGCCGACTTAAATACGTGGTCGCCACTCAATCCCGGTTCTTACGCATATACCGTTGTGCCACACGGTAAGGCCGGTGCAATCATAAACAATCCTCGGCTTGGCAACATGGGCGGTAGACCGTCCATTGACCTGGGGGCGGACGGCGGGAATTTAGGCTTCTTGGATGGCTCAGTTCGCTGGAAATCAGTACATTACATGAGTAATTATGTTGTGATTAATTGGGGACAGAACGCATTCATGGGTTCTTGGTGAACGAGATACCCTTCAAGCAGTTTTTCGGCGGTTCATTTGTTGCTCGACGCTCTTGATTGAAATCCTCATGCTCCCTTGCTCACGCGTTATTCGCGTTCTGTTGGCTTTCACAAGTTGTTGATTGGCAATCGAAGACCGTGACATGGGACTAGATACCGAACTTGCCAGGTTGCTACTTGAAGCGGAACAAGGTGGCGTGCGTTTCGATCAGTGCCTTACCTTGGGACGGCAGCATTATTTCGTGGGGAATGCTGAAACACGCAAGTTGTTGACTACCTTTGGGAAAGACCCTTCTCGTTATCCTGGGCTTTTCTCAATGAAACCGCCAAGGTATTCAGAACCATTTTGGGAAGTGCTGGGTGTACGGCAGTTGCAAACACTTGATGCTTCTGCTTTTGAAGGCGCAACAGTCATACACGATCTGAATCAACCCGTGCCTGACAAGCTGCGGCGAACGTTTGATGTGGTTTTGGACTCTGGAACCATTGAACACGTTTTTAACTTTCCCGTCGCGATTTCCAACTGCATGGACATGGTAAAGGTGGGGGGCCATCTGCTGCTTTTTACGACAGCCAACAATTTTTTCGGACATGGTTTTTACCAATTCAGCCCGGAATTGTTCTACCGGGTTCTAAATGCCCCCAACGGCTACAAAATCGAGCGCGTCGTAGCGGTTGAGTATGGCCCTCAGCGACGAAACTTTGAGGTTGCTGATCCAGAGGTGATCAGAAAAAGAGTCAACCTGATAAACAAATATCCGGTTCTTCTTTATGTACAGGCACTTCGTCTGGCCGAAGTGCCTTTATTCCGGACAGTTCCACAGCAAAGCGATTACGTAGCCATGTGGCAAGAAGCCAATGCCGCGAGTACGAGCTCACAGGTGAGACGCTCGGCTTACGTGGGTGAAAAGTTGAAAATGCTGCTCATCGAGAAATTGCCCCGATTGGCCCGCGCACTTGAAGCCTACAAATACTCTTCATGGAATCGGGAATTTTCTTTTAGAAATCGGCAAGCTTTCCGCCGAATACGTTGACAATGCCCCTGTTCCGGCAAGTCTGTGTCACGACGGTTTTCGGAGCCCATGCCGAACGCTTGGACCACACCTTTATCAGCTTTGCACAGCATCCGTTCCTTGAATTGCATGCTTTTGTGCTGGGTCGGCAATTACCACGACGCCAATTGCCTGGGATTACTTATCACCTTAAAGAACCCGATTCAACTTGGTCCCATCCTATTCGTGACGCGGATTTTCGGCGTTGGCTGTTTATAGACGAATTAGACGCGGATTATGCTTTAGTGGTGGATGGTTGCGATGTTCTTTGTCTCCAACCCATACCTGAAATTCCCGAGCTTCTTAAAGGTGGTTGGTTGGGCGCGGTTTGTGAACATCCGAGTGGTCGTTACGTGGAAGGAGTTTATATCGGCAACTTCGTCAATGCTGGGGTCACCTTTTGGGACATCAAAGCCTCAAAAAATCTTCGTGAGGAGGTAGTTGCGCGAGGCAGAACACGATTCCGAAATTACGTGGATGACCAGCTTTGTCTTAATGAAGTAGTTTTTGCCAAATACTTGGATAAGTTGACTATATTACCATGCATTTACAATTACCGGGCATACCTGAACCGTCGCGTGCGTGGATGGCCAACCACCAACAGATTGGACGGTGTCCGAATTTATCACCATGATGAGGCCGAGCGCGCTAAACGATTACTGCCGGTAGGGCGCAATCCGCCTCTAGTGCCTCTCGAAAGCGATGAAAAGCCCTTAAGTCGTTGGGAATGTTTTTTGCGAAGGCTTAAACAGAGGTTTAAGCCGCATATCGTTACCGGGAGTTGGCTCGAAGGAATTCGCGCTCGATTGTTCGTTTAACATCCTGATCTGCAATTAGTTGGGTAGATATTAGACGCGATCCGTGTGCGTTTGCCAATTAACACCAATACACATTGTGGAACACTAAAAAACCGTAATCCTCGGGTAAAAATCTACAGAAAAGGCTTGACGCTGGTCTAGCTACACAGTTAGCTTTGTCAAGTAGCTCGGCAGGTTCTTGTTAAACGCGAAACAGTTATGGAGGAATTGCCATGAAACGAACCCTCGTTGCCAAGTTGAGTTTACAGCCAGTGGTTGTGGGGTTGGTGTTTTTCGCTCCAGAAATTCGGCCGATCCAGTTGTTGGGTTCCACCAACGATCCACCAAGTGTGGTTGTAACCCCAGCCCGCTTTGCTGAACGCGAAGACGACGGTTACACTGGCACGTTGGGTACCCAAATTCGGCTTCAAAACTTGTATCCCGCAAGTGATTTCCCAGCCCCGGGAATCATCACCGAAATCCGGTATCGCCGGGATGGCAACATTGCTCCGGTGGGACCAAGCCCAATTCAATTGCGGATTCGCATTTCTACGTTCCCTGCGGATAAACAAACGTTAAGTCTCGTCTTCGATGATAACTTTGGGCCAGACGTTACCGAGGTCTTGAACGGGACGCTTGTGATTTCCAGTACATCGGTAGGACCTGAGGGAGGGCCGAACCCTTTTGACATTGTTTTCCCGTTGTCCAAACCGTTTAAGTACAACCCCGCCCTTGGGCATCTCTTGGTTGAAATCACAACGTTTAGTCCGTCGTTGGTGAATTGGACCGACGGTTCCAACGACCATGACGATGGTGCAAGTCGTGTCTATTCTTTTGCTGCCAATGCTACGCAAGCAACTTACTCAGATACTGGGGCAGATATCATTGCACTTAAGATGATGCCTTTAGAGCCCCCGCCCTTGGAAATCTCGCCCTCCGCCGGCTTCACGGCTTTCCCGGTCGCGGTCACGCTGGTCTCGCGCGTCGAGGGGGGCGAGGTGCGTTACACACTTGATGGTGCCGAGCCCGCGCCCGATTCCCCGGCTTACACCGGTCCGTTCACCCTCACCACTTCCACCCGCGTCCGGGCGCGGGTGTACAAGGACGGTGCCCCGGCGTCGGACGTGGTGAGCGCGTTGTACCTGGAGAACCGCTGGAACGACGGCATTCCCGCGTCCTGGCGCGAGCTGCACTTCGGCGCGGCTTGGTTTACCCGGGAGGACGCCGCCGCGCTGGCGGATGCCGACGGCGACGGCGCCAACAACCTCCAGGAATGGCTGGCCGGCACCGGCCCAACCGACCCCGCTTCCCGCCCCGAGAATCCACCAGCGTTGCTGACCCTGAACCCCTCCGGCGGTGAATTCGAGCTGAGCGTCACCGTCCGGGCGGCATCTCCGCTGTCCAAGGCGCGGATTCACTACACCTTGGACGGCGCGGAGCCTGACGCTTCTGCCCCTGTTTTGCCCGTGACCGGAGTGGAGTTGACCACTTCCGCTACGCTCCGGGCCCGGGCCTTCTTCGAAGGCAACCCAGTGTCGCCGGTGGTCGAGGGCGTGTTCACCGTGCGGCCGGTCGCGCCGCGAATTACCCGGCAACCCGTCAACCGGGCCGTGCTGGCCGGGGGGAACGTGTCTTTCGAGTGCGAGGCGGTGGGTACCCCGCCCTTGTCTTACCAATGGACATTCAACGGCGAGGACCTTCCCGGTGCGAACGAGCCGGTATTGCGGCTCACCGCGGTGCAACCCGCCCAGGCCGGCCTTTACCGGGTGCGCGTGAGCAACGCCCTGGGCTCGGTCACCAGCGAGCCCGCGCGGCTCACCGTCAACCAGCCCCCGCAGATCGTGCGGCAACCCGAGGCGCAAACCGTGTCGGTCGGCGCGCCGGTCACCTTCACCGTCGAGGTCGTCGGCACCGAGCCGTTCACCTTCGAGTGGTATCGCAACGGCCTCCGCATCCCGGGAGCCCCGAACGCGCCCAGCTTCACGTTGTCCGCGGCGAAACTCACTGACGCCGGCAATTACCACGTCCGCGTGCGCAACGCGTACGGCATGGTCACCAGCCTCATGGTCACGCTCACCGTGACCGAGCAGCCCCAGTTGCCGGTGATCACTGTCCACCCGGTCGGCCAGACCCGGCAGCAAAACCAGAGCGTCGCGCTGAGCGTGACGGCCGGCGGCACCCCGCCCCTGACTTATCAATGGTTCCGCAACGGCCAGCCGCTGCCCGGCGCCACCGGCGCCAGCCTCGAGTTCGCCAGCCTCCGGCTTGCTGACGCCGGCACGTACTGGGTCGAGGTCCGCAACGCCGCGGGTGCGGCCGTCTCGGAGCCGGCCGTGCTCCAGGTGCTTCCCCTCGAGCCCGGCGGCACGATCAACTTCAACAACCGTGTCCTGGTGGCCGGAGTGGACGCCCCGGTCTTTGACGAAGACGGCACCACACGCCTGGCCGGTCCCGCTTACCTAGCTCAACTCTACGCCGGCCCGACGGCCAATGCTCTGGCGCCCGTGGGCTGGGCCGTGCCTTTCCGCACCGGAGACAACGCCGGCTACGTGACGGGCGGCAGCGTGGTCGTGGTCCCCACCGTGGCGCCCGGTGCGACGGCCTTTGTGCAAATGCGCGTCTGGGAATCGGCGCGCGGGGCCGACTTCGAGTCCGCCCTGCGGGCCGGCAGCCGCGTGGGGGTCTCGGCCGTGCTGCAAATCCCCACCGGCGGCGCCGGCGACCCGCCCTCGTTCCCGGCCGATTTGGTGGGCCTGACCAGCTTCCGGCTCAGCCGTGAGACCGAGCCGCCGGTCATTGCGCTCACCTCCCCCGTGTCCGGCACGACTCACGACGACCGTTTCACCCTGGCGGGCACGATCACGGACAACGTGGCCGTGGCGGCTGCCGCCTGGGAATGGAACGGCCGGGCGATGGGCGAACTGGCGCTCAGCGACGGACGCTTCGAGGTCGCCGGCCAACGGTTCGCGCTCGGAGAAAACCGCCTGCGGGTCACGGCCCGCGACGCCGCCGGCAACACCGCCGCCGCCGAAGTGCTCGTGGTCTATGAGCCGGCCCGCCTGCTCACCTTGAGCCCGCCGCCCGCCACCCGCGAAGGCCGGCGCGTGAGCACCGAGCTGGTGTTCACCAGCCCCGGCGGCGTGGGGGGATTGACCTTGGTGGTGCGCTACGACCCGGAGTGGTTCCGCGACCCGGAACTGACCTGGGCCAACCAGCCGGAGCTGGCGGGCGCGTTGACACAGGTAAACACCCAGACCGCCGGCGAAGTCCGGGCCACGGTCTCCCTGCCCGGCGGCGCGCTTCCCGCCGGTGCCCTGCCCCTGGCCACGCTTTCCCTGCGCGCTCGCAGCGTGCCGGAAACGACCACCACCACGCTCACACCCGCGCTGGCCGACGTGGCCGATGCCACCGGCGCCGCGCTCGATTACGGCAACGGCGCCGTGCCGGCCCGCGTCGAAATCACCCCGCGCCGCCTGGTGGGCGACCACAATGGCAACGACGCGCTCGACGTGGGCGACGCCGCGTTGATCCAGCGCCTGATCGTCCAGCTCGACCCGCCGCGTGCCTGGGATGTTCCGGCCAACGACCTCAACGCCAGCCAGAGCCTGGACTCGGGCGATGTGGTCAAGATCCTGCGCGTGGTGACCGGTCTGGACGCCGCCCCGGCGCCGCGCGGCCCGGGTTTGGCCGGCCCGTCCCGGCATTCCCCCGCGCGGCTGGCTGCGGCCCCGGCGGTCGAGGCCCGGCTCACCGCCGAGCCGACCCGGCTTTGGCCCGGGGACACCGTGCGGGTGCGGGTGCGGCTGAGCCAACGCCCCTCCGACCTCACCGGCGTGAGCCTCACCGTGAATTACCCGGCCACGGCCCTCCGGCTGTCCGGCGCGGATAGTGTGCGGGTCGGCGCCGCCGTTCCGGCCGGCGTGGCCACGGTGCTGACCGCGGACGAAGCCGCCGGACAAATCCGCTTCGCTGCGTCCGGTCCAGACGCCTGGCCCGCGAGCGACGAACCGGTGCTGGAAATTGCCTTCCAACTGCTCAACAGCCCCGGTGTCGGACCTTGGACCATCGCGCTGAGCTCGGGGCAGGTCGCTTGGGACAAGGGCTACGAAGTGGCGGCGTTGGCGGCGGCCAACCTCGTCCTCACGGGCCATGAGCTGCATCTGCCAGTCCCGGACCTCACCAGCCAGGATGGGCCGCAGCTCGAGTTCGCCACCGAGCCCGGCCTGCGTTACCGCGTCGAAGTCTCCGAAGACCTCCAGACCTGGACGCCGTTGGAAGAAATCCTCGGCACCGGGCAGGCGCAGCGCATTCTGGACCCTGTGCCGCCGGTGCGTCCGGCCCGGTTTTACCGGGTTCTGGTCCTGCGCTGAGCTGGTACGGTCCGGTTGATTCCAGGTGGCACGGCCAACCCGGCCGTGGTCGGCGGCAGGTTGCCGCCTTGCCCAACCGGGCCGCCCGCGGCTAAAACGGCCCGCGTGACGGCCGTGCGTCTCGCCGAGGATTCCCGTTTCATGCGCCTGGCCCTGCGCCTGGCCGCGCGGGCGCGGGGCTTCACTTCGCCCAATCCGCTGGTGGGCGCGGTGCTGGTCCGGCGCGGCCGGATTCTCGGCCAGGGTTGGCATCACCGCGCCGGCGAGCCTCACGCCGAGATCGAGGCGTTGCGCGACGCGGCACGACGCGGCTTCTCGGCGCGCGGCGCCACGCTGTACGTGACCCTCGAGCCGTGTTGCACCCACGGCCGCACCCCGCCCTGCACCGAAGCCATCCTCGCCGCCGGCATCCGGCGGGTGGTCGCCGCGGCCACCGACCCCAACCCGCGCCACGCCGGCCGCGGCTTCGACCGGTTGCGCGCGGCCGGGCTGCGGGTGGAGACCGGCCTGCTCGCAGCGGAGGCCACCCGGCTCAACGAGGCGTTCAACCACTGGATTGTGCACGGCACGCCGTGGGTGACGCTCAAGTGCGCGATGACGCTCGACGGCAAAATCGCCACGGCCGCCGGCGAGTCGCGCTGGATCAGCGGCGCGGCCGCCCGGGCGCGCGCCCAGCAGTTGCGGTTGGAGGCGGACGCCGTGCTGGTGGGCGTGAATACGGTGCTGGCCGATGATCCGGCGCTGACCGTCCGTCGCTTCGGCGCAGGCGATGACCCGGCAGCGGTGCTCAAGCCGGTGCGCCGACTGGTGCTCGACGCCCGGGCGCGCACGCCGCTGACCGCGCGGCTGGTCGGCGATGCCTGGGCCGCCTGGACCACCGTCTTCGTGAGCCGCCGCGCCCCGGCCCGGCGTGTGGCCGCCCTGGCGCGCCGGGTGCGGGTGGTGGCGGCGCCGGAAAAGGACGGGCGGTTGGACCTGGACTGGATTCTGCGCCGACTGGGCCGCGAAGGGGTCACGCACTTGTGGGTCGAGGGCGGCGGCGAGGTGAACGCGTCGTTTTTCGCGGCGGGCCGGGTGCACCGCGTGGTTTTTTTCTATGCGCCGAGGGTGCTGGGCGGGCGGGCGGCGCGCAAGGCGGTGGCCGGGGAGGGCTTCCGCGTCTGGCCGGAGATTCCGCGGCTGCGCGACCTGGAGTGGCGCCGGGTGGGCGAGGACCTCTGGCTCACCGCGCGGGTGGGCGCGGCTTGAATCGGCGTGCCACCGGTTGGAGACTGCCCGCGGCATGTTCACCGGCATTGTCGAAGAAACCGGCGTGGTCGAGCGGGTACATCCCACCGACCGGGCGATCGAACTGACCGTGCGCCCGAACATCTGCGGGCAGGGCCTGCGGGTGGGCGACAGCGTGGCGGTCAACGGCTGCTGCCTCACGGTGGTGAAGCTCGCCGGCCGCGGCGCGCGCCGGACGATGCAGTTCGACCTGCTTCAGGAAACCTGGCAGCGGACCAATCTCCAGTTCGTGCGGCCCGGCGCGCGGGTGAACCTCGAACGAGCCTTGCGCGCGGACGGCCGCCTGGGCGGGCATTTCGTGACCGGCCACATTGACGGCCTGGGCCGCATCCGGCGCTGGGAGCGGGCCGGGCAGGACTGGGTGCTGGACATCGCCGCGCCGCCGGAGGTGATGCGCTACGTGGTGTTCAAGGGCTCGATTGCCGTGGACGGCATCAGCCTGACCGTGGCCGCGGTGTTGCGGGGCGGGTTTCGCATCTGGATCATCCCGCACACGTGGGAAGTCACCGCGTTGCGCGAGCGCCAGGTGGGCGACGCCGTCAACCTCGAGGCCGACCTGCTGGGCAAATACGTCGAGCAAATGCTCGCCCGAATGGAGCTGCCCCGGGCGCGGCGCCGACGGACCTGACCGCCCCGGCCGGCCGGCTCCGCGGCGGGGCGAAACCGCGGTTGCCAGCCGCCGGCGGGGCGACTTCACTCGGCGTGTAGCCATGAACGCCCGGTTCTTCGCCGCAGGGTCCTTGTTGGCCGCACTCGCGGCGCACGCCCAAAATCTTCTGCCCAACCCCGACTTCGAGTCGGGTGCGACGACCCCGACCGGCTGGACGCTGGCCGAGGGCGCGGGCGCGTGGAGCCCGGTGGGACCGGCTGGCACCAACCACGTGCTCCAGGTGCGGGGCCAGGGCGAGGACCAGAGTATCTGGCGCACCGGGCCGCTCCCGTTGCAGCCGGGCGGGCTGTACCGGCTGAGTTTTCGCGGCCGGCGGCTGCCCGGGGCCGGCGGCGGCACGGCCGTGAGCGGCACGGGCGCGGTTAACCGCGACTTCCCGCTCGACCCCGAGTGGCGCGTGTACCGGTTCTACTTCCGGCAGCCGGACAACGCCCCGGCGGATTTCGTGCGGCTGGGACAATGGCACGTGCGGGGCGAAGTGGAGTTCGACGACGCAGAGCTGGTACCGGCGCTGGCCGGGCATCGGCGCGTGACGTTCCCGGACGGGCAGGAACTCGAACTGGGCGAGGGCGAGGTCCTGGGCGGCGGGCATTACCGGTTCCTGGGCGATTTTGGCTGGGCCGGGTCCACGCTGCACCGGCCGTTGGTGCGCGCCACGGCGCGGTTCAACACGGACCGCTGGGTGTTCACGCCCGGCGCGGAGCTGCGGTACCGCTTCGCCCTGCCGGGGCTGACGCAAACCCGCGCCCGGTTGAGCGCGGTGCTTGCCCATCACGCGGCCGGGGAGCTGGTCGTGGCGGCCAGTCGGGACGGCGGGGCCTGGGTGGAAGCAGGCCGGCTGGACGGCGCACAGCGGGGCGGCGGGTGGGAGTTGCCCGCGGCGCTGTTTCCCGCCACGAACCTGTGGGTGCGGCTGCACACGCCCGCGGCGGATGCCGCCCTGCAGGTCAACCGCCTCGAGTACGAGGCCGCGCTGGACGCCGACCCGCCGGAGGTGTTCGGAGAAACGCGCTTTCTCGAAGTGACCGGCGGCGCGCACCCCGAACGGATCGCCTGGCGCGGTTTTGCCGGGCCGGACGCCGCGGGAGGGCATCGCCTGGTGTTCTCGGTTTCCAATCCCGAGGCCGCACCGCTGCGGGTGAGCGCGCGCATGACCGGCACGGCGGGGGCGAGCCGGGCGCAACGTTGGACCGTGCCGGCGGGGCAGTGCCGGGACGGCGCCCTGGAGATCGGCCCGCTCGCGGCGGGCGAGCAAACGTGGGCGGTGACCTTCCGCGACGGGCAGGACCGTGTGCTGCTGCGCGGGCAGTTGGGCTGGGCAACCGGGTTTTTGGAGGACGCCAGTTACGGCCATCGCCTGGCCGGCAGCGCCGACGTGGACCTGTGGTGGTGCGAGAGCGGGTGGAAGGTGGGCCGGACGCGGCCCTTGCCGGCGGCGCGGCGGCGCGAGCCGGTGCGCTTGAGCGCGGCCGGGGGCGAGTTCGAGGCGGTGCAGATCGTGATGCGTCCGCGCCGGGGCGGCACGTTGCGGGCCGTGCGCGTGGGGCCGTTCCGGGATGCCGCCGGGCGGCCAGCCGCGATTGCGGCGGAGGTACACGAGGTGGTTTACGTGCCGGTGACGCTGCCCACCGACGCCACCGGGCGCCGCGGGTGGTACCCGGACCCGTTGCCGCCGCCGGAATTGCCGCGCCCGCTCGAGGCGGGGGTGAACCTGCCGTTGTGGGTGACGGTGTACGTGCCGCGCGGCACCCCGGGCGGCGAGTACCGGGGCGAGGTGGCGTTGCAGACCGGGGCCGCGCGTCCGCTGCGTGTGCCCCTGGCCGTGCGGGTGTACGGCTTTGATTTGCCGCGCGAGACGCACTTGCGCAGTGCGCTGGGGCTGGGCTGGGGCGAGATCAACCGCTACCACAAGCTCACCCGGCGGGCTGATCAGGTGGCGGTGTACGAGAAATACCTGCAAAACTTCGCCGAGCACCGGGTCAGCCCGTACGCGTTCTTCGACCATGCGCCCATCGAGGTGCGTTTCGAGGGCACGGGCGCGGACCGGCGCGCACGGGTGGACTTCACGGCCTTCGATGCCGCGGCGGAACGCTGGCTGGACGGCCGGGGTCTGGAGCGCGGCAGCCCGTTCAACGCCTTTCGGCTGCCGTTGCACGGCATGGGCGGCGGCACGTTTCACAGCCGGCACCTCGGCACGCTCGAGGGCTTCGCGGAAGGCACGCCGGAACACGCGCGGCTCTTCGGCGATTACCTGGGCCAGATCGAGCGGCACCTGCGCGAGCGCGGCTGGCTGGCGCGCGCGTACACGTACTGGTTCGATGAGCCGGACCCGAAGGACTACGCGTTTGTGGTCGCCGGCCAGCAGCGCATTCGGGCCGCCGCGCCGGGGCTCAAGCGGCTGCTGACCGAGCAGCCGGAACCCGAACTGCTCGGCCAGGTGGACATTTGGTGCGCGTTAACCCCGGAGTGGACGCCGGAAAAGGTCCGCGCCCGCCAGGCGGCCGGCGAGGAGGTCTGGTGGTACATTTGCACCGCGCCGAAAGCG
>Ga0308411_10002134_pt1 | contig 13462 bp, 10 predicted proteins | sample HotsprottomLayer_2_FD_203530 | JGI IMG/M metagenome (GOLD analysis project Ga0308411, IMG submission 203530) | Hot spring phototrophic mat microbial communities from Octopus Spring, Yellowstone National Park, Wyoming, United States -... | ecosystem: Environmental > Aquatic > Thermal springs >...
GGAGGGAAGCCAACTATTCCTCAAGCCCGCTCCCGGCGCAGCGGCCCGTCGGGAGGCGTCGGCTCACGCGGTCGCGCGGGCGCGCGCCACGCCAGCCGGCTGCGGGACGCTGTCCTCGAGCAGGATGCGCAACATGCGCCGCAAGGGCTCGGCTGCGCCCCACAGCAGCTGATCGCCGACGGTGAACGCGGCCAGGAAGCGCGGTCCCATCGACAGCTTGCGCAGCCGTCCGACCGGCACGGTGAGCGATCCGGTGACCGCGGCCGGGTTCAGCTCGCGGATGCTCGCCTCGCGCTCGTTGGGCACCACGCGCACCCACGGGTTCGCCTCAGCCAGCAGCGCGTGAATCTCGTCGAGCGGCGCGTCGCGCGTCAGCTTGATCGTGAGCGCCTGACTGTGGCAGCGCATCGCGCCGATGCGCACGCAGATGCCGTCGATGGGGATCGGGTTCGCGCTGCGGCCGAGGATCTTGTTGCCCTCGGCCCCGCCCTTCCACTCCTCGCGGCTCTGGCCGTCGCCCATGTCCTTGTCGATCCAGGGGATCAGGCTGCCGGCGAGCGCGACGCCGAAGTGCTCCCGCGGCAGGTCGGGCGAGCGCAGGCACTCGGCGACGCGGCGATCGATCTCCAGGATCGCCGCCGCCGGGTCGGCGAGCAGCTCGCGCACCGCGCCGTGCGCCGCGCCCATCTGGACGAGCAGCTCGCGCATGTTCTGCGCGCCGGCGCCGGAGGCGGCCTGGTAGGTCATCGCCGTCACCCATTCGACCAGCCCGGCGCGGAACAGCCCGTGCAGCGCCATCAGCATCAGGCTCACGGTGCAGTTGCCGCCGATGTAATTGCGCACGCCCGCGGCAAGCCCCGCCCGGATCACTCCCAGGTTGACCGGATCGAGGACGATGATGGCGTCGTCCTTCATTCGCAGCGCCGAGGCGGCGTCGATCCAGTAGCCGTTCCAGCCCGCGGCGCGCAGGCGCGGATAGATCTCGTTCGTGTAGTCGCCGCCTTGGCAGGTGACGATCACCTCCATCGCCTTCAGGTCGTCCACCGACCGCGCGTCCTTGAGCGGCCCCGCGTCGCACCGGCCGAGGTCGGGACCCGCGCCGCCGACGTTCGACGTGGTGAAGAACGTCGGCTCGACCAGCTCGAAGTCACCCTCCGCGCGCATTCGCTGCAGGAGCACCGAGCCCACCATCCCGCGCCAGCCCACCAGTCCGACTCGCCTCATCGCCGTCCCCTCGCTCCGCCAGCCTCAGTCGAGCGCCGCGACCACCGCGTCGCCCATCGCGTTGGTGCCCACGAGTGTTGCGCCCGGCTCGTGGATGTCCGCGGTGCGCAGCCCCCGCGCGAGCACCTTGCGCACCGCCGCCTCGACGCGCGCGGCAGCGCGGTCCTCGTTCAGGCTGTGGCGCAGCAGCATCGCCGCCGACAGGATCGTCGCAAGCGGGTTCGCCACGTCCTTGCCGGCGATGTCGGGCGCCGATCCGTGGATCGGCTCGTAGAGCCCCTTGCCCCGCTCGTCGAGCGAGGCCGACGGGAGCATCCCGATCGACCCGGTGAGCATCGACGCCTCGTCGGACAGGATGTCGCCGAACATGTTGCCGGTGACGATCACGTCGAACTGGCGCGGCGCGCGCAGCAGCTGCATCGCGGCGTTGTCCACGTACATGTGCGACAGCTCCACGTCGGGGTACTCGCGCCCGACCGCGGTCACCACCTCGCGCCACAGCTGCGAGGTCTCGAGCACGTTCGCCTTGTCCACCGAGCACAGCCGCTTCGCGCGCTTGCGCGCGGCCCGAAAGCCGGCGTGCGCGATGCGGCGGATCTCCGATTCGGCATAGCGCATGGTGTCGAAGCCCTCGCGCTCGCCGGCCGCGGTGGTGCGAACACCGCGCGGCTCGCCGAAGTAGATGTCGCCGGTCAGCTCGCGCAGGATCAGGATGTCCATGCCCGCGACCACCTCGGGCTTGAGCGTCGAGGCGCCCGCCAGCTCGGGGAAGATGGTCGCCGGGCGCAGGTTGGCGAACAGCCCGAGCTCCTTGCGCAGGCGCAGCAGCGCCTGCTCGGGCCGCTTGGCGCGCGGGAGCGCGTCGTACTTCCACCCGCCGACGGCCCCGAACAGAATTGCATCGGCCCGGCGCGCGAGGGCGAGCGTCGCCGCGGGGAGCGGGTCGCCCGCGGCGTCGTATCCCGCCCCACCCACCGGCGCTTCCTCGAACTCGAGCGGCAGGCCGCCGCTCGCGAGCACGCGCAGGACCTTGACCGCCTGGGCGACGATCTCCGGCCCAATCCCGTCGCCGGGGAGCAGCGCGATCTTCATCGGCTCAACCGAACAGCCATGGCTGCTCGGCGCGCCGGCGCGCCTCGAACGCGCGGATCTCGTCCGCGTGGCGCAGCGTGAGCCCGATGTCGTCCAGCCCGTTGAGGAGGCAGTGCTTGCGGAAGGCGTCGATCTCGAACCGGAAGCTGCGGCTCGAGTCGGGATAGCTCACCGTCTGCTGCGCAAGATCGACGTTCAAGCGAAACCCCGGGAAAGCGGCCACGTCGCTGAACAGACGGTCGACCTCGGCATCGCGCAGCACGATCGGCAGCAGGCCGTTCTTGAAGCAGTTGTTGAAGAAGATGTCGCCGAAGGACGGCGCGATCACGCAGCGGAAACCGTAGTCGAGCAACGCCCACGGCGCGTGTTCGCGCGAGGAGCCGCAGCCGAAGTTCGCGCGCGCGAGCAGGATCGACGCGCCCCGGTACCGTGGCTGGTTGAGGACGAAGTCGGGGTTGATCGGTCGGCTCGCGTGGTCCATCCCGGGCTCGCCCACGTCCAGGTAGCGCCACGAATCGAACAGATTCGGGCCGAAACCGGAGCGCTTGATCGACTTCAGGAACTGCTTCGGAATGATCTGGTCGGTGTCGACGTTGGCGCGGTCGAGCGGCGCGACCAGGCCGTTCAGCGTCGTGAACTTTTCCATCTCCCGGGCTCCTAGCGCCAGTCGCGAACGTCGACGAAGTGCCCGGCGACGGCCGCCGCCGCCGCCATCTGCGGGCTCACGAGGTGCGTTCGCCCGCCGGCGCCCTGCCGGCCCTCGAAGTTGCGGTTCGAGGTGGAGGCGCAGCGCTCGCCCGGCTCGAGCCGGTCGGCGTTCATGCCGAGGCACATCGAGCAGCCGGGCTCGCGCCACTCGAAGCCTGCGGCGGTGAACACCTTGTCGAGCCCTTCCTGCTCGGCCTGACGCTTCACCAGCCCCGACCCCGGAACCACCATCGCGAGCTTGACGTTGGGGGCGACCCGCCGGCCGCGCACGATCGCGGCCGCGGCCCGCAGGTCTTCTATCCGCGAGTTGGTGCACGAACCGATGAACACCTTGTCGATCCGGATGTCGGTGAGCGGGGTGTTCGGCGCGAGGCCCATGTAGCTGAGCGCGCGCTCGATCGCCTCCCGGCGCTGCGCGTCCTTCTCCTTGTCCGGGTCGGGGACGCGACCATCGACCGGAAGCACCATCTCGGGCGAGGTGCCCCAGGTGACCTGCGGCTTGATCTCCGACGCAGTGAGCGTGACGACGCGGTCGAACTTGGCGTTGTCGTCGCTGCGCAGGGTCCGCCAGTACGCGACCGCGCGGTCCCACAGCTCGCCCTGCGGCGCGAACGGCCGGCCGCGCAGGTACTCGATCGTCTTGTCGTCGACCGCCACCATGCCGCAGCGCGCGCCCGCCTCGATCGACATATTGCACAGCGTCATCCGCCCTTCCATCGACAGCGCCCGCACGGCCGACCCGGCGTACTCGATGGCATAGCCGGTGCCGCCGGCGGTCCCGACCTTGCCGATGATCGCGAGCGCGAGGTCCTTGGCGGTCACGCCCCGCGCGAGCTCACCGTCCACCCGCACCAGCATGTTGCGCGATTTCTTCGTCACCAGCGTCTGCGTGGCGAGCACGTGTTCGACCTCCGAGGTGCCGATCCCGTGCGCGAGGCAGGCGAACGCACCGTGGGTGCTGGTGTGGCTGTCGCCGCAGACAACCGTCATCCCCGGCAGCGTCGCGCCTTGTTCCGGACCGATGACGTGCACGATCCCCTGGCGTTCGTCCAGGAAGGGAAAGTAGGCCTTGGCGCCGTGCGCGCGGATGTTGGCATCGAGGGTCTCGACCTGCAGGCGCGACGTGGGATCCTCGATGCCGGCGATGCCGCGCTCCCAGCCCGTGGTCGGGGTGTTGTGGTCGGCAGTGGCAACGATCGAGTCGGTCCGCCACACCTTCCTGCCGGCGAGCTTGAGCCCCTCGTAGGCCTGCGGACTGGTCACCTCATGCACCAGGTGGCGGTCGATGTAGAGCAGCGTCGTGCCGTCGTCCTCGGCATGCACCACGTGGCTGGACCACAGCTTGTCGTAGAGGGTTTGCGGGGCCATGACCGACACCGACTCAAAGCGGCGATTATAGCCGCGCGGCCCGGGCTCGCCGCACCCCGGCTCAGCGCCGCGCGGACTCGTACAGCGGCATCACCCGCTCGGCGTACTGCTCCAGGTCCTTTATCCGGTTGGCGGGCGACGGATGCGTGGACAGGAACTGCGGCGGACCGCTGCCGCCCGCCTGCGTCATCTTCTGCCACAGGCTCACCGCGGCGCGGGGATCGTAGCCGGCGCGGGCCGCGAGCTCCACGCCGATCCGGTCGGCCTCGATCTCGGCGGTGCGCGAGTTGGGCAGCGTGAACGTCACCTGGGCGACCAGGCTGCCGAGCTCGGCGCCGGCCTGGCCGAGGCCGAGCGCGGCCGCCCCGATCGCCACCGCCGCATTGGTGGCAAGCTGCTGCGACACCCGTTCGCGGCCGTGCTCGCGCAGCGCGTGGGCGATCTCGTGCCCCATGATCGCGGCGATCTCCGCGTCGGTGAGCTTGAGCTTGTCGATCAACCCGGTATAGATCGCCATCTTCCCGCCGGGCATGCACCAGGCATTGAGCTGGTCGGAGGTGATCACGTTGACCTCCCAGCGCCATGCCGGCGCATCGGAGCGGAAGTGGCCGGTCTGCGCGACCAGCCGATTGACGATCGTGCGCACCCGCTCGACCTGCGCCGCATCCCGGTTCAGCGTGCCCTTCTGGCGCGCCTGCGCGATCACCTGTGCGTACTCCCGCTCCGCGGCCTGATTCACCTGGCGGGCCGACACGAGCATCATCTGGCCGCGGTCCACCCCGACCGCACCGCCCTGCGTCGTCCGGGTGCTGGCGCACCCGGTCGCCGCGAGCGCGGCGAGCGCTATGGCAAGCCACTTCGGCACTGCGTCGTCTCCGATCCCGATTCGACCCGTTGGACGGTCCGGGAGCTAGAACGTTCGGGCCTGGGCCGCTGTTGACGGTGCAACGTTTCGTAACAGCGCAGCGTGGGTGGCGAGGATCAGGAGGCCGACCGCCGCGGCGGCGCTCGCGGCGGTGAAGGTCCAGGCGGCACCCCACGCCTGCCACGCGAGGCCGCTCGCCGCGGCGCCGGCGAAGCCGCCGAACCCGAAGGCGAGCGAGGCGTAGAGCGCCTGTCCGCGCACCTGCCGTGCACCGGCGAACCAGCGGCTGATGAGCGCGATCGAGGCGAGGTGGCAGCTGCCGAAGGTAGCGGCGTGGAGGATCTGGGCGACGACCAGCGCAGCCGGAAACCCGACGCCCCAGCCGATCAGCGCGAACCGGATCACCGCGAGCGCGAAGCTCGCGAGCAGCACGTCGGCGGCGGCGAAGCGGCTCATCCAGCGCGGCGCCAGGAGGAACACCACGACCTCCGCAATCACACCGAGCGACCACAGCGCCCCGATCGCGGCCTTATCGTAGCCGGCGTCAGCCAGATGGATGCTGTAGAAGGCGTACAGGGGACCGTGGGCGAAGTTCATGAGGACGTTGGCGGCGAGCAGCACCACCACCTCCGGCCGCCGCAGCAGCGGCGCGATCGCCGCGCGCGGCAACGGTCCGGCTGGCGGCTGGTCGCGCAGGCCGAGCGCGAGCGCGAGCGCGGCTGCGAGCGGCGCGAGCATCATCCACCGCAGGGATTCGATCGGCACCCGGTCGAGCAGCCAGCCGGCGCCGAGCACCGCGACGATGAAGCCGAGCGAGCCCCACAGGCGGATCGCGCCGTAGCGCTCCAGGCGCTCGCGCAGCGCGGCGAGCGTGATCGCCTCGACGAGCGGCATGGTGGCGCTCGAGAAGAACGAGAACCCGACCAGCACCACGAGCAGTCCGGCGAACGCATCGACGCCGAACAGCCCGCAGTACGCGGCGAGCGCCGCGGCGAGCGTCGCACTGAGGAGTCGGGCGCGCCAGCCGCTGCGATCGGCGAGCCAGCCCCACAGGTACGGCGCGGCGATGCGCGCGACCTGCATCACGGCGAAGAGGGCGCCGATCTGCCACGCGGCCTGCCCGAGCCCCTGGAGGTACAGGGGAAAGTAGGGTGAGAACGTGCCGACGAAAGCGAAATAGGCGAAGTAGAGGCCGGCGAGACGCCGGTACGGGACCGGGTGGTGAGCGGACACGTTGGGCGGCGAGTCGGCGCGCGAGGCGCGCGGTGGATTGTCGCACCGGCGCCGCACGGGTCGCCGAAGCGAGCGGTCCGCGGGGAGCGGTCCCGTAGAATCGGTCGCCGCTCAGGTTCGATCGCCCGTTTGTCGCGCTCCCGGTCCGTGCCGCCGTCCGCCCCCACCCCGCCCGCCGGCGGGCGCACGATCCTGTTCGCGCTCTTCACCGTCTCCGGGTTCGCCGGGCTGATCTACGAGTCGATCTGGAGCCACTACCTCAAGCTGTTCCTCGGGCACGCCGCGTACGCGCAGACGCTCGTGCTCGCGCTCTTCATGGGCGGCATGGCGCTCGGCAGCTGGCTGGTCAGCCGCCGGGCGGGTCGATGGGGCAACCTGCTGCGCGGGTACGCGATCGCCGAGGCGCTGATCGGGCTCGCGGCGCTGGTCTTCCACCCCGCGTTCGTCGCGACGAGCGAGGCCGCCTACGAGTCGATCCTCCCCGCGCTGCCGGGCCCGGGCGCCGCCACGGCGTTCAAGTGGTCGCTCGCGGCCGCGTCGATCCTGCCCCAGTCGGTCCTGCTCGGAATGACCTTCCCGCTGATGAGCGGCGGGCTGCTGCGCCGCTATCCGGCGCGGCCGGGAGAAGCGCTGGCGCTGCTCTATTTCACCAACAGCCTGGGCGCGGCGGCGGGCGTCCTGGCGAGCGGCTTCGTGATGATCGAGCTGCTCGGCCTGCCGGGCACGATTCGCACCGCGGGAGTGCTGAACCTCGCGCTCGCCGCAGCCGTCTGGCTGATCGCACCCGGACGCGATCCGGTGGCCGCCGTGCCGGCAGGCGCGCGCCCGGCCGCGCCGGCAGGTCCCGCGAGCGAGCCGGCGCCTTGGCGGCTGCTGCTAGCCGTCACCTTCCTTTCCAGCCTCGCCTCGTTCGTCTACGAGATCGGGTGGATCCGCATGCTCACCCTGGTGCTCGGGGCGGCGACGCACTCGTTCGAGCTGATGCTCTCCGCCTTCATCCTCGGGCTCGCCTTCGGCGGGCTGTGGGTGCGCGGCCGGATCGATCGCACGGCGAGCCCGATGCGCTTCCTCGGCGTGGTGCAGGTCGCCATGGGCCTGTGCGCGCTCGCCACCCTGCCGCTGTACGGGGCGATGTTCGAGCTGATGCAGCTGGTGATCCAGGGCACCGCGAAGACCGACGCCGGATACGGGATCTTCCTGCTCGCCAGCCACGGCATCGCGCTCGCGGTGATGTTCCCCGCGACGTTCTGCGCCGGCATGACGCTGCCGCTCGTCACCTACGCGCTGCTGCGCGGCGGGCACGGCGAGCGCTCGATCGGCGCCGTGTACGCATCGAACACGTTCGGCGCGATCGCCGGCGTGCTGCTCGCCGCGCACCTCGGCATGCCGCTAATCGGCCTGAAGGGGCTGATCTACGCCGGCGCGCTGCTGGACGTCGCTCTGGGGCTCGCGCTGCTGTGGCGGGTGGGCGCGCTCGCCGTGCCGGTCGCCGCCTCGCGCCGTCTCGCTGCGGCGGCCACGGCGCTGTCGGTCGCCGCCTTCGCTGCGGTGGCCCTGGGAGTCAGTCTCGACGCGCACCGGATGGCCTCCGGCGTGTTCCGGCGCGGCGACCTGTACACCGCCCGCGACGCCGACCTGGTGTACTACCGCGACGGCAAGACGACGTCGGTGAGTCTGCTCCAGTTCCGCGAGGGCTTGTCGCTGCGCACCAACGGGAAGTCCGACGGCGCGATCAACCTGGAAGAGGGTGCGCGCATCTCCGACGAGGTCACGATGGTGCTCACCGCGGCGCTGCCGCTCGCGATCAAGCCGGAGGCCAGAAGCGCGGCCATCGTCGGCATCGGGACCGGGCTCACCACGCACACGATGCTCGGCAGCCCGACGCTCGAGCGGGTGGACACGATCGAGATCGAGCCGGCGATGGCCGAGGCCGCGCGCGCCTTCGCCCTGCGTAACGCCTCGGCGTTCGCCGATCCGCGCAGCCGGATCGTGTTCGACGACGCGAAGACTTACTTTTCGACCCACAACCAGCGCTACGACATCATCGTGAGCGAACCCTCGAACCCGTGGGTGAGCGGCGTCTCGAGCCTGTTCACCACCGAGTTCTACCGCCACGTGCGGCGCTACCTCAACCCGGGCGGCGTGCTGGTGCAGTGGTTCCAGCTCTACGAGATCGACATCAGCCTGGTCGCATCGGTGATCAAGGCCCTGGCCGACAACTTCCCCGACTACGCGATCTACGCCGCGACCGACTCGGATCTGCTGATCGTCGCCGGTGACGCCGCGACCCTCGCCCGTCCGCTCGCCGACGTGTTCCAGATCCCGGGTGTGGCCGCCGAGCTGCGCAAGGTGCACGTGCGGCGCATCGGCGACATCGACGTGCGCCGCCTCGGCGGCCGCGCGTCGCTGCACCCGCTGTTCCTGTCCTACGACGTGCCGGCAAACTCCGACTACTTCCCCTACCTCGACCTGCACGCTGCGCGCCACCGCTTCCTGCAGACCGGCGCCGGCGAGATCACGCGTATCGGGTCGGGCGGGGTCCCGCTGGTCGCGATGCTGGAGAGCGCGCCGCACCCGGTGCGGCCGATGTCCTACGACGGGGAGGAGTTCCTCGAGCGCATCGAGCTCGCCCGGCGCGCCCGCTACGCGCGCGATTTCTTCCTCTCCGCCGAGCGGCCCATCCCGGTGGGGATCCCGGCGGAGTTCGAGAAGAACCTCGAGCTGTCCCGCGTGCGCGGCATCGATTGCGTCGACACCAAGGGCTTCGACGTGTGGGTGCAGTCGCTCCTGCCGGTCGCCCGGACGGTGAACGCGGTGGTCGAGCCGGCCGACGCCGAGGCGATCTGGTCACGGTTCGCCGCGGCGCCGTGCTTCACCGCTCTGTCCGCGGAAGACCAGGGGTGGGTGAGGCTGTTCCGGGCGATCGGCAACCGTGACGCGGCTGCGATGGCGGGCCAGGCGGACCGGCTGCTCGCGACCGGACGGGAGCTCACGCCCAGCCAGCGCGTCTACCTCCTGCGCGCGTCGCTCGCCGGCAACATCCTCGACGGTTCGCTCGACCGAGCGAGCGCCGCGTGGGAGCGCAACGCCGACGCGGTCGCGCGCGCCGGCCTCGACCTCGACCTGCGGCTGCTGTACGCCTATCTCGCCGTCGCAAAGACCGCGCGGTAGGGCGGTCAAGGCTTGGCCCGCAGCCGCGGCGTCGGCGTCGTGACGCCGGCGCACTGCGCGCGGTGGCGCAGCGCGTGGTCCATCAGGACGATCGCGAGCATCGCTTCGGCGATCGGCGTGGCGCGAATGCCGACGCAGGGGTCGTGGCGCCCGGCCGTTTCGACGGTGGTCGGGTTGCCCTGCAGATCGATCGAGCGCCGCGGGATGCGGATGCTCGAGGTCGGCTTGAGCGCGATCCGCACCACGACGTCCTGGCCGGTGGAGATGCCGCCCAGGATGCCGCCCGCGTTGTTGGAGAGGAAGCCCTCCGGCGTCAGCTCGTCACCGTGCTCGCTGCCGCGCTGCTCGGCGGCGGCGAAACCGGCGCCGATCTCGACGCCCTTCACCGCGTTGATGCCCATCATCGCGTGCGCGATGTCGGCGTCCAGCCGGTCGTACACCGGCTCGCCCCAGCCGACCGGCACACCCTCGGCGACGATCTCGATGCACGCGCCACAGGAATCGCCCGCCCGCCGCAGCTCGTCCATGTAGGCCTCGAGCCGCGGCACCACGTCCGGGTCGGCGGCGAAGAAGGCGTTCTGGCCGGCGTGCTCCCACGAGCGGAACGGCACTTCGATCGGGCCGAGCCGCGTCATGCGGCCGCGAATCACCACCCCGTGCGCCTCGCGCAGCCATTTGCGCGCGATCGCGCCGGCGGCCACCCGGATCGTCGTCTCGCGCGCCGAAGCGCGCCCGCCGCCGCGCGGATCGCGGATGCCGTACTTCTGCCAGTAGGTGTAGTCGGCGTGCCCGGGGCGGAAGGTCGCGGCGAGCGCGGAGTAGTCCTTGCTCCGCTGGTCCTCGTTGCGGATCAGGAACCCGATCGGCGTGCCGGTGGTTCGCCCCTCGTACACCCCGGACAGGATCTCGATCGAATCGGACTCGCGCCGCTGCGTGACGTGGCGCGAGGTGCCGGGCTTGCGCCGGTCGAGCTCGCGCTGGATGTCCTCGGCCGCGAGCGACATGCCGGGCGGACACCCGTCGACCACTCCGCCATACGCCGGCCCGTGGCTCTCGCCGAACGAGGTCACGCAGAACAACCTGCCGATCGTGTTGCCCGCCACGCGCGCGCTGCCGTCACCTGGTCGATCGAGTGTAGCATGCGGGCTTCGGCCCGATCCCCGGCACGACCGCGAATCCTACTGATGGCGAACGACGATCCCGCGCAGCGCAAGGGCCCCGGCGGCCTCACCATCCGGCAAATCCACGAGCAGGTGAAGAAGAGCGTCGAGCGCGACCGCGCCGCTGGCAAGGCGCACAATCCGCTCAGCGACCAGAAGAACCGGTGGCAGCGCATCGTGCGCCACGCCTGGGGACGCAGCGGCAAACGCTAGCGGCCGGCTCAGCGCCAGTCGCCGCGCAGCTCGAGCACCCTCGCCTGCAGCGCCTCCGGGGTCGCGAGCGCTGGCGGGACCGGCGGCGCCGCCACGAGCGCGATCCGGTTGAAGAGCCCCCGGCGCAGCGGGCGCGTCATCGCCGGCCCGCCCTTGCGGCTGAAGAAGCTGCCCCAGAGCCCGCGCAGCGCCATCGGCACCACCGGCACCGGCGTCTCCTCGAGGATGCGCGTGAGCCCGGGGCGAAACGGGTAGAGCTCGCCGTTGTCGGTGATCCGCCCCTCGGGGAAGATGCCCACCAGCTCGCCGGCGCGCAGCGCACGTGCGACCTCGGCGAAGGCCCGCTCCATCATCGCCGGATCCTCCTTGCGCGAGGCGATCGGAATCGCACCGGCGGTGCGGAAGATGAAGCTGAGCAGCGGCGTCTTGAAGATCCGGTGGTCCATCACGAATCGGATCGGCCGCCGGCAGGCGGCCATGATCACCACCGCATCGACGAAGCTCACGTGGTTGCACACGATCAGCGCCGGGCCTTCGTCGGGCAGGTTCTCTAGGCCGCTCACCCGCAGGCGATACACCGCGCGGACCAGCAGCCACGCCAGGAACCGCATCAAGAACTCGGGGACCAGCGTGAAGATGTAGGCCGCGACCGCGGCGTTGAAGAGCGCGGTCAGCAGGAACAGCTGCGGCGCCGTCGCGCCGAGCGCGATGAAGCCGGCCGCGATCACCCCGGCGGCGACGATGAACAGCGCGTTCAGGACGTTGTTGGCGGCGATAACGCGCGAACGGTGCGAGGGCTCCGAACGGCTCTGGATCAGCGCGTAGAGCGGCACGATGAAGAAGCCGCCGAAGACCGCGACCAGCGCCAGGTCGGCGAGCAGGCGCAGCGCGCCGGGCGCGCGCACGAACTCGGCTGCCGACAGCCCCCGCGCCACGGCCGCGTCCGGCGTCGCGAGGAACAGATCCAGGGCGAACACCGTGAGGCCGATCGCGCCGAAAGGCACCAGCCCGATCTCGACCTTGTGGCCGGACATGCGCTCGCAGGCGAGCGACCCGAGCCCGATGCCGACCGAGAACACCGCCAGCAGCAGCGTGACCACGCTCTCGTCGCCGCCGAGAGACACCCGGGCGAACTCGGGAAACTGCGACAGGACCATCGCGCCGTAGAACCAGAACCACGACACTCCGAGGATCGACAGGAACACCGTCCGGTTGCCCTGCGCGAACCGTACCGTGGCCCAGGTCGCGGTGAGCGGGTTCCAATCGATCGCGAGGTTCGGCGCGGTCGGCGCGACCGGCGCGATCGCGCGGCTCGCGACGTAGCCGGCCACCGCGATGCCGACCGTCGCGATCGGCACGAGCAGGTGCGCGCCGGCGGCGTGGGCGATCAGCAGTCCGCCCAGGATCGTCCCGGCGAGGATCGCGATCGAGGTCCCGGTCTCGACGAGGGCATTGCCGCCGACCAGCTCCTCCTCGCGCAGCGTCTGGGGCAGGATCGCGTACTTGACCGGTCCGAACAGCGTCGACTGCAGGCCCATGAGGAACAGCGCGGCGAGCAGCAGCCCGAGGTCGCCGCGCACGAACCCGACGGCGCCGACCGCCATGATCGCGATCTCGAGCAGCTTGAGGCGGCGGATGATGCGCGCCTTGTCGAACTTGTCGGCGAGCTGCCCTGCGCTGGCCGAGAACACGAAGAACGGAAGGATGAACAGCGCCCCGGCGAGGTTGACCAGCACCCCGGGCGCGAGGCTGGTCATCGCGGTGCCCTGGAACGCCACCAGGATCACCAGCGCGTTCTTGTAGACGTTGTCGTTGAGGGCGCCGAGGAACTGGGTGAGGAAGAACGGGCCGAACCGCCGCTCACCGAGCAACCTGAACTGACTGCGATCGGCCATCTCGCGTCGCCCCGCCGCCTCGTTCCCGCCCAGCGGCGGATTCTCGCACGCGCCTCAGCCGGCGCCGGGCGCGAAGAACGCGCGCGTCTCGAACGCCGCTGCCGGCAGACGCTTGCCGTTTGAGCGCAGGTGGCGCTTGAACGAAAGATCGAACAGCAGCGGGTTGTGCTCCCGCACCCGCTCGAGGACGGCGCCGACCCGATCGGTGATGAACCCCTGGCTCGCCAGCTCGTAGAGGGAGACGAGCGGCATGATGCCGGGCAGAGGGTAGTCGGAGCCGTGCAGCAGGCGCTCGTGCCAGTCGGATCGCTCGATCACCGCGCGCAGCGGCGCGCCGACGCGATTGCGCTGCGTCATCGCCGAGATGTCGCCGAACAGCCGGCCCGCGTCGCGCGGCTCTCGCATCATGCGGGCGAAGAGCTCGAAGCTCGGCACGAACGGGCCGTCCGGCCCGCGATCGAGGTCGCGGTCGGTGCCGAGCGAGGCGCAGTGCGCGACCACTACGCGCTCACCGTGATCCAGCGCACGGCGCA
>Ga0308411_10002136_pt1 | contig 13446 bp, 13 predicted proteins | sample HotsprottomLayer_2_FD_203530 | JGI IMG/M metagenome (GOLD analysis project Ga0308411, IMG submission 203530) | Hot spring phototrophic mat microbial communities from Octopus Spring, Yellowstone National Park, Wyoming, United States -... | ecosystem: Environmental > Aquatic > Thermal springs >...
GACGCGCGCGGTGATCGCCGCGGCGAAGCGCCATTCCGCGGCCGATGCGTTCGACGCCGCCTACCGCCTCGCCGCGCTGAAACGCGACACCGCCCGCGTCTGGGCCGCGGTGGACCTGCTGCTCGTGCCGACCGCCGGGACGATTTATCGCATCGCCGAGGTCGAGGCCGATCCGATCGGGCTCAACGCCAACCTCGGCCGTTACACCAACTTCGTGAACCTGCTCGATCTCGCCGCGATCGCGGTGCCGTCGGGTTTCCGCAGCGACGGCCTGCCGTTCGGCGTGACGCTGATCGCCCCGGCGCTCAGCGACCGCTGGCTCGCCGCGATCGGCGCGCGCTATCACCAGGCGAGCGGCGTGCGGCTCGGCGCGACCGACGTCGCGCCGCCCGCCGCCGCGCCGAGCCCTCCGCCGCCGGCCGCGACGGTGCACCTGGCGGTGGTCGGCGCGCACCTCTCCGGGCAGCCGCTCAACGGCGAGCTCACCGAACGCGGCGCGACGCTCGTGCGCACCTGCCGCACCGCCCCGGTCTACCGGCTGTACGCGCTGCCGGGCACGCAGCCGCCGAAACCTGGCCTGGTGCGCGCGGCGGCCGGGGCGCCGATCGAGGTCGAGGTGTGGCGGATGCCGCTCGCCGCGTACGGCCCGTTCGTCGCCGGCGTCCCGGCGCCGCTCGCGATCGGCACCGTCGAGCTCGAGGACGGCAGCCGTGTGCAGGGCTTCCTCTGCGAAGCGCATGCGACCGCGGCTGCGCTCGACATCTCCGATTTCGGCGGGTGGCGCGCCTACCTCGCCAGCCGCCCCACTGCAACCTCACACAGGAGCCCATGACATGAAACGCCGCGAGTTCATCCAGTCCTCGGCCGCGCTGGCCGGCGCGAGCGCCCTGCCGCTCGGCGCGTTCGCCCAGACCGCCGCCGATCGCCGCCGCGAGATCCTGGTCGTCGCGAACGAGACCGGCCCGAACTCGCTCGACATCCACACCGTCGGCGCGAACCGGCCCGCCTACGGCGTGTCGTGGATCTGCTACGACCGGCTGATGACCTTCGGCGCTCGCAAGGCGCCGAACGGCGTCGAGACCTACGACTACACCAAGCTCCAGCCCGAGCTCGCCGAGAGCTGGCAGGTCGCCTCCGACGGCACGTCGGTCACGTTCAAGCTGCGCAAGGACGCGCGGTTCCACGACGGCACCCCGGTGACCGCGCGCGACGTGAAGTGGTCGTTCGACCGCGCGGTGAGCGTCGGCGGCTTTCCGACTTTCCAGATGAAGGCCGGGTCGCTCGAGAAGCCCGAGCAGTTCGTGGTCGTGGACGATCACACCTTCCGCGTCGACTTCATCCGCAAGGACAAGCTCACGATGATGGACATGGCGGTGCCGGTGCCGTCGATCTTCAACTCGCAACTGGTGAAGAAGCACGCGACGGACAAGGACCCGTGGGGGCTCGAGTGGACCAAGTCCAACGTGGCCGGCGGCGGCGCCTACCGGGTCGAATCGTGGAAACCGGGCCAGGAGATCGTCTACGTGCGCTACGACGGCTGGAAGAGCGGGCCGCTGCCGAAGATGCGCCGCATCATCCAGCGCGAGGTGCCGTCGGCCGGCAACCGGCGCGCGCTGCTCGAGAAGGGCGACATCGACATGACCTTCGAGATGCCGCCGAAGGACTTCCTCGAGATGAGCCTCGAGGGCGGCGGCATTCGCGTGGTCTCGACGCCGATCGAGAATGCGCTCTGGTACGTCGGGATGAACGTGAAGAACCCGCCGTTCAACAACCCGAAGGTGCGCCAGGCGGTCGCCTACGCGATCCCGTACGAGAAGATCATGGACTCGGCGATGTACAAGCGCGCCACCCAGATGTGGGGCGGCACGATGCCGGTCAAGACCGCCGACTGGCCGCAGCCGACGCCCTACCGCTACGACATCCCGATGGCGCGCAAGCTGATGAAGGAGGCGGGCGCGGAGAACGGCTTCGAGACCACGCTGTCGTTCGACCTCGGCCAGGGCACGGTGTCCGAGCCAGCCTGCATCCTGATCGCCGAGTCGCTCGCGCTGATCGGCGTCAAGGCGACGATCAACAAGATCCCCGGCGCCAACTGGCGCGCGGCGCTGCTGAAGAAGGACATGCCGATGATCCTCAATCGGTTCGGCGGCTGGCTCAACTACCCGGAGTACTTCTTCTTCTGGTGCTACCACGGCCAGAACGCGGTGTTCAACACGATGAGCTACCAGAACCCCGAGATGGACAAGCTGATCGACGCCGCGCGGTTCGAGACCGACCCGAAGAAGTACGCGGCCGACGTGCGCAAGTTCATCGACCTCGCGTACGAGGAGGTCCCGCGCATCCCGCTCGCGCAGCCGAACTTCGACGTCGCGATGCAGCGCAACGTCCAGGGCTACCGCTACTGGTTCCATCTGCAGCCGGACTATCGCCAGATCTTCAAGGCGTAGCCGCCGGCCGCGATCGCCGCCGACATGCTGAACCTGATCCTGAAGCGGATCGCGAGCGCGCTGCCGAGCGTGATCGGGGTCGTCGTGGTGACGTTCGTGCTCACGCGCGCGCTCCCTGGCGACCCGGCGGCGTTCTTCGCCGGCCCCGCGGCCACCACCGAGGCGGTCGAGGAGGTCCGCCGCGCGCTCGGCCTCGATCGCAGCCTGGCGGTGCAGTTCGGCTACTACCTGCGCGACCTCGCGCGCGGCGACCTCGGGACCTCGCTTTCGACCGGGCAGCCGGTGGTGCGCGAGCTCCTGACGCGCCTGCCAGCGTCGCTCGAGCTGACGCTCGCCGGGCTCCTGTTCGCGACCGTGGTCGCGATCCCGCTCGGCGTGCTCGCCGCCACCCGGCCCGGATCGTGGATCGACCACTCGTGCCGCGTCGCCACGACCGCCGGCGTCTCGCTGCCGACCTTCTTCACCGGGCTGTTCCTCGCGTACGTCTTCTACTACCTGCTCGGCTGGGCGCCGTCGCCGATCGGCCGCCTCGACCCGATCTACTCGCCGCCGCAGCCGGTGACCGGGTTCTATCTCGTGGACAGTCTCCTCATGGGCGACACGGAGCTGTTCTGGGCGAGCCTGACCCAGCTCGCCCTGCCTGCGGTGACGCTGGGGCTGTTCGTGATGGCGCCGCTCGCGCGCATGACGCGCGCGTCGATGCTCGGCGTGCTCGCGTCGGACTTCGTGCGCACCGCGCGTGCGAGCGGGCTCGCCCGCGGCACGATCCTCTACACCTACGCGTTCCGCAACGCCCTGCTGCCGGTGGTGACCACGCTCGGAATGGTGTTCTCGTTCCTGCTCGGCTCGAACGTGCTGGTCGAGAAGGTGTTCGCCTGGCCCGGGATCGGCAGCTACGCGCTCGAGGCGCTGGTCGCCTCCGACTACGCGCCGGTGCAGGGGTTCGTGCTGGCGATGGCGCTCCTCTACGTCCTGCTCAACCTCGCGATCGACATCCTCTACGGGGTGATCGACCCGCGGGTGCAGGTGGAGTAGCGCCGCGGTGGATGCCGCCCTCCGGCACGCCCGGTACGTCGTCGCCGAGAACCCGGTGACCTTCGTCGCCTTCGGGCTGTTCACCGCGTTCGTCCTGCTCGCGCTGCTCGGACCGGCGCTCGCGCCGTACGACCCGCTCGCCACCAACACCGCGATCGCGCTCCAGCCGCCCTCGCGCGCGCATCCCTTCGGCACCGACCAGCTCGGCCGCGACATCCTCTCGCGCATCATGGTCGCGACGCGCCTCGACTTCGGCATCGCGGTATCGGCGGTGGCGCTGTCGTTCGTCGTCGGCGGCGGCCTCGGCGCCGCCGCCGGCTACTACGGCGGCTGGACCGACCGCGTCGTCGGGCGCGTCGCCGACACGATCATGGCCTTCCCGCTGTTCGTGCTGGCGATGGGGATCGTCGCGGCGCTCGGCAACACGGTGGCGAACATCGTGATCGCCACCGCGATCATCAACCTGCCCTTCTACCTGCGCGTCGCGCGCGCCGAGGTCAACGTGCGGCGCAACGCCGGCTTCGTCGAGGCGGCGCGGCTCGCGGGCGCCTCCGACGCCCAGGTGCTCGCCGGCCACCTGATCCCCAACATCCTGCCGCCGATGATGGTGCAGGTCTCGCTCAACATGGGCTGGGCGATCCTCAACGCCGCCGGGCTGTCGTTCATCGGCCTGGGCGTGCGCCCGCCCACGCCCGAGTGGGGGATCATGGTGGCCGAGGGGGCGACCTACATCATCTCGGGCGAGTGGTGGGTCGCGCTCTTCCCGGGGGCGGTCCTGATGCTCGCGGTGTTCTGCTTCAACCTGCTCGGCGACGGGCTGCGCGACCTGATCGACCCGCGGCGGCGGACCTGACGGCACCCGGCGATGAAGATCGACACCCTGATCGGCGATGCGCCGGCCGCAGCCGGCGGGCTCGCCGCCAGCGCGGCGACGCAGCCGCCGCTGCTCGAGGTGGACGGCCTCGCCGTCGAGTTCCGCACGCGGTCGGGCACGGTGCACGCGCTGCAGGACGTCGGCTTCACCGTGGGCAAGGGCGAGATGGTCGGCGTCGTCGGCGAATCCGGCTCGGGCAAGTCGGTGATGTGCTACGCGCTGCTCGGGATCCTCGACGCGGCCGGACGGATCACCGCCGGCCGCGCGAGCTTCGGCGGGCTGGACCTCGTGCGCGCCGCGGAGGCGGACCTCGAGGCGATCCGCGGCCGCGAGCTCGCGATGATCTTCCAGAGCCCGCGCACCGCGCTGAATCCGATCCGCCGCGTCGGCCGGCAGATCGAAGACGTGTTGCTGCGCCACACGGCGACCACGCGGGCGGCCGCGCGCGCGCGCGCGATCGAGTGCCTCGCCCAGGTGAGGATTCCCGACCCGGCGCGGCGCGCCGACGCCTATCCGTTCGAGCTCTCGGGCGGTCAGTGCCAGCGCGTGATGATCGCGCTCGCGCTCGCATGCGACCCGGCGCTGCTGATCGCCGACGAGCCGACGACCGGGCTCGACGTCACCACGCAGGCGGCGATCATGGATCTGGTGCGCGAGCTCGCGGCGCGCCGCGGCATGGCGTGCATCCTGATCACCCACGACCTCGGTCTGGCGGCGGACTACTGCGACCGGATCGTGGTGATGCACGCCGGGCACGTGGTGGAGAGCGCGCCGACGCGCGCGCTGTTCGCTTCGCCGCGCCACCCTTACACCGCGAAGCTGATCGCCTCCACCCCGCACACCGCGCCGGACCTGCGCGGGCTCGCTTCGATCCCGGGCAATCTGCCGGATCTGCGCCGGCGGGATCTCCCGCCGTGCCGGTTCAGCGAGCGATGCGACCGGGCGGTGCGCGCGTGTGCGACGGCGGTCGGCTGGCGCGCGGTCGGGCCGCGGCACGGCGTGCGCTGCGAGAACCCGCTGTGACCACGGCGCTGCTGCGCGTCGAGCGCCTGCGCAAGCTGTTCCCGGTCGGGCCGGCGGCGCTCGGGCGCGCGCGACCGCGGCCGCAGCTGCACGCGGTGGACGACGTGAGCTTCGCGATCGCCGCCGGCGAGAGCGTCGGGCTGGTCGGCGAGTCCGGCTGCGGCAAGTCCACGCTCGCGCGCCTGATCGCGCGCCTCCTCGACCCGACCGAGGGCGAGATCGCGTTCGACGGCAAGCGCCTGTCGGACCTGCCCGCGCGCCGCTTCGCGCGCGCGCCCGAGCGGGCCGCGATCCAGATGGTGTTCCAGGACCCGACCGACAGCCTCGACCCGCGCTTCACCGCCTTCGACGCGATCGCCGAGCCGTTGCGCCGGCTCGGCGATCGCGTCGAGGCACCGGCGCTCGCCGCCCGGGTGACCGAGCTCGCCGACCAGGTCGGGCTTCCGCGCGAGCTGTTGCCGCGCTTCCCGCACCAGCTCTCGGGCGGACAGAAGGCGCGTGTCGGCATCGCGCGGGCGATCGCGGTGCGGCCGCGTCTGCTGGTGCTCGACGAGCCGACCGCCGCGCTCGACGTGTCGGTGCAGGCGATCGTGCTCCACCTGCTCGCCGATCTGCGCGAGCAGCTCGGGATGTCCTACATCTTCGTCTCGCACGATCTCAACATCGTGCGGCTGCTCTGCCATCGCGTCCTCGTGATGTACCTCGGCAAGATCGTCGAGTCCGGACCGGTCGAGGAGGTGTTCCGTCATCCGCTGCACCCGTACACCCGCGCGCTGATCGCGGCGATCCCGGGCAGGCGCGGCGCGCGCGTGCGGCTCGACGGCGAGCCGCGTTCGCCGATCGACCCCGATCCGCGCGTGTGCCGCTTCTTCGGCCGCTGCGACCGCCCGGGCGGCCGGTGCGACACCGAGCTGCCGGCGCTGCGCGAGCTCGCGCCGCAGCACGCAGTGGCCTGCCACCACCCCCTGCTCGGGCAATGACCGCTGCCGAGATCGAGCGCTACGTCGATGCCGCTGCCGCGGCGTTCGGGCTGCCGATCGATCCGACGGATCGGCCCGGCGTGGTGGCGAACTTCGCGCGCCTCGCGCACGCGGCAGGGCTCGTCGCAGGTCTCGACCTCGGGCCCGAGGTCGAGCCCGCCCTGCGGTTCGCACATGATCGCGCGTGACGCGGCCGGCATCGCACGCGCGGTCGCCCGCGGCGAGGTCGGGGCAGCCGAGGTGACCGAGGCGGCGCTCGCGCGCATCGCGGCGACCGACCCGCAGCTCAACTGCTTCACCGCCGTCCTCGGCGAGCGGGCGCGCGCCGACGCTCGGGCGATCGACGCGAGGCGGGCGCGGGGCGAGCCGCTGCCGCCGCTCGCCGGTGTGCCGTTCGCCGTCAAGAACCTGTTCGACGTCGCCGGCGAGGTCACCCTCGCCGGTTCCGCGATCAACCGCGAGCGCGCGCCGGCGGCGGCCGACGCCGATGTCGTCGCGCGCCTGCGCGCTGCGGGCGCGGTGCTCGTCGGTGCGACCAACATGGACGAGTACGCGTTCGGCTTCACCACCGAGAACACGCACTTCGGCCCGACTCGCAACCCGCACGACGCGGCGCGCATCGCCGGTGGATCATCGGGCGGGTCGGCGGCCGCGGTCGCCGGCGGCCTGGTGCCGGTCGCGCTCGGCACCGACACGAATGGCTCGATCCGAGTCCCGGCCTCGCTCTGCGGCGTGTACGGGCTCAAGCCGACCTACGGCCGCCTGTCGCGCCGCGGGGTGTTCCCCTTCGCGGCGAGCCTCGACCACGTCGGGGCATTCGCGCGCAGCGTCGCCGATCTCGCGCTGGCGTACGACGCGATGCAGGGCGCCGATCCGCTCGATCCGGCGCAGAGCATGCGCGCAGTGGAGCCGGTGTCGGGCGCGCTCGCCGAAGGCGCTGGCGGCCTGCGGCCGGCGCGGCTCGGCGGCTGGTTCGAGCGCTACGCGGACGCGGACGCGCGCGCGGCGGTCGAGCGGGTTGCGCAGGCCCTCGGCGTCTCGCGCGAGGTCACGCTGCCGGAGGTCGACCGCGCGCGCGCCGCGGCGATGCTCATCACCTCGGCCGAGGGCGCCAACCTGCACCGCACGAGCTTGCGCAGCCGCGCGGCCGCGTTCGACCCGCGCACGCGCGACCGGTTTCTCGCCGGCGCGCTCGTTCCGGCCGACTGGGTGATCCAGGCGCAGCGGCTGCGCAGCTGGTTTCGCGCTCGCGTGCTAGAGAGCTTCGCGGGCGTGGACTTGCTGATCGCCGCCGCCACACCCTGCACCGCGCCGCGCATCGGCCAGGCGACGGTGGAAGTGAACGGGGAGACGCTGCCAATGGGCCCGAGCATGGGGCTGCTCACGCAGCCGATCTCGTTCGTCGGGTTGCCGGTCCTGACGGTGCCGGTGCGCCGTCCGGGCCGCCTGCCGATCGGCGTCCAGCTGGTCGCCGCACCGTGGCGGGAGGCGATCGCCTTCCGCGCGGCGGCTAGCCTCGAACGCGCGGGGATCGTGGGCGCCTGAGTTGCCGCGCCGCCGCCCTGGGCCGATGCGCCTTCGCCCGAAAAAAGGACGGCGCCCACAGGGGGCGCCGTTGTCCCGCGGCCGCCGGGAGGGAGGAGATGCGGCCGCGCGGAAGTGCCGGCCCGGGGGCCGACCTGGGACTCAGTAGTAGTAGTTGCCGGGGTTGGCCACCGCGTCCGCGCCGGTGCCTCGGGCCGTCTTCCGGTCGTCGCTGGCGGCGTTGCGCTCGATCTTCGACCACTTCCAGTAGGGGTCGATGTCCTGGATAGAATCGGCTAAAGCAGCGGGGGTGGCCAGGAGGCTGGCAACACCGAGGACAGCAAAAATATTACGCTTAATCATTACGATATCTCCAGTGTGACGTTAGGGACAAAAAGCCTACGAAAGTTCTGGTGGCGAGTATACCCGAACTCGATGCCTATTTGTCCAGGACAATATCGAGAAAGTTCCAACTGGAGCATTCACGGTCGGATCACCCCGCTCTGCGCAGGGTCAGGCGGCGACCGGAACCGGCCGGAGCGGCTTTTCCCTGATCGGCAGGTGCACCGCCGCGGCCAGCAGCGCAAGGGCGATGTCGGCCCACCACATCCAGTCGTACGACCCGGTCGCGGTGAACGCCACCCCGCCCAGGTACGCGCCCAGGAACCCGCCGACCTGGTGCGAGAACATGAGGACGCCGAACAGCGTCGCCATGTAGCGCGGCCCGTAGAACTTCGCGACCAGACCGGCGGTCGGCGGCACGGTCGACAGCCAGGTCAGACCGAGCACGGCCGAGAAGGCGAGCACGACGAGCTCGGTCTTCGGCGCGGCGAGAAACAGGAGCACCGCGACGGCGCGCGTCGCGTACACGACGGCGAGCAGCGAGCGCGAACGCCAGCGGCCCATCGCCCAGCCGACGCCGAGGCTGCCCGCGAGATTGAACAACCCGATCACCGCGAGCGACCAAGCGCCGACCTCGGGAGGCAGTTGGCAGGCCGCGACGACGCCGGGCATGTGCGTGGAGATGAACGCGACGTGGAAGCCGCAGGTGAAGAAGCCCGCCGCGAGCAGGAGGTAGTTGCGGTCGCCGAACGCACGCCGCACGGCGACCCGCAGCGGTTCGTGCGGCGCCTGCCCCGCGGCCGGCGCTGCGTGCACGCCCTTGACCACCCATGCGAGCGGCAGGCAGGCGACGACGAAGCCGGACAGCCACCACAGCGCCGGCATCCAGCCGCCCCAGGTGAGCAGTCCCTGCGCGAGCGGGACGATGGTGAACTGCCCGATCGCTCCGCCCGCGTTGACCATCGCGCTCGCCATCGCGCGCCGCTCGACCGGCAGCAGCCGTGCCATCGCGGCCATCAGTACCGACGGGCCCGCGGCGCCCGCCCCGATCGCCATCAGGATGCCCACTGCGAAGGTGAGCAGCCCCACGTTGGTGGAGAACGGGATGAGCGCGGCACCCGCGCCCACCATGAGCATTCCGCCGGCCACGACGCGGCCCGCGCCCCAGCGGTCGGCGATCGCGCCGGCGAACGGCTGCGCGGCACCCCAGACGAGCTGCCCCACGCCGAAGGCGAAGCTGATCGCGACCAGGCCGAGCCCGGTCTGCGTGTTGATCGGCCCGATGAAGAGCGCGGTCGCGGTGCGCGCCCCGAGCGTGATCGCGAAGATCGCTGCCGCCGCGGCGACGATCCCGAGCATCGCGGCGCGGCTCACCGCCGCGCCCCCCGCCTGGCGGTCTCCGCGCCGTGCAACGCGGAGAGGCTGTCGTCGAGCAGCGCGTGCAGCCTGGCCACCCGCTCCGACCCCAGCAGACGGGTGACCTCGTCCTGGGCGCGGTGCCAGTGCGCTCGCGCGCTCCGCCAGACCGCACGGCCCTCGTCGGTGGCGGCGACACGCCGCGTGCGCGCGTCGGCGCCGGGTTCGACGACGACCAGCCCGGCGTCGAGCAGCGGCTTGAGGTTGCGCGTCAGGGTCGTGCGATCCATCTCGAGCAGGTCGGCGAGCGCGGTCATCGTCGTCGGGCCGGCGCGCTGCAGGTGCGCGAGGAGCGAGAACTGGGTGACCCGCAGCCCGGCCGGGGCGAGGCACGCGTCGTAGTGCTGCGTGAGCCGGCGCGTGAGCTTGCGCAGGCGGTCGCAGGTACAGCCGGTGACCGGCGGGGTGGCCATGGCCGCAAGATTAGTGCATATACACGTGTTAGTGCAAGCGCCGACGATCCGCCGCTAGGCCGGACTGTGAGGGAGAATGCGCTGGAAAGGTGGATCGGCACCGCCGAACCGCACCACCCGGTCCACCGTGGCCGGCGACCCGGCTTCCGGCAGGCGAACCGATATTGAAGTTGACTTCATATTCGTCGAACTAATATAAAGTCGACTTCATGTTTGGTCGATGGGTCGAGCCGCTCTGGCGGGCACGCTTCGCCTCCCCCTATGTTCAAGTCATCTTCGGGGCGCGCCAGACAGGAAAGTCGACCCTGCTCCGCAAGCTCCTTCCCGGCGCCGCGATCTGGATCGACCTCTCGAATCCGGCCGATCGCGCGCGCTACCTCCGTGACCCCGGTCGACTCGTCCAGCAGTGCCGCGCCCTGGGGCGATCGAGACAAAAGCCGGTCGTCGTTGTCGACGAGGCGCAGAACGTTCCGTCGATCTTCGATGCGGTCCAGCACCTCTACGATTCCGACCGAGGCCGCTGGCGGTTCGTCCTGTGCGGCAGTTCGGCGCGGCAGCTCCGCGTAACCGGCGCGAACCTGTTGCCGGGACGCAGCGTGCTCCACCGGCTCTACCCATTGCTGCTCGCCGAGCGGCCCGCGCCGTCGCGCCCGCCTCCCGGCCACGCATCGCCGCTGCCGATGCCCGGTGGCGATGAGCGGGGCCTGCCACGGTTCCCGGAGACCGACCTCTTCGACCGCCTGCTGTTCGGCGAACTGCCGGGCATCGCGATAGCGGCGCGCGCTCAACGGGCGGGCCTTCTGCGCGCCTACTCACTCGTCTACCTCGAGGAGGAGCTGAGACGGGAAGCGCTGGTCAAGAACTGGCCGGCGTTCGCCCGGTTCCTCCAGCTCGCCGCCGCCGAGGCGGGCCGCATGATCAACTATGCGGCGGTCGCCCGGGAGGCGGGGGTCAGCCTGCCTACGGCCAAGAGCTACTACCAGCTGCTCGAGGACATGTTCCTCGGCTTCCGCGTGAGCGCCTTCTCGGGCAGCCCGCGCAAGAGCCTTCTGTCGACGGAGCGCTTCTATTTCTTCGACCTCGGCGTGCGTAACGCGGCGGCGGAGTTCCCGCTGGAGCGCGCTGCGGTCCGCGCCGACCCCGGTCCGCTGTTCGAGCAGTGGGTGGGGATCGAGCTGTGGAAGCGCCTGCAATACCTCGGCACCGGAAAGCTCCACTACCAGCGCAGCAAAGCGGGCGCCGAAGTGGACTTCATCATCTCGCGCGGTGCGCGGCTCACGCCGATCGAGGTGAAGTGGACCGAGCGCCCGACCCTGGCCGACGCGCGGCACGTCGTCGCGTTCCTGCGCGACCATCCGGCCCGCGCGCGGCGCGGCTACGTGATCTGCCGCTGCGAAACCCCGCTCGCGCTGAGCGATCAGATCACGGCGCTGCCGTGGTCGGCGCTTTAGACGGCCGACCCGCGGTTCGAACGGACCACCCGAAGTCCTTACGCCGAGTTCCGCCGCGAACGCGCGCGTTAGGCTGGCGAGCGCATCTTCCCGTGCGCGCGCAACTCGGCGAAGCGCTGCGCGAGTTCGACCATCTCGTCGAGCGCCTGGATCCGCTCCCGCACCGTGAGCCGGAGGCCCCAGCGTACGTACTCGCGCCGCGCGCCCTCCCAGGTGGTCTTCTCCCAGAGTTCCTCAGGTATCGGATCCATCGCGCTTCTCCTGCAGAATCCACCGGAGGTGCTGGACGTCGTCGAGATCGTTCGGCCGGCCGGCGGCCTCCTTCATGGCGATCAGCGTCCCGAGCGAAACGAACCGCACCACCAGGCCGGGCGCGATCTCACCCTGCAGCGCCTTCTCGTGCTCGTCTTCGAAAGCGAAGGGCTCGCTGACGAACACGTCCACCGGCGCGAACCGGTGCTGATCGCTCTGGAAGTTGAGCACCCTCATGCCCTTCTCCCGGATCCATCCCTCGCGCTGCACGGGATCCGCGAACTGAGCCGCGACGATCGGCACGGTCGCGCGGTAGCCGAGCGACGCCAGCGCGTCGAACGCTCGCACGACGTTGTCGCTGCCGAGCTGAATGACCAGGTCCACATCCTTCGTGTAGCGCACGTAACCATGGGCGTTGACCGCCAGCCCGCCCGCGACGATGTACCGCACTCCGGCGCGCTCCAGAGCAGCGGCCAAGGTCTCGAAGCTGCCGAGCATCATCGTTCGGGATTATTCGCCACGGCGATGCGCGGAGCAACCTTCGTCGGCATCCCGTCGCCAAGGCGGTCACCGTCCGCCACCGCCCCCGGTCCCTCAGAGGATGGGCCGGATGGAGCGCCCTTCTTGTCCTGTCAGCCTGCTCCGGTCGATCCCGGGCGAGGAAGGCGGCGGCGCCGGTCCGCGGGTCCCGCCTCGGCCGCCGAAATCGCGGCCGCTACCGCGTGACGGTCATCGGTTGTTGCATGTCGCCTCCTCAAGCGCGAGCACTAAGGCCGGAGGCGAAGGGCTTCATCAGCTCGCGCCTGGCGATCGGGTCACGGCGCTGCCGTGGTGGGCGTTGTAAGAGTGGTCGCAGGTCAGGTCGACACGCCAAGACTGTCCGCGAGCGCCGTCACCGCCTGCGTGAAGCACGCCATCGGGACCCGCACGAGCCCCGCGCCGATCTGCCCGATCCCGGCCTGCTTGTGTGCGATCCCGGTGGTGAGGATCGGGCGGATGCCGGTGTCCACCACCTTGCGCACGTCGATCCCGGCCGGCGCGCCGGCGAACTCGAGGTTCGGCAGCGACATCACCGGGTTGCGCGTCCAGGTGACGTGGTACATCTCGCGCGAGTACGCAACCGCCTGCGCGACCGAGCCGCCGACGAGCTGCACCAGCGCGGGCGAGGCGGCGAGCGACTGCCCGCCGTAGCCGGCGGTCTCGCAGATCGCGCTGTCGCCCAGGTCCGCGTTGGCGTCCTCCTGCTTGAAGCCAGGGAAGAACAGCCCGATCGGCATGTCCGACGGCGCCTCGAACCAGCGGCTGCCGAGGCCGCTCACGCGGATCGCGGTGGTGACGCCGTTGCGCGCGATGGCGGTGACGATCGAGGAGGCTTCCACGCCGTGCGCGGCGTCCATGATCGCCTTCGACGCGACCATCGACAGGTTGAGGAAGAACTGGCTGGTGGCGGCGATGAAGTCGAGCGCCTCGCGCGCCCGCCCGCGATCGAATCCGCTGCCGGCGAGCGCCCCGCCGATCGCCATGTGGAAGAGCGCGGTCGCGGCGGCGTTGCGGCTGTGCACCTCATCGCCCATCAGCAGCGCCTGCGACTGGATCGCCTTCAGGTCGACCCCGCCCGGGATGCCGGCGAGCGCCGTCCTGATCGCCGGCGCGAGCACCGCCGCGATCCACCTCAGCCGCTCGATCACG
>Ga0308411_10002141_pt1 | contig 13437 bp, 8 predicted proteins | sample HotsprottomLayer_2_FD_203530 | JGI IMG/M metagenome (GOLD analysis project Ga0308411, IMG submission 203530) | Hot spring phototrophic mat microbial communities from Octopus Spring, Yellowstone National Park, Wyoming, United States -... | ecosystem: Environmental > Aquatic > Thermal springs >...
GGATGCCATGCCCGGAGGCAGCCCTTCGCTCGTGTCGGCCGGCGTCAACCGCGCCATCAATCTGCCTCCCCGGTCCGGCCGGATGCACCGCAATGTGCTCGCGGACAGGAAGGAGGCGTACCGGCTCTGGCAAGCCGCCGTGCCGCCGGAAAGGCTGGCGGAAGCGATTTCGCCGGAGGCGCTGGAACACGCGCGGGCTGTGGCGGCGAGGCACGGCGTCATCCTCGACCTGCTTCCGCCGGCGCGAAGCGCGCGGGAGCTCATCGAATCCGGCGCCGCCGTCCCTGTGCCTCCGTTCATCCACAACAAGGCGCTTGCCGAGCCGGAATATCTCCTCGGAGCGAGGGGAAAGCCGGGATCCATCGGCCATTATCTGCCGGTCCTTCCGGCGAAAAACGCAATGCCGGAAGAAGAGTATGCAGGCCTCGTGAGAATCGCAGGATTGCGTTTGCAGGAATATTTTGAGGAATTTGTGCATATCCGGCGGCTGGAAAGCAGCCAATGCATCTTTGTAAGAAACGGCGTCATTCATGATGTAAAAACAGGAAAAGTCTTCGCCGGAGGCGCGGAACTGTTCGAAATCCGCGACGGCTCGACCGGCGATCCGCTCCCTCTGTGTCAGGAAAATCCCGACGGAAGCCCGGCATATGACATGAAAACCGGCTTGCCCGTTTGCCACCCGTTGCGCGAAGAGGTGATCCGCGAGCTGCGGGCTGGTCCTTTCCGCGCCCGGCGTGGCGTGGTGCGGGACGGCATGCGGCCGCTGGCCGAGCCGGCATCGGATGGCCCGGCGGCGGACGCGGACCTGGATGCGCCGCGCGTTCCCGAAGACGGGTTGCTGCTGGCGGTCTGGCCCGATGGCCGGCTGGAGGCCGTGAGTCTCGTCCAGACAGGAGGATCGGACAGGTGAGACTCCCGTGGGGCGCTGCACAACGCCGGGCGCTGCTTGAGCGGGCATTTCGGCTGATGCCGGCTGCGCTCGAGGATCCCCGCGCCGCGGCGGAGCTGGCCGAGGTGCGGCGGAACTATGAGGAGGGGCTGCCGAGGCTGTTTCTCTCCCGGTGCCCCTGGACCGGTTTGCTTCTCCGGTTTGCTTTTGACCCGTTGGGGCTGGACGGGCTCTGGTGGGATTGCCGGAACCCGGCGCGTCCGCTGCGGAACCGCATTTATAGCTGCCAGGCAGTCACCGGCGCCGTCCTGCTGGACGGGCAGATCGAGCCGTTCCCGTTCCTGGCCAAGCCTGGTCCCGCCGCCCCCTACGTCATCCCGCGATTGCTGCTCGACCCGGAGGTGAAAGCCGTGATCTCCGCGGCGCCCTGCGGCCGCCATCGCGCCTGGTGCGTGGCCTATTTCGCCCCTTGTGACAAACCCGGGCTGGCATGGCCGAACGACTGGGGCGCCAACGAACGCCAGGTGGAACGAGCAGGCGGCGCCTGGGCAAGGGAGGAGGCCCTGGACGCCGAAGAGGAGTGGGACTTCGACCTCGCCCCCTGGATCCGGTTTGGCAAGCTGGCCTGGATCGCCCCGGGCGACCCCGCGCTTGCGCTGCGCTACGGGCTGGAGGGCTGCCCGTATGCCGCCCTGGCCGGGGTGCGCCGCATGCAGTATGTACAGGACGGAGAGGTTTGGACGAGGGACGCGGTCGCGGGTCCGGCCGCAAGGGAGGTGCGGCGGTGATCGCCATCCAGCCATACGTTGTCGGGGCGCTGGTGCGCCACTTCGGTTTCCGGCGCACGGCCCTGAGCGCTGCGCTGATGGACGTGCCGGAAGATGCCGGCTACGCCGCGCAGGTGGCGTCGTGGTACGAGTCGTTGCCGGCCCGGGAAAGGCTCGGCATGGGCGAGCTGCGGCTGCTCGCCGCACCGGACCTGCTGGCCGACATTCGCGTTCTTCGCGGCGACCGGAGCCTTGTCCGGTTTCTGCTGATCGCCGCCGCGCGCCCAGGAGGCGCGCAGTGCCTGCTCGCCGGGCCAAAGGAAGACGGCCGGCTGGAGATCCAGCCGCTGGCCGGGCTGGACGTGTTGTCCGATACGTTGCTCGGGTGGCTGGCGGCAATCGGGGAGCCGGCCGAACCGCACTGCCGCATCCGGCTCGGGTGGGCCGAACTGGCCCTGCTGCTGGGCTGGATCGACCTGGAAACCCGGGCTTGCTGGTCCGCCGCCCTGTCCCATCAGCCGTATCCTGAAGCGTATCCCGTCGAGGATATCGCCTCGGCCCTTGCCGGGGCGGAGCGGCATGAGGATCCGCGATGGATTCTGAACTTTCTGCGACCGCTGCTGCCGGCCGGTTGCGCGCCGCGCGATGCGCAAACGGTTTTTGAGGCGCTGCGAAGCCTCGATGCCCTCGGCTTGGCGCAGCCGCAAGGCTCTGCCTGGAAATGGACGCGCGTGGGGGAGTTCCTGGCCACTTCCTTCCGGCGGCGCACGGCGGTCATTGCCGTGGACACGGCGGCCGCAGCGCCGGGCGGCGACATCGGGCGCCACGCGGCCTGTTTTCTGCGCGGCGATGAGCCTCTGTGGCTTCTGGATCTCCCGCCGGAGGGCGGGCCGGCTTTGGCAGGCATCTCGCTCTTTGGAGCCAGGCGCGCTCTGGACGCCCTGCTTACCCCTGCGGCCACCGCGCCGGACTGGTCGCCAGCCGCTTCGCAGGATGCAGCGGCCTCTGGCGCCGCTGGCCGGCCGCCGGGTGCGGCGCCCGCCCGGCCCGATGCCGGCGTTTCGGCCGGGGAGGCCCCGCGGGCAACCTGCCCCGCCTGCGGGCGGAAGCTGCCGGCGCGCGTGAAATTCTGCGGTTATTGCGGCGTGCCCTTGCCCGTTTGAGCGGCGCGCACAGCGGTTCAGCGGCGGGCAGCGGGGATCGCCGCCGCCGGGTTGCCCGACACCGCCTCGACGATCATCCGCTCGATCTCTTCCCACACCTCGGGCAGGTATTCCAGCCGCGCGTGCTCGTCGAGAAAGAAACGTTGCAGCCAGCTGTGCTCTTCGGCCTCGATCTCGCCGCGGTCCTTGAAGGTGAGCTTGCGGTTGAACAGGATTTGCGTGCGCGCGGGGTCGGCGGCGCGCAGCTCTGGCGCCCCCTTGATGACCAGATGCTCGCGCTGGTAGTAGTTGGCCGCACGCTGCACATTCGGCGGGACCACGTAGGAGTCCCTGCCAAAGCTGTCGATGGTGACGAGCAGCGGCACAGGCACGCCCCATTCGTGCAGTGTGCGGCTGAGCCTCACGGCCGCGCGCCCTCCGAGGCTCTGGCCGTAGATGACCACAAAGCCATGGGCCGCCTCCTCCGGCTCGAGCCTGCCGTTGCGGTTGAAGTCGAAGGCGCGCCGGACGAGTTGCTCGGCCAGCTCCAGGCTGTGGTTCTCGACCGTCTCCACGTACACGCCGGGCAGCCGCTTCCGCTTGATGGAGATCGCCGTCCGCCGGATGGCGCGGGCCGGGTTGTCCCACCGTTCCCAGCCGCCGACGATGCCGATGACCAGCCGGTCGCCGCGCTCCACCGGCAACGGCGTGGTGAAATCGGAGAACTCCTGTTTCCGGCTGTCGGCGCGGAGGATGGCCGCCCCCAGCGCTGCTGCCGCCAGACCCCAAAGCAGAATGCGCATCGGTTCAGCCTCTTTTGTACCAGAAATCGCGCGCCGCGCAGCAAATTTCCGAAAATACGACTATGGCATTTCATCCGGAGCGGACCACGCCCGCCGAAGCCGGCTTCTCGATGCCCGCCGAGTGGGCCCCTCACGCCGCCACCTGGCTGGCCTGGCCGCAAAACGAGTCGGATTTCCCGGGCAAGCTGGACGCGGTGCGCTGGGCCTTCGCCGACTTCATCGCCAGGCTGGTCCGCGGCGAGCGCGTGCGGCTTCTCGTGGCCGGAGCGCGCGCCGAGCAGCAGGCCCGGTCTTGCCTCGAGCGCGCCGGCGCGGATCTGCGGCGAATCGAGTTTCTCCGGCGGCCGCTCGACCGCGGGTGGATGCGCGATTGCGGCCCTGTCTTTGTGACGCGCGCCGCGCCCGCGCCGCGCCGCGCCATCGTGCATTTGCACTTCAACGGCTGGGCCAAATATGACAACTGGCGCAAGGACCATCGCGTCCCGGAGGCAGCTGCTGCGCGGCTCCGCGTGCCGCTGTTTCGCGCCCGCTGGAACGGCCGCCCGTTCGTCACCGAGGGCGGCGGCATCGAGGTCAACGGCAGCGGCACGCTGCTGTCCACGGAGGAATGCTACCTCGACCCGAAGACGCAGGTCCGCAACCCCGGCTTCACGCGCGCCGACTACGAAGCTGCCTGGCGCGCCTGGCTTGGCGTGAAGAACATTTTCTGGCTCGGCCGCGGCATCGCCGGCGATGACACGCACGGCCATATCGACGATCTGTGCCGGTTCGTCGACCGGCGCACGCTCGTGCTCGTCCAGGAAGACAACCCGCGCGATGCAAACTACCGGGCGCTGGCCGAGAACCGGGAGCGCATTGCCGACCTGCGCCTGGAAGACGGTTCGCGGCCGGAAGTGGCGCTGCTGCCCATGCCTTCGCCGGTGTATTTCTGCGACCAGCGGCTGCCGGCGAGCTACGCGAATTTCTATATCGCCAACCACGCCGTCTTCGTGCCGACGTTCAACGACCCCAAGGACCGCGTCGCGCTTGGCATCCTGTCGGAGCTGTTCCGCGGCCGCCCGGTCATCGGCATCCACGCGCTGGATCTGGTGTGGGGGCTGGGCACGCTGCACTGCCTCTCGCAACAGGAGCCGGCCTGAACGCTTCCGGCCGCCGCCGGAAAGCAAACGGGCCCGCCCCCTTGGCAGGGAGCGGGCCCGCGGGTCAGGCGATGCGGCTGATTATTTCGGGCAGCCGAGGCGCTTCAGCAGCTTCTCGTCGAGCTGCTTGGCGTCCTTGAACGCCGCCGGCATCTTTGTGCCCTTCGGCACCAGCCAGACCTCGACGCGGCGGTTCTGATCCGCGGTGGAGACCATCTGGCCGGCGCGCTCCTTCGAGGCCGCGCGCGCCGCCGTGCCGCAGAGGCCGGGCTGCATGTCGGAGACCTGTTCCGTGCCGACCCAGGTCACCTTGATCCGGGACTTGTCGACGTTGGCGCAGGTGCCGCCGCCGGCGGTCAGCACGGCGTAGGCGTTCATGACGCGGCGCATGTCGAGGTCGCTCGGCTTCTTCGTCTTCGATACCTCGTCCTGGTCGATGTGGCCGATGAGGACGACTTCGTAGTCCGGGTCGGCGGCCTTCGGCGCAACTTCCTCAAGCAGGATGCGCTTGCCGCAGTTGTTCACGCGGGCGCTGTTCTTGCTGAAGATGACGTCGGAGAAGCGGATCGCCGTCGGAATGAAGTCGACCTTGATCTGCGTCGTCCCGGTGGCGGAGGCGCCGCGGTCGTCGGTGACGCGCACGGTGGCGGTCACCGTCTTCGACTGGATCTTGCCGCCCTGCTCGAACTTCACCGCCTTGCTGTCAAAGGTGGCCGTGGCCGAGGTCGCGTTCTGCACCGTGCCCTCGGTGACCGTCCACTGGAACTGGATGGTCGAGCAGGCCGAACCGGTGCCCTGCGCGCTCAGCGTCGACGTCTGCCCGTACTGGATCGCCGCCGGGTTGGCCATCACATTGGAGACCGTCGGCGGGTTGTACGGCTGGACGTTCAGCGTCAGCGGCGGCGCCGAGGCCACCCGCACCGGGTGGTTCGGGTTGTTCTCGGCCTCGACGTCCAGCTCGATCTTGTAATCGCCGGCGCGGTCGGGCGTAAAGGACAGCTCAGGCGAGTTGCCGCCCATCGGCTGCCCGTTCACCTTCCACTTGTAGGTGATGGTCCGGCCCGCCGGGTCGCTGGCGCCGGTATTGCGGACTGTAATCGCCCGGCCCTGGCACAGCGTGCCCGGCCCCACGCTCAGCGTGCCGGCGTTCAGCCCCGGCAGCGGCCCCGGGGGCGGCGGCGGCGGAGCCGGGGCTTCCGCCTTGCGGCCGATGTAGTACGTGATGCCGGCAGTCGTCTGGATGCCGTGCAGCTTGTCGCCGCGCGGAATATAGAGCCCGCCGTTGGGATAGTCGGCAAGGCGGAAGGTCGGGTTCTTCGTCCAGATGCCGCGCGCGTCGAAGCGCAGGCCCCAGCGCTCCGTCAGGTGCCACTTGAGGCCGCCGCCGTAATTCATGGCGGGGTGGACGTTGGCATCGAGATTCTGCGCCAGCAAATTCACGTTGAGCGGGCTGCGCGCCCAGCCCTTGGCCGAGTCAATCGGCGCGAAGTACATCGCCGAGATGCCGACCGTCAGGAACGGGCGGATCTTCGAGCCGCGCTCGGTCCAATAAAACACCGGATTCAGCGAGTATTGATAAATCCTGTGCCCGAAATCATTTTGCGGCAGGCCGGGCGCCGCAGGCGTCTCGAAGCGCACATTGTTCACGCTGTAGGTGAAGGCCTGCTCGAGGCCAACATAGCGCCAGATATTTTCCGTGAGGCGAAAGCCGAAAGCGCCGCCGTTGACCAGTTTCGTGCCCAGCCCGCTGGATACGCCCTGGAAAAAGCTGCCGCCGCCGAAGGCGTTGATTTCCACCCTGTCCGGCAGCTCGTCGCCTCCGGCCTTCTTCGGGCTCGCCGGCTGTTGCTGACCTGCGGCGGAAAATGCCAGCAGGAACGTCAAAGCGGCGGCTGCGAAAGTCCGTGACCAGCTACATGAGCGAAGCGTGCCTGCAAATTGTTTCATCATGGGAACTTCACCTGCCTTACTGTCCATTATGCAACTCCTGTGTCCCGAATTCCAAACAGAAAACGCCCGCGTCCGGGGTCAGGCCGAGGAGCCTCGCGCCTTTCGCGTCCGGCCACAGAAGCCGGCGGAGGCTCACCGCCGGCAGCTCCGCGCCTTCCACAGCCTTCCAGCTCCGGCCGCCATCGCGGGAACGGTAGATCCTGCCGAACTGGCCGGCCACCACCTCGCCGCCGCGGCCCGGGCGCGCCGCCAGCACGGCCACCGTGCCCGGCTCCAGCCCGTTGTCGATCTTCTGCCAGTGCCTGCCGTCGTCGCCGGAAAGATACAGCCCGTCGGCCGTGGCCGCCAGCAGCGTGGATTCCGTCACGGCCATGTCATAAATGGTGGATACCGGAAACAGCATGCTGAGCGGGCGCCAGCTCAGGCCGGCGTCGCTGCTGAGATACACCGTGTGCGCGGTGCGCGCCAGCACGCGGCCCCCGTCGAGCTGCGCCGTGATCAGCTCCTGCACCGAGTGCCGGATGTTGGCCGACGTCAGCCGCGCCATCTGCCAGGTGACGCCGAGATCGGTGCTCCGCCACAGGCCGATGTCGGTGCCCGCCAGCAGCACCTCCTTGCCTGCCGCCATGGCGCAGGCCAAGGCCTGGATGCGCACCCGCGCCGCGCCGCCCACGCGCAGCGGCGTCCAGCTCCGGCCGCCGTCGAGGCTGCGGTAAATGCGTTCTTCATTGCTTGCAAACAGCAGGCCCGCGCGTGCAGGGCAGGCCGCCAGGCGGGTGATGTGGCCTTCGGGAAATGTTTTCGATTTGGGCACCTGCCGCCAGGAGGCGCCGCCGTCGCTGCTCTGAAACAGCCCGCCCCATTCGCCATCCTGCAACACGTTCAGATACAGCGCGCCGCCGGCCGCGGCGAGGCCCGCGGCGCGGCGGCTGGCGAAGCCTTCGTTGATCTGGACGAACGCCTCGCCCCCGTTTTCGCTGCGCCACAGTCCGCCGCCTTCGGTGGCCAGATACATGCGGCGCGGCTCGCGCGGGTCGAACGCGAGGCTGTAGACGTGGAGCCGGTTCAGCCGCCGGAACGTGAGCCCTCCGTCGGCGGACTTCAGCAGCCCGAGCGTGGTCCCCGCGAAGATCACGTCCGGCCGCCCGGGCATCTGGCGCACCACGTGGGTGCGCCGCTGCTCGGGCGGGATGCCGCGCACCTTGAGCCAGTTCAGCCCGCCGTCCTCGCTGCGGTAGATGCCGCTGCACGCGCTGGCCAGCACGCGCTGCGGCCGCGACGGGTCGATGAAGATGGAAAAGACGTCGGAGTCGTCGAGCATGCCGTCGTGGATGATCTGCCACGTTTTGCCGCCGTCGGTTGTCTTCCACGGCAGGTGCGTGGTTCCTGCGTAGATGATGCGGTCGTCGCGCGGGTCAATGGCCACCGCGGTCACGGAGCGCAGCTCGTGGTTGTAGGGCGGGGAGATGCGCTTCCAGCTGCGCCCTGCGTCGTCGCTCATCCACACGCCGTCGCGCGTGGCGGCGGCCATGCGGCGCGGGTCCTTTTCGAACCAGGCCAGCGAGAACGTGGACAGGCCTTCCACGCCTTCGGCGGCGCGCCAGGTGGCGCCCTCGTCTTCGCTGTACCAGACGCCGGCGCCGACGCCCTGGGGTGTTTCCGCCGCGGCCAGATAGAGGCGCGGCTCGGCCGGATGGCTCATCACCGCAGTGAGCGTCGCCGAGAAATACCGCGGAAAGTTCAGCCGCTCCCAGCGCTGCCCGCGGTCGCGCGAACGGAACAGCAGCGAGTGGCGCGCCCCCGCCAGCAGCACGTCAGGATTGCGGAGATCCACCCAGACGGAAGTGGCGGTGCCGCCCCACGGGCCGGCGGGCTGCCATCCGGCTTGCGCCGGGGCCGCGCAGGTGAGGGCGAGAAAAACAATTTCCGAAGAAATGATTCTGCGCGCCAACTCTCAGGCTATCAGACCGCGTCCGGCAGATACCGCGCCGCCAGCCGCCGGAACGCCTCCTTTTCCGCGGCCGCCCAGGCGGCGTCGCGGCCCAGCTCGCGGGCCAGGATTTCAGCCGCCTTCGGCGCGGCCTCCATGGCCGCGCGCGCGTTGAGCTGCAAGGCGCGCGTCCGCCGCGCGAGCACGTCCTCCACGCGCCGGGCCATCTCCCAGCGCGCCGCCCACACGGCTTCCGCCTCCAGATAAGGCAGCGCCTCCGCCAGCGGGCGGCCGCGCTCGGGATGCAGCCGGACCATCTCGCGAATCGCGATCGCATCGCTGCCGTAAACGCCCAGGTGCCCGAACTGGCCGGCGTGATGATGATAGCCGTGGATGCGCAGATGCCGCGTGACACAGGGCCGCTCGTCCAGCCCGGCCAGCAGGGACGCCTGGTCGATGCAGTCTTCCGCCATCCGCCGGCAGGTGGTCCACTTGCCGCCGGCGATGGTGATCAGCCCGTTGCGGTCGATGTGGATGGAATGATCGCGCGACAGCGAGGCCGTCGAGGCCCCTTCGGCCGAACGGACCAGCGGCCGGATGCCCGCCCACGCGCTGAGGATGTCGGCCCGCGACGGCGCCCGGTCGAGATAATCGGAGGCCGTCGCCAGGATCAGCTCGATCTCCTCTTGCAGCGGCACGGGCTCCAGCGAGACTTCGTCGAGCGCGGTGTCGGTGGTGCCTACCAGCGCGTGGCCGTGCCAGGGGATGGCGAACATCACGCGGCCGTCCCGCGTGCGCGGGGCGAGGATGGCCGCGTCGCCGCGCAGGAAGCTCGAGTCGAACACCAGATGCACGCCCTGGCTCGGGGCGATCATCGGCCGCGCTTCGGCGTCGCCCATGCGCCGCACCGCATCGCTGAAGCAGCCGGTGGCGTTGATCACCGCTTTGGCCCGCAGCTCGATCTCCTCGCCCGACTCCTCGTCCAGCACGACGGCGCCGCAAACCATTCCGGCGCCGTCCTTCACCAGCGCCGTCACGCGGCAGTAGTTGGCAAGGGCTGCGCCCTGCTCGACGGCGGTGCGGGCCATGTGAATCAGCAGCCGCGCGTCGTCGAACTGCCCGTCGTAGTAAATGACCCCGCCGCGCAGCCCTTCCGGCTTGAGATTCGGCAGCCGCTCGAGCGTCTCCTCGCGGCTCAGGAGGCGCGATTTTCCGAAGCCGTATTTTCCCGCCAAAAGATCGTAAAGCCGGAGTCCCACGCCGTAAAACGGCGCTTCCCACCATTCATAATTCGGGACGATAAAGGCGAGATCGCTCACCAGATGGGGCGCATTTTCCCGCAATATGCCGCGCTCTTTCAGCGCCTCCATCACCAGCGTCACGTTGCCCTGCTCGAGGTAGCGCACGCCGCCGTGGATGAGCTTGGTCGAGCGGCTGGAAGTGCCCTTGCCGAAGTCATGCTGCTCGACGAGCGCCGTCCGGTAGCCGCGGCTGGCCGCGTCGAGCGCGCAGGCGACGCCGGTGGCGCCGCCGCCGATGATCAGGAGGTCCCAGTTGCGGCGCTCCTCGCGCAGCCGGTCAATCATCTCCGCCCGGTTCATGTTCGAGCTCCCATCCTTTGGCCCGCTCCACGGCGCGGGTCCAGCGCCGGCGCCGCGCCTGCGCTTCGTCGCGGCTCATGCGCGGCTCGAACCGCCGGTCCGCTTTCCATTGCAGGGCCAGCGACGCCCGCCCGTTGAAGACCCCCGCGGCCAGCCCGGCCAGGTATGCGGCGCCCAGCGCGGTGGTCTCCGTCACCGCGGCCCGCACCACGGGCGCGCCGAGCAGGTCGGCCTGGAATTGCAGCAACAGGTTGTTGCGCGAGGCGCCGCCGTCGACCCGCAGCTCGTTCACGCGCAGGCCGGAGTCGGCTTCCATGGCGCTCACCACGTCGGCCACCTGGAAGGCGATCGATTCGAGCGCCGCCCGCGCCAGATGCGCAGCCGTCACGCCGCGCGTCAGCCCCACGATCGCGCCGCGCGCCCAGGCATCCCAGTGCGGCGCCCCCAGCCCGGTGAAGGCCGGCACGAAATACACGCCGTGGCTGTCCTCCACGCTGGCGGCCAGCGGCTCGACTTCCTCCGACGAGCGGATCAGCCCCAGCCCGTCACGCAGCCACTGCACCACCGCGCCGCCGATGAAGACGCTGCCCTCCAGCGCGTATTCCAGCCGCCCGCCGGCCTGCCAGGCCACCGTCGTCAGCAGGCGGTGGCGGGACTCGACGGCCTCGGCGCCGGTCTGCATCAGCAAAAAACATCCTGTGCCATACGTGTTTTTTGCAAGGCCCGCCTCGAAGCACGCCTGTCCGAACAGCGCCGCCTGCTGGTCGCCGGCGACGCCGCCCACCGCGACGGGCGCGCCGAGCAGCTCCGGCAGCGTTTCTCCGAAAATCCCGCTGGAAGGCCGCACCTCGGGCAGCACCTCCGCCGGGACGCCGAGCAGGCGCAGCAGCTCCCCGTCCCAGGCGCCCGTGTGGATGTTGTAGAGCAGCGTGCGCGAGGCGTTGCTCGGGTCGGTGGCGTGAACGCGGCCGCCGGTCAGGTTCCACAACAGCCACGTGTCGATGGTGCCGAATGCAAGCTCGCCACGCTCGGCGCGCGGCCGCGCGCCATCGACGTGATCCAGCAGCCAGCGCAGCTTGGTGCCGGAAAAGTACGGGTCGGCCAGCAGTCCGGTGCGCCTGCGGATTTCCGCCTCGGCGCCGCTGCGTTTCAGCGCGCCGCAGAAGTCCGCCGTGCGGCGGTCCTGCCAGACGATGGCCGGGGCCACGGGCTCTCCCGTGCGGCGGTCCCACAGCACCACGGTCTCGCGCTGGTTGGTGATGCCGATGGCGGCCACCTCCCGCGCCAGAAGCCGCGCGCGTTCGAGCGCTTCGGCGGCCACGCCGCGCTGCGTGGCCCAGATCTCCAGCGGGTCGTGCTCCACCCATCCCGCCTGCGGGTAATGCTGGCGGAATTCCTTCTGCGCGGAGCTGACAATGCGCCCTTCCTCATCGAAGAGGATGGCGCGGCTGGACGTGGTTCCCTGGTCGAGTGCGAGCAAGTATGGCATAGGCTGGTTCCGATATGGAAGCGTTCCGGGCGCGCGGCCCCATGGCGGCGGGCGCCGGGGTCATCGATTCGATGTTCCTACATCCGCCCCGCCGGCGGGGAAAGCGGCCGGATCGCGCTCCACGATCTTGCCGTCGAGCACCACCATCAGCGGCCGGATCCGCCGGATCTCGTCTTCGGGGCAGGCGAGAATATCGCGGTCGATCACCACGAGGTCGGCCAGCTTGCCCGGCTCGATCGAACCCTGCGTCTTCTCGCTGAAGTGCAGCCACGCGGCCCAGGTCGTCCACATGCGGATGGCCTCTTCCCGCGTGACCTTCTCTTCGGGCCACAGGACTTTGCCCTCGGTGGTCCGCCGCGTGATGGTCATCCACATTCCGAAAAACGGGTTGTAGGGATTCACGCTGCGGTCCCTGTCGTGGCCGAGCATGTGGTCGCTGCCGCCGGCGGCCGGGATCCCGCGGTCGAGATAGCCGCGCATGGGGAAAAACCAGCGGAGATTGTCCCGGCCGAAAACGCGCTCGAGCGCCGGCGCGTCGAAATGGAGCCAGCCCGGCTGCACATCGGCCGCGACGCCCAGCCGCTTCATCCGGTCCAGCGACTCGGGGCTTTGCATGCTGCCGTGCATGACGTGGGAGCGCGTCGGCGCGATCGGCTTCTCCTTGTCGAGCGCCTCGAAGACGTCCAGCAGCACGTCGATGGCGGCCCCGCCCTGGACGTGCGCGGTCAGCGCCCAGCCCTTGTCGCGGGCGGCGCGGAAAATTTCCAGCAGCTTCTGCGGCTCGACAAACAGCGTGCCGCGCGCGTCCGGGTCGGTTTGCCCGTACAGCTGCCGGCCGAACGGCCCGTACGGCATGCGCTGATACGCGGTGCCGACGCTCTGCCCGCCGTCGAGGGTGACCTTGAAGGCGCCGAATTTCAGCCATTCGTCGCCGAGATTCGTCCGCCACGGGCGCGACCGGATTTCGCGCACCAGCTCTTCGACGGGACGCGTTGTCGGCAGCCGCCAGGTCATCACCGTGCGCACGGGCAGCCGCCCCTCCGCCTTCAGCTTTTCAAACAGCGCGACGTATTCCGGCGTGACCGCCCGGTCGTGGACGCAGGTGAGCCCGGCGCGGCGGTACTCGTGCAGCATCAGCTCGAGCGCCTTCAGCTTTTCCTCTTCCGTGAAGGGCGCTGCGCGGGTGACGCCCTTGAGCAGATGGGCGGCGTTGCGCAGAATGCCGTTCGGCTCGCCGCCGGGTCCCTTCACGATTTCGCCGCCGGGCGGGTTCGGCGTGTCGCGCGTGATGCCGCTGATCTTCAGCGCCAACGTGTTGGCCGACCATACGTAGCTGCCGTCGAAAGCCACCGGGTGATCGGGGGCCACGTCGAGGTCCTCGCGCGTGGGCATGCGCATTTCCCTGAGCCGCGGCGGCAGCGTGCGCGGCACGACGATCCATTCGCCCTTCGGCGTTGTGCGGGCCCGCGCGCGGATGTAGTCCTGGATGGCCGCGATGCTGTCCAGCGGGGGCAGCGGGCCGCGGAACTCGCTCAGGCCGGATTCCAGCGCATGCACGTGCGCGTCGATCAGCCCCGGCAGCACGGTCCGGCCCCGCAGGTCGATGACCGTGGTGCGCGCGCCGCGGTATTTCCCGAGCAATTCCTTCGACGTCCCCACAGCCAGGATGCGGTTGCCCTGGATGGCCACGGCCTCGCGGATGGAGAACTTCGCATCCACGGCGACCA
>Ga0308411_10002144_pt1 | contig 13429 bp, 11 predicted proteins | sample HotsprottomLayer_2_FD_203530 | JGI IMG/M metagenome (GOLD analysis project Ga0308411, IMG submission 203530) | Hot spring phototrophic mat microbial communities from Octopus Spring, Yellowstone National Park, Wyoming, United States -... | ecosystem: Environmental > Aquatic > Thermal springs >...
GCCAGCGCGGTAGGCCGTTCGCCCTATGGCCGCTGCGCCGCTGATCTGCGAGGCTCGCTCACCCCGAGCGCGACCCCGGGACCGCGATCCATGACTACCCGACCGCACGCCTTCGTCGCCATGCCGTTCGGCGTCAAGCCGGGCGCCGACGGGCAGCCGGTGGACTTCAACCGCGTGTACGCCGAGTACATCGCCCCGGCGCTCGAGGCGGCCGGGCTCACCGTCTTCCGTGCCGACCAGGAGCTGCGCGCGGGCGACATCCGCACCGACATGTTCCAGGAGCTGCTGCTCGCCGATCTGGTCGTCGCCGACCTCAGCATCGACAACCCCAACGTCTGGTACGAGCTCGGGGTGCGCCACGCGCTGCGCGCGCGCGGCGTGGTGCTGGTGAGCGGCGGGCGCGTCACCACCGCGTTCGACCTCTACACCGATCGCAAGCTGCGCTACGGCGTGCGCGACGGCGGGCCGGATCCGGCCACGCTCGACGAGGACAAGCGCCGGCTCACCGAGATGGTGAAGGCCACCATGGAGTCGTGGCACGGGCGCAAGGTGAGCCCGGTGTACAGCCTGATGCCGAACCTGCAGGAGCCCGACTGGAAGCGACTGCGCGTCGGCGGCGTGCGCGAATTCTGGGAACAGCACGAGCACTGGGAGAAGCGGCTCGAGCTCGCGCGCCGGGCGGGACTGATCGGCGACGTGCTGGTGCTCGCCGAGGAGGCGCCGGTCGCGGCGTTCCGGGCCGAGGGGTGGATCGAGGCCGGCGAGGCGCTGCGCAGGGCCGAGCGCTTCGCGTTCGCCCTCGAGCACCTGGAGAAGGGGCTGGCGATCGACCCGGCCAACCTGCGCGCGCTGCGCGAAAAGGGGATGTGCCTGCAGCGGCTCGCGGCTCGCGGCACCCCGGGCTACACGCTCGACCGCGCGCGCGAGCACTACCGCGAGGTGCTCGAGGCGCATCCCGGCGACCCGGAGACCTGGGCGTTGCTCGGGCGCGTGGACAAGGACGCATGGACGAGCGCGTGGCGCCAGGCCGACCGCACCCCCGAGCAGATGCGCGCCGACGCGGCGTATGAGGACGCGCTGCTGCGCGCGGCGATCGAGAGCTACGCGAAGGCCTATCGCGCGAGCCCCGGACACTACTACTCCGGCATCAACGCGCTCACCCTGATGCACCTGCACCGCCACCTCACCGGGGAGCCGCGCTACGACAAGGACATCGCGCTGATGGGCGGCGCGATCCGGTTCGCCGCCGAGTGCGAAGCCGACGAGCGCGGCCTGTTCTGGTCGAAGACGACCCTCGGCGATCTGGAAGTGCTCGCTGGCACGCCCGACGCGGTCCGCAGCGCGTACAAGGAAGCGATCGCGCGCAACGAGCGGGACTGGTTCGCGCTCAACTCGGCGCGCGCGCAGCTCCAGCTCCTGCAGGACCTCGGCTTCCGCCCCGAGGCGGTGGCGGCCGGGATCGCGACCTTCGACCGCGCGCTGGAGCGCCTGAAGCCGCCGGCCGAGCGATGGGAGCCGCGGCAGGTGCTGCTCTTCAGCGGCCACATGGTGGACCAGCCGGACCGCCCGACGCCGCGCTTCCCGGCCGACAGGGTGCCGATCGCGGCGGCGAAGATCGCCGCGGTGCTCGGCGAGTTGGGGGCCGGCGCCGAAGACCTCGCGTTCTGCCAGGCCGCGGCCGGCGGCGACCTGCTGTTCCTCGAGGCCTGCCAGGCCCGCGGCGTGCGCTGCCAGGTGCTGCTGCCCTTCCCCGAACCGGAGTTCATCGAGCGCTCGATCATGCCCTCGGCGGAGGGCACGCGCTGGCGCGAGCGCTTCTTCGCGATGAAGGAGCGGCTCGCCGACCCGATCCGCATCATGCCCGAGGCGCTCGGCCCGCCGCCGAAGGGCATCGACCCGTACGAGCGGTGCAACCTCTGGCTGCTCTACTCGGCCCTTGCGTGCGGCGTGGACCGAGTGCGGTTCCTCGCGCTGTGGAACGGCGGCGGCGGCGACGGCCCGGGCGGAACGGCGCACATGTACGACGAGGTGAAGCGGCGCACCGGCCGCGTCACCTGGCTCGACACGCGCACGCTGTGGTGAACGGGCGGCACCGCGCCGCCCGCGGGCGCTACGCGGGGAACGCGCCCGGCGCCCCGTCCAGCCAGGCGCGTCCCTGCGCGTAGAGCGCCTCGACCGCCGGGCCCTTGCGCTGCGGCAGGTCGGGCTTGACCGTGAAGCCGTTCTTCGTCTGCAGATACGCGAGGTGCCGGTAGCCCTCGGGGAACCGCCCGAGCAGCGCCGGGTCGAGCCTGAGGGTTGCGGCCGGGTCCAGCGGGTCCATCCGGTCCTTCTCGTAGATCGGCTGCCGGCGCACGATGCCCCACCGGCCGCCGCGCTTGGCGAAGAAGTCGTAGAAGCGGCCGGTGCACACGACGTCGACCGGCACGCCGTCGACCGGCGCGCGCTGGTTGATCGTCATCCTGGTCTGCGCGATCGCGCGGTCGCCGGCCACGTCCACGGTCGACCCCCCGAGGAAGTGCAGGATGCTCACGCCCTGCTCGAACCCGGCCCGGCTCGCCTCGATGAACTGCTCGGCCGGTCCCTGGAACCAGGTGGCGGTCATCCAGCCGTCGGCGTGCCAGACGGTGCGAAAGCGCTCCCAGTCGCCGGCGTCGCGCCACAGCGCCCAGTTGTGCACCACCTCGACGACCGCCAGGCGTTCCTGCATCAGGCTGTCCATTGCTCGACCTCCCGGGTCAGGGTGGCGTCCGGTCAGCCGCGCGGCGCGCGCTTCAGGCCGAGCAGCTTCGCCGCGGTGCCGCCGAGGATCGCCTCCTTCTGGGCGCGGGTAAGGAACTTCGCGCCGTTCACGAACCCGACCGGGTCGTAGTGGCCCATGTCGAACGGGTAGTCGGTGCCGGCCACGATGTGGTCGGCGCCCCACAGCTCGACCAGGTGCCGCAGCGCACGGTGGTCCCAGACGAGCGTGTCGAAGTAGAGCTTCTTCATGTAGGCGGTCGGCTTGCGCGCGATGCGCTCGCGGCAGTCGGGCCGGGCGCCATGGGCGTGGTCCATCCGGAACGGGTAAGACCCCAGATAGCCGCCGCCGTGCGCCGACACGATCTTCAGCCGCCGATGGCGGTCGAGCACCCCGTCGAAGATCAGGTGCGACAGCGCGACGGTGGTGTCGAGCGGATTGCCGATCACGTTGCTGAAGTAGTGGTCGGCGAGCCGCCGGCCGTCGGTGAAGCCGTGCGGGTGGATGAACACGACGATGCCGAGCGCCTCGGCCTTGTTCCAGAACGGCTCGAGGCGCGCCGCCGAGAGTTCCTCGCCGGCGACGTTGGTGCCGATCTCCACGCCGCGGAAGCCGAGCGACTTCACGCAGCGGTCGAGCTCGGCGGCCGCCATCTGCGCGTCCTGCAGCGGCACGTGCGCGAGGCCGACGAAGCGGTCGGGGTGCGCGGCGACCATGCCGGCGATGTGCTCGTTCACCAGACGGCAGATCTCCCGCCCCACGTCGGGCGGCGTCCAGTAGTGGAACTGCAGCGGCGAGGTCGAGACCGCCTGCACATCCACGCCCATCCGGTCCATGTCGCGGATGCGCTGCGCGACCGAGGTGAGCTGCGGCGCGATGCGCGCCGCCTGCAGACGGTTCACCTCGCGCGTGTGCTCGTTCGAGAAGCGGTCCATCGGTTCCTTCTCGATCGCGTAGTGCGGCGCCGCGAGCGGCTCGACCGCTGGCGTCTTGCAGTGACAGTGCAGATCGACCACCACGCGCTTGCGGCCGCGCCGGGCCACCGATCGTTTTGCGGCGGCTGGCGCGCCGGCATCCGCTGGCAGACACGAGAACAGCATCGATCCTCCCAATCGCTGGCCGCGTGATGCTACCGCACCGACCGGGGCGACATAGAATTGGCGCCCCCGAAGCGCCGCGGAGGAACGCCATGCCACGCAAGAAGCCCGAGGAGCTCCGCAGCCACCGCTGGTACGGCGCGCAGGACCTGCGCGCCTTCGGCCACCGGTCGCGCACCGCGCAGATGGGCTACGACCGGTCCGACTACGCCGGCAAGCCGGTGATCGCGATCGTCAACACCTGGAGCGACATCAACCCCTGCCACACGCACTTCCGCCAGCGCGTCGAGGAGGTCAAGCGCGGGGTCTGGCAGGCGGGCGGCTTCCCGGTCGAGCTGCCGGCGATCAGCCTCTCCGAGCCGTTCCAGAAGCCGACCACGATGCTCTACCGCAACCTGCTCGCGATGGAAACCGAGGAGCTGCTGCGCAGCTACCCGGCCGACGGGGCGGTGCTGATGGGCGGGTGCGACAAGACCACGCCGGCGCTCATCATGGGCGCGACGTCGATGAACCTGCCCGCGATCTTCATGCCGGCCGGCCCGATGCTGCGCGGCGACTTCCGCGGCCAGACGCTAGGCTCCGGGTCGGACACCTGGAAGTACTGGGCCGAGCTGCGCGCCGGCAACATCACCGCGGCCGACTGGCAGGCGGTCGAGCAGGGCATCGCCCGCTCGCCCGGCCACTGCATGACGATGGGCACGGCGTCGACGATGACGAGCGCGGCCGAGGCGCTCGGGCTCACCCTGCCCGGCGCGGCGTCGATTCCCGCTGCCGACTCCCGGCACGCGGCCATGGCCGCCCTGACCGGCAAGCGCATCGTCGAGATGGTCTGGGAGGATCTGAAGCCCTCCGACGTGCTCTCCGAGGCGGCGTTCCACAACGCGGTGACGACGGTGCTCGCCCTCGGCGGCTCGACCAACGCGATCGTCCACCTGCTCGCGATGGCGCGCCGCGCCGGGGTGGCCCTCGACCTGGATGCCTTCGATCGCCTCGCCCGCGTCACACCGCTGCTCGCGAACATCCGCCCCGCGGGCAAGTACCTGATGGAGGATTTCTTCTACGCCGGCGGCCTGCGGGCGCTGCTCGCGAACCTGCGCCCGTACCTGCGCGCCGCCGCGCCGACGGTCAACGGCCGCACGCTCGGGGAGAACATCGACGGGGCGCGGGTCTTCGACGACGAGGTGATCCGGCCGCTCGACCGGCCGCTGGTGGCCGGCGACTCGCTCGCCGTGCTGCGCGGCAACCTCGCCCCGGACGGGGCGGTGATCAAGCCCCCCGCCGCCGACCCGCGCCTGCACCGCCACACCGGCCCGGCAGTGGTGTTCGCCGACTACGACGACCTGGCCGCCCGCATCGACGATCCGGCGCTCCCGGTGGACGAACGCTCGGTTCTCGTGCTGCAGCACGCCGGCCCGCTCGGCGGCCCGGGCATGCCCGAGTGGGGGCAGCTCCCGATCCCGAAGAAGCTGCTCGCGCAGGGGATCCGGGACATGGTCCGGATCTCCGATGCGCGGATGAGCGGCACCAGCTACGGCGCCTGCGTGCTGCACGTGGCGCCGGAGTCGTTCGTCGGCGGGCCGCTCGCCCTGGTGCGCGACGGCGACCTGATCGAGCTCGACGTGCCGGCGCGCCGCCTGACGCTGCGGGTCAGCGACGAGGTGCTCGCCCGGCGCCGGGCGGCCTGGACCCCCCCGGCGCCGCGCTACGGCCGCGGCTACGGCCAGCTGTTCGCCCGGCACGTCACCCAGGCAAACGAGGGCTGCGACTTCGACTTCCTGGCGCGCGGCGCGCCAACGCCGGATCCCGAGATCCACTGAACCCGGTTTGCCCCCGGGCGCGACCGGGCTATAGTTCGGTCGCAGTGCCCCACTCGAGGGAGAGTCGGTCGTGCACGCCACGCGCATCCGCCAAAAAGACGGGGTCTTCTACTTCGCCGCCTACCCTGCCCGGGATCTCCTCGCCAAGGTGCGGTTCATCAGCCGCTTCTACGGCGACGGCGAGGAGATCGCCCCCTCGCGCATCGCCGAGGACGACGACGTCGCGCAGTTCATCGCGCGCATCGAGCGCACCGACAAGGCCTTCCAGCGCACGCTGTCGCACGCCAAGGTGCGCCAGCTCAGGAACTTCTACGAGACCGCGGTCACCCAGCCGCCGATCCCCGGCGCGGTGCTGCTGTTCACTCCCGAGCGGCTCACCTTCCGGCCGAGCGCCGGTGACCTCGGCAGCCTCGCCGAGCCGGCCGCGAAGTTCCTCATCATCGACGGCCAGCACCGTCTCGCGGCGCTCAACTTCTACCTGAAGAGCCATCCGGAGGACGCGGCGACGATCAGCGTCCCGTGCACCATCTTCGACGGGCGCAGCGAAGACTTCGCCACCGAGATGTTCGTGATCATCAACTCGACGCCCACGCGGATCAACAAGAGCCACCTGATCGACCTCTACGAGCGCGTCTCGTGGGCGGCGCCCGACCGCAAGTTCGCCGCGCGGATCGTCGAGAAGCTGTACCTGGAGGCGGACAGCCCGCTGCGCTACCGGATCAACCGTCTCGGCGGCCGCAGCGCGCGCGACAAGTGGGTGCTCCAGGCCGAGCTCTTCAACGAGATCCACCGCCTGGTGAAGGCGAGCTGGCGCCGCATCCAGAACGCCGGCGGCGGCGCGCGCGAGGCCGACCGCTACTACGCCGTCGTGCGCGACTTCTTCAAGGCCGCGCGCGGGGTGTTCACCGACGCCTACTGGGGCAAGGACACCTTCATGGTCACCAAACCGGTGACGATCAAAGCGATGGTGCGCGTGTGCGCCGACCTGGCGAAGGAGGACGCCGAGCCCGAGGACGGGCGCGTCGCGCGCTGGGAGGCACGCCTCGCGCCGTGGGCCGAGCTCGCGCGCCAGTTCCGCGCCGACGGCTTCTACGAGCGCTTTCCGGCCAAGGGCGAGGTCGAGCGCGTCGCGCGCATCCACCGCGAGCTCGCCCGCGCGGCCGGGATCGAGATCGGCAAGCAGCCCTGATCCGATGCAGCGTGTGCGCGAGCTCGCGGCCCGGTGCCCCCGCCGCGACCGCGTGCCGATGCTCGCCCTCCGGCGCGATGTTCGGCGAGGGCGGCCGGGGCCGTTGACCAGGAAAGGAGACCCGACATGACCGCTGGCTTTCGCATTCTGCCCGCGCCGCGACGCCCGCCGGCGGCGCTCGTCGCCGCGCTCGGCGAGATGGCGACCGCCCACCTGTCGGACAACATGAGCCGGCTGCAGGGTGCCGCGGCCGCGCTGCGGCCGATGCACCGCGCGGGCAAGCTCGCCGGCGTGGCGCTCACCGTGCGCGTCGCGCCGGGCGACAACCTGATGGTGCACAAGGCGATCGACATCGCCGAGCCGGGAGACGTGATCGTCGTCGACGCCGGCGGCGCGCTCGACCGGGCGATCATCGGCGACATCATGGCGAGCCACGCCGCCCGGCGCGGGCTGGCCGGCCTCGTGATCGACGGCGCGATCCGCGACGCCGACGCACTGCGCGCGCGCGACTTTCCGGTGTACGCCCGGGGCGTGACCCACCGCGGTCCCTACAAGAACGGGCCGGGCGAGATCAACGTGCCGGTGTCGATCGGCGGCATGGTGGTGGGGCCGGGCGACATCGTGGTGGGCGACGGCGACGGCGTGATCGCGGTGCCGCTCGCCGACGCGCAGGCGGTGCTCGCCGCGGCGCGCGAGCAGAAGAGAAAAGAGGAAGCGACGCTCGCCGCGATCGCCGCCGGCACCCTCGACCGCAGCTGGGTGGACGAAGCGCTGCGCGCGCGGGGATGCGAGGGGTAGCCGGACGGGGCGCGCGGCTCAGCGCCGCCCGCCCACCCGCGCCCCCTTGCGCACCGCGATCGCCTCGCGCAGCGCGCCGCCGATCACCGAGGCCATCGTCATCGGCAGGTAGCGCGCCCCCATCGCCGCATAGCGGCTGAAGTCGTTCGCGCTCGGCGCGAGGACGCCGCTCGCCACCCCGGCTCGCGCGCAGCGCTCGAACACCTGCGCGAGCGTCTCCTGCACCCGCGGGTGGGTGTTGTCGCCGGCGTGGCCCATCGACAGCGCGAGATCCGACAGCCCGACGAACAGTGCGTCGACGCCCGGCACCGCGAGGATCGACTCGAGGTTGCCCACCGCCTCCACCGTCTCGATCATCAGGATGACCGCCACACCCGCGTTGGCACGCTCGATCGCCGCCGGCCCGCCGTGGAAAGTGTAGCCGCCGGCGCGCGCGGTGAACGCGCTCGAGCGCGTCCCGAGCGGCGGGAACTTGCACGCCTCGACGATGCGCTTCGCCTGCGCGGCGGTGTTGACCGCCGGCACCTGCACGCCGGAGGCGCCGGCGTCGAGCACGCGCAGGATCGACGCCTCCTGCGTGCGCACCACCGGCAGCGTGCCCGCGCAGCGCGCGGCACGGATCATGTGCTCGGTGGTCTCCAGGCTCATCGGCCCGTGTTCGTTGTCGATGACGACGAAGTCGAAACCGGCGTAGCCGCACATCTCGACCAGCGCCGGGCTCGGGAAACCGACGAACATTCCGGCGAGCGGCTCGGCGCCGCGCAGCAGCGCAGGCAGGCGGGTATCGATCGCGCTCATGCCGGCGAGCCTACCGGAGAACCGCCGGCCCGGGCAACGGCGCCGGCGCTACAATCGGCCGCACGAGGAGGGAGCCCATGGATCTGCCCGTCAACACCTTCAAGCGCGCGCTCGCGGCCGGCAAACCGCAGATCGGGTTCTGGCTGTCCCTGTCGAGCCACTACAGCGCCGAGGTGTGCGCCGGGGCCGGGTTCGACTGGCTGTTGATCGACACCGAGCACTCGCCGAACGAGCTCGACATGGTGCTCTGCCAGCTGCAGGCGATCGCACCCTACCCCTCGCACCCGATCGTGCGCGTGGCCTGGAACGACGCGGTCGCGGTCAAGCGCACGCTCGACATCGGCGCCCAGTCGCTGCTCTTCCCGTTCGTGCAGAACGCCGCCGAGGCCGAGCGCGCGGTCGCCTCCACCCGCTACCCGCCGCGCGGCATCCGCGGCGTCGCCGGCACCACGCGCGCGACGCGCTTCGGCCGCGTGAAGGACTACGCCAGGCGCGCGCACGAGGAAACCTGCGTGCTGGTGCAGGTGGAGACGCAGGAAGCGGTGGATGCGATCGAGTCGATCGCCGCGGTGGACGGCGTGGACGGCATTTTCATCGGGCCGGCCGACTACCACGCCTCGCTCGGCTACCCCGGCGAGACCGCGAATCCGGCGGTGCTGCCGAAGATCGACGACGCGATCGGCCGCATCCGCGCCGCCGGCAAGGCGCCTGGGATCCTGACCGCCGACGAGCGGCTCGCGCGGCGCTACCTCGAGCTCGGGGCGCTGTTCGTCGCGGTGGGCGCCGACGTCGGCCTGCTCGCGCGCGGGGCCGAGTCGCTGCGCGCGAAGTTCGCCTGAGGCCGCGGCCGTGCCGGTCGAGATCCTCTCGGTGGCGAACATGCCCGGCCTCGACCTCGCCGCCTTCGAGCGCGAGTTCACGATGCACTGGCTGTGGAAGGCCGAGGACAAGGCGAAGCTCCTCGCCGAGGTGGCGCCGCGCGTGCGCGGCATCCAGGCGACCGGCAGCTCGGTGGTGGACGCGCAGCTGATCGGCCGGCTGCCGAAGCTCGAGATCATCGCCTGCTGCGGCGTCGGCTACGACGGCATCGACGTCGCCGCGGCGCGCGCGCGCAACGTGCTGGTCACCAACACGCCCGACGTCCTGAACGACTGCGTCGCCGACCTCGCGATCGGCCTGCTGGTCGCCGCCAGCCGCGGCATCGGCCGCGGCGAGCGGCACGTCCGCGCCGGCAAGTGGCTGCAGGGCGGGGTGCCGCTCGCGACCCGGGTGAGCGGCAAACGCCTGGGCATCGTCGGCATGGGCCGCATCGGCCGGGTGATCGCCAAGCGCGCGGCGGGCTTCGACCTGACGATCGCCTACCACGCGCGGCGCAAGGTGCCCGACCTGCCGTTCGCCTACTACGACCGGCTAGTCGAGCTCGCGCGCGACTCGGACTTCCTGGTCGCGATCGTCCCCGGCGGAAAGGAGACCTTCCACCTGATCGACGAGGCGGTCCTGCGGGCGCTCGGCCCGAAGGGGATCCTGGTCAACGTCGCCCGCGGCTCGGTGGTCGACGAGGCGGCCCTGGTGCGCTGTCTGCAGGAGGGCTCACTCGGCGGGGCGGGGCTCGACGTGTTCGAGGAGGAGCCGAAGATGCCCGAGGCGCTCTGGGGCATGGAGAACGTGGTGCTGACGCCGCACATCGGCAGCGCGACCCACGAGACCCGGGCGGCGATGAGCCGCCTCACCCTCGACAACCTCGCCGCGCACTTCGCCGGACGGCCGGTGCTCACGCCGGTGCCCTGATGTCCGGCGCGGCCGGGCTGCGCTAGACTGGCTGCGCGCACCGGATCCGGGCCCACCCGGACCGGCCGATCGATCACCGGACATCACCGGACTACTGGAGGAGGACCCATGAGACTCGCACGCACGCTCGCCGCCGCCGTCGGCGCCGCCCTCGCCCTGCCCGCCAGCGCGCAGCAAGTGACCTTCATGACCGGGCCTCAGGGCGGGTCGTGGATCCCGCTCGGCGGCGCGCTGAAGGGCATGTGGGAGAAGGCGATCCCCGGCCTGCAGATCCAGCAGACGCCGGGCGCCGGCATCGCCAACATCCGCGGCGTGGACGAAGGCAAGGCGCAGATCGGCTTCGGCAACTCGAGCACCACGGTGGACGGGATCGAGGGCCGTCCGCCCTATCCGAAGAAGGTGACCAACGTCTGCCAGGTGGCGAACCTCTACCCGCAGTACTTCCAGGTGGTCGCCGCCGCCGACGCCAAGATCGGCTCGTTCGCCGACCTGAAGGGCAAGAACCTGGTGACGCAGCCGAAGGGCAACACCGCCGAGATCCTCACCGCGATGGTGCTGCAGATCAACGGCCTGAGCTACCAGTCGCTCGGCAAGGTGAACTTCCAGGCCGCCTACACCGACGCGGTGGCGTTGATGAAGGACGGCCACGCGCAGGTGTTCACGCTCGGCACCACCGCGCCCGCCTCGGCGGTGATGGACCTCGCGAGCGCGCGCGACGTCCGGCTGGTGCCGGTGGACGATCGCACGATGAGCGAGCTGAAGAAGATGAACCCCGGCTACAACAAGGTGGTCATCAAGGCCGGCACCTATCCGAAGCAGGACCAGGACGTGCCGGTGATCGGGTACTCGACGCACGTCGTGGCCGCCTGCGACCTGCCCGAGGAGACGGTGTACCGGATGACCAAGACGATGGCCGAGAACGTCGCCGGCATGGCCGCGGTGGTGAAGTCGATCGAAGGGCTGACGCCGAAGGACATGGCGGTCGACATCGGCGTGCCGCTGCACAAGGGCGCGGCGCGCTTCTACAAAGAACAGGGCGCGATCTAGCGCCCCGCGTGGCGCTCGGCGGCGAGCGGGGCGGCGTCGGGCCGCCCCGCGGCTTTCGGGGGAGCCGATGGCAGGGGAGGAGCACACCGCGATCACGCCGGCCGCGCAATGGCTGCGCCGCATCGTCGTCGTCGTCGCGGTGACGATGTCGGTCTACCACATGTACGTCGCCGCGTTCGGCCCGCCCGAAGCGCTGATCTTCCGCGGCACGCACCTGATCTTCGCGCTGTCGCTCGTCTTCCTGCTGTTCCCGCTGCGCGCCGGCGCGCTCTGGCGCGCGCTCGACGTGCTGCTGCTCGCCGGCGGCTGGGCGTGCGTGCTGCACATCTTCATCAACTACGAGTACTACACCAACCGCATCATCTACATCGACGAGCTCACTTTCTGGGACAAGTTCTACGCGGTGGTGGCGGTGGTGGTGGTGCTCGAGGGCACGCGGCGGGTGATCGGCTGGGCGCTGCCGGCCACCGCGATCGCGTTCCTCGCCTACGCGGCGTTCTTCACCAACGTGAAGACGCCGGTGCTGATGGAGCAGCTCTACCTCTCCACCGAGGGTATCTTCGGCTCGACGCTCGGCGTCTCGGCCTCGTACGTGATGCTGTTCGTGCTGTTCGGCGCCTTCATGGAGCGCAGCGGCACCGGCCGGCTGTTCATGGATTTCGCGATGTCGCTCACCGGGCACTCGGCGGGCGGGCCGGGCAAGGTGGCGGTGGTGAGCTCGTCGCTGTTCGGCACCGTGTCGGGCAGCGCGGTGGCCAACGTGATGGTGGACGGCCCGATCACGATCCCGCTGATGAAGCGCACCGGGTTCCGGCCGCCGTTCGCCGCGGCGGTCGAGTCGGTGGCCTCGACCGGCGGTCAGCTGATGCCGCCGATCATGGGGGCGGCGGCGTTCGTCATGGCCGAGTTCCTGGCCGTGCCGTACGTACAGGTGGCGATCTGGGCGGCGATCCCGGCGCTGCTCTACTACGTGGCGGTGTTCTTCGCGGTCCACTTCGAGGCCAAGCGCTACAGCCTGGCCGGGGTGCCACGCAGCGAGCTGCCCGATTTCGGTCGCGTGATGATCGAGCGCGGCCACCTCTTCGTGCCGATCCTGGTGATCCTCGCGGGCCTGTTCCTCGGCTACTCGGCGCCGCTGTGCGCGCTCGCCGGCGCGCTCAGCTGCTTCCCGGTCGCGCTCGCGCGCGCGACCACGCGCGCCGGGATCACCTGGCGCAGCGTGCCCGAGGCGCTCGAGGACGGCGCGCGCAACACGCTCGCGGTGGCGATGGCGTGCGCCTGCGCCGGGATCGTGATCGGCTGCGTCACGATCACCGGGCTCGGCATCACCTTCACCCAGGTGGTGATCGCGCTCGCGCAGGACTCGCTCGCGCTCGCGCTGCTGCTCACCGCGGTCGCCGGCATCATCCTCGGCATGGGGATGCCGACCACCCCGGCCTACATCGTCATGGTCGCGCTGCTGGTGCCGGCGCTCGTCAAGCTCGGCGCGGTGACGCCGGCGGCGCACATGTTCGCCTTCTACTTCGCGATCCTCTCCGCGATCACCCCGCCGGTGGCGCTCGCGGTGTTCGCCGCCGCGGGCCTCGCCAAGGCGAACATGTGGGCCTCCGGCTGGGCGGCGATGCGCGCCGCCGCGCCCGCCTACATCGTGCCGTTCATGTTCGTGTACGAACCGGCGCTGCTGCTCGTCGGCGACTGGACCGCGAGCCTGCAGGCGACGGTCACCGCGACCCTCGGCGTGATCCTGCTCGCCGGAGGTTTGTTCGGCTATCTGCTCGGTCCGGCGCTCACCTGGCAGCGGACGGTGCTGATCGCAGCGGCGCTGCTCCTGATCCAGCCGGGCCTGGTGACGGACCTGCTCGGCCTCGGCGGCGGCGCGCTGGTCGGCCTCGCGCAGCTCGCCGCCCGCCGCGGCGCAGCGAAATCGGCGGCGTGAGGCCGCGCGCCGGATGATCGCGCGCACCCGCTGGGCCGCGGTGGTCGCCGCATGGGCCGCCGGCGTGATCGCGGCGGCGTACGTCGGCAAGCTGCCGCCGGCGCTGCCCGAGCTCAAGGGCGAGTTCGGGCTCTCGCTCGTCGCCGCGGGCTGGGTGGTGTCCACCTTCAACACCCTCGCGACCGCGGCGGGGATCTTCGTCGGCATCGCCGCCGACCG
>Ga0308411_10002145_pt1 | contig 13426 bp, 7 predicted proteins | sample HotsprottomLayer_2_FD_203530 | JGI IMG/M metagenome (GOLD analysis project Ga0308411, IMG submission 203530) | Hot spring phototrophic mat microbial communities from Octopus Spring, Yellowstone National Park, Wyoming, United States -... | ecosystem: Environmental > Aquatic > Thermal springs >...
GTGGAGTGCCATTCCTGAAACGTCGGCCGTTCAAAACCGGCCCGGAGGCGGATTGTGCCGTGCCAAATTCTCCTCAAGCGGCGGCTGTGGCAGGGACGATTGACCGGCCAATCACCATCATGCGCGGACCGATCGTGAGTCCCTATTCGATGATCCGCTATGAAATGGCACGAACAACCACCGAGAGCGAGACACTGCCGGCACCCGCAGCGGAATCCACAAAGAAAGAGGACAAAACCGTGCCGGTCGAAACAGCGCCGGCGCCGCGCGCGGAATACTTGCCAATGGAACCAGCCGGGTCGAAATCGATCCCCCGTTGACAGTCGACGTATCCGATCAACGTTCTGCCATGTGGAACGGGGAATTCGCCTGAGCAGGTTGCGAAACGTAGTTCACATGCCATGAAACGGGTCGACCGTCTCGGTAAGGCATGACTCCGTGGAATTGTCTGGGGTCATCACCGAGGACGAGCGGGAGGAAGTAGCGGTCACCTTCCCACAGCGGGAGTTGCAGGATACGATCTTTGTCGATCCATTGCAGCGTCCCCTCAGGATTGCTCATGCGCGGAGTTCCTTGCCAGCGGTCAATGCGAAAGATAAAGCCAAACCAATCTTCGCCATGTTTGCCGAAGCCAGGCCACGAAATTGTTCCACGCAAATACATTTCCAGGCATTCCAACCCAGCCTCCTCACGAATTTCCCGACACATGCCACTGACGACATCTTCACCGGCATCCAGTTTGCCGCCCAACCCGTTGTACTTCCCAGCATGCACGTCTCCAGGACGACCGGTCCGGTGAATCATCAGAACCCTCTGGCGATCCGCCGACATCACATAACCGAGCGTGGCCAAGATGGGTGTGTAGGGCATCGCTTCACTCCTCCGGAGCTAATCGAGCTCGTAGTTCGGCAATAATCCGTTCGACTTGTCGCATGTCCTCGTCGGAAACTCCTTCCCTCCGCTGATAACGTCGTTGAAGAGCATCCAGGACGATTTCCCACATTTCCAAGGTCGGCGGGTGCAAGCGAGTCCAGATCGCTCGGCGTTTCGAGCGATAATGGAATTTCCAGAACCCGGCAAAGCGCACGGCCCGGAGGTATCGCCGCTCACCGCTCTCCGGGTCTTGATCGGTCCATTTGATCTCCATGCAGAAATGTTAGCCGGGAGCCGAGAGAGCGGCTTTACGCATCTTCCGACGTCGCATGCACATTACCTCGCAGGCGACGTAACACGGCTTCAAGGTCCTCCGGCAAAGACATGGTCCAATGCATTTCCTCCCCGGATTCGGGATGCTTGAAGCCCAGTTCGGCCGCATGAAGAAACAGCCGCGGGCTGCCGCTCGTCTCCGACATGGCGGTCCCATCGGGCCGACGGTTGTACACCTTTTCGCCGCAGACCGGATGCCCTGCTTCCGCCAGGTGAATGCGGATTTGATGCGTTCGCCCCGTCTCCAAGCGGCAACTCAAAAGTGTGAATCCCCGAAGTCGCTCGACCACCTCGACATGAGTAATCGCCTCCTTGCCCTGCTGAGGCACCGCCGAACTACCACGGCGACCATCTCCCCGATCCCGCACGAGGAAGGAGCGGATCGTCCGCGACGTGAATGAACCGGGCACAAGAGCCAGGTAGCGTCGCAAAACGGTATGCCGATGGAATTGACGCCCCAGTTCCCTCTCGGCCAACGGGCTGCGTGCAAAAACGACCAGGCCGCTTGTCTCTTTGTCCAAACGGTGTACGATCCGCAAGCGCGGCAATTCATGGAGTTTTTTGCGGAATCGCGCCGCGATGGTCCATTGCACCCGATCCTGGAGCGTGGGAGCCAACTGACGTCGGGCCTGCTTCCAGTGCAGTTCGGCAGGGTGTCGCACCGTGTTCAAGCCCGCAGGCTTTTCCACGACGACGACATGCTCGTCCAAGTAGCGGATATTCAAGGCGTCGTGGAACGCTTTGGGCAACGGTTCGGGATGACGCCGAAGACCAACCGTATCGCCTTCTTTGACCCTTCGAGCAGGATCGAGGCACAGTTCATCATTAAGTCGCACATGTCGGCCGATGATGAGTCGACGCGCGTCGGTCCAACTGCAACCTGGCAGGTGCCGACGCAGGACGGCCGCCAGCGTCAGCCCCGCTTGTTCCGCCGCGATTCTCCATTGGTCGTCATGCGGTGGTATCATGCGAATCGGTCAAAGGCTCTGGGACATGCTGCTCCGAGTCGAAGCTCAGGATAGCGAGCGTCCGCGAGTGAAGGCAAACAACCAGGCAACACCGAGCAAACCGCAGATCGCGGCGCCCCCGAAGGCCCATAGGGCGAGGCCCTTTTCCAAACAGAAGCCAACATACACACTCGATAGCATATCGCCGACGGCGTTGGCACACGCCAAGATCCCGAACCCCAGACTCCGCAACTCCCGTGGCAACAATTCGGCAGCGACTGCTTTCTCGAGGGTTTCCTCCACCGCAATGTAGAAACCGGACAACACCATAACCATCACCAGGACCATTTTGGACCCGCTGCCCGCGGCGAGTCCGAGATTCGTGCAAACGCCCACGACATAGCCAAGCAGCAAAACGCTGCGTTTTGATCGTCGGTCGCCGAGGTGGCCGATCGGATAGGCCACTCCCGCGCTGATCAGGTTATGCATCATGTAGAGAAGGGCGGCCCAAGAAAGTGTCCCCATCGCCTGCGTGGTGGGTTCGCCAAGTACTTGGGCAACCAACCAGACTAGGAAGGTGCGTGAAAAATCACCCAGTCCGAAAAGAAATACGCCGATTAAGAACATCCAGAATGACCGGGGAAATCGCGGTCGCGCCACCGACGCCGCAACGGCAGCAGTCGCTCCGGTGGGGATGGCGATTTTCGGTTCCCGAGTGAAAAAAAAGAAGGTGCCCGCAGCAAGCAACCCCGGGAAGAGAGTCCAAAAGATGATGCTTCGGAATTCCAGCCCCGACCACAACAGCAAGGCAGCGAGCAAAGGTCCTGTGACCGCGCCGAGCATATCGCCCGCTCGCTCGAGTCCGTAGGCGCGGCCAAAATGCGTCGGCTCAACGGCCTCGGCCAGAAGATAATCCCGTAATGGCGATCGGAAACCCCGCCCCACCCAGGCGACGCTGCGGAGCGTCAGAAGAGCCGCCAGACTCGTTGCCCAACCGATGCCCCAAGTCGCCAGGGTCGTTACCAGATACCCCAAGGATGCCCAGGGCCTTTTGTGCGAAACGAAATGGCCGAGATAACCACCTGCCAGTTTCGACATCGACACCAGAAAATCCGCCAGCCCTTCGATAAGGCCCAAGGCGGCTGGCCCCAGACCAATCGAAGCGAGATACATCGGTAAGATGGCGGTACACATCTCGTGGCTGACGTCCGAAAAAAACGTCGCTCCGACGATAGCCAGTACGGTCCGCGTGATCCAACGTGATGGGAAGGTCGTTTGCGGAGAATGCACGTCGTCGGCTCCCCTTGCCTGGTCCGTGGCTCGCAAGGCTCCTCACCTCCCCGCTGCCCGTCGCTCATAACAACCGCCTTTGTTTGCGCAAGATCCATTCACTCGTGAGGAGTCCCAAAGCCAACACGAAGACGATGGCATGATTCCACAGGGGCCAAGGCGGCCTGGGTTGATTTAATGTGACGCGGGTGCCGCTCGGGAGTTCGGCGAGCAAACGATCGGCATCGGCCAACGTGTAGAACCGCCCCCGGGATTCCCGCGCTGCCTGTTCCATTTCACTTTGATTCATCCGTAACCGATCCAACTCGCCTGGGGGAGGCAAGACGCGCGTTTCGACTTGCGGGCGTGGCCCCTCCACAGTCGGTGAAACAAGCGAGAATTTGTAGTCACCCTCCGGCGTTCGGGTCAAGAGCGTCTCGAACGTGCCGCGGCTGTTTTTCGCCCGTGCCAAGGTCAATGTCTGCGTTTCGAGTAAATCGCTGACCTTTTCGCCGCCACGCCGTAAACGGAACCGCTCGACCAACACCCTGACGGGCGTTTCCGGGGGCGGTGCCGGTGCGTCATCGGGGAAGCGGACTGTGACGCGGATCGGTTCGTTCCTTTGATACGCCGACTGTCGATCGAGTCGCAGATCAACCCGTCCCAATCGATGTCGAGCGAGATATTGCACGGTTTGTTGCCAGAACTGATTGAATCGCGGTTCGTTGTCACGGAAGCGCCAGCGCCAAGTTTCATCGAAGCCGAAAAACAGCGACCGACCGGCACCGACAAATGCTTGGACCACAAGCGGGTGCAAATCTTGATCGGCATCACCCGGACCCCGACGGGCCAGAATTTGCGGATGTGTCGCCAGAACTTCCGCCGACGGCTTCGCTCGATAGCCTGTCGAGGCGAAATACAACGGGGCCAAGCCATTCCAGATCGCCGCGTTATCTGCCTCTTCCGCCGCGAGCCGAAAGATCGGATGTTGCCATCCTGCACTCGCCAGGCGTAAGCGGAAGCCGGTAACCAAGCCAAGTTGACTCAACTCTCGTTCCCGTGGATCCGCACGATCACCGGTACCGCTCGGCAGAATCGGCAGCACATCAGCAAGAGGGGTGTCAAAATACGCGTGGGGCATCGCTTGCTCACCGGCAATCGTGAGCAACCCACCGCCTCGCTCGCGAACGAAATCGCGGAGTAGTTCGAGATGCTTGCGCCCCATGAGAGGGTGATCGGGCGTGACATCTCCCAAGATCACCACATCATACGCAAAGAGTTCGTCGCGCGGGGGAATCTCAGCCAAAGCACTTCGGTCTTGCGTTGCAAAATCTCGGTCCGCATCGACCAGCAATACTTTCAACTGAACACTGCGGTTACCTTGTGCCGTAGCCGCTTCGCGTTCCAAAAGAGCCTTGACGTACCGGTACTCATAGCGGGGATAGCCCTCGATATAAAGCACCTTGACCGGCCGCGCGTCGAACACGTGCACCAGCTTTTCGACCCGGTTGTTGGATTTGTCCGTTTCGTCGGGCTGGTCGGGCACGGTAATCACGTAAGTGTGATCGCCCGGTTCCGTCGGGATGGCCGTCAATCGGACTTTGACCGGCAGACGTGGATTGAGATCGACAGTCGTCCGTTTCAATTCCACGAGCGTGCCATCGGGCTTTTTCTCCCAAAGAATGGCGGGTACCGTGGTGGCAGCCAATCGACCGCGAACCGATACGCGGACATCGAACACATGCCGATCGCGGACATTCGCTGTGTCTTCGGATTGCAGATCATGTAAGAACAGATCCCGTGGTTCCAACGCGTCGCCGACGCCGACGAGAAACAAGGGAACGTCGGCCCGGGCGGCGTGTCGAGCGGCGGGTACCAATTCATCCCCTTCCGTCGTCACCCCATCGGTGAACATGATGATGCCTCCGAGCGAGCCGCCGCGGAATTCGTTCAAGATTGCCCGAACTCCATTACCAAGTTGGGACGAGTCGCCCAAGGCTCTGAGCTCTCGAATCGTATCACCTGCTTTTTGGGCACCAATTGCATCGATAACTTCGGCTAACTTGTTCACGCGGCTATTGATCTCATAGAGGTGGATTTTGACCTGTCGTCGGCTCAACAGATCGTTCAGCCAATTGGGCGAGGGACCGGCGATCAAAGCTTTCACGAGATTCAGCCGCGAAGCGGTTTGCCATTCTTCCAAATGCTCGCGCCCCTCAGCGATTTGGTGAGGCGGTGCTCCCAGCGCTTGCGACGCCTGTAGCTGTTGCCGCAACTTTTCGATGCCCGGTGTGGCAAGCGATTGCCACGTGGCGGCGAGTTCTTCGGCTCGGCGACGCACATCCGGGTCTTGAAAATCGTCGGGTATGCCGAAGCTCCGTGATGTATCGATCACGATGGCCAGATCGGGCCAACCTTCCCGCTCAAAGGTCAGTCGGAGTTGGGGTAGCAACACGATCATCGTCAAGCCGAGCATCGCCAGACGCAGACCAGCCACTGTGAAAATGGAGCGTCGCGGAGTAGCTTCGCCCGGAACCTGCACGCGAAGGGCGATACGTTCGGCTCGATAAATGCCCAGGGCCACCAGAGCGAGGCCGATCAGACCACCGGCGACCATCCAGCGGTCGGTCACGGCATCGCCGGTCAGGTACGGCAGATATTCGAGTCGCCAACGGGTACCTTCGCCCGGGGCGGCTTCACCAACTTCCAACCACTGTTCGATGGTCTGACGCCAGGCCGCTGGCAGAAAGCCCAGGAACTCGCCTCGGGCTGCTTCGTGGATCAAGGTCAGCCCCAAACCGATGGCACCCCAAAGAGGCACGAGCAGCACGACCTGGCTCAGAGAGGCAAGCCAGCGACGCGGACTCGGTTGAGAGGCAACTTGGGCCAGGGAAGCCGCCGGTGGAACGACTGTGCGAGCCGAGCCGAACCGCCAGGCCAGCAGCATTTCCAAAACAAGCAGGATCAAGAACGCAAGGAGGATGTACCGAGCTACGACAGGCCCTGCGGTTGAGCGTGGAACCGTTTCGTCTTGTTCCGAGGCCACCGTCGTGCGGGCTTTGTGTCGAATCTCTCCGAGTTCCCGCACGACTTGAACATCCCCTTCGCTACCACTTGCTTCAAGTTCGGCTGGTTCGATCCGCGTCAAATCACTTTCGGATGCCAATGCCGACGTGATCGTGTGCGGTGGATTAACCGCGTACAAATACTCTTGGGGGTGATTCTCAATGGTTAATCGATAGATCCCGGACTGGTCAGTCTCGGTGAAACGCACGGGGATGACATCTTCTTGCCCGTCGAGTCGAAGTTCGGTTTCACGACCATCGGGAGTCGTCAGGCGGGCCTTAAATCCGGCCCATCGCATTGGCAGATAATCAACCAGAGGTTCACCGACTTGCACAACTCGAGGCGGGGCGGACAATGCGGCATAACGAGCCAACTCATGCATAAAAGGCAGGTAAGCCGGGGAGCCGGGCCAACTCCCCCAGTCGATATTGACGGTTGTCGTGATGAGAATCACCCGACCGCGATATCTGGGCCATTCAAGAACAGCCGGGTCCAGCCCGCCGCTGCCGACATTCGGGGTGTCCCCACGAGAGTTCTCGGAGACAGGCGGCAAGAACGAGAGCAGACGACGTGCTGGCACTTTGGCCGGCAAACGGACCTGGTAATACTGACGGAAGCGCGCATTGAGCAATGTGGCCCGGTCGTTTTCGGCCGTAAAAGCCGCAAGGGGTGGCTGCTGGAATGCCTCATCAGCAGCGGCTAGTGTGAAAAACTGATCTTCCGGCGCCCGTTTCCTGGCAACAAGTTCGGCCGGAACCAAACCGTTGCCGTCTCGATAGAGTAATCGGTTGAAAGCCTCAGGATCGACCTGACTGCCTAGGGTGAAAATCACCCCACCGCCTCGCCGCAAGAAATTTTCCAGCCGAGCGACTTTGCGTTCCGTCAGGCGAGCCACATCACAAACGAACACACAATCGTATGGCCCCAGGTCGCCCAACCCGACATCGGCAAACTGCGCTTCCGTAATCACACGCGGTCGGAAAGGGCTTAGCGGTGCACCAAGACCTGTCCCTGCCCCCAAGGGCTGTAAGGCGGTCGCGAGATGGTACGTCGCTTCACTGTCCCGGTCCGCTGCCGGCTTGCCGTTGATCAGCAAAACAGGGATCGACTCCTTGACCGATGTCACGAGGGACCGGGCGTTGTCCACCTCCAAGGCGTCGCTTTCGATGCGGACTTGCACGACGTACTCGCCGGCTGCGAGAAATGTCAGCGGGAACGTGACTGGAACCGCAGCGCCGGCAGGCAAATCGACGAGCAATTGCTGCTGAATCCGCAAGGCGAAGGGTTCCGAGTCCGTCGTGTCGGCACCACTTGCCGATCGAGCTTTGCCCACGAGCAGATCGACCTTGAGTTGTTTCCGCTCCACGGAACCGAAATTATGGATGGTCGCCGTCACGGAGTTCAGCGTTCCCACCAACGTCAAAGGCTCACCCAACGCAATGGAAGTCACGGCTAGATTATCGGCATTTCCCTCGGACACATCGACGACGATAACAGGTGCGCGGGCTTGGATGCGCTGCCAGGCATCGAGCTCGCCCACCCGATCGCCGACCGATTCGCTCGCAGGCGACTTCGACTGCAGGATCCGCAAGCCCGAACTCTGAAACAATGTCCGCTGTAAATCCGTCAGCAGGTAAACCTCACGCTGTTGGTATTTCCCCAACGGTTGACTGACCAGGCGTTCGACGGCATCCAGCCCGGTGGCCAGATCGGCGTTCCCATGCGCCAAGCGGAGGTCGTCGATCTCTTTCAGCACGCTGGCAGCGTTTTCGGAAGGTCCCGCGACAATCGTTTGCGTCGGCGTTCCCAACACGATGAGGCTGAAGCCATCTCCGGGCGAGGCTTGCTGAATCCGAGAGCGGGCCCAGCGAAGAGCTCGCTCGAAACTACTCCCATCGTGATGCCGACGGGCCATGCTGTAACTGCCATCGATGACGATGATATGGTGGACTCGGCCCAGCCGCGTCGTTCGGCTGGCGACTCCCCCCGGAAAGATGCGTGCCCACACCTGATCCATCCAGGGTAACGCGCTGATCATCGCGAAAATCAACAGCATAATGAGTAACGTGCGCACGGCCAGCAGCAGCCATTGCTCGATGCGGAGTTTGCGGGAGGCTCGTTTCTGAGCCAGGAGCAGGAATCGCATCGCGGCCCATTCGACCACCCGATAGCGCTTGCGGTGAAGCAAGTGAATGATGATGGGAATGGAGGCTGCACCGGCGAGGGTCGCCGCCGCCGCCCAGGGGGTCATAAAAAACACGGCCCAGATCATATCATTGCCAGCCTCGGCCAGTCTTGTTGCGAGCACCGAGCATTATCCCGCTTCCCGATGTTCCGGCGAGGGGGGACGGTCATCCTCTCGTCACCTTTTCAGGCGACGGGCCAGATACGCTGCCAAAGCCGTTCCGGGGTCGCTGTCCGTCCGAAACGTCACCAGATCCACGTTCAGCGACCGACAACCGCGCGTCAGTTCCTCGCGCCAGCGGTTGAATTCCTCCAGGTAACTCTGCCGGAGCGAGCGCGGGTCGGTGAGGAGATCGGGCTCGTGCTCCAGCCCGCGGAAAAGAGTCGGATCTTGAAAGGGAAAATCCAGCTCCGCTCGATCCAACACGTGAAAGACAACAACCTCATGCCGATCGTACCGCAACCGCTTTAATCCAGCGATGATGGCCTCGGGTTGGTCCAACAAGTCGCTAAAGACCATCACCAACCCACGCCGACGTATCCGGCCCGCCACCTCCAGCAAGGTTGTTCCTAGTCGAGTGGCTCCTTGTCCTGGCCCTGAGGCCAAAACCGTCAGCATGTCTTTCAAATGCCCAACCTGGCTCGATGGCTTGAGCACATGCCGCACTTCCGTGTCTAACGTAACCAGACCCACGCTGTCGCTTTGTTGGGTGATAAGGTAGGCGAGCGCTGCCGCTGTCAGGCAGGCGAAATCGAATTTGGTTATTTCTCCCGATCCGTACTTCATCGATTCGCTGATATCGACAAGAAGCCAACAGATCACGTTGGTATCCTGTTCGTATTGCTTGAGGTACAACCGCTCATTTCGGCCGTAAACCTTCCAGTCAATGTGCTTGATGTCATCGCCCGGAACATATTCGCGGTGCTGTGCGAACTCAACGGCAAAACCGTGATAGGGGCTCCGATGCATGCCCGAGAGGAAACCGTCCACCACCGAACGAGCCTTCAGTTCCAGATGGCGAACTCGGGCAAGAATCTGAGGATCAAGAAATTTCAACGGCGCTTCCGGCATACATCGCCTCGACTCAGGATGGCAGTTTCAATAGGCCTATGAGGCAACCGATCTGGAATCGCTCTCAATCACGATCCAGCGGATCGCGCGGAATGGTATCGACAAGTCGTCGGATAATATCGTCGCTCTTCACGCCGTCGGCTTCGGCATTAAAGTTGGTAATGATACGGTGACGCAACACCGGCAAGGCGACCGCGCGGATGTCATCGCAGGAAACATGGAAACGCCCCTTGAGGATCGCCCGTGCCTTGGCTGCCAGCACCAGATACTGGCTGGCACGCGGGCCCGCTCCCCACGTCACATAGTCGCGAATGAAGTCCGGGACCGAGGGTTCGTTCCGTCGTGTTGCTCGAGTCAGCCTCATGGCATAACGAATAACATACGGAGCGACCGGCACCCGCCGGACAATATCTTGCATGTCCAACAGATCGGCAGCGTTCACGACCCGCTGTATGGTCTGCCGACCGATCGCTGTCGTCTGTTCCACGATCTTGTATTCTTCCTCTTCGGCCGGGTATTCGACACGCACATTGAACATGAAGCGGTCTTGCTGAGCCTCCGGCAAAGGATAAGTACCCTCTTGCTCGATGGGGTTCTGCGTCGCGAGCACAAAAAACGGTTCGGGAAGTTTATGCCGCGTTCCCCCCACTGTGACCTGATGCTCCTGCATGGCTTCGAGCAGAGCGGCCTGGGTCTTCGGTGGCGTGCGATTGATCTCGTCCGCCAATACCACATGCGCAAACAAAGGACCGTGCACAAACTTGAATTGGCGCGTCCCCGTCGCTCGGTCGTCCTGCAGAATATCCGTTCCCGTAATGTCCGAAGGCATCAAATCGGGCGTGAACTGGATGCGATTAAAGGTGAGATTCATCGCATCAGCCAGGGTGCGGATCATCAGGGTCTTTGCCAACCCCGGCACCCCCACTAACAAGCAATGGCCTTGGGCAAATAAGGCGATCAGCAGTTGCTCCAATACCTCCGTCTGTCCGACAATGACCTTGCGGCATTCCTCCAGAATACGGTGACTGGCTTCTTTGAGCCGTTCGACCGCAGCGAGGTCTCCCTCCAATCTGGAATAGGTCGCTTCGCTCGGAGATGCGGAGATTACCATCGGGATGTCATTCTCGGACATAGGATCCATTTCCGTAAAGGCCTCTACCCAATTCCGCACTCAACACATTAGCGCTACCGGACAATCACACCACCTCAATTGCCGTCGTTTCAATTCATCATGGCTTCGGTCAAGCCATCGTCCGTGCCAACTCTCTCATCATACCAAGGCAGCATGTCACCTGTTAGCCTAACGGCGACTGACCCGAAACCATTGTGACCCACTCACAATGACGGCCGTGTCGTCTCGGTGCAACACAACGGCTTGGGGCACATCGGCCGAAAACGCTTGCGCGTGGCGAGTCCGGCCACTGTCAGGGTCAATGGCATGAACGCTGAGCACCCGTTGACGGAGGCTCCAAGCCACCCGGTTGGTGAATTCCTGCCAGCCCGCCAGCGTGAGAAGACGGGCGGAAGCAACCGTCCCATTCCGGAAATCTAGATCTGGTTGCATTGTCGGCGGGTCGGAGTACAGCAGGATCACGTTACGGCAAGCCACAGCTCGCCAACGTCCTGGTCCGGGTAACGCGATTTCCCAAAGGCGTCGGCCCAACTCCCGGTGAATCCCGACGGCGGTCGATTCCCCAACCAATACGCAAACCTTCTCGGTCACCGCCGAGGTGGACCAGCTCACGGGTTCCGAACTGATGGGGACGGGGGGGTAAAGTTCCTGACCGTTGTCCAGATTCACGGCGACCAACTCATAACCGTAGTTTCTCTCCCAGATGCCAAACAGATGACGACCTTCACGGCGGAGCAACGGTGCCGCGCCCGTCAAGCTCGGCACACCTCGGGGAGTAAAATTCCACCGCTCCTTACCATCCGCTAGATCGATGGCACGAAGCGTTGGCCCCTCCGCGAAAACGGCCCAGGACACGTCCCCCAACACGGGCGGTCCGTGCCACGGCTGGGGTGCTGCTTTCCGATACAAGAGCCGACCCTGCCGAGCGTCCAAGCCGAGCAGCTCGCCGCCCGTCGTTTGCAGGAGGACATAATCCGGCGTCGCCAAAAAATTCTTTCCAATCCCCGCCCCTTCTTCGGGGCTGCGCCACAACGCGCCAGGCACATGAAACTGCCATTCGGGCAAACCAGTTTCCGTATCCACTGCCAACAGATACTCTTCGCCGCGCCGGCAAATCACCCGGGGACCTGTGAATAGGAACTGGCTCAACGGCGCTTCGACGGGCCAAGGTTCCAATCGTCGAAACGGCTCACGACGGCGACCCGAATTCCAGGCTTCTTTCGCCGGGTTGCAAAATTCCCAAATGAGCCGGCCGTCTCTCTGCCGCAAGCGGGAGATTCCGTCCCGGCCAGCAACAATTACCGAATCTCCGAGAATAGCGAACTCCTCAGAACCGTGGCGGAGGCGTTGTTTCCACAACATCGTTCCGCTCGAGATCAATCGGCATTGGACTTCGTCGTCAGCGCAAAAAAAAACGCGGTCATGCGACTCGGAGCGAGAAAGTTCCCCGCCTTGAAATCCGTCAAGCATGGGTGGCAACCAACGAACTTCGCCCAGCTGCAGACCTCCGTCCGATGACCACGGAACAGGCCACTCAGGTAGGCGGGACTTCCCACGCGGTGCGACGGCAGTTGGCGGACTTTCTCCTTTTTCCTGCCCAATGCGGAGACGGAGTGCCCGAGCGGCCTGCTCATCGTCCCCGGCATCGTAAACCCGAATCAATCCCTCCAGCGCCGCTTGTCGTACCTCGGGGATCTTGTCCAAGAAAGCCGCTGAATTCTTGGGTGCCAGGGCTTCGATGAGTGCGCGGTACGTGGCGGCTGCTTGCTGGGGTTCTTCCTTTTCCCTCGCTTGAGCCTGTTGCAACCATTGGTCTTGCAACGCACGACTCGCCGGTAATGCACGCGCCGTCCCACCGGACAGAGTTCCATCTTGCGAGCCGCGGCGATCCCATTCCGCTCGACCCGTTGTATCCAGTTGTTGCACGAGCCAGCAGTCCGCTCGCACCGGCGGTCCATCAATGCGGTCCAACCAGATTCGTCGCCAGTCCGAAACGGACGTACCATTGAGCAGCGCGTGGATGCCCAAGGAACGGGATAGATTCCACAGCCGGAGTCGGTCACTCATGGTCTGCACGAGTGCGAGGGGTCGCACGCCCATTTCAAAGTCGCCTGCTGACAGATGATCGCCGACCGTGGACATGATTGTCACTTCCCATAGTTCCCGGCGCCGCCGATCGATCAGCATTTTGAGCGTGTGGCCAAATCGTCGATTCTCGGGTCCGGTGCATGAGTCCGCCTGATCGAGAACTGCCAACGCCTTCGGCAGCTGGCCGGCATCGGCCAGCGCAATGGCCCATTCGTATAGCCGTACCGGGTCATTCGGATGTGCGGCGGCCTCTCTTTCGAGTGCTCCGAGCCGGGCACGGGGCGGCACAAACCCCCATACTTCGGTCGGTGTCGTCACAACCAAATAGCCGTCAGACATTGCCAGGTGCCCCCACGGCTCGGCGCTGGACCGGGCATCGGCAGGTTCACCATCGTCTTGATGCAAGACCCTCAACCCGAGTCGAGTCGGCCAAAACACGAACTGCTCGCTCAGCAAGCCGCG
>Ga0308411_10002146_pt1 | contig 13420 bp, 8 predicted proteins | sample HotsprottomLayer_2_FD_203530 | JGI IMG/M metagenome (GOLD analysis project Ga0308411, IMG submission 203530) | Hot spring phototrophic mat microbial communities from Octopus Spring, Yellowstone National Park, Wyoming, United States -... | ecosystem: Environmental > Aquatic > Thermal springs >...
CGGGATGGGGCAGGTGGGTGACGGAACCACCACCCGGCGGCTCACCCCCACCCGCATCGGCACCGCCACCACCTGGGTCGACGTCGCCGCCGGTCGCACCCACAGCCTCGGGATCAAGCGGCCCTGAGGCCGCCCGCCCGGCCCGGGGCGGGGCCCGTGCGCCCGGGGGGCCAGGGCGGTTGGGGATGGTTCTGCCCCGACTCGGTAGGCCCCGCTCGGTGTCGGCAGTGGTTTCGCGCACCGGTGTCCACGTTCGTCGCCCGTTCCGGGGCACGGGTGGGTGTCCCACCACCGGCGTATCCTTTCTTCTGGTCCGATCGCCTTCTGTGCCCCGACGGCGAGCCGATCCCGCTCCTGCGGGGGACCGGGCGGCAGGGCCATCCAGCAGGGCAGGCAGGGGCAGGCAGGGGCAGGCAGGGGCAGGGAGGGGCCGATGGGCGACGAACACCTCATCGATGGTCACCCGCATGGCGAGGAAGTGGCTGGGCCGCCGCGCCGGGAGGGTGAGGCCGCCGGCCGTGGAGGGGGCACTTCCCCTCCCGCAGGTGACGCCACCAACCGGGGAAGCGACGCCGCAGGTGACCAGCCGCCGCCGCTCGTGCCTGCGGGACCGCTGCCCGCAGGTCAGGTGGACGTGCGACCCGCGATGCCTGCCGAAGTGCGGCTCGTTCCCGCCACCGCCGTCGACGCGTCGATCATCCAGGCCTACCGGCGGCGGGGTTCGCGCCGGTCACTCGTCGTCGCGGTCGTCATCGGCGTCCTGTGCAGTGGCGCGCTGGGGTGGCTGTCCTGGAACCAGCGGTCGACGGCGCAGGCGTGGCGCGCCCGCGCCGAGCGGCGGGCCGCCCTGTTGCAGGCCAGCCGCGCCGAAGTGCGCCAACTCGACCGCCGCGTCGAGCGTCTGGCCGGGGAGAAGGCCAACCTCGCCGACCAGAAGGAGCAGTTCGGTGAACTGCTGCGGATCACTCCCGCGGTCACCGCAGCGCTCCGCAGGTGCGCGGCCGACATGGCCCGCGTCGCCGACGAGGCACTCGACGTGGCCATCGGGTACAGCCTCACCGGTCTGACCGCCGCCATCAACAGCGCCGACGCCAGCTGCGGGAGGGCCCGTTCGCTGGCCGACTCGCTCGAGAGCGCCGTGGACGACCTCGGCCTGTGAGTGCCGGTGGCACGCTCGTCCCGGTCGCCCGACTGCGGCACCGGCGGAACCCGGGTCGGCTGAATGCCAGGAAGCGGCTGATCCCGGGACGGGCGGCGGGCTTGACGTTGTTGGTCGGGGCGGTTCTCGTGGGGGGAGCGTGCGTGCCGCCACCCAGCCGTGACGACGGTCTCGCCCGAACGCCCGAACGCGCCCGCGGCTCCCCCGTGAGGAGCTCGTGCGCCGGGCACGGTCCCTTGCGCTGCGGGTGCGGGCGATCAGCTGCGGGGAGGTCGGAACGGCCTCCGCATTCCTGCTCGACGCCCGCACCCTGGTCACGAACCGGCATGTCGTGGAAGGGGCGCGCCGCCTCGACCTCGAGACCTGGGACGGTCGCCGGGCCCGGGTGGGCGCCGTCACGCAGGGCGTGGGTCCCGACCTCGGGATCGTCCGGCTGCGGGGCGGGGTGCCGGCCGGCATGCGTCCCGCCCGCCTGGCCGACGCCGACCCCCGGCCCGGGGCACGGGTGCACGCGATCGGCTTCCCGGGCGGGGGGCGTCTCCGGGTGACCTCGGGCCGGGTGCTCGACACCCGGGCCGACGTCGAGCTCGGCAGTCTCGGCCGGATCGTGCGGGTCACCGCCCGGATCCGGCCCGGCAACTCGGGGGGACCCTTGGTCGACGGCACCGGGTTCGTGGTCGGCGTGGTCTACGCCATCGAGCGCTCCACCGGTCACGGCCTTGCCGTCCCGGTCTCGGGCTTCCGGCTCGTGCTCGAGGAGCCCTCCGACCTGCGCGAGGTCACCCCGGCATGCTGACGGCTGGTGAGCGCCGAGCACGCCCCGCTGGAGCGGACCCGCGCGTCGAGGGACGACGGCGCGTTACGCTCTCGCCTTCATTCACGGTGATGCACGATCCCATGGAAGGTGAGGGGACGCGACGCTGCTCGACGGTGGAGTGTCGAGCCGAGCAGGAGGGCAGGTGGTGACTTCTACCTGGGGCCAACCACCCGTGATCGACGACGAGGACGCGTTCGGCGTAGCTGCTCCGGCATCGGACGCACTCGAGTTGGTGCGTCCTCCGAGTGGTCTCCTGTGGGGAGCCGGAGCCTGCGTCGGCGTCAGCGCGGCGCTGTTGCTCCTGGCTCATCGGTGGGCACAAGTGGTCGGCTACCTGGTGGGCTGTGTGACCGTGGTGGCCTTGATCGGAGCCTATCTCTTCATTGATCGGCGGCGAAGTTCCGATCCCAGATACTCCGCAGCGCGACGATCAGGTGTTGCCATCAACCTCCTCTTTTTTGGCGGGGTGATCGTGGCATCGATCCATGTGTGGAGGCTTGCAACGGAGCTTGCCAAGTGAACAGGCGGTGCCGGCGGTGTCACCCGTCGCGGTACGGGTGCGCATGGGTTGTAGTTGCTGTTGCCGTCAGTGTGCTCTCATTTGCTGGGATGGGCAGGGCATCTGCGGATTCGAGCGCAGCTACGCAGCTGAGCGACTGCCTGGCTTCCAGCGCTCGGCTGGATGTGCTGTTCGTGATCGACGAGTCGGGAAGTCTTCGCGAGACGGATCCGGCCAACCGGAGGGTGGACGCCGTCCGTGCTGCCCTCAGTGCGTTGGAACAACTTCAGCGCTCCAGTACCGAACGAATCGGCAAGCCCTTGGCGGTCACCGTTGCCTTCTCCGGCTTTGCATCGGAGTTCGTCCAGCGGACGCCGTGGATCCCGGTCAAGGCCAACAGCCAGACATTCCTCGGTGAGGCAGTAGGGGCGTTCGCGTCGCGCAATCGCGGGACGTACACGAACTACCTGGCGGCGCTCGATGGCGCACGGGTCGCGTTCGCGCAGCGTTCCGCGACTACGAACGACCGCGATGGGAGGTCGGTGTGCAAGGCTCTGGTCTTCGTGACGGATGGTCGTTATGATGTGGGGACAAGAGCTGCGATGGAGGCAGGGCTGGCGCGTCTCTGCGAGGCGGGCGGGATCATCGACGGTTTGCGAACGGATGGGGTGCATCTGTTCGTCACGGGCTTGTCGGTGGAGTCGGTACCTATTGCAGAACCAGACTTGAACGTCCTCCGCGCCATCGCTGGTGAAAGCAGTGGGGTGCGCTGCGGAACTGCTCCTCTACCGCCCGGAGCAGCGCAGGGTTCATTTCTTGGCGTCAATGATGTCGGGTCGCTCATCGAGGGGCTCTTTGACTCCGTGAATCAAGTGGGCGGAGGGACGAGAATTCCACCTACCTCTGTTTCAGTATGTGATCGGCAGTCCTGCCCCACCGGTACGGTCTCCTTTGTGGTGGATCGCGGGCTGCGCGCTTTCAACCTTTTGGCGCAGACAGGTGCGGTAGGTGTTGAGATCGAGTTGGGGAGCCCAGCGGGTGAGCGGCTGAGGATCCCCAACAATGCCGGGGGCTCGGCGCGCCTGGGTAGCGCGTCGCTCGGTTGGTCGTGGATCGCTCCGGACGTTGCCACGGTAAAGGGCATCCTTCCCGCGAAGAGCGACGACTGGATCGGGCGGTGGACGGTGACGTTCGTTGACCCGTCTGGGGTCAACCTGGGTGCGGTAGCGCGCGCACAGGTGTACGTGTTCGGTGACCTTGAGCCGAAGTTGGTCCGCCCGCGGACCGTCCGGCGTGGAGAAATGGTTGAAGTGGCCGTCCGTCTCGTCCGGCAGCGGGGCACGCCTCGCGCTCCGGGACCGTTCCGATCGGTGAGGGTGCAAGCCTCCGTGGTCGATCCGCTCACCGACGAGGGGGCGAGTGTCGAGCTCAGGCAGGGCGCTGACGGTATCTACCGTGGCTCGGTGGTGGTTCCGCAGTCGGTGGCGACCTCGCTGGTGAACGTCAGCGTGCAGGCGCAGCCGGTCACCACGTCAGGCCTGGCCCTCGCTCCAGTGATCCGGACGACAGCCATGCCGGTGAGCAATCCTGCCACGTTTCCCACGGTGAAGCCCGCCAACCTGCGCTTGTCCCGGGTCGAGGGTTCAGGCGTTGCGCGCGGTGCGTTGAGTGTTCGCGGTGGCACCAGACCGGGATGCGTGTGGATCGAGGCCGCCAGGTTTGGGCAACGACCTCCCGCGGTCACGTCGGTGACAGTACGGAGCAAGCCGAGCGCTCCGACGGCCGAGCGGTGCGTCAGGATTCCTGCAGGGGCCCCGAGAAACATCGAGATCCTCGCGACGCCGTCGGGAGTCGGCGATGGCACAGCTCGAGGTTACGTTCGGCTCCAGCTTCGAGCCGAGACCGAGCCTCGGGGGATCACGCTTGACGTCCCGGTCACCTTCGAGATGCTCCGACCGGTGAGGGAGACCCGCCGGTTCGCGATCGTTGCGGGGCTCTTGGCGGCCGGCATCGCCCCGCCATTCATCATCCTCATGCTGATCAACCGAAGTCTGGCCCGCTTCACCCCCGCGCACGAGCTCCGGCGCGCCCTCGTCGTGGTCGAAGCGGTCGATGGCAGGTTCCGGCGGGGAGACGCGTCCACCAGGGAGCTCTTGCAGCCAGATGACTTCGAAAACATGCCCACCGGTACCGGTCGCCGCTCATTCGTCGATTCCGATTCCGGCATCCACTTCCGCTCTCGATCGCGATGGCTGTCGGCATCGTGGGGCGAGGCGCATGCTCCTGGTGCACGGTTGGCGACCGGGCAACACCCACGATTCGCCGACGATCGGGTGAGGGTACCGCTAAGCCTAGGTGAAACCTGGATCCTTCTCATGCCGATGGGCATGTCGACCTCGCCTACGGCCGATCCTTCGACCGATGGCGACCTCAGTGTGGGTGAACCTGGCGGTCGCGCCAACCTCAGACTGCTGGCATTCTGTGATCAGCACAGAGATGTGGTGGACCAAATAGAGCGGATGATAGCCAAAATCCATGAAGTGACCGAGCAACTGATGCAAAGTCTAGCGCCCGCAGATCAGAGGATACGGTCACCGCTCGGCAGCCAAGAGGGTGAAGCTTCCCCAGTTCCACCTCGACCCCCTTCGATCTTGGACGACTAAGGAGCAATGCAATATGTTGCAACCATTCCTGTTCATTGGTCTTGGCGGTTCAGGAGGCAAGACCCTGCGGGTCGTCCGAGACGAGATTCGCAGTCGCGTCGAGGAAGTCGGATGGAAGCGAAGCAGGTCGTTTCCATCGCTGTGGCAGTTCTTGCACATCGACGTCCCGGTAGTTCCAGATGGTATCGATCCGGAGCTGCCATCGGAGTGGCCACAAGAGTGTTATTTGGGGCTGGTCAACCCCAGGCTTACGTACAAGACGATCGACCAATCACTGATCGGAAAGGCTAAGAACAGTCCCGAGTTGCTCAAGGCACTTGCCCCTTGGAGACCACGGGTCGAGGACGTCACTGTTCCTGTCCAGAAGGGCGCCGGTCAATACCGGGCGATCGGCCGCGTGATCACGCTGTCAAAACTGCAGACTATCGCCGAGCGCATTGGGACGCTGGTAAATCAGTTGCAGACGCCGAAGGTCATCAAGGAAGCGGAGGAGCTCACGAGCCTCTTCAAGTGTGACAGCACGGCTGAAACCGCTCCCTCGGTCGTGGTCGTGACGTCGCTCGCAGGAGGATCCGGAGCCGGGGCACTCCTCGACGTGTTCGACGTGCTCAAGGCGCTCACGGCACAGGGTGCGCCGACTTGGGTCGGCAACCCGTTCTGCGTGCTCTATGCTCCGGATGTCTTCGACGCGATTCCTCCGAGTCAGCGTCGCGGGGTTCACGCGAACGCGCTGGCAACGCTTTCCGAGCTCGTGGCCGGGTTCTGGAACCGACGGCCGGCAACTCCCGAGGAGAGCGCTGTGCTGGCTACGGCGAGTCTTGGGGCGCCGATCTCCGAGCGTGGACCGCGGGTAGCATTTCTCGTCGGTGCATCCAATGGCAGCGTTAAGTTCGATGACCAGAACAAGGTATATATTGCTGCTGGCAAAGCGCTCGGCGCATGGGCGACGACGCCAGGTATCCAAGATCAGATAGGCGCCTATCTGACGGCGAATCAGACCAGCGCCTCGCTGGGTGACTCGCTTGGGCTTAAGGATCGGGATCAGCCTCATCTGCTGTCGGCGCTCGGCTTCGCCCGGCTTTCCCTTGGCCGGGACCGCTTTCTACGTTACGCGGAGGAGCGCCTCGCGCGACTTGCCGTGGAGCGGCTCTGTCGGTACGGGGATCCGGATGACCCCGTCGTCGCCGAGCGCGTCACGGCACACCTGCAACGGTTCCTGGCCAAGGCAGGACTGGAGGCCTCACTCGAGGCAGACGAGTCGCTGATCAATCGACTTCGGCCCCCGGACCGCAAACAGCGGCTCCAGGAGGTGCGGTCCGGGGTGCTGGAGGCGGCGCGCAAGAACGTGGAGGGCGGGCGCGCCGCGTCGTGGTGGCGGAACACGATCGTTCAGAGATTTGGGGAGAAGGCCGGCGCCTTTGGTGACGGGGAGGCCGCTGAGTTGCACAGGCGCGCACGTGAGTGGGTGGGAGAGCTACCCCGGAACCTTGCGAGGGTTACCTCGGAAGTCATCGCTCAGGAAGGTCTTGTCGTAACCGAGCGGCTCCTGAGAGCGGCGCGCGAGGCGGTGAACGGGGGGATCAGCGCGCTGCCGGCCGAGATCCAGCGGTACACTTACCACGCGAGACAAGTGTCGGAGTCGGTGGGCAAGGCCCTGAGCGGGCCAGGCGACGCAGTGATTGGCGGCGAGCACCATGCCCTTGCTGACGCCGCCCGGGAGGGAGCTAGCGCACTCGAATGGAAGGCAGAGGCTGACCTACTGCGGCTTGTTGAAGATCTGCTTCGCGATGCGTCCCGGAATCTTCTTGAGCCCCTCGAAAGCGCCGTGCGCGAGGCGAGAAAGGCGGCGCTACAGGTAGGCGTCGACAAGGGATCGGCGCATTGGGCGTGGCCCAAGGGCGACGAACTGCCGGTCCGGTTTCTGCCGTCACCGACCGAACACATCCTCACGGCTCCAGAGGAGTTTCCGACGCTGTTCCGTGAACAGATGCGAGCGACGTTCCCGAACGAGGCCCCAGAGTCAGCCGTGACTCATGCGCTCGTAGATGCCTTCACGGATCGCAGTGACGATGGACAGGAGATGTTCGTCCGCGTCGAGAAGTCGTGGATTCCCGAGCGTCAGGACTTGCAGCTCCTGGATGCTCCCAGTAAGGGATCGTTTGCGCTGAACTGGCAGCTCGAGGCGGTGTTCGATCGCATGAGGAAATGGTGCAACGTTCCGGGGAGTGCCTTCGCAGAGTACGGAACAGAGGATCTCGCCCGCTACCTTGACGATGAGCAGCCCGATAAGGCGTTGTTGGCCCAACGACAGAGTCAGTTCCGGGGGGCACTGAAGGCTGCGCTCCGTGCGGCTGAGCCCTTGGCCCGCATCGACACCGGCGTCGTCGCCCAAATCTCCGACGACGAAATCAGGCCGGCGCGTCCGATCTTTTCACCGATACCGTTCAGCATCGGGTCAGCGGCGCGGGACATCGTCATCGAGGTCCTGAAGGAACAGGACAAGTGGCACCCGGAGCTGGACAAGTCGTTTTCGGAAGTGAAGGTCGACAGGATCGACATCATGACGACCTTGAGCGCCGTGGCACCGCCGATCGTATTCGGGTCCATTACGAGTCCGATCCTGGGGGACTGGGCAAAAGAGAAGGAGACGTCCGACGGGATCGCTCACTTCTGGCGTTGGCGGCGGACACGTCCGTTGCCGGCCAGCCTTCCGATGAGCCCTTCGGTACTCGAGGCCATGGTGCGGGGCTGGTTCGTCGCCCAATTCCTTGGGCGGTTGCGAGTGAGCGATGTGGACACCGGTAGCCCGACGGTGAGCCTATTTGTACAGTTGGAGGGAGAGAAGACGGGGTGGTGTCACTATGTGAAGCTGGCGATGGGTCGTCCCGCCTATCAGAATTTCGAGGTGCTGCCTGCGGTTCTGGAGTCCTTCCCGATCGCGCTCCTCGAGTTCGCCAGCGGGAGTGAGATCGGCCGCCAGGCTCAATGGGCGTTCACGCAATTGCGCGTGCTGGGTGAGGACGGGGAGGAGAACTACAGCTACGAGGTCCCGTCGAAGCCCTTGCGCCAGTGGCTCGAGAACGGGAGCATTCCACCGGGTGCGCCGATTCCGAATCATCTCGACGGCGGCACCCAGGATGATGCCCCAGAGCAGCGTGTGAAGCTCGCACAAGCCTTCTTCCAGGTTCGCCATGAGAACTACAGGCAGCTCTTCGAAAGCGAGGAGCCCCGTTCGGAGGAGCTCAGTCGAGCGCCCGCACGGGCGTGGGAACTCAGGAGAGAGATCCTGAAGGCGTTGGAAGACCTGAGTCGGGCTGTATCGCAACTGCAATCGCGTCTGCAATCACCGGGACCCACTGGATTCTGAGTCGCATCAAGCTGGCGGAGTGTGCGCGGCGTGCCGCTCCTACCGGGGTGGCGTGGGAAGGGGAGTCGGATGGAAGCGACGCTCATCCTTTTCGACAGTGAGAGTGAACTACATTCTGCCGTGCGAACACGGGTTGCGGAGTTGGCGACGGCAGAGTGGGTGGATGAGTCGCTGTGGATCAATGCCACAGACGTGAACGAGGGCGAGTCGGCTGGGATCACGGTGGGGTGGCTCAAGGGAGACGTGGTCTCAAGCGAAGGCGTGGTCGAAGCAAGGGTCTTGCACTACTTGGGGCAGAAGCCGCTGAAGATGGTTCGAGTAGTCGGACTCCAGTTGGTGACGGCTATGGAGCCTGGGTCAGCTGCGGTCGCCGCTGCGCTTGCGAGACTGGCCGAGGTACTCCCTGCGTCACTCTCGCAGGATGCGACGCTTCTGACGATCAGTCTGGTCATCCCCACCAGTGATGCCGGTGGCATGCGGGACGTAGTCCTGGCCCATGGTATTGGCGGCAACATCGTCGTCCCCAGCGAGGACCGCATAGGCGATGAATATGCAGATCAACACGTCCTACATCCCGGCAACTACGTGTGCCATGCAGCACTCCATGTGCTCACCATTGCCGGCCTGTGGCGAGCGATGCCGCACGGTCCACTGGACTGGTTGGCCGCCGAACACTCGAAAGATGGCTCCCCGCAGCCCATTCTGGTACGGGGGCTTGTGCGGACCGTGGTTATCCGGGATGTGGTGAGGCGAGTCATTGAAGCCGCACTCTCGGAGCCTAGGGAGCAGTGGCCGGTGCCAGCCGAGGGCGTTATGGCGTGCCCCGATCCGTCGGTGCTGGTACGCGACGTCCTCAACCAGCTGGGGACTCTGGATGGTGGAACATTTCGTTTCAAACAGGGTCCCAGGCGCGAGCCTGGAACGATCGAGGCGCCCACGCCGTACGGCGCCATACCGCTTATGTTGAACTACATGTGGAGTACGGCGCGTCGGTTGCCTGACCGCATGCAGGAGCGTGTCCGACAAGAAATTCATCGACTGACGCAGCAGACTGCGGTCTGGAGAAATGTGGACCATGTGCAGGACGAGCAGCGTGAAGAAGACATGGGTCGGATGCAGATGTGGGTGCAGCGGATGCTCGAAAAGATGGGCCGAGCATCAAGGGTTACAAGCCATCCAGAGGTGTGGAAGGCGGTACGGCAAGTCACTTTCGGTCTCTTGGACGGAGGCCCTCTGCCCTCGGCTGTGGAGGAGCCCGTTCTGGGGGACAGGCGTCTTGTGCTGGATGGGCCAGGGTATGTTGTCCCGGCGCCCTACGAGGGGGATTTCGTTTGTGCAGGTGCGGTGAAGGGGTGCATTCAGGAGCGAGGTGGACCGTTCATAGTTGGTTTCTGTGATGCGCGGGAAGCGCGGCGTCTTGGCGACCACCTAACCCAGGAGATCCGGGAACGTGAGAGCGCGGCGGGGAGGATACAGGTAGGCGAGGAAGCGGCTGATGGAGACGAGGCCGCGATGCGGGAGCTGCTCGTTGAAGAGAAGAGACGGTTCGACGAATGGGTGGAGGATCGGCGACGGGCCTTGTTGTGGCAGCTGGCGGAGCGTCTTGGTCATGAGTACGACGGGGCACGCAATGCGTTTGAGCATGCGCGTAGGCGCCTCAACACAGTGCCAGGTGATGTGGACATATCGGCGGGAGACAGGGCGTTCGCGCGGTTGAAGAAGTGGTGGCTCGTTGTCACAATCGCGTTGCTGGCTGGTGCGGGTGCAGCAGGGTGGTGGGCTTGGGATCAGGATGGTCGCGTGGCGTGGTCGTGGTGGCGCTGGGCGGCCTTGGCCGCAGGCCCGTTGATCTTTGTATTGTACTACTTGCCGTTTCTCGGTTACCTCCGCCGAATGCGCGTATTGCGGCTACGCGTGCAGCGTGTTGTTGATGAGTCCACGGCGGCTATGGACGACGTCCAGCACGCGATGGGTGAAGTGGTGCGGCTCGGGGGCCACTATCGGCAACTGATGCGGTGGGCGGAAGTGCTCGGACGGGTGCTATACCGGCCATGGAGTCCAGTTGAGGAGGAGGGGGAGGAGTCTGGAGAGCGCGAGTGGGAGTCCGTGGATGCGGCGGCCTTTCAGGTTGCTCTCGGGGGACCTGATCACGAGAGGTTGGGTGGACTTGCGCTTCGGGCACGCAGGACGGTGACGCGTAGGGGATGGCTCGGCGGGCTCTGGGGTCAGATGATGAGAGAGGCGGACACGGTGATCAGGGACCGGCTGGGCATTCCGCCGGAGGAGGCCTCGCCACTGCCCGAGCACGACAAGGGTGTCGACGGAGGAGGGCCGTTGGCGATTGTGAGAGACTTGCTCGCCAGCGGGCGCTTGCAGGATCAGATACGCGAGCAGCTCGAGGCGGAGATTCGGGGGTTCCTCGACACAGAGGTGAAGCCCGAGGAGCTGCTGTCTCAGGTCAAGGTGAGGGGCTTCGTGGTCCCCGGGGGCGACGCCGATAGCGGATCTACGGTGGCAATGGAGCGCTTTCTCAATCTGGTTCCCGAGCGGGAGCCCGAGCCGCTGTGTGAGCGCGAACTCATTGCGGAGGCGCTCGTGGAGGGTTGTCACCGCGTGCGCCACACCGTGTGCGCTGTCCCACCATCGATTCGGTCCCGGGGCGGGCGGAGCCGCGGCGACCCCGGAGCATCGGTCTCACCGCCGGTCGAGGTCGTCGATTTGCCCCCGATCACGACCGCGAGCGGCGACTATCTTGTGCGCGCCGTGCGACTCGACCGGAGCGATCCGCTTCTTCCCAAGATGTTGGCGCTTCGGATTGCTGGACTGGCCGAGCAGGACCGTGATGCCTTGACACCCGAAGGAGTCTTCGACCAGAGTTCGTTCTAGAGGCGCGCAGGAGTCAGGTAGGCGGGCGTCGGTGAACACCAAAGTGCGAACGCTGATCGTCGCGAACGACGAACGCTGATCGTCACGACGCTGTGCGTGTCATCAGTTGGTAGGCAGCCACGATCTCTCTCGTGCGTTGTTCTGCGGTATCCGGATCGATGCCGTTCTGTGTGGCTCGGTCGGGGTGCCATTGCATCAGGAGCGCCCGGTACCTCGCACGCACCTCGGAATAACTGGCACCGGCTCGTACTCCAAGAATCCTGCGGGCGTCGGCAAGGGAGATCGCATGGTCATCCGGTCTCGGTTCGCCGGCGTCCGTGATACCGAGGAGCATCTCCACCGTGCGCCGGGCGAAGCCGAGCTCCATACCGATGCGCAGCGCTTCCTGTAGCAGTCGGCTGGGGGTCGCATCGTGACCGGTGGCGAGATGCACAACGGTTGCGAGCAGAAAGCGGCGGGTGTCTTCATCGAACGAGCCGACCGGAACCCGGTAGGTGAGCGCCGCCGACGTGATGGGGATGAGCGGCTCTGTGGACGTCAGATCGAACGCCCCCGTGACGATGCGCCGGCCCTCCTCGTTCAACGCGTCAGAGCCGCTGGCTCGTGCAAGTCGAGAGGTGTAGTGAAGGACCGACCAGATGACGCGGCGTTCTTCGAGCGTGAGCCCATCGGCATCGATCTCGACTTCTTCATAGGGGATGCCGAGCTGTGACAGCACGTCGCGTAACGCATTGTTGGACTGCCACCCTACGAGGAACAGGTTTTGCAAGACGACCAGTGGTGTGAAGAGTCCCCAAGGGATGCACCACCACCCGAGAAGCAGGTTGGCAACGAGCATCATGAGGGTGCGCCGCCTGACACAGGGTCGGCAGCCAACCTCATATCTCTGACCGTACGAGCACCACAGGATCCAACCCCGCAGGATCCAGAGCTTTGCTGCCGCTTCCACTGCTCGCTGCCCGCAATGAGGGCAGGTGAGCGCAAGGGTTCCGGGTGTCCGGCCAGCTCGGAGTGGTGAGGCCTGCACCTTCCCGTTGCCAGCACCTGTTGTGGCGCCTGCTGCCCCCGACCCCTCAGCGCTCGATCGACGATGGGATGCTCGTGCCGAACCAGTGGCTTGCCGAGGAGGCAAGAGAGTTTCGCCGAAGGCCGTGAAGGAGTGCAATGGGGTCTCGGTCACCCTGCTCCTGCCCTTGCCAGTGGGTCTGTCGCCGCCACGATTGCTGCTCGTGGGTGTATCGGTCGGGTGATGGTCGGCCTTGAACCGACCACGGTGCCGGCACGTGCGCGAGGTGATACCACGCAGTGCTCATCTGAGCTGGCGCTCGCTGCACCGGCGGTCGGTGGGTGGGCCGCCCGGGACTCGAACCCGGAACCTGCGGATTAAAAGTCCGTTGCGCTGCCAGTTGCGCCAGCGGCCCGTCGCAGGGTAGCGGTGCTCGGCCCGATCGGACGGGGTGCACGGCAGCGATGGGCCGCCATCACAAGCTCGGCCTCGGGGATCGGGGTCGCACCCGAGAACAGGCCCCAGGGGCTGTCGCAGCGGCGCGCCCACCCAGGCGTGGCGCATCTGGCGAAGTGCCGCCGCGCGGCGGCGTCGAGGCTCAAGTCCTGGCCCGACGGGTCCGATTCCACCATCGTGGCCGGCCGACGGCACCGTGACGAGACCCAGCAGCGGGTCGCCGAGTTGCTGCAGGTCGCGAAGCGAGCGCTGGGGCTGAGCCTCACGTTCCTCAGTCGCCTCGACGGCCAGACCCAGCACCTCGAGGTGGTCGAGTCGTCGATCCCGCTGTTCCGCGACGGGCAGACGCAACCGCAGGAGACGTCCTTCTGCCAGGCGATCCTCGACGGCAAGCTCCCGCCGGTCATCCCCGACGTCTCGAAGCTCCCGGAGGCGAAGCGGCTCCCGGCGGCCCGTTTCCCCCGCATCCGCAGCTACGTCTCGGTGCCGGTCCGCTTGAGTGACGGCACCCTCTACGGGACCTTCTGCGCAGCGGGCTTCACCGCGGACCGGCAGCTCGCCGAGCGC
>Ga0308411_10002149_pt1 | contig 13404 bp, 9 predicted proteins | sample HotsprottomLayer_2_FD_203530 | JGI IMG/M metagenome (GOLD analysis project Ga0308411, IMG submission 203530) | Hot spring phototrophic mat microbial communities from Octopus Spring, Yellowstone National Park, Wyoming, United States -... | ecosystem: Environmental > Aquatic > Thermal springs >...
CAGTCGCTGGATCGCCGCGGGTGCGCTGTGCCCGGTGCTGACCGACTGGCAGAACAGCGTCCGGTTCCCGGTGTCGGTCGTGTACCCGCAGAGCCGTCACCTCTCGGCCAAGGTGCGCGCCTTCGTCGATTTCGTCGCCGGCCTGTTCCCCCGCCAGCGGCGGGCGGCGGTTTAACCGGCGGCGGCCTCCCAGGCGGCCTTGCGGGCCAGCACCAGGCGAGCGACCTCCTCCCAGGAAGCGGCCCGCGGCTCCCCCAGGTGCTCGTTGGTCGAGTTGGCGAACACGATCGTCGGAAGCCCCTGGGCGCGCAGGCGCTCGACGTTCTCCGGCGAGTCCTCGACGTAAAGGTCGGCGCCGACCGCCGCCTTCTCGCGCATGAAGCACAGATCCCAGTACGGGATGTCGTGGAAGTCGAGCCACTCGATCGTCTGGCGCACCGCGACCTGGTGGAAGTACTTGATGAACAGGCGGTGGGTGACGACCCGGATGCGCACGTCGCACGCCGACAGCCGGCGCAGCGCCTGCGGCGCGCCGGGCATCGGCGGCAGGCGCTTGAACAGCTCGCGCTGCGTCACCGCGAAGCGGTGCAGCGCGTCGTAGCCGCCGGGCGCGCGGTCCACGCCCCACTCGGGCAGCGTCCAGGAGACGCGATCGGGCAGCGTCCCCACCTCGACGCCGAGCCACTCCGCCGCGATCGGCTTCAGGCCGCCGTAGAAATCGGCGCAGACGCCGTCGAGGTCCACCGCGAGGACGAAGCGGCGGCCGGCGGTCACGGCGCTAGACCTTCGCCTTCTCCTCGGGCTTGAGCTGCACGCTCTTCGGCTCGAGGAACTCCTCGAGCCCGAACTTGCCGAGCTCGCGGCCGTGCCCCGACTGCTTGAAACCGCCGAACGGCGCGAACATGTTGAACGGCGCCCCGTTGATGTCCACCTGGCCGGTGCGCAGGCGCCGTGCCACGCTGAGCGCATGCTCCTCGCTTCCCGACCACACCCCGCCGCCGAGCCCGTAGGGCGTGTCGTTCGCGATCCGCACCGCTTCGGCCTCGTCGCGGTAGGTGATGATCGACAGCACCGGTCCGAAGATCTCCTCCTGTGCGATCGTCGATTTCGGGTCGACGCGGCCGAACACGGTCGGCTTCACGTAATAGCCCTTGTCGAGCCCGGCCGGGGCGTCCGGGCCGCCGGCGAGCAGCTCCGCGCCTTCCTCGATGCCCTTGCGGATGTAGTTGCGCACGCGCTCGCGCTGCGCCGCCGACACCAGAGGTCCGAGCTTGGTCTTGTCGTCGAACGGGTCGCCGAGCGTGTACTTCGCCGCCTCCTCCGCGGCGAGCCGCGCCGCCTCGGCGTACTTCGCCTCCGGCACGAGCATTCGCGTGTGCGCGCTGCAGGTCTGCCCGGAATTGAGGAAGCACGCCGAGACGGTGCCCTTCACCGCCGCGGCGAGGTCGGCGTCGTCGAGCACGATCGAGGCGCTCTTGCCGCCGAGCTCGAGCGCCACGCGCTTCACCGTACCCGCGGCGAGCTCCGATACCCGCCTGCCTGCCCGCGTCGAGCCGGTGAACGACACCATGTCGACGTCCGGGTGGCGCGCGAGCGCCTCGCCGACGACCGGCCCGTAGCCGGTGACCAGGTTGAACACCCCCTTGGGTAGGCCCACCGAATCGATGATCTCGGCCAGGATGAACGCGTTGAGCGGCGCCACTTCCGACGGCTTGAGCACCACGGTGCAGCCGGCCCCGAGGGCCGGCGCGACCTTCGCGGCGATCTGGTGGAGCGGGTAGTTCCAGGGCGTGATGCACGCCACGACCCCGACCGGCTCGCGCAGCACCAGCGAGTTGCCGATGCGCTCTTCCCACTGGTAGCCCGCGAGCATCTTGGCGTACATCGAGAAGGTGAAGGTCGGCGAGCCGGCCTGGATGCGCGTGGCGAGCTTGACCGGCATGCCGACCTCCTGCGCGATCGTGCGGCCGATCTCCTCGGCGCGCGCCTTCATGCCCTCGTGGATCTTCAGGAGGAAGGCGGCGCGCTCCGCCGGCGCGGTCGCCGCCCAGCCGTCGAAGGCGCGCCGCGCGGCGGCCACCGCCGCGTCCGCGTCGTGCTCGTCGCCCTCCGGGATGCGCGCGATCACTTCCTCGGTCGCGGCCGAGCGCACCTCGATCGACCCGGTGCCGTGCGGCGCGATCCACGCGCCGTCGATGTAGAGCTTGTCGCGCAGTTGCATCGAAGCCTCGCTTTGCCGGTGAGAGGGAGGAGCACCGCTATTATAGGTGCCCGGCTCTCCGCCCGAACCATCGATGCGCCGCTTGGCTCCGCTCGCCGCCGTCGTCCTGCTCGTGGCGATCGGCGGCGCCGCCGCCGCGCAGGATCGCCTCCCGGCGCTCGCCGCCGACCTGCGCGAGCTCACCGCTTCGGGGGTCTCGTCGGGCGGGTACATGGCGGTGCAGCTCCACGTCGCGCACGCGCGCAGCGTGCGGGGCGTCGGCGTGCTCGCCGCCGGGCCGTATTTCTGCGCGCAGGGCTCGGTGGCCACCGCGTACTACAACTGCATGACGCCGAGCCGCTGGACACCGCTGCCGAGCGTCGAAGCGCTGCGCGCGCACGCGGCCGGATTCGCGCGCGCCGGCCTGATCGACCCGCTCGAGTCGCTCGCGAGCGCCCGGGTGTGGCTGTTCTCGGGTACCAACGATCGCACGGTGGACGCCGCGGTGGTCGAGGCCGCGCGGCGGTTCTACACGCTCGCCGGGGTCACGCCCGGCGCGGTGGCGCTGATCGGCGATCGACCGGCCGGCCACGGCATGGTCACCGAGCGCGACGGCAGCGCGTGCGCGCTGACCGCGCCGCCGTTCATCGTCGACTGCGATTTCGATGCCGCGGGCGAGCTGCTCGCGCACCTGCTGGGACGGCTGGAGCCGGCCGCGCCGCGCGAGTTCGGCCGCATCGTGCGCTTCGACCAGCGCGAGCACGCCGGCGGCGACGCGTACGCGATCAGCATGGCCGATGCGGGCTATCTCTATCTGCCGCGGGGGTGCGAGGCGGGCGGATGCCGCATCCACGTCGTGTTCCACGGCTGCCGCCAGAGCGCGGAGGCGATCGGCGAGCGGTTCGTGCGCGGGGCCGGTTACAACCGCTGGGCCGACTCGAACCGCCTCCTGGTGCTGTACCCGCAGACCATCGCCCGCAACGGCTGGGGCGTCGCCGGCGGGCGCTGGAGCTTCGTCTTCAACCCGCGCGGCTGCTGGGACTGGTGGGGCTACACCGGCGCACAGTACGCGACCCGGCTCGCGCCGCAGATCCGCGCGGTGAAATCGATGGTCGACCGGCTCGCCGCGCCGCGCTGAGCGCCGCCGGGCGGCGCCTTAGTCGTGGTCCACCTGCATCGCCTCGAGGAAGCGCGACACGCAGTTGTAGCCCGCGATCGTGACCGTCAACTCGACCAGCTCGCGGTCGGCGAACGCCGCCCGCACCCGGGCGAAGACCTCGTCCGGGACCCGGACCGCGCGCGTCATCGCGTCGGCGTAGGCGATCACGGCGCGGTCGGACTCGGCCAGGCCGTCGGGCACCGCGCCGGCGCGCAACGCGTCGAGCTGCGGCTGAGTGAGCCCGGCGGCGAGGGCGAACGGCACGTGCGCGGCGAACTCGTAGTCGGCGCCGTTCAGGACGGCGATGCGCATGATCGCGAGCTCGCGGTGGCGATCGGCGAGGCGGCCTTTCTGCCGCACCGCGGTGAAGAAGCCGAGCCACCCTTCGGCGAGCGGCGGGCTGTGCAGCAGCATCCGGTAGAGGTTCAGCATGCGGCCGCCGCGCTCGCGCCGGATCCGCTCGGCGAGCGGCCCGCCTTCGTAGGTGGCCGGATCGGGGTAGGGAATGCGCGCCATCGCTGTCCTTTCGCAGGTCGCGCGAGTATAGCGACGCCTATAATTCGCTCTACCGGGTACCGGATGGCCAGGATGACGACTCTCTGCGGAATCGACGCCCTCGCTGCGGTGATCGACGACGGCGCGAAGGTGGCGATCCCCAACGATCCATACGGCGTGTCGATGGCCGCGACCGGGGCGCTCGTGCGGCGCGGCGTGCGCCGGCTGCACCTCGTTTGCGTGCCGACCAGCGGCATCCAGGCCGACGTGCTGATCGGTGCCGGCTGCGTCGAGGCGATCGAGACCTCGGCCGTCTCGATCGGCGAGCACGGTACCGGGCCCCGCTTCGCCGCCGCCGCACGCGCGGGCACGGTGCGGATCCTCGACGCCACTTGCCCGGCGATCCATGCGGCGCTGCAGGCTGGGATGAAGGGGCTGCCGTTCATGCCGTTGCGCGGGCTGATCGGGTCGGACCTGCTCGCCAGCCGCCCCGACTGGAAAGTGATCGACAACCCGTTCGCGCCCGGCGACCCGATCGTCGCGCTCCCGGCGATCCGCCCGGACTGGGCGCTGTTCCACGCCCCCTGTGCCGACCGCGCGGGCAACGTCTTCATCGGCCGCGCGCGCGACCTGGTCACGATGTCTCAGGCCGCGCGCGGCGCGCTCGTCACCGTCGAGGAGCTCGTCGAATCGAACCTGCTCGACGACCCGGACCGCGCCGGCGCGGTCGTGCCGGCGCTCTACGTCGAGCGCATCGCGCTCGCGCTGCGGGGCGCGCGGCCGCTCGGCCTGGCGGGGCGCTACGCGCCCGACGGCGCCGCCCTCGGCCGCTACGCGCGGGCGGCGCGCACCGCCGAGGGGTTCGGCGACTGGCTGGCGGCGTGGCTCGCCGCGGCCGAGAGCGCGACCGCGTGAGCGTCTCGCCGACCGAGCTCCTGATCGCCGTCATCGCGCGGCTGCTCGAGGGCTGCCGCAACGTGGTGATCGGCAACCAGTCGCCGATTCCCGGCTCGGCGGCACTGCTCGCGCGGGCACTCTCGGGCGGCGCGATGCGGGTGACGATCCTCGGTTCGCGCCGTCACAACGACTTCACCAACGGCGGCGTGGAGACCTTCGACCGTGCGGCGCAGGGCCGCATCGACGCGTTCTTCCTCGGCGGCGGCCAGATCGACGGCGAGGCGAACATCAATCTGGTCGGCGCGGGAGACTATCCGCGCGTCGACGTGCGCTGGCCCGGCTCGTTCGGCTCGGCGTACCTCTACTTCCTCGTGCCGAAGGTGATCTTGTTCCGCGAGGAGCACACGCCGCGCGTGTTCGTGAAGAAGGTGGACTTCATCAGCGCTCCGGGAACGAGCCCGCCAGAGGTGTATCGGCCGGGCGGTCCGTGGAAGCTCGTCACCGGGCGCGGCCTGTTCGCATTCGACCGCGCGCGCCGGCGCTTCGCGCTCGAGAGCGTGCACCCGGGGAACACGGTGCAGGAGATCGTCGCGAACACCGGCTTCGAGTTCGAGCGCGCGGCCGAGGTGCCGTTCACGCCGCTGCCCGACGCGCGCGTCCTGTCGCTCATCCGCGGAGCGATCCGCGACGAGATCGCGGAAGCCTACCCGCGGTTCGCCGCGACGCTCGCCACCGCGGCGCCGTGAGCGGCCGCGGCCGCGCAGCGGCGGCAGGGTTCGCCGCGCGCGGCTCGCCGGGATGTTCGGCGCTCGCCGAGTGGGGTATCTTCACTGACGTCTGTGCGCCAGGCTAGTAAGTCGAGGATCACGGCGCTGGCGCCGACGCGCCGGCGGAACCAAAACACCGCGTCGCGGTCAGCAAACTGGAGCGCGGTCCGGGGGTCCCGGATCGTGCTGCACGCACGATAACCGGCATCGGGCCGCGGCCCCGCCACCGTGGCGCCGCTCGCAGAGGGGCAGACAGGCGCGTGCTCACCGATCACGACATCTACCTCTTCAAGGAAGGCACGCACGGCCGCCTGTACGAGCGGATGGGCTGCGTGCTGCGTGCCGACGGCGCCGATTTCGCCGTGTGGGCGCCCAACGCGCGGCGCGTCGCGGTGATCGGCGAGTTCAACGACTGGCGCGACGACGCCCACCCGCTCGCGCCGCGCGGCGACGGCTCGGGGCTGTGGCAGGGGTTCGTCCCGGGCGTTGCGCGCGGCGCCGCGTACAAGTACCGCATCGAATCGGCGCGCGAGCGGTTCACCACGGACAAGGCCGACCCGTTCGCGCTCTTCGCGCAACGGCCGCCCGAGACCGCGTCGCGCGCCTGGACGCTCGACTACCAGTGGGGCGACGCGCAGTGGATGGCCACGCGCGCGGCCGCCAACGCGCTCGACGCGCCGATGGCGATCTACGAGCTGCATCTCGGTTCCTGGCGCCGCGGGCCCGACGGCGCCTTCCTCGGTTATCGGGAGATCGCGCATGCGCTCGCCGACTACGTGCGCGAGTCGGGTTTCACGCACGTCGAGCTCCTGCCGGTGACCGAGCACCCGTTCTACGGCTCGTGGGGCTACCAGACCACCGGCTACTTCGCGCCGACCGCGCGCTACGGCGAGCCGCAGGACTTCATGTACCTGGTGGACGTGCTGCACCAGGCCGGCATCGGCGTGATCCTCGACTGGGTGCCGTCGCACTTCCCGGGCGACGGCCACGGCCTCGCCTACTTCGACGGCACCCACCTGTACGAGCACGCCGACCCGCGCCAGGGCTTCCACCCGGAGTGGAACTCGTGCATTTTCAACTACGGTCGCAACGAGGTGCGCGCGTTCCTGCTGTCGAGCGCGCTGTTCTGGCTCGACCGCTATCACGTCGACGGCCTGCGGGTGGACGCGGTCGCCTCGATGCTCTACCTCGACTACGGCCGCCGCGACGGCGAGTGGATCCCCAACCGCTACGGCGGCAAGGAGAACCTGGAGGCGATCGGCTTCCTGCGCGCGCTCAACGAGGCGGTCTACCGCGATCATCCGGGCGTGCAGACGATTGCCGAGGAATCCACCGCCTGGCCGATGGTGTCGCGGCCGGCGTACGTCGGCGGGCTCGGCTTCGGGTTGAAGTGGAACATGGGCTGGATGCACGACACGCTCGCCTACTTCGCCCAGGACCCGATCTTCCGCCGCTACCACCACGACCGGCTGACCTTCTCGCTGATGTACGCGTTCGCCGAGAACTTCGTGCTGCCGCTGTCGCACGACGAGGTGGTGCACGGCAAGGGCTCGCTGGTCGGCCGCATGCCCGGGGACACCTGGCAGCAGTTCGCCAACCTGCGCGCGCTCTTCGGCTACCTCTGGGGCCATCCCGGCAAGAAGCTCCTGTTCATGGGCGGCGAGTTCGGCCAGCGCCGCGAGTGGGCGCACGACGAGTCGCTCGAGTGGTGGGTGCTGCAGTTCCCAGAGCACGCGGGGGTGCGGCAATGGGTGGGCGACCTGAACCGGCTCTACCGCGCCGAGCCGGCGCTGCACCAGGTCGATTTCGATCCTGCGGGCTTCGAGTGGATCGACTGCCACGACGCGCAGGCGAGCGTGATCGCGTTCCTGCGCCGCCCGCGCCGCGGCCGCGCGGTGCTGGTCGCGTGCAACTTCACCCCGGTGCCGCGAACGAACTATGTACTCGGCGTCCCGCGCGCCGGCTACTGGCGCGAGGCGTTGAACAGCGACGCGCCGCTCTACGGCGGCAGCGGCGCGGGCAATCTGGGCGGAGTCGAGGCGGCGCCGCTGCCGGCGCACGGGCGCTTCCACTCGATCACGGTGACGCTGCCGCCACTCGCCACGGTTTTCTTCGTCGCCGAGCACGATGATGATTGAGCATCCGCTCCCCCCCGAGGGCCGCGTGCGCGCCGTGGTCGAGGCCGTGGCCCCGTGCATCGACGGCGGCCGCTTCGCCGCCAAGCGCGTGCTCGGTGAGCCGCTCGTGGTCGAGGCCGACTGTTTCGCCGACGGCCACGATGCGGTCGCCGCGCGGTTGCTCTGGCGTGCCGCCGACGAGGCGGTCTGGCGCGAGACGCCGATGGCCCCGGTCGGCAACGATCGCTGGCGCGCGAGCTTCGTTCCCGATCGCCTCGGGCGCCACGTCTATACGGTCACCGCCTGGGTCGACCAGTTCCTGTCGTGGCGGCACGACTTCGCGCGCCGCGTGGACGCCGAAGACCTGCGGGTCGCCGCGCTCGCCGGCGCGGCGCTGATCGAGGCGGCGGCCGGGCGCGCGCCGGTGCCCGAGCGCGACCGGCTCGCCGCGTGGGCCGCCGCGCTACGCGGTGCGACCGCACCCGCAGCGCTGCGCGCGATCGCGCTCGACGAGGCGCTCGGCGAGCTCGCCGCGTCCTACCCCGATCGCCGCTTCGCGGCGACCTATCCGGTCGAGCTGCCGCTCGTCGTGGACCGCGAGCGCGCCCGTTTCAGCACATGGTACGAGCTCTTCCCGCGCTCCACCGCCAGCGAGCCGGGCCGGCAGGGCACGTTCCGCGATCTCGAGGCGCGCCTGCCGTACGTGGCGCAGATGGGCTTCGACGTGCTGTACCTGCCGCCGATCCACCCGATCGGCCGCGAGCGCCGCAAGGGGCGCAACAACGCGGTCGCCGCCGCCGCCGGTGACGTCGGCAGCCCGTGGGCGATCGGCGCGGCCGAGGGCGGACACACCGCGATCCATCCGCAGCTCGGCACGCTCGAGGACTTCCGGCGCCTGGTCGCAGCGGCGCGCGAGCACGGCCTCGAGCTCGCGCTCGACATCGCCTTTCAGTGCGCCCCCGACCACCCTTACGTCGCGGCGCATCCGGAGTGGTTCCGCCACCGCCCCGACGGCTCGGTGCAGTACGCCGAAAACCCGCCGAAGCAGTACCAGGACATCTATCCGTTCGACTTCGAGTCGGCGGATTGGCGCGGCCTGTGGCTCGAGCTCGCGAGCGTGATCGAGTTCTGGCTCGCGCAAGGGGTCGCGATCTTCCGCGTCGACAATCCGCACACCAAGGCGTTCCCGTTCTGGGAGTGGGCGATCGAGCGAGTCAAGCGCCGCCACCCCGAGGCGATCTTCCTCGCCGAGGCGTTCACTCGGCCGAAGGTCATGCACCACCTCGCCAAGCTCGGCTTCACGCAGTCCTACACTTACTTCGCCTGGCGCAACACCAAAGCCGAGCTCACCGCGTACTTCACCGAGCTCGCGCACGGTCCCGGCCGCGAGTACTTCCGCCCCAACGTCTGGCCGAACACACCCGACATCCTGACCGAGTACCTGCAGTTCGGCGGCCGGCCGGCGTTCATGATCCGGCTGGTGCTCGCCGCGACCCTGGCTGCGAGCTACGGCATCTACGGCCCGGCGTTCGAGCTCGTGGAGCGCACCGCGCGCGAACCGGGCAGCGAGGAGTACCTCGACTCGGAGAAGTACGAGATCCGTCACTGGGACCTCGCGCGCGCCGACAGCCTCGCCGGCTTCATCGGGCGGGTGAACCGGGCGCGCCGCGAGAACCCGGCGCTGCGGTCCGACCGCAGCCTCGCCTTCGTCCCGGTCGACAACGACCGCCTGATCTGCTATCTGAAGAGCACCCCGGACGGAGCGAACACGGTGCTCACGGTGGTGAATCTCGATCCCCATCACGTCCAGGCGGGCTGGGTGGAGCTCGACCTCGCCGCGCTCGGCCTGGATGCCAGCGCCCCCTACCAGATGCACGAGCTGCTGAGCGGCGCGCGCTACCTGTGGAGCGGCGCGCGCAACTACGTGAGCCTCGACCCGGCGCGCGCGCCGGCGCACGTCTTCCGCCTGCGGCGGCGGGTGCGGACCGAGCGCGACTTCGACTACTTCCTGTGAGCGGGCCGGCGTGGACGAGCGCGTGAGGCAGCCGGTCGCCGGCGAGGAACCGGTCGCCGCGCCGGCATCCCCGGCCGCCGCGCCCGACCCGCTCTGGTACAAGGACGCGGTGATCTACCAGTTGCACGTGAAGGCGTTCTTCGACTCGAACGACGACGGCGTCGGCGATTTTCGCGGGCTCACCTCGAAGCTCGACTACGTCAGGGACCTCGGGGTCAACGCGCTCTGGCTGCTGCCGTTCTACCCTTCGCCGCAACGCGACGACGGGTACGACGTCTCCGACTACCTCAACGTGCATCCGCAGTACGGCACGCGCCAGGACTTCCGCCAGTTCATGCGCGAGGCGCACCGCCGCGGCCTGCGCGTGATCACCGAGCTGGTGGTCAACCACACCTCCGACCAGCACCCGTGGTTCCAGGCGGCGCGCCGCGCTCCGCCCGGTTCGCCGAAGCGCGACTTCTACGTCTGGAGCGACGACGACCGCAAGTACCGCGGCACGCGCGTCATCTTCACCGACACCGAGACGTCGAACTGGGCCTGGGATCCGGTGGCCAAGGCCTACTACTGGCACCGCTTCTTCAGCCACCAGCCCGACCTCAACTTCGACAATCCGACGGTGCTCAAGGCGGTGCTGCGCGCGATGCGGTTCTGGCTCGACATGGGCGTGGACGGCTTTCGGCTGGACGCGATCCCCTACCTGGTCGAGCGCGAGGGCACCAGCAACGAGAACCTGCCCGAGACCCATGCGGTGATCAAGCGCATCCGCGCCGCGATCGACGCGCGCTACGCCGACCGGATGCTGCTCGCCGAGGCGAACCAGTGGCCGGAGGACGTGCGCGAGTACTTCGGCGACGGCGACGAGTGCCACATGGCCTATCACTTTCCGCTGATGCCACGGATGTACATGGCGATCGCGCAGGAGGACCGCCACCCGGTGGTCGAGATCATGCAGCAGACCCCGGAGATCCCGCGGTCTTGCCAGTGGGCGATCTTCCTGCGCAACCACGACGAGCTGACCCTCGAGATGGTGACCAGCAAGGAGCGCGACTACATGTACCGCATGTACGCCGCCGATCCGCGCGCGCGCATCAATCTCGGCATCCGGCGCCGGCTCGCGCCGCTGATGGAGAACGACCCCGACCGGATCAAGCTGATGAACAGCCTGCTCCTGTCGATGCCGGGCTCGCCGATCATCTACTACGGCGACGAGATCGGCATGGGCGACAACATCTTCATCGGCGACCGCAACGGCGTGCGCACGCCGATGCAGTGGTCGCCGGACCGCAACGCGGGGTTCTCGCGCGCCGACCCGCAGCGGCTCTACCTGCCGCCGATCATGGATCCGGTGTACGGCTACGCGGCGGTCAACGTCGAGGCGCAGCTACGCGATCCCTCGTCGCTGCTCCACTGGATGCGCCGCATGCTCGCGGTGCGCCGGCAGAGCCGGGCGTTCGGTCGCGGACGGCTCGTGTTTCTCAAGCCCGGCAACCGCAAGGTGCTCGCCTACCTGCGCGAGCTCGACGGCGAGGCGATCCTGTGCGTGGCCAACCTCGGCCGCTCCGCGCAACCGGTCGAGCTCGACCTGCGCCGCTACCGCGGACGCGTGCCGGTGGAGATGCTCGGCCGCACTTCGTTTCCGCCGATCGGCGAGCTGCCCTACCTGCTCACGCTGCCGGCGCACGGCTTCTACTGGTTCCGGCTGGCCGAGGACGTCGAGGTCCCGAGCTGGCACCAGGCGCCGCTCGCGCCGGAGGAGGTGCCGGTCCTTGTGCTGTTCGACGGCTGGCTCAGCTTCTTCCGCGACCGCGTGGTGCCGTGGCGCATCGGCATGGCGCAGAAGGTGCGCGAGCAGCTCGAGCTCGACGCGCTGCCGCGGTTCATCGAAGTGCAGCGCTGGTACGCGGCGAAGGGTGAGCGGGTGCAGCGCGCCCGCCTCGCCGACCACGTGCTCTGGGAGCTCGACGGCGTCACCTGGCTCGTCGGGCAGTACGACGTCGAGACCGCCGCCGGCGCGGCGCGCTACTGGATCCCGCTCGCGCTCGCGTGGGAGGACACCGAGGAAGCGCGCTTCCGGACGCTCGGCGCGGCGCCGGTCGCCAAGGTGCGCCAGCAGGCGGCCGTCGGGGTGCTCGCCGACGCGTTCGCCGACGAGGCGTTCTGCCGCGCGCTGGCGGCATCGATCGGCGCCGCGCGCGAGCTCGCCACGGCGCACGGCCGGCTGCGCTTCGTGCCCACGCGCGCCTACGCCGAGATCGCCGGGTCGGACCTCTCCGCTCTCGAGGTGCGCCGGGCGAAGGGTCAGAGCAGCAATACCGTGGTGGCGCTCGGCGAGCGGCTGTTCCTGAAGGGCTACCGCCGCCTGCAGGAGGGGATCAACCCGGAGGTGGAGATCGGTCGCTTCCTCACCGAGGTGGCGCAATTCCCCCATTGCGTGCCGGTCGCTGGCGCCGTCGAGCACGTCGGCGCCGACGGTGCCACCGTCGCGCTCGCGCTGCTGCAGGCCTACGTCGAGAACGACGGCGACGGATGGAGCTACACGCTCGACTACCTCGAGCGCTTCCTCGACGGCTGCCGCAGCGCGACCGAGCCGGTGCCGGCCGACGCCCACGGCGGCTACCTCGCGCTTGCGCAGACCCTCGGCACGCGCACCGCCGAGCTGCACCGGGCGCTCACCCTGCGCAGCGGCGATCCGGCGTTCGATCCCGAGCCGTTCACCGCCGCCGACCTCGAGGCCTGGAAGCGGCGCGCGCACGATGAGGTGAGCGCGACGCTCGCTGCGGTCGAGGCGCACTGGCGCGAGATGACGGTGCCGGTGCGGCTGGACGCGCAAGCCCTGTTGGACGCGCGCGGGCGTCTCGCCGCGCGCATCGACGCCTGCGCGCTGCCGCAGCGCGGGACGATCAGGACGCGGCTGCACGGCGACTTCCATCTCGGTCAGGTGCTGCTCGTGAGGAACGACTTCGTGATCATCGATTTCGAGGGCGAGCCGAGCCGGCCGCTCGCCGAGCGGCGCGCCAAAGAGAGCGCGCTGCGCGACGTCGCGGCCATGCTGCGCTCGTTCGACTACGCGCGCGCGGCGGCGCTGCGGCGCGTCGGGGAGGGCGACGACGCCGCGCGGCTCGCGCCGGTCGCTGCGGCGTGGCTCGACGAGGCGGTGCGCGCGTTCCTCGGCGCCTACGCCGAGCGGCTCGCCGGCAGCGAGTTCTTCGCCACCCTCGACGACGTGCGCGGCCTGCTCGCGCTCGCCGAGCTGGAGAAAGCGCTCTACGAGCTGCGCTACGAGCTCGGTCACCGCCCGGCTTGGGCGGCGATCCCGCTCGCCGGGGTGCTGCGGCTGGTGCAGGCGCCGTGAGCCCCGCGCGGGCGATCAGGAAAGAGGAGAACACCATGGAAGACGTAAGCATGCTGCTCGAGCCGGTGCGGGCGTTCCTCGTCCAGGCCGGTGCGTTCCTGCCGCGGCTCGCGGTCGCCGCGGTGGTGCTGATCGGCGGCTGGCTCGCCGCCAAGGTGGTGCGCTTCGCCGTCGAGCGCGCGCTGCGGGCGATCAACTTCCACGTGCTCACCGAGCGCGCCGGAATGGACGGGTTCCTCGCCCAGGGCGGGATCCAGTCCGACACCACCGGGATCTTCGGCGTGATCGGCTACTGGGTGGTCGTCCTCGCCGCGCTGATCATCGCGTTCAACAGCCTCGGCCTCACCTACATCACCGAGCTCCTGCGCCAGGTGGTGCTGTTCGTGCCGCACGTGATCGTGGC
>Ga0308411_10002156_pt1 | contig 13391 bp, 15 predicted proteins | sample HotsprottomLayer_2_FD_203530 | JGI IMG/M metagenome (GOLD analysis project Ga0308411, IMG submission 203530) | Hot spring phototrophic mat microbial communities from Octopus Spring, Yellowstone National Park, Wyoming, United States -... | ecosystem: Environmental > Aquatic > Thermal springs >...
GCGATCCCGCAGCGTCGCTTGGTCTCCGTCGTCTGCACCCGCGCACCATCACTCCGATCACCGACGCGAAACGCGGGCTGGTCGGGTTCACCCGCCGCGTGAACAACACCGAAATCCGGTTAGAGCCGGAAACCGAACTGCTGTATCTCTGGGAGCCGTCCGTAAGAAGCGAGGTTGAACCCGGCGTCGGGTTGGTGACGACGGCGCTGACCCAAGCCCGCGCGCTGCTGGCTGCCGAGCGCTACCAGACCGCGTACTTCGAGCGCGGCGCGGTGCGCCCCACCGTCTGGATGTTCGCCCAGCGCCCGACGGACGCCGAGCGGTCGCGCTTTGAGCAGTGGCTGCGGCAGTTGGTCAGCGGCATCCGCAACGCATTCCGGCATCTCGCGCTGTCGAGCGAGATCAAAACGGTGACGCTGGGGGATACGCTCTCCGACGCAGTGCAACCGGAACTGCTCCAGCGTGCGGCGGAACTGATGCTGACTGCGTTTCAGGTTCCAATGTCGTTGGTGTTCTCGAACGCCAGCACCTACGCGACCGCGCTGCGCGACTATCAGACGTTCATTCTTCTGACGATCCTCACCCGCGCCCGCGAAATAACCGCGATGTTGCAGCCGCACTTCGTTGCGTACAACCAAACGCTGCGCTGCAACGAAGCGCGCATTGACGCGGTGCAGAACTCGGAACTGGAAAAAGCGGAAGCGATCCAGCGCCTCACCGGACAGCCGGTGCTCACACTGAACGAAGCCCGCGCACGTCTCGATCTGCCGCAGTTCGTTGAGGACGCGGCAGACCAAGAACTGCTGCGTCTGCGCAACCGGCTGGCGATAGCGCGGGAGGCGGTTGCTGCCGGTCTCGACGTAAGAACGGCGTTGCGGCTGGCGGGTGTCAACGGCGCGGTAAGTGAGGAGCCGGCGGACGTTGAAGCGAAGTCGCTGAAGAAAGACGACGAAGCGGAACTGCTGCCGCACGAGGTGCAACTCTACCGCGACCTGAGACGCGCGTTTCAACAGTTGCGCGGGGTAGTGCTGGACGGCGCAGATGAGATTACGGCGCAGATGTTCAACGAGACGCTCTATCCCGCGATGCGCCGCAATATCGAGACGATTGCGCGGCTGTTTGCAGACGAGATGCGCATTGAGGTCGGCGTTGCGGTCAACGTCGATGCGCTGCTCGCGGACTGGGCGGAAGAAGCGACACGGCGGCAAGTCGAGGAGTTGCTCTATCCGTACACGCGCGATTACATCGCCCGCGCGGTCGCGGCGTGGCGGCGGATGCCGGGCGCGGATCGCGCCGAACTCGTTGCGATGATCGAGCCGGTCGTCGGCGCGCTTCGCGCCGAAACCGTCGCCATCACCGCCGCGACCGAAGCTGCAACGGCGGGCGTGCGCGCGTACCGCGACGGGTTGCGCACTGAGCACAATCTGGAGTATGTGATGATTTGGGAGACCGCCAACGACGAGCGCGTGTGTCCGATCTGCGGCGCACTGCATAGTAAGCGCGAGGACGAGTGGGGCGGGCGGAGCGGGCCCCCGGCGCACCCGCGCTGTCGCTGCGGCGTCAGACTGGAGCGGGTCAATGCGGGTTAGCGTTGCTGTCGATCTGGATAACGCATTGCGCAAACTGCTGCCGCGTGCGGCGCGGATCGAAGCCGCGCTTGACGCGGGCGCGGCTGCGGCTCATAGTGTGATGCAAATCTATCCGCCCCCGCCCGCCGGATCGCGTTATCGGCGGACGGGCAATCTGCGGCAGAAGTTGCGGATCAAGAAACCGTCGAAAACGTCGAGGATCGTCGAGAACACCGCATCGTATGCGCGCTACGTCTACGGTATGCCGCAAGCGCGCGTGCACCGCGGGCGCTGGGCGTCGGTGCGCGACGCGGCGGAAGCGGCGAAGAAGGAAGCAATCGCGGTGCTGAAGGAGAGGGGGAGGTGAGGAGATGGAGTGGCAGACCGCGCCCGGCGCGGCGCTGAAGGCGGTCGAGAGCGGCGACGTTGAAGGGTTGCTGGTGGTGTTCGGCAGCCCCGACGCAACCGATCTCGAAAACGAGTTTTTCACGAAAGATACCGATTTCGGGCGTCTACGCGAAACCCCGATCTGGCTCAACCACGCGCAGCCGGTGAAAACGGAGAGCGGGGTTATTCTGATTGAGGAACCGATCGGCTACGGCGCGTTGGAGGTGACCGACGAGGGGGTTATTATTCGCGGGCTGCTCGACGCCAAATACCGCTATTTGGCGCAAATTGCGCCGGAGATGGGCTGGTCGAGCGGAACCGCAGCGCATCTGGTGGTGCGTCAGCCGGTCGGGAAAGCGCTCCACATCAAACGCTGGCTGCTGGGGCTGGATGCGAGCATCACGCCGACGCCCGCAGAGCCGCGCACAATGATTCGGAATGCATATCGGTTAGTCATCAAGTAGGAGGAGGAGATGACGGAAATCGTAATGAATCAGTCGGAACTCGCTGCCGAGATCGCCGCGCGGCTGCGCGAAGATGTCGCATCGCGACTGCGTGACGAGGTGGCGGCGGCGATGAAAGCGCAGAACGTCGGGGTGGCGACAACCGCACCCGCTGCGGAAGGCGAAGGCGTATCGTTCGGCGACTTCTTGAAGTGCGTTGCGACCGGCGACGTTCAGCGGCTGCGCGCGGTCTACAAGAGCAGCAAAGCGCTTGACGAGACGACCGGCGCGGGCGGCGGGTTTCTGGTGCCGACGCAGTTCGAGGAGCGCATCCGCGCGGTCGGCGCGCCGATGCTGTTTGATCAACTCGTCGCCGCCGGTCGTGGCCCGTTGATGCTGCGCACGAACGCTGCGGAACTGGCGCTGCCGGTGCTCGAACAAGACCAAGCGCCGAACGTCGAGAGCAGCGCGCTGGTGGGCGGGGTGCGGCTGGTCTGGCGCGAACAGAGCGCAGACGTTGCGGAGAGCGAACCGAAGTTCGAGCAAAAGATTTTTCGCCCGCACTCGGCGGACGCCTACGTTGCGGCAGCGACCGAACTCATCACCGACGCGCCGCAGGCGTTGGAAGACACGCTCGTTACGCTGTTCGGACGCGCGTACGCGGTGTTGAAGGCGCGCGTGATGCTGCGGGGAACCGGTGTCGGACAGCCGCGCGGGATCGTGGGGCATCCGGCGGCGATCAGCGTGACCCGCTCCACCACCGGCACACAAGTCGAGCGCGACACCGACACCGTTCTGGCGATGATCCAGCGCCTGCTGCCCGGCAGCGCAACCGCCGTCTGGATCGCCCATCCGTTCTGGAGGGCGCGGTTGATGGCGACGCGGCTTGCGGAAACGCTGCTCTATACCGTCAACGGACAGTCGCTCGTGTACGGCGATACGCTTGCCGGTATTCCGATTGCGTACAGCGAGCACCTGCCGGCGGTGACCGGCGCGGGATCGCTCATCCTCGCCGATCTGTCGTACTACGCAATGGTGGAGCGCGCGGGGTTCAGCGTCGCGTTCAGCGAGCACGTGCGGTTCCTCAAGCGCCAGTCGGTCTGGTTGTTCGGCGTGCGGATCGACGGCGCGCCGCTCATCAACGCACCGCTGATCCTCGCCGACGGCGCGGGCAACAACACCGTTAGCCCGTTCGTTGAGATCGCAGCCGGGCAGTAGTAAGCAAGGGCGTCACAACACGCTATAGAAATAAAAGAAGATCGCGTGTTGTGACGCTGCTGATGACACCGGCGGCGGGGAGTACTACGTTTGGGTGAGGCGGACTGTCACAACACTGCATATAGATAAAAGAAGATGCGGTGTTGTGACACTGCTGCTAGACCAACGGCGGGCGCGGGCGTCACAACAGTCAAGGCTGTCACAACACGCTCTATAAATAAAAGAGATGCAGGTGCTGTGACAGCGCGAGAGGAGGGAATAGACGATGCTTGTTCAGGAGACCATTCAGCCGCTCTTGCGGTTTTTCAACGCGAACGTTACGGCGGATACGGACACGTCGGTTATCAGTATCGCAAACGCGCAGGCGGTGCGCATCGTTGCGCACACCGGAACCATAACGGGAACGGGAACGGCGGCGCTGCAGGTGCGCGTCAACCGGACGAGCTCCACACAAGATTCGGTGGGGGTGCCTGGCAAGGCGATTACACAGCTGGCGTCGAACCGGTCTTACGAAATTTTCGTATCCGGCGCGGAAGCGTATACGGCGCTGTGGCGCTCGGCGTTCTTATTCGTTCGCCTTACGGTGCCGAATACGTTGACGGTTCCGATTGTGATTGAAATTTCGGCGTTCCCGGGGCGCGACGTTCCCGCGCCGCTGCCGTCCGACTGGACGCGCATATTGTGAGGTAAGCGATGTACGCAACGCCGGCGCAGATCAAAGCGTACCTCGGCGTCACATCAACCGCAGACGATGCGCTGCTGACCGATCTGCTTGTGCGCGCAACTGCGACTATTGAGCAGATGACGCGCAAGACCTTCGCTGCGCCTGCGGCGACATCACGGCAGTTCGGGCGCGGATTGATGTTGTGGGACGCGCGGTTGCAGCGGGATTATCTGCTGCTGCCGTCCGGCGTCTATATTGCACTGCTGGTGAGCGCGGCGGACGGCGACGGTGATGCGATCCCGCTTACCGAAATCGACACGCACCCGCCCGACGCGCCGTACACCGTCCTCGCGCGGCGCAACGCGCGCTGGTGCAGCGCGTCGCAGCAAGCGACGATCACCGCGCGCTGGGGATACAGCATCAACCCGCCGGCGGATATTGTGCACGCGACGATCCGGCTGGCGGCGTGGATGTACCGACAGCGAGGAACCGCAAACGATCCGGATCGCCCGACGGTGGCGGACGGCGGATTAGTGCTGCTGCCGTCGGCGCTGCCGGATGATGTACGCGCAATACTGGAGCGTTACCGCGATGTCGTATAGTGCGGTCACCGACATCATCGAGTTGCTGGCGGGGCTGGCGGTGCAGTACAACAGCGCCGTCGTTCCCGTTCGGCGGTTATCAACGCAACCGAACTGGTCAGACGCGGCGCAGTTGCCGGTGCGGATCATCCCCGCGCTCGGCGGGCTGCGGCTGGTGGAAGGCGGCGTCTACACTCCGACGCGCGCAACGCGCGCGGTGTGGGAGATCGACGATCTCCTGCTCGTGCGCGATGTCGGGATGGGACGCGGGGTGGCGGATACGGCGACGGCGCTGGTGGACTATATCGAGGATTACGTTGCGCGACTGCGCTTTGCGTGGCTCGCGCGCGGCGATGTGCAGTTGCTCAACGTGAGCGGAATGGTGGACGTAGTACGATACGGCGAGCGGGCGTATGAGGGCGTTGCGATGACGACGCGCTTTGCGCACCTCATCCGCGCGCCGTCGGCGTAGGAGGTTATCAGATGGCGCATACGGGCGTTATTGACGGGCTTTTTGCGGGGAACTTCGCGGTCGAGATTTCGACCAACCTTACGAACTGGACGGCGGTTTCCAACGCGACGGTGAAGATAGACGACGTAGAGTTGAACCGACCTTCCGGCGAGGCGTTTGTTGGCGGGTCAAGCGACTACGCAACGGTGACAATCGGCAAGCGTGAGCCGATTGAACTGACGCTGACGTTTCTATACAACGAGGCATCCGGCTCTGCCGCGAACACCATCTTTGACCGGTTCCAAAGCGCAACGCCAACGCTCGCCGTCCGCTGGTCGCCGCGTGGATTGGTCAGCCAGGCGCGCGCCTACGCAACCAGCAACGACGGCGGGGCGGCAACGGGGTTAGGGGTGATCACCAACGTTACGCTCAGCACGCTTGATCCAAGCGACGCAGAGCCGTATGTCGCTATGGTGACGGTGCGAACGCCGTCACTGCGACAGTACACGCTTGGAAACAGCCCAACCGATCTCTCGTAAGGAGGAGATATGGACAAACCGGCAGAGATTTACGACATCGACGCAATCCGCGTTGACCGAAGCGCGTTGACGATCCGCGACGCCGCAAGCGTGCTCAACAACGAATTGACCGCGCCGGTCGTTGCGCGGCTGGTGCGGAAGGCGATTGGGGATCAAGCGGATCGGTTCCCGCTGCGGGCGCTGAAAGCAGTGTACGAGCGGGTGCTGCCGCAGATTTTCGAGCCGGACGAGGCGGTGCGGTCGCGGGTGGCGGGGCTGGTTCCCGCAGTCGGCGAGATCACCCTCGGCGAGTATCACGAGTTTCTCGACGCGAGTGAGCGCAAAATTGCGTTCCCGCCGGTCGCCGCGACGCTGCTGATCAAAGCATACGGCGAGGACATCCTCAACGAACCGTATGCCGCCGCCGCGCTGCTGCTGAAGAAAATCTTCGACAGTATCGGCGATGAGGGAAACGAGTAGCGCGGGCGACGGCGTTAGGTCTGCTCGACCTCGCGCCGCTGCCCGCCGCGTACACCGAATTGGTGTTGTGCAGAGACATCTACCACTGCCCGCCCGACGCGCTTGACCGTCAACCGCTCCGGCGCGTCGCGCAGCATCTTGCGGCGCTGCGCGCAGAGCGGCGGCATCAGAAGTTGATCGCTACACATCAGCGGAAACGGCGATGAGCGATGTCGTCATCAAACTGAGCGCGGTTGACGCCGCCAGCGGCGTGCTGGAGCGCGTCGCCCAGAACGTTCGCGGCGTCGGGCACGCCGCCGACGCCCAGCGCGGCGCGTTCGGGGCGCTGGAACAGATCGCGGTCGGCGCGCTGCGGCAGATCGGCGCGGCAGCGATCAATCTGGCGGGGATGGGGATTGCTGCGCTCGGAGACCAACTGCGTTCGAGCATCGACGTTGCGGCGAACTTCGAGAGTGCGCTCTTCAAGTTTCAAGCAGTCGCGGGCGATTCACTGTCGAAAGCCGGATTGTCGTTTGATGACGTAAAAGCGAAAGCGCTCGCATTAGGATCGTCAACGCAGTTCAGTGCACAACAAGCATTGGACGCGATGACGGAACTGATCAAGGGCGGCGTCAACGTTGAGGACGTGATGGGCGGCGCGACGGATGCGACGCTGGCGCTTGCCGCCGCCGCGCAACTCAACCTCGCAAACGCGGCTACGATAGTAGCCAAACAACTCGGCGTCTGGGGTGAAACCGGCGTCACTGCGGCGAACGTCGCCGACCTCCTCGCGTCCGCCGCGAACGCGAGTACGGTGGACGTTGAGGAACTCGCGTTGGGGTTGGCGAACGTCGGCGGCAGCGCAAAAGTCGCCGGGTTGTCGTTTCAAGAGACGGTGCAGACGATGGCGTTGATTGCGCCCTCGTTCAGCAGCGCCGCCGACGCCGGAACGTCACTCAAAACATTCCTTCAGCGCCTGATCCCGACGACGAAAGATGCGACGCAAATGATGATCGAGTTGGGACTTGCGACGAAGGACGGGAAGTCGAAATTCTTCGACGCGAAAGGCGAGTTTATCGGGATGGAGGCGGCGGCGCGGTTGTTGCACGACGCAACGAAAAACCTCAGCGAGGAGCAGAAATTTCTCGCATTGAACACCATCTTCGGAACCGACGCAATCCGCGCGGCGGCGGCGATTGCGGGCGCGGGAGCGGCGGGCTACAACGAGATGGGGCAGGCGATGAAGGACGCGGGCGGCGCGGCGCAGGCGGCGGCGATAATGCAGCAAGGGTATAAGTTCACGTTGGATCAGTTCAACGCCGCCGTCGAAACGCTGCAAATCACCGTCGGCAGCGCGCTGTTGCCGCATCTCACGCAACTCGTCGCTGCGGCGGCGGAAGGCGTCAACACCTTCACCGCCTGGGCTTCCGGTATTCTGAGCGCCGCCGATCCCGTCGCGGCGCTCGCGGCGCAGATCGGGCTGTTCGGGGTGACGACCGGCAGCGTTCAGCAGATGATCACCGATGCGGCGGCGGTAATCTCTGCGACGTGGGACGCGCTCAGTGCAGCGCTTGCGCCCTCGGCGCAGACGGCGTGGGACGCGGTGCAGTCTACGGTGCAAACCGCGCTTGCGGCAGTGCAGCAAGCGATACAGTTTGCAACCGCGCTGGCGGTGCGCGTCTGGAACGCGCACGGCGCCGACATCCTCGCATTCGCACAACGAACGTGGAACGGGATTATGAGCGTCGTCACCGCTGCGGCGCGGTTCGTTCAAGCCGCGATTGAAGCGTTGGTCGCGGCGGCGCAGTGGGTGTGGCGCAATTTCGGAAACGAGATCACCGCCGTCGCGCGGTTCGCGTGGAACCAGATCAAGGTGCTGACCGAAACCGTACTTTCGGTTTTGCGCGGTTTGTTCGAGGCGGGGACGGCGGCGCTGCGCGGCGACTGGAGCGCGGCGTGGGAGGCGATCAAGCGCGTCGCCGAAGCGTTGTGGAACGGGATAAAAGCGTCTGCGGAAAATCTGATGAGTACGCTGTCATCGCTGTTCCAGACGCTGTATCCGCGTCTCGAAGAGGCGTTCCGTCACGCGATTGCGGGCGCGGCGTCGCTCGGCGCGGCGCTGATCGACGGGATCAGAAGCGGAGTGGAAAGCGCGGCGCGTTGGTTGGCGGATGCAGCGGCGAGGGCGGCGAAGGACGCGCTCGACGCAGCAAAGGCGGCGTTAGGCATCCGCTCGCCGTCGCGCGTCGCGGCGCGCGAGGTCGGACTGCCGCTTGCGGAAGGCATCCTACGCGGGCTGACGGAAGGGCTTGCCCCGCTGCCGCTCCTCACGCGCGACGCGGTGACGCAACCGCCTCCGGCGTCGTCAACGGTCAACGTCGGCGGCATTACCGTCAACGCTGCGCCGGGGATGGATGAGCGGCGGCTCGCAACGCTGGTGCGCAGTGAGATCGATAACCTCACTCGACTGGCGCGATTCGGGAGGGTGTGATGAGAATACGCCGGATCGGGACTCTTGTGTTCAACGCGGATACGAACATCATCGTTGACGCAACTAATCAAGACGCGCCCGGCGTCGGACTCAACGCGAATACACTTTTCGATCCGCAGCCGTTCGCGGCGGAGATCGCGTTTCGGAGAGAGACGCGGCAGCAGGCGCTGAACGCGGTGAATGCATTCGCGCGCGAACTGCATAGTTACGCGCAGCGACGGCAGGTCGTTGCGCTTGCGGGCGGCGCGCAAGTGCTTATTGACGACGCAAGCGGCAGTGCAACGCTGGAAGCGCGCCTTCGTAACGCAGCCGTCAATCTGTCGAGCGTCGAGACGACCGCAACCGGCGTGATCGCGCGGGTGCGGGTGACGGGAACGCTGGTCGCTCCGTTCATCAGTACTACGAGTTTGCTGAATTCATTTTCGTCACTGCGACCGTATGAACGCCGAAATATTTCGCTGCCGGGATTGGGCGATGAGTATCTTTACAAAAACGGATTTTATTGTTTCATCTCGAATATGCCGGGTCTCTACAATGCGCTGTTTGCAGCCGAGGAGCGGGAGAGCGCAACAGGGGGAAGCCGCATCCAGGTGATCAATGCAACTTCGAATTCACAAGGGACTACGACGGAGACGTGGAGCGTAGGCGGGACGACGTTGACGCGCGTACGGTTCTCATCTGCGACGAGCGGAACGATCACCTACCCCATCTCCACGACCATCCCGGCGGACGTATACCGCCTTTTCATCGAGATTTTCTGTCCAACCACACCGTCGGCAAATGCGCGTTATCTCGTCAGTTGGGAAGGGCAGCCGCAAATTGCGGAAACCATAACGGCAGGTCGCTCGTGGTATATGCCCGCGCTCATTACCCGCGACGGCGCACCGATCACGGTGACTCTCCAAGTCCAGAACGTACCGAGCGACACGCTGGTAATGCCGATTGTCCTCATCCCGACCGACGGCGTTTCCGTCTGGAACATCGTCACGCCGCCGACGCTCACCGTGTTTCATATGTACGATCCGCAATACGCCCTTCCGCGCCCTTTCCGAACTATTCCGACCGGAACGATCTACGGCGCGCCGGGGTTTGTTTCGAGTCGCCACATTGCGGTGTTTCTCGGTGTGACGACGCTGAATCACAACGACCACATCAACGCATCCGCCAACGTTGACGTTCGTTCGTACCGAATCGAACCCGCCGCGTTCGCGTGAGGATACGGCTATGCTTGTTGCAATCGCCGAACCACATCAGCAATTCCCCGTCCCGCTCACCGTCGCGGACTATGAGTTTTCAACTTTCGACGACGGCGACGAGCGCGGGCGCGTCACGCTGCCGCCGGGCTACGCGCGCTCTGGGGTTATGACGCAGATCGGCGATGAACTGATCGTCTACTGTACGCAACTCTCGCGCACCGTCTGGCGCGGTCAGATCGAGCGGATTGAGGAAGCGCGTGACGGGAGCATTACGTGGCACGCGCTGGGGTTCGGCGCATTACAGCGCGAGGCGAGGATTTCGGTCGTGCGGAATATGTTCGATATGAGACGTTGGAAGCCCGTCGGTTCCGGATTTATGGCGGGAAGCGGCTACGATTCGCGCGGGGATTTGTGGGAATACCAGATTATTTCATACGGCGCGCTTCCTCACATACAAATACGAACAAAGAAGACGTTTACGTTTTCGCCGACAAGGCTCTTTTTTGTTGCATATCTCTACGACCAACCGGAACGCTATACGTCTATCACGTCAACAGAGCGCATACAAATCAGCGGGTTGTTTGACCCGCAGGCAACGGGATTTTTGGTTGCACCGGTAACGGCGATCCCGCAACCGACCGGCTATACGCTAACGCTCGGATCGTTTACTACTGTCGGCACCTTCGGGATCGTCACTGCCCCATCAACGTGTTACGGCTGGGTCGTTGGAGTGAATGCGTCCGGCGCCGAGACGACGGCAGGTGCGACCTCGGGTTTGTTTATCGCAACGATCAACCCACACCCGCCCAACGGGATCGACGCGAGTCTGCTCAGTACGGCGTTGACCAATCAAGGCGGGAGTTGTACCGTACATCTGCCGAATGCTACACACGTGAGTTTGGAGAAGCCGGACGCAAATTTACGCGAAATTATAGAACAGAACGAAGTCGGTCTAAAATACAGCCATAAGCGCTTCCTGCGCGACCGACCGCTGCCGACAATCGATTTCCGCACAGACAGCACGCTGACGTGGCGCTTCCCGGAAACGACGCGCGTCATTGACATATCGAAAGCGCCGAGCCGCATATTTGCACAATATCGCGGCTATTGGACGGATCATCTGACCGCGACGACAACGATTCAATCGCTCGAATCGCGCCGACAACTCGCCCGGCGCGTCGCCGGCGTCGGTGAGTACGGCAGCAAGACGACTGCAGACGCGCGGCGCGACGAGGCGGCGATTGCGCTGGATCGCCAGATCGCGCCGATAACGGTCGAACTCGACAATTCGCGCTACGAGTTGATGACGCGCGAAGGAGTTGCGGTTCCGAATTGGGCGGCGGATGTCAGCGACTACGTGATTGTACCGGGCTACTACCGCAACGCGAAAATCACTGCGCGCGTCATCACACGCGAGCGAACGACGTACACCGTTTCGTTCAATCCCGACGATTTCGTGACGGCGCTGAGGTGAGGAAGGAAATGCCACGACAACTCTTTCCGTACATCGGTGGAAAGTACACCGTCGCGCCGGAGATCAACCGACGGTTCGGCGCGGTCGATACGCGCATCGACGCCTTCACCGGATCGTCGAGTTGGATACTTGCATCGCCGCCGGTGAAGTACGAGATCGTCAACGATCTCGACGGCTACGTGGTCAACTATCTGCGTGCGGTCAAGTACGCACCGGACGAGGTTGCGCGGCATCTGGACTTCCCGCGTGCAGAGTTGGAGTTGGTAGCGCGTCATCACTACGTCAGAGATAAACTACCCGAACTCGTTGCAAAACTGGGCGGCGATCCGGATTACTACGATCCAATTCTCGCGGCGCGCTGGGCGTATGTGATGGCATACAAACTCGACCCGTCGCTTACCAAGCCCGGCGGCTGGCTGGTACGCGACGGACGGTTGATGTACGAGCGCGGCGAAGGACGAATACGCGGCAGTATGACCTCAACGCCGCGGCTCCTCGCCCGTCTCGTCAAAGAACATCGCGTTTCCGAATACGTCGCCGCTCTTTCTGAGCGAATGCGCAACGTTCAGGTGTGGTGGAACGACTTTGAAATTGTTGTCGAAAAAGCAGACCGTTCCGAATTCGGCATTGTCGGCATTCTTCTCGATCCGCCCTACCCGCGCCATCTACGCGACTTCGACTACGACACCGACGGCGCGGATGTCTGGCAGCGCGCCGCACGCTGGGCGGTCGCCAACGGCGACAACCCCAAACTCCGCATCGCCGTCTGCGGCTACAACGACGCCGACAGCGATGCACTGTTCCCGTCTGCGTGGCGGCGGTACGTCTGGCGACGCAGCGGCATCGGGCAGTATAAGGATCGAGAGTGCATCTGGTTTAGTCCGCACTGCGGGGGAGGTGCAGATGATCGACGATAACCCGCTTATCTTCGCGCCGCACAGCATCACCGCCGCGACGTTCCGCCGCGTGCTGCGCAGCGCGCGCAGTCCGGCGTTCGTCGAGACGGACGCGCTGCTGGCGGCGCTGGATGATTGGGGCGCGGATCGCGCGATCGCGTTAGCATTCTTCGCAAAAGAGAGCAGTTTCGGAACACGCGGAGTTGCGGTACGCACGCGCAACTGGGGCAATCTCAGACGCGGCAGACGGATGATCGCGCAAACGCCGCACCCGTTCGCGGTTTACGCGCGCTGGACGGACGGTCTCAACGACTGGTGCGAGTTGCTCAAAGAGCACTACTGCAAGCGACGCGGGTTGTGCCGCTTGCGCCAGATACTGCCGCGCTACGCGCCGTCAAGCGACGGGAACAACCCGGAGCGCTACGCAGATTTCGTTGTGGCGCTCGTTCGGCGTTGGCAGAGAGAGAGGAGCAACGAGATGGACATCATTGAAATCTTCCGGCTGCTGGCTGCGGGGCACAACGGGCTGACCGCAGTCGATTACGTCTGGAACGCGGTCTTCGGCGCAATCGGCGCGGCGACGGCGTACCTCGCCGACAACGAGGGCGAGGTGATTTTGCCGCGCTACGACGCGGAGCAACACAGCGTCGAGTTGGGCGCGTTGGGGCGCGTGCTGGTCGGCGCGGGGGCGGGGACGCTGGTCGGCTATTCCGGCTACGTCCCGTTCATCGCGGGCGTCGTTGCACCGACGCTGCTGCCGGCGCTGATCGATAAGATCGCCGGCTTCGTGGAACGGAGGCGAAAATGAAACTCGATATACTGCTGCTGGTCAGCGCGTTCGCACTCGCGTTCGTTCACCCCGACGCGGCGCAAGTCGCGACGACGGCGGTGTTGGTGCTGCTGATGGTGCGGATCGAACGGGGGCGACGGGCGAGGAAAAAGAAAAGCGCCCCAGTTGCTCACTGAGGCGTTTTCGGTGAGGCGGCGGTCGTTACACATTCCACAGCGGCGGCGGATAATTGCTGTTGCGGATTGCGTCGGCGGG
>Ga0308411_10002157_pt1 | contig 13391 bp, 13 predicted proteins | sample HotsprottomLayer_2_FD_203530 | JGI IMG/M metagenome (GOLD analysis project Ga0308411, IMG submission 203530) | Hot spring phototrophic mat microbial communities from Octopus Spring, Yellowstone National Park, Wyoming, United States -... | ecosystem: Environmental > Aquatic > Thermal springs >...
CCTTGGGTTTGCAAGGAACAGTTAAAGCAGTTGTTGAAAGATTCCGGCATTGCCTATGTCTGGCTGCCGGAGTTGGGCGGAAAAGTGGAAGTGTCGTCTTATGAAGAAGTTTGGGAGAGTGAAGCTTTTTTGAAAGGCATCGGGAGGCTGGAGGCAGGGGCCGGCAAGATGCGGGTGGCGATGCTGTGCGCGGAGATGGATCCGATGGAGTGTCATCGGGGGTTGATGGTTGGGGAGTTTCTTTTCCGGCGCGGCTGGCGGGTCGTTCATCTCTGGCCGGAGCGGGAAGAAGAACACGGCCAGGCTTGCCTGAGGCTGGCCAACAGGCTGGGAATGAAAGACAGCCTGTTCTGGTCCGGGGAGGATCTGAGGCGGGAAGCGGTCCGGGAGATGGGCAAGAGAGTTCTTGGCCGGTGACGATCTTGTGTGTATGGAAGACAAGGGAAAGCAGTTTCTGGCCGGCCTGGAGCAGGCGCTGAAAGACAACGAGGACATGTTGTTGTCTTTGCTGCCCGGCTATGTGGCCGCCTGCGGGTTTGAAAACGAAGAGGAAGCCGGCCGGGCTTTGAGCGGCATCCGGCAGTTGATGGTCGGATGGTTCACCGTCGGCTATGTCGCCGGCATGAAAGCGGGGAACAGTGTCAAGTCCGATCAATCCTGAACGGCCGGGGAGCGTCTTTTCGGCGCTGGGGTGGAATCTGTTTGGTTTCTACGCCCGCCGGCTCCTGGACATGGTCATGAGGAGCAGCCTCGACAAGGGCCGGGCGGAACAGCTGGCTTCGGAGGCATTCGAGCTGGGCGTCTGGTGCGGCATGCAGATCCATGACGAGAAGCGCCATGAAGAAGTTGTGTCGAAGATTGCCTTTGCCAGTGTAAGGATTCCGCAGGAGGCTTTGTTGCGCCTGGTCGGCGCCCCTTTGGGGGCCGCCATCGCCAATGCCGCCTACGACCCGGTGGCAAAGGAAGTCGTCCTGGTCGTGTTCGACATGCTTCAGGACGAGCGTTGAGAAGTTTTTTTTCGGGTTGCCGATTATATAGGCGAAACCGGCGTGAACACGTCGTGGTTGGCCACCATAGACGGCTGGCCCGGATCGAGGCCTTAGCCCCGGGTGGACGCCTGGGGCAGATCAAATCCAGGTAGCGATGCCTGGCGGATTTATGGGCGCAGGCCGCTGCCTTAGGGCAAGGAACGAACTCCTGTGGTGAGGCTCAGCCTTGAAGTAACCATTCCGTACTCCAGGCCAGACGCCGCTTCGGCGGGGAACGCGAGGCTTGTCAAAGGCGGGGTGGTGAGGGCGCCGCAGCGCTAAGTCCTCCTAAGGCAGGCGCCGGACGGATGGGTCCGTCACTTGAAAGGCCGCCCGCCGGAATGGCCGAGGGTGCTCGGCGGACCGGAATGAGTCGGAACGTTCCACTCAGGCGGAGAACCAAGTAGAGGCGACGGGGGCCCGACGGGGCAGGATGTCAAGAGCCCCCGAAACGATCCGGCGTGAGCGTTCCCCAGGTTCGTAAGGACCGGCATCTCCATGAGATGCTACACCAGGCTGGGGAGAATCCGGCACAGGTTGTCCGATACCGAAGACCCGCGGATGGTCCTGGCTGCCGCTTTCGGGTTCGTATGAGCCCGGGCGGAGAGTGTCGCATCCGCAGCCCTGGTTACGGCAAATGGCATGGCCGTGACATCGAAATCGGACTGCCCTTTTTTCGCGGCCATGCCGCCGGAATCAGGGCGCCTGCACACGGGATCCGGTTATGGGTCTCGTGTGCCCGGGGAACTCGTGTGGTTGACGAACACGAGGCCGGCGAGGAGGGGGGTTGAATTCCACAAGCCGTGTGGGTGAACGAAGCCTGTGAAAAGCCCTTCGCCGGCCGCGCCTCGGCTCTGGCGGCCTCGGCGGCGCCGGCTCCGGGCATACAGTGGTTGAAGCCCGGCGTCAAGTTCACAGGAACTGAAAGCCCATCTGAAAAAGAAAGCTTTACGAACAGTATCTGATAAGCCCGACGAAGATCGATATCTCTCACAACAGATACTGATAAGCCCTCCGGAACAGATAAGCCCAACTTTCAACGGAATGCCGCCTTACGGCGGCTTCAACAAGCCCAACCGGAACTGACGAGTTCAATACGGAACTCGTAAGCCCAACCTGAACGGTATCTGGATCAACGGAATTCAACAAGCCCGTCTTGAGAAGACAAGTTGAATTTTGAAGCCCGGTCAACAGAGAGTTCAAGTTCACAGACAAGTTCCACCTGCGAAGCGTAAGCCCTTGGGGTGGGTGGGTGGGGTAGGCGAATGCCGTCGTGTGTCTTCACTCGGGCGCAATGAGGGAAGCCGATTTTTATGTCAGATGCGCCTGATTGATGATTGGCGGGACATGTTCAACAAAAAGCTTGTTTCCGGCCTGGATGAAGATGTCGGGACAAGCTGGCTGTTTCATCCCGACGGCGCCAGGTTGAGGGAAAAGCCTCAACGCTTTGCCTCGCCGCCGGAGATCTGCTCTGTCCGGCTCCCCAGGATCAAGGCCCTCGTCGCCCTGATTGAAGGGATTCCCTGGATGAAGGTCACCTGTTTCAGCTGGCAGCCGGACTTGGTGGAAATCCAGGCCGATGCGGCGGAGGCCAGCCTGATCGCACAGATACTTCACGGATTCTGGAACGACCTGCCCGTGTCGGACAAGCTGAAGCGTTCGATTGTGGCCAGCATGGAGTCGAGGCAGGTGGAAAACGGCATGCTCCGCTTCTCCGGCCTGCTCAAGATCCGGATCAACGAGGACATGGATCTGGAGGAGGAGGCGTTGCAGATCCTGGAAGCGGCTGTTGTTGCGATTCCCGTCTGAAGGTGCCCGGTTGAGCGGAGAGAACAAGAACTTGGTTCCCAAGGGGCCGAGCAAGGCCGAGCTTCGCCAGAAGCAGCAGGAGCGGCTTGTCCAGATCCTTCCCCAGCCAAAGGTGATGCTGGACGACAAGCAGCGGGCCGACATTGAGAAGTACCAGGAGGTGATCAATGTTCTCGGCCCGGCCGGCGCCGCGCCGATGATCTGTTCGAAGCAATGCCCGGTTCCGATCCGTTCGACATGCCCGCTGGCGGCGATCGGCCAGGATCCGGTCGGCTATCCCTGTCCGTTCGAGACGCAGCTGGTCGTGGAGCGTTACTTCGGCTATCTGGAAGACCTGGACAAGACCGAAGAAGAAGCCACGATGGCCGAGAAGTCGCTGATCAGCTCGCTGGTGGCGCTCGACCTTCAGGAGCGCCGCTGCAACCAGGCGCTTAGCTATGCCGAGAACGCCCTGATGACGGCTCTCTCGGTCCGCAATGTCGATCCGAAAACGGGATCGCCGTCGGCCTACGAGCACATCATGCACGTCAACGCCCAGCGGCTCGACGAGATCCTGGAAAGGAAGAAAGAGATACTTACGGCTCTGGAGTTGACGCCGGAGGCGCAGACGCGAAGGCTCAAGCATCTGAGCGCAATCAAGCAGGCCACGGGATCGGCGCTGGCCACCCGCTTGTCCAAGCTGCGGGAAAAGGTCTTCGGCCCGCAAGAACCTGTGGCGCCTTTGTCAGTTGAAGCGGAACCACTCGATGAAAAACCAAAGCCAGCCGGCAGGAAAAAGAAGGACGGCACAAAGAAACCAGTTTAAGGCGTCTCTGAAAGACGTCTCGCCGAGGGTTTTCTCCTTGTCCGAGGCCCTGGGAGCGGCCGCCATTGCGGAGGAGCCGGAGGAGAGCGACTTCGAGGCCGCCTACCGGGCCATGCGCGAGTGGGTCGGCTGGACGTCGGCGCCGGAAAAATCCTCTCCCCGCGGATCGAAAGCAATCAATCCCAAGGGGCGCAAAGACCGCTTTTCCATCACGGTGATCAACGACGTCCATGTTCCGTTCCACGACATGGAGGCTCTCCGGGAGATGATCCGCCGGGAGTCGGCCTCGACGGATCTGCTCGTCGTAGCTGGAGACCTGGCCGACATGTGGAGCTTTTCCCGCTGGCCGAAATCCTCCCGGCTGACCGATTACAAAACCGAGTGGCAGGAGACGATCGCCGTCCTGCGCCTGCTGAGCGACAACTTCAAGGAAGTGGTCATCCTGCCTGGCAACCATGAAGACCGGTTCCTGCGGTTCATGCTCCGTCTCAGGGATGATCCGGAACTGATGGACTTCCTGGAGTTCGCATTCCCGGGAATCAAAAATCCGCTCATGGTCATCGCCCGCGGCCTGCCCAATGTCACGGTCGCCCAGCCGGCGCAACAGGATCACGCCAGGTACAATTTTTTGTACCAGATTGGCGACCTGGTCATCGGCCATCCGGAAGTTTACTCGATCATTCCGAACCGGGCCGTGTCCAACTTCATTCATTACCTGCAAAGCAAGCTGCTTCCGGCCGGGGTGATTGGTCCGTTCACGGTGGCCGGAATCGGGCACACCCATCAGGCCGGCAAGACGTTTACCGATTTTGCCACGGTCGGCTTCGAGATGGGCTGCATGTGCCTGACGCCCGAGTACGACGGCCAGGCCAGGATCTACGGGGCCAAGAGGCCGCAGGTCGTCGGCTACACGAAGTTCTACCAGCTCGACGGAAAAACCGACCTGGCGGAGAGCAACTTCATTCCACTGAAGTTCGGGAGGAAACTGTTTTGAAGAATTTGAAGAACAAGACGCCGAAGACGCCGCCGGGAATTCCGGTGCAGCCGAAGCAGAAGCCGTTTCCCCAGGCGACCGGTTACCCAAACTGGCCGCGAAAAATTGGCATGTTGCCCGGTTCTCCCCAGGACCTCAACCGGAATCCCGGCGATACTAATAAACCATAGAGGCTAACGCGACATGTCTGTTTTTACGAACTTGCGGTCGAATCTTCCGAAAGCGTTCATCGCCGGACTGGGTGATTGGGCGAAGACGGCTCCGGACAACCTGGTGGATTTCACCATTGGCCTGGGCCGCGGAGCCTGGGCTGCGGCGAAAGGATCCAGGTGGGGCATGGCCGGGATGGCGGCCCTTGGCGCAGGAGCCAGCATGGGATTTGATGTCGCCACGGGCGATGACATTAACTGGCGCAGGGCGGCTCTTCTTGGCGCTGCCGGCGCCGGCGGTTGGTACGGCAGGGCCTTGTGGCGGACGCCCACCGCTGTGGCGATGCGCGGCGGTTTGAGGGCAGCTGCCGGAGCCATCAGGTCCGAGATTCCGTCGCTGCCGCTCGACACGTGGCGTCAAAAGACGGCCTTCTCCCGCCTGAACAACTGGATCCAGGGTGGAGCATAGTCGGCTAGAGGGTTCCGATGGCCCTTGGCTTTCTTTCAAAAGCGCTGATTGGTGCCGGGGTGGGCGGCTACCTCGGCGCCACGGCGTTTCGGAGCAAGGACGAGCAAAACGGGCAGGAGGGCGCCTACAACGGCTTCATGCGGGGCGCTCTGTTCGGAGGCGCCGCGACTGTTCTTGGGCTGGGATTGGCCAGGACCGGGGTGTTTTCCTGGCTGGGCAAGAAAGCTGTCCCCGCCGGAAACCAAATCCTGAAACGTTACACGACAAGCGTTCGGGAAGGTTACAGGGAATTCACCCAGATCGGAGAGCTGAGCCCGCCCAAAGCCGCCCTCTATTCCCTGAGCCGGATGAAAATTCCTCTGATTGCCGGCGGTGCGGTTCTTGGCACGCTGATGGACCGTAAGGATCGTTCCAGGGGCTTTTTGGTCGGAGCCGGAATCGGCCTCGCCGCAGGAGCGCTCCCGGCTGCCAACCTGATCATCAACAAGATGCCTTGGGCTGTAAGGGATCTGGCCTTGCCGGTGGCGGCCACCGCGGGCGCCATCGGTGTTGCCTCCCTTCTGACGGACACGGCCCCGGCCGCAGCGGCTTCGCCTTCGCCTTACGGCGGCTATAACTATGGAATTCCGGAAATGGAATCCGGCGTGATCGCCCGGTCGAATATGATGTCGGCCACCGGCGATGTTGTTTTAGGCTCGCACGCCCGCAGACATGGCTGAGCATTTCTTTTCCCCGAAAAGCCAGGCCCGCCTTTGGCGGAGCGCCTCTCCGGCCGTTTTCAAGCTCGGCATGGTCCAGACGGCCTGGGATGCAGCGTTTTCCCCTTCGGGACAGGCGCTTCCGTCCGCAGTGACAAGTGCGATGTCCTGGGGTGTCACCACCACGATGCCGGTTCTTGTGTCCACAGCCGTGTCTTTTTTGTCCAAATCCCCGTACATCGCCGCCGGGCTTCCCGCCGCTGCGGCCGCAGGCGCATGGTTTGTCGCCGATTACCTGTCTTCGGGCCTGAACCGGAAGATCCGACAATTTGGACAGTTCCAACGCTCGGTCAGGAAATTTCAGTACGGCCTCGGCGTGTCAAACGGCGATCTTATTGATGATATGACCCGCGCCGCCAGATACGACCTGGCCTCGGCCATAAGCCGCCGCCAGCAATTCTTCGGGCGGGAAGCGTTGTTTTTCCACAGATAGACAGGAGACGTCCAGAAATGCCGGACAAAATTCCCACTTCAAGCTCTGTCTACGGCTCTGTCTGGATCAGCCAGGCCGATTTTGACAGGCGCTTCTCTTCCGGCGGGGAAGGAAAGCCCTATGCCATCACCCCGAACGACTCGACGGATCTTCCGGAACCGGTGTCCATTTTGTACATTGGATCGGCCGGGTCTGTCCGGGTTTTGACGGACAACGGAGACATCATTCTTAACGGGCTGGGCCCGGGCGTTTTTCACAGGATTCCCTTCCTGATCCGCAGGGTGTACGCAACCGGCACGACCGCCACCGGGATTGTCGGCGTCCGCTGAGACGGGACTCCGCTTCAAGAGTTTGCCTGATTAGCCCGGGGCGCCGTGCAAGGTCATGCGGGGTAAGCGGATCAGCGAACTCCCGCCGGCGCAATCAGTTGTCGACAGCGACCTGTTTGTCATCGCCCGCGGGAGGCAAAACTACCGGATAGACGCCAGCAGTGTCCGCTCGGCCCTGGGCAACCAGGTCATCATTCCGGATCCGGGAGGTTTTTATCTCAAATACCAGGTCGTCGCATCCACCACCCCGATCTTCATGAACACGCCGGGGCTGGTGCGGCTCAATGCAGCCGCTCCGGCCCAGGTGACGCAGATCCACCTGCATGCAACAACGGCGGATTCCTTTCAGGCCGCGTCTTTGCTTCAGGCCATTCCCCCCGGTTCCTGGATCCAGATTGCCTCGCTCGCCAACCGGGCGAGCGCGGTCGTCTACCGGATCACGGCGGTTTCCGTCTCTTCCTGGCTCGTCCAGATTTCAGTCGAATATCTGGCGGGAACGTGGAGCTGGTCCCCCGGAAATTTCGTCGGCATCTCCTGGGCTCTCGGCGGCTCGTCCGGCTTGCAGCAAATCCTGCTGGCCGGAAGGCCGGTTTCGGGAGGCCCGCCGCAGGACGGGCAGGTGCTTTACTACGACGGGGCCCAGCAAAGCTGGGTGCCGGCTTCGCTGTCCGTTCCTGTCATCCGCAGGGTGGAAGTCGATTTCGGCCATGTCGCGTTCCTGGCCCCATTGTCGAGCGTCCAGATCGACGCAGGAAGCGTTCCCGAAGGAGCCAAGGTGACAGGCGTGACGATCCGCGTGAAGGCCCCGTTCGCCGGGGTTTCCAACGTCCAGGTCAGCCTAGGGGCCTGGAAGGACCCGAACTGGATCGATCCGGAATCCTATTGCTCGAAAATTCCTCTTTCTCCTGGCCAGGCGCCGGGTCACCACGACGTCGCTTTGTACCTGAGCGCGACGGAAGAAACCCATCGGGCCGTGCTCCGTTTTTCCGCAGACGGGAATTTTGGCAATGGAGTCAACAGTTTTCTTTCCGGCGGGAGAATTATTGTTCTTTGGTCCGTTCAGATGTTGCCGCAGTGAGATACTAGACGGACTTGAATTGAGGTGGGCGTGTGGCTGTTTCTCGCGCCCGGGGATTGTTTTTCTAACCCTCATGGAGATTTGACACAGAATGGCAACTAGCGAAGTCAAAAACGTAGTCCTGAACATTGCAGGACGCAAGGTTTCGCTCCAGGTTCCGACCGACGGACAGTTTCTGCGCTACGACTTTGCCTCGCAGAGCTGGAAGCCGATGGATATCGGGACCTTCACCAGCTCGATCATTTCCGACTTTGATACCAAGGTTGACGCCAGGATTGCGTTGCAGAAAGCGCAGCCGAACGGTCTGGCGACCCTGGGTCCGGACGGAAAGATCCCGAGCGCCCAGATCCCGGCCCTGGCGATCACCCGCGTGGAAGTGGTGAACAGCGAGGCGGCCCAGCTGGCCCTGACCGGCATGGAAGCCGGCGACGTGGTCGTCCGGACGGATATTTCGAAGACTTACATCCACAATGGCGGCACCGCGGGGACGATGGCCGACTATACGGAAATTCTCTCGCCTCCGATTCCTGTCCAGTCGGTCAACGGCCAGACCGGAAACGTCGTTCTGACGACCGACAACATCGCTGAAGGCGCGGTGAACCTGTATTTCACCACCGCCCGCGTTCAGGCTGTGGCTGTCGGCGGCGACCTGACCGGCACGGTGAACAACGCCACGGTGGCGAAGCTGCGCAACATCGCTGTTTCCGCCATCGCTCCGACCAACGGCCAGGTGCTGGCTTATAACAGCGCGACCAACCAGTGGGAGCCGAAAACCCTGGATATCGCCTCAAGCCAGCACACGCACCAGATTTCCGACGTGACCGGTCTTCAGGCGGCGCTGGATGCCAAGGCCAACCAGACCGACCTGACCGCTCTGAATGCCCGCGTGACCACGGCGGAAAATAACATCACCACGCTTCAGAACACCAAGGCGGACATCAACCACACCCACGCCATCGCGGATGTGACCGGTCTCCAGGCCGCCCTGGACTCAAAGCTCAACACAGCAACCTACAACCAGGGCATCGCTTTGGTGCCGAAGTTCACCGCGGTGCAGGTGACCTACAGCGCCAACGAGTTCAAGGCTAACAGCTCGACGGTCCGGGTTCCGCTGCTGAGCCTGCCGCAGAAGACCAAGCTGGTCGGCATTTCGATCAAGCATGACACAGCTTTCGCCGGACCGGGCTTCTCCGCAGTCAACGCCAGCGTCGGCTCCAATATCAGCGGCAACTACGACGACGAGTTTTACTCGATGCAGTTCGACGTCTTCCAGGCGCCGAGCGACACGCGCTACCACGATGTGGATCTGTTCCTCGGCCGGACCTGGGCCAGCCACGAAGTGATGGCCGTGTTCACCGCCAACAAGGCTTTTGGCGATGGCACGAGCACGGACCTGACGGCCGGCTCGGTGATGTTCTACATCGGCTACATCGAGCTTCCGAGTGCATCCAGCTAATTCTCCCTCCTGAAACCCTGCCTGCGTCCATAGGCGCCGGAAGGTCCCAACCCTTCCGGCGCCGTCCGCTTTTCGGACGCAGCCGATTTTCAATAGAGTCTGGCGTATGCCGGTCGACAAATCCGATCCGTTTTTCAAAATCCTCCGCGAACGGAACACCGGCCCGGATGGCAAGGAAAAAGATCCCGGCCTGTGGGACAGGCTGGATCATCCCATCTGCCGCGACTGCCAGGCCAGATACAAAGAGAAATTTCCCGGCAAGCCTTTTGCCATCGTCTGTTCCGGGATTTATTCCGATCCGGATTTTGAAAAGCTGGCCAAATCCCACGGCCTGAACAAGCACGAAGTCCGAGAGCTGCTTGACGTCGCCTACTGGGCGAAGAAATACGTCAAGGTTCTTTCACCCGACGGCGAACTGGTCGATTTCAAGGCCAGAGACTACCAGCTGGAAAGCCTGCTCTGCACGGCGCAGCGCCAGGTCGACCGCTGGGGCCGCGGAATGGGCAAGACCATTTGCGGCGTGATCAAGGAGCTGCACACGGCGATGGTGCGGCAAAACTCGCGCATCCTGATCATCTGCCCGGCCCAGGCGCAATCCCAGATGTGGTATGACGAGCTGACCCGCATCATCGACTCTTCGCCGGAGCTGACGGCCAGCCTGCAATCCCGGTCGAAGCAGCCCTATTTCAAGATTTCGTTTGTCAACGGCAGCGTGATCAGCATTTTCACCGCCGGGTCGCAGTCGGGCCGGAATGCGTCGAGCGTCCGCGGCCAGTCGCCCAACCGGGTCCGGATCGACGAGATGGACTTGCTGGCGGAAGAGGACTGGGTGGCGATTACTCCGCTCCTGCGCCGGTACGAGAACAGCGAATTTCATGGATCGTCCACACCGACCGGCCGGCGCGGGACATTTTACAAGATGTGCCGGGAATTCCCGGACTACAAAGAGCTGCACTTCCCGATCACCCGGCATCCCCACTGGTCCGGAAAGATGGAAGAGGCTTGCCGGAGAGAGGCCAGAACGGAGCAGAATTTCCTGCACGAGTTCATGGCCGAGTTCGGCGACCTGGAAGACGGCGTCTTTGCCGCCGATTTGATTACGCGGGCCAAGAAGCCGTATTTGTACTCCTCCTGCCGTCCGGAATCCGGGTGGAAGTATTACATGGGGGTCGACTGGAACGGGCGCGGCATCGGGACCAAGATCCGGATTGTCGGCTACAACCCGGTCACAAAGACGAGGCGCGTGGTTTACGCCGAAACATCCGACGCGTCCACGGAGGAAAACCTCCAGGCCATCATCCGCGCCAACCGGATCTGGAACTGCTCGAAGATCTACGTCGACCGGGGCTACGGCTATGTCCAGGACGAGATGCTGCGGAAGTACGGGGAATCTTCCAACCATCCGGCCGACAAGGTCTTCCGCAGCCTGGTCACCATTGACTTCGGCGCCGTTCTCAAGACCAACCGCCTGGTTCCAAAGCGGGAAGGCAGCAAGTATCTTCAGGACCACGAACTGGAGCGGCCGACCAAGCCGTTCATGGTGGAAGGGTTCGTCATTGCCATTGAAAAGGGTCTTTTCGAGTTCTCCGACGAAGATTTCACACTCGAACAGCAGATGCGGGACTACCGGATCAAGGCGTATTCCAGGCACGGCTGGGCGACGCAATATGAGTCGAAGTCGGGCGATCACGACCTGGACGCCACCATGCTGGCGATGCTTGCCGTGGAAATGGAGCACGGGCTAACCAGCAGCAAGCCGGCCCAGCCGATCGCCCGCCTGACTTACACGCCTCCACCCTCGCCCGCCGGAACTGTAGAGGAACGGATCCGGGCTTTCCAGGAGCAGCTCGGAATCGCCGGCCGCTCCGACATCCCCGTTTCGAAAAAAGAAGATCCGGCCAAGGTTGTTCCGGCCGGCGACAGGCTGATTGCCTATCCGTCCAGGCAACACCTGCCGCCGGCGGCATCCTACAAGGTTCTGGACGGGCCGCCGCACCTGTCGCAGCCGGAACCGGGCAGCCGGACATTCCAGCTCCGGCCTGGCGGCAGGATTCCGCCGCAGTTGCTCAATTCGTCGCGCAAGCCGCGCCGGCCGTATTAATCGGGAGGGAACGATGTTCGGATTCTTTTCCTCTGTTGCTTCGAGCTTCCGCAAGCCGGCCGTCCAGAATGAAATCGCATCCGGCTCACTGGCCAGCTTCAACCGCCCCATCGGGGTGATCGTATTGAGCCGGGCGCAGGATTGGCGCAACCGCCAGAAGATCGACTATGAAGCCAGCAAAGGATTGCTCAAGCAGGATTTTCTCGGCCTGAAGGACTGGAAAGAGCAGATCAGCTCCTATTCGAGAACCAGCCTGTCGCTGATGATGGCCTACCGGCTGATCCGGCCCCTGGTCACGCGCAACCGCCATGTGATGCTCAGCCTGATTCGCAACCCATGGCTGGGCTGGGTCGGACGTTTCCTGCTGAAAATGCAGGGAATGGACCGCGCATTCGTCGCGCCGGAGTCGATTCTTAAAGATGGAGCCCGCCTGAAAAAGGCCGTGTCCGGATGAGTTTCGAGCAGATCCGCTGGAAGTACAACCCGCCGAAGACAATCAGCCGCGAAGGCGGACCGCCGCCAGAGCCCTCAGCGCCGGTGTCCAGGACTGATCCTTTTGCCGGGACACCAAAAATCCGCAGCCTGATCGAGAGGATTTCCGACCTCAAGGACACGGCCGCATGGCTGGAACAGGCCATCCTGGAGCGCAGCCGGAACTTTGGCGTGGCGCTCAGCCCGTCCGATCCGGAGCTGGGCATGTCGCTGGCGCGGATCTACGATACGGAAGATCCTCCCGGCGTTGTGACCATGGACATGTTTTCCCGCATCCTGGACGCCGAGATCGGATCGTTCCGGATGCAGGGGGCGCTGGAAGACGCCGGCTCGACCCGCATCGTCAGCCCGGTGCAACAGGCCGATCTCATGCGGGTCTCTTCGGAAGTGGAAAAGGCCTTGGCCGAATCCGCCGATCCGGACCGGATGCTGCCTCTGTTCTTGCGGAACCTCAAGGGCGACCAGGTCATCTTCGACGACCTTCTTCTGGAGCTTTCCCGGGGTTTGGCGCCGCTTGAAGACGAAGCGGCGCAGGAAGCTCCGCCCATGGAAGCGTTCGCTCCGGAAGAGATGCCGCTGTCGCAGCTGATCGACACGTCGAAGTGGGCTGTCAGCGAGCAAAAGGAGCCAGAGCCCTTGTTCGACGGCTACCGCGGCTACGATGAGGACACCAGCGTCGCCGACGAGCCGCAGGATCCTCCTGAGGAGCCGGAGCCGGAGCCGGAGTACGCATTGCCTCCGGTCCAGTACGACATCAGCGAACAGAATTACAACGCCATCAACGACCGGCTTTCCGCCTGGGAGGAGTTTTACGGAGAGCTGTACGATCTGGCGGCGGGGATCGACGATGTCGCCCGGACGGCCCGCGAGTTCATCGACGCCTATTTCGCTTATCCGGTCGAGCAGCTGATCTATCTGATCGCCTGGCTGGAGGCTTCCATTTTGATCCTGGCCAAGACAAAGATCAAGACGCTGATCCGCGGACTGGCCCGGTTTCTTTATGTCCGCCTGATCGGAGACCTGTTCCGGTCGATGTGGCTGGTGGAGCGCCTTTTGCGGCGGGCGACGGATCCCTATTTCCGGATTCTCAATTCCCTGAGCAAAGTCCTGGCCATTCCGGCCTACGCTGTTTCCCGCTACGAGCGGATCCGGCGGATGAGCCGGATGTCGAAAACGACGTCGAAAATTTTCGATCCTTTGCCGGAAATCCCGCCGGAAGCCAGAAAGACGCTTCAGGAACTTCCGGCCAGCATGTACTACCTCGGCAAGCATCTGGCCGAAGCGGCGAATTATCTTCCGAGGAAGCTGAAGAAGCTGCAACTGTCATTCTACAAGGCGTTGGACCGCAGAATCGGTTCCGGGCGCGACCAGGCGGAGGCGATGCGTTCGATCCGCACGGCGCTTTCGCTGATCGCGCTGATCCGCAGCCTGATTGTCTGGAAGCAGCAACAGGAAGCCCGCCGGCAATCGTCCGGGCAGGCGGCCGCTCC
>Ga0308411_10002158_pt1 | contig 13389 bp, 10 predicted proteins | sample HotsprottomLayer_2_FD_203530 | JGI IMG/M metagenome (GOLD analysis project Ga0308411, IMG submission 203530) | Hot spring phototrophic mat microbial communities from Octopus Spring, Yellowstone National Park, Wyoming, United States -... | ecosystem: Environmental > Aquatic > Thermal springs >...
CGTAGTCGCCCCCCGCCATCGCGATCGTCTCGCGGTGCGAGCAGGCGTTGAAGACCAGCCGCTCCTGGCCCACCAGACTGCGGTCCATGTACACCGGCAGGCCGTAGAGGTGGCCGAACGGCGGCATAGCGCCGGGCTCGCAGTCGGGGAACCGCGGGGCGAACTCCTCCTCGCGCGCCAGGCGCGCGCTCGTCGCGCCCAGGGCCGCGCGCAGTCGGAGCAGGTCGACGCGCAACGCGGCCGGCAGCACCAGCATCACGGTGGCCCCGTCGACCTCGGCGATCACGACCTTGGCGAACTGGCGGCCGGAGACGTGCTCGGCGGCGGCGACTTCCTGCGCGGTGTAGGCTTCGACGTGGGGCCTGATCTCGTACCGGACGCCGTGTTCGCGCAGGTAGGCCTCGAGCCGCTCTCGTCCTCGCATGGGCCTCGCCTCCCTATCTGCGCAATCGTCATCTCGCACCCATCCCGGTCATCCACGCCCGCAGGATGAGCGCCGCTTCGGTCAGCGCGATCACCGCGACCGTGCGGGCCTCCCCCCAGGCGATCTCGCGGACGAACGCCCGGCGCACGTACCCGCCGGGACGCAGACTGAACAGGATGGCGCCCGCGGCGAGCACGAGCGCGCCGTAGAGCAGGTGGAGACCGCGGGCCGGCCGCGCCCCGCCGAGCACGACGAGCAGGCCGGCCGCGCCCTGGAGTGCAACCAGCACGAGCGCGAGCAGCGTCAGGGGCCAGAACCAGGCGGGCAGCGGGCGGCGGAGGAGCGCGCAGGCGCCCGCGAGCACGGCGAGCGCGGCATAGGCGACGAGCGGCCCGTAGAGCAGGACGGGTGCGGCGTGTACGGTACCTGCCATGGCCAGGACGCCCCCACCGATCCGGTTCCACGCCGGCGCGACCCGCCCCTGCTGCGGGGCGCCGCGGCCGGTCGCCGCAGACCCGGTCAGTCGCCGGCGGCCGTCACGCCCCGGGCGGCCGCCCGGCGAGCGCGCGCAGCGCCGCGCGGTTGTTGTCGAACGCCAGCGGCTCGGGCAGCCGGTCGAGCGCGAACCACGCCGCCTCCGCGACGTCGCTGCCCGGCGTCGGCCGCCCGGAGCGCACCGCGACCTCGTAGTACAGGTTCAGCGTGGCCTCCCCCTCGGGGCCGTAGCGGTCCACGAACACGCCGACGAACCGCACGACGTCCGCCTCGACCGCCAGCTCCTCGCGCAGCTCGCGGCGCAGCGCGTCCTCGGGGTGCTCGTTCGGATCGATGAAGCCGCCCGGGCAGTCCCACGCGCCGCGCGCGGGCGGCCGCGCGCGGCGCACCAGCAGCACCTCGGGCGCGCCGCCGGGCGGGCGCCGCACGATCAGCGCCGACGCGGTGGGCTTGGGGTTCTGCCACTCGACGTGTCCACACCGGAGGCAGACAGGCTGCGGCGAGCGCTCGTCCTCCAGCCGGCGCCACTCGAGGGTCCCGGCGCACTGGGTGCAGTACCGCGGTCTCACCGGCCGCCTGTGACGACACGCCGCGGCGGGGCGCGGGCCCGCGCCCCGCCGCCGCCCTCGCAGAACCCGTCGAGCTACCGCTTGCCGAGGATCGCGTCCTTCGCGGCCTTGGCCACGCGGAACCGCACGACGCGCCGCGCCGGAATCTTGATGGCCTCGCCCGTCTGCGGGTTGCGGCCCATCCGCGCCTTCCGATTGACCAACACCAGCTTGCCGATCCCGGGCAGGGTGAAGGAGTTCTTGGCCTCCTTGTAGGCCAGGCTGGCCAGCTCCTGCAGGAACTGACTCGCCGCCTTCTTCGTGACGCCGAGCTTCCCGGCCAGATGATCGGCAATCTTGGCCTTGCTCATCGGCTTCGCCATTCCACGCACCTCCAGGCATGAGAGAGGTCTTCGCATACGGCCTTTCCGCGGGCGCACGAGAATCCCTTCAGCCCTGGCCGCGCCGCCGGGGTCGCCGCCCGGCCGGTCTGGCGCCCTCTCCGAACGGGCACACCTCAAGCGGGATTCCGCCATGGCCACCAGGAGACCGCGCCCCCGCCGGACCGCGCCCCTCGCGCGACGCCGGGACCTCACCGCGCTGCGCGAGCGCGAGGAGCGGTACCGTCTGCTCGCCGAGGCCTCGGCCGACCTCATTCTCGCGATCGACCTGGCGGGCCGCATCACGTACGCCAACCGCGCGGCCCAGCGCTTCCTGGGCGTGCGCGGCGCCCGGCTCGTCGGCGCCGACATCATGAGGTTCGTCCCGGCCGACCAGCTCCCGCGGCTGCTGGCGCGGCGCGCGGCCCGCGCGCGGGGCGTCGCCCGAACGTGGCACTACGAGTTCGAGGCGCTGGCGGCGCGGGACCGGCGCGTGCCGCTCGAGGTCACCTCGACCGCGCTGGTCAAGGCGGGGAAGGTCGTGGGCGTCCTCGTCAGCGCCCGCGATATCTCCGCGCGCCGACGCGCGGAGACGGAGATCCGGCAGCTGACCGCCCGGCTCGAGGAGCGCGTGGCGCAGCGGACCGCCGAGCTGTCGCGGGCGACCGCGTTCCTGGAGCATCTGCTCGCCGCCGGCGTGAGCGTGGCCCTCGTGCTCGATGGCCCGGGCCACCGGCCAGTCTACGTCAGCCCGAACGTGGAGGCGGTGCTCGGGTACACGCCGGCCGAGGTGCTCGGGGCGCCCTCGTTCGTCACCGACACCGTGCACCCCGACGACCTGGCGCGCCAGACCGCGATGTTCCGCCAGGCGGCCGCCCGCGGGCAGCACGCCGCCGAGGGGGAGGTGCGGTGGCGCCACCGCGACGGCTCCTACCGGTGGGTCACCGGCATCGTGCGCGCGGGGGCCGACCGCGCCGGCGATCGGGCGCGCATCTACGTCTTCATCGTGGACACGACGGCCCGCCGGATCGCCGAGCAGTCGGCCCTGCACGCGCGGCGCGAAGCCGAACGCGCCAGCCATGCCAAGAGCGAGTTCCTCTCGCGCATGAGCCACGAGTTCCGCACGCCCCTGAATGCGATCCTCGGGTTCGCGCAGCTCCTCCAACTGGAGGTGGGCGGCGAGCACCAGGAGAGCGTCGCGCACATCATGACCGCCGGGCGGCACCTGCTCGATCTGGTGAACGAGATCCTGGACATCTCGGGCATCGAGAGCGGCCGGCTGCGCCTGACCCTCGAGCCGGTCGAGGCGGCGGCGCTGGTCGCGGAGGCCGTGGACCTGATGCGGCCGGCGGCCGAGGGGCGGCGCGTGGCGGTGGAGGTGGACGCCCCCTCGCTGTGCGGGCTCTGCGTCCTCGCCGACCGGCAGCGGCTCAAGCAGGTGCTGCTCAACCTGCTCTCCAATGCGGTCAAGTTCAACGTGGACGGCGGCCGCGTCGTCGTGCGCGGTGCCGCGGACGGGCGACCGCGGCTCTGCGTGACCGACACAGGCCCGGGCATCGCGCCCGAGGAGCGGTCGCGTCTGTTCCGGCCGTTCGAGCGGTTGGGCGCGGCCAAGGCCGGGATCGAGGGCACCGGGCTGGGGCTCGCGCTGTGCAAGAACCTGGTCGACGCGATGGGCGGCGCGGTCGGCGTGGACAGCGCGCCCGGGGCCGGCAGCACGTTCTGGGTCGAGCTGCCCGCCGCGGACGCGCCCGCCGCCCGGACACCTTCGACAGCGGCCACGGTCCAGACCTCCGGCGGCGGGAACGGCGCGGCCCCGTCCGCGGCCGCGGTGGCGGGCGCCGGCGCGCGCCGAACCATCCTCTACATCGAGGACAACCTGACGAGCCTCGATCTGATCCAGCGGCTTGTCGCGCGCCGTCCGGCCGTGGTGCTGTTCTCGGCGATGCAGGGCCGCATCGGCTTGGAGCTGGCCGTGCAGCACCGCCCCGACCTCGTCGTGCTCGACGTGCACCTGCCAGACGTGCCCGGCGAGGTGATGCTCGCGCGCCTGCGCGAGGACCCGCGCACGCGCGACATCCCGGTGGTGACCATCGGCCCCGAGGCTGCCGCGCCGGTGGCGTCGCGCACGCTGGCCGGCGCGGTCCGCCATCTGACGAAACCGCTGGACGTGCGGGCGTTCCTCGACGCGGTGGACGCGGTGCTCGACGGGCCGGTCGCGTCGCCCGCCTGACCTCGACACCTGCCCGCGCCCTTGCGCGCGGGAACCTCGCGGCCCACCGTGGCGTTGCCCGGATAGGCCGCGCCGTGGCGGGCACCGCGGCGCCGCCGACGCAGGAGGGAACCCATGGATCGCACGTGGTGGATCGTCGTGCTCGTCGCGGCCCTCGCGGCCGCGCCGGCGCTCGGGCAGGGCTCGGGGCCGGCGCCGCGCTCTCCGTCGCCGGCGCCCGTCGCCGCGCCGGTCCGTGTCGAGACCGTCGCGCAGGGCCTGCAGTTTCCCTGGGGACTGGCGTTCCTGCCCGACGGCCGCATGCTCGTGACGGAACGCCCGGGCCGGTTGCGGATCGCGGAGCGCGATGGCCGGCTCTCCGAGCCGCTCCCCGGCACCCCCCAGGTGCTGGCGGGCGGGCAGGGCGGGCTGCTCGATGTCACGCTCAGCCCCGCATTCGCGGAAGACCGCATGGTCTACCTGTCGTTCGCCGAACCCGGCGAGGGCGGTGGGAGCACCGCCGTGGCCCGGGGCCGGCTGGGCGACCGCGGTCTGGAGGGCACGCAGGTGATCTGGCGCCAGCAGCCCAAGGTCGCCGGCGCGAACCACTGGGGATCGCGGCTGGTCTTCCGCCGCGACGGCACGCTCTTCGTGACGACGGGGGACCGGTTCGCGTACCGCGAGTTGGCGCAGGACCTCTCCGTGACCATCGGCAAGATCGTGCGCGTCACCGCCGACGGCTCGGTCCCCCGCGACAACCCGTTCGTCGGGCGCCAGGGGGTGCGCCCGGAGATCTGGTCCTACGGGCACCGCAACATCCAGGCGGCCGCGCTGCACCCGCAGACCGGCGACCTGTGGACGGTCGAGCACGGCGCGCGCGGCGGCGACGAGCTCAACCGGCCCGAGGCCGGGAAGAACTACGGCTGGCCGGTGATCACCTACGGCGTGGACTACTCGGGCGCCCGGATCGGCGAGGGCACGGCGAAGCCGGGCATGGAGCAGCCAGTCTACTACTGGGACCCGGTCATCGCGCCGTCGGGCGCGGTCTTCTACACGGGCGACGCGTTTCCCGACTGGCGGGGCAGCCTGTTCATCGGCGGGCTGGTCTCGCGCGTGCTCGTGCGGCTGAGCCTGGACGGCGACCGCGTGACGCGCGAGGAGCGCTACCTGGCCGACGTGGGCGAGCGCATCCGGAACGTGCGCCAGGGGCCGGACGGGTTGCTCTACCTGCTCACCGACAACACGGCGGGGCGGATCCTGCGGGTGCGGCCGGCGGGGCGGTGACGCCCCGGCTCTTGGTACCTCCTGGCACCCGGGCGGGTTGACAGCGGGGCTCCGGCCGCGCTATCCTGATATTTAGGAGTCCTGACTAACGACAGGCTTCGCGCCGCCAGGCCGGATGCGCACGCTTCGCGACCCTTTCGACAACGCCACGGATGCCCTGGAACGACGTGTGGCCGCCGGGCTGGTCAAGGTGAGCCTCGCGCTCAAGCATCACGCGTGGCGCCGCGCGAATCCGCGGGGCCTGACACCGACCCAGGCGCAGGTTCTGACGACCCTGCGCTCCGCGCGCGCGGGGTTGCGCCTCGCCGAGGTGGCGGACCGCCTGGCCGTCACCGCCGCCACAGCCAGCGAGGCGGTCGGCGCGTTGGTCCGCAAGGGGCTGGTGCGCAAGACACCTGACGCCGCCGACCTGCGATCCCTGTCCATCACGCTCACGCCGACCGGGCGGAAGGAAGCCGACCGTGCTGCGGGCTGGCTGGACGTCCTGCTGGAGGCCGTAGGCACCCTCAGCCCGGCGGAGCAGGCCGTCTTCCTGCGGGCCCTCGTGAAGACGATCCGGACCCTGCAAGACCGCGGGCGGATCCCGATCTCGCAGATGTGTGTCACGTGCCGTTTCTTCCGTCCCTACGCGCATCCGGACCCCGAGCGCCCGCACCACTGCGCGTTCGTGGATGCGCCCTTCGGGGACCGGCACCTACGGCTGGACTGCCCCGACCACCAACCTGCAGACGCCCGATCACTCGAGCAGATCTGGACACGGTTCGCCATGGCAGAAGCGCACTCGAGCGGTCAATGCCCCGGCGGCGGTCGGGCGGCAGCGCGAGGTCTCCCGTAACGAGCACCATCAGACGACACCAGGAGGTTGCACAGATGAGTCACGTCGCCATCCCAGGCTACACGTACGGAACGGCAGAGGCAGCCCGCTCGCCGGTCGGTCCCGAAGACCTGGCACTCCTCAAGAAGAGCGTGCTGTTCACCGAGGAGGACGAGGCGAATCTGCGCATGGCCGGCCAGGTGCTGGCCGATCAGGTGGAGGACATCCTGGACGTGTGGTACGGGTTCGTCGCCTCGCACCCCCACCTCGTCTACTACTTCACCGGACCCGACGGAACGCCCGATGCGGCCTACCTGGCCGCGGTGCGCAGGCGCTTCGGTCAGTGGATCCTGGACACGTGCACCCGCCCCTACGACCAGGACTGGCTCAACTATCAGCACGAGATCGGCTTGCGCCATCACCGGACCAAGAAGGGTCAGACCGATGGCGTGTCGTCGGTCCCCCACATCAGCCACCGGTACATCACGGCCTTCATCTATCCCATCACGGCCACGATCAGGCCGTTTCTGGCGAAGAAGGGCCACAGCGCGGACGAGGTCGAGAAGATGCACCAGGCCTGGTTCAAGTCCCTGGTGATGCAGGTGGCGCTGTGGAGCTACCCGTACGTGAGGGACGGTGACTGGTAGAAGCAGACCCTGGCGCGCCCGGAGGGACTTGAACCCCCGACCTACGGCTCCGGAGGCCGCCGCTCTATCCGCTGAGCTACGGGCGCGCGCCGTCTCGCATTATACCATCGACCGCCCCGGCTGCGGGCGTGAGGCGCCGGGGCAGTGGGTCAGTCTCGCCCGTTCCCCTCGCCGTTGCCTGCCCCCGTCACCGGCGCGACCGTGACGGACGGCCCGGCCTCGGGTACTGCCGCCTCCCCACCGAAGACGCGCCGCACCGCGCCGTCCACCAGGGTGTAGACTACCGGGATCACGAGCAGCGTCAGGAACGTCGAGGTCGCAAGCCCACCGAGCACGGCCACGCCGAGCGGCCGGCGCCACTCGGCGCCGCTCGCCCCGAGGCCGAGCGCGACCGGCAGGCCGCCCAGGATGGTCGTCAGCGAGGTCATCAGGATCGGCCGCAGCCGCGTCCGGCCGGCCTCGAGCAGCGCCTCGGTGCGCGCCAGGCCGCGCGCGCGGAGCCGGTTCGTGTAGTCCACCAGGACGATCGCGTTGTTCACGATGATCCCGGTCAGCATGATGATGCCGAGCAGCGACATGATGCTGACGTTGATGCGCGTCAGGAAGAGCAGCGGGAACACGCCCACCGCGGCGAGCGGGATGGTGAACAGGATCGTGAACGGATGCGCCAGCGACTCGAACTGCGCGGCCATGACCATGTACACGAACAGGATCGCCAGCGCGAGCGAGATCAGCAGGTCGCGGAACGCCTCGGCCTGGAACTCCGCCTCGCCGGCGAAGGTGATCGCGAAGCCGGGCGGGAGCGTCAGCACGTCGGTGCGGCGCTGGATGTCCGCGACGACCGCGCCGAGCGGCCGGTCCTTGAGGTCCGCGGAGATGAGCGCGAACTGCGCGCGGTTCTTGCGCTGCACCGACGCCGGGCCGCGCCGCTCGGTCATGGTGGCGACGTCGCGCAGCCGTACCGCGACCCCGTCCGGCGCGCGGCCGACCGCGATCTCGCCGAGCCGGTCCACCGAGGCCCGGTCCTCGGGCCGGGCACGCACCGTGATGTCGTACTCGTCGCCGCCGACCCGGTAGCGCGTGACCGCGCTGCCCTCGATGGCGCTGCGGATCGCCGCGCCGACGATGGCGCTGTTCAGGCCGTACCGGGCCGCCCGCTCGCGGTCGAGCCGCACCTCGATCTCGGGCTTGCCGGCGGCCAGCGTGTTGTCCACGTTGATCGCACCGGGCACCTCGCGCACCGCGGCCTCGACCTGCGCGGCCAGGGCCTGCAGGCGCTCGGGGTCGGGGCCCGAGACCTCCACCTGGATCGGCGCCTGGCCACCGCCGGCGTCGCTGGCGGCCGAGATCTTCACCTTGGCGGCGGGCACGCCGGTCAGCCGGCCGCGCAGGTCCTCCATGACCTCGAACACCGAGCGGCGGCGCTGGGCCTTGCCGACCAGGCTCACCGCGATCTCGGCGATCTGCGAGCCGGGCGTCTGGAAGCCGAAGCCCTGCGACAGCGCGCCGACCTGGGTGAAGAACGTCTTCACCTCCGGGGTCCGGCCCAGCGCCTCCTCCGCGCGCCGGGCCGCGGCGTCGGCCACCGCGAGCGAGCTGCCGACCGGCATCTCGATCCGGATGCGGAACTCGCCCGTGTCGGAGACCGGGAAGAACTCCTTCCCGATCAGCGGCGAGGCCACCAGCGCGAGGCTCGCGACGAACGCGACCGTGGCGGCACCGAGCGTGGCGAACCGGTGCCGCAGGCACCAGGCGAGCGCGCCCTGGTAGCGGAGCGCGAGCCGGTCGTAGGCGACGTCCCACCGGTCGAAGAACCGCCCGAGGCGCGTGCGGCTCTTCTCCCGCCGGCGCAGCCAACGCGACGAGAGCATCGGTGTGAGCGTGAAGGCGATGAACACCGACAGCAGGTTGGCGAAGACCACCGTCAGACCGAACTGCCGGAAGAACTGCCCGACGATCCCCCGTGTGAACGCGATGGGCACGAAGACGGCCACGTTCGTCAGCGCGCTGGCGAGCACCGCCAGTTCGATCTCGCGCGCCCCCTCCCGCGCCGCATCCTGCGGCGTCGGGTCGAGCTCCAGGTGCCGGTTGATGTTCTCCGTGACCACGATGGCGTTGTCCACGAGCACGCCGACCGCGACCGCCATGCCCAGCAGCGACATGACGTTGATCGTGAACCCCGAGAAGTAGAGCGGCAGCGCGGTGGCCACGATGGCCGTCGGCATCGTCAGTGCGATGATCGCGGTGCTCCGGACGTTGTGGAGGAACAGGAACACCACGATCGCGACCAAGATGGCGCCGAGCACCAGGTTGCCCTGAACATCGGCGACCGACGACCGGATGAACAGCGACTGGTCCTGCGCGATCCCGAAGGTGACGTCGCCGGGCAGGGTGCGCTGGAGCTCGGCGATGGCGCGGCGCACGCCGTCGGCGACCGCCACGGTGTTCGCCCCCGCCTGCTTCTGCACGGTCAGGCCGACGCTGTCCCGACCGTTCAGCCGGGTGTACTGCGTGGGGTCCCGCTGGAGGTCGCGGACGACCGCGACGTCGCCCAGGCGCACCAGCCCCCCGCCGGGCCGCGCGATGCGCAGGTCGGCGATCTCCTCCAGGCTCGTGAACTGCCCGACCAGACGCACCAGAAACTCGCGGGTACGCTCGGTGACCCGGCCGCCGGGAACGTTGACGTTCTCCGCCCGCAGCGCCTCCTCGACCTGCCCCATCGTCAGGCCGTAGGCGCGGAGCCGCTCCTGGTCCACCTCCACGCGGATCTCGCGGACCAGCCCGCCGCTCACGTTGACCGCGGCCACGCCCGCGACCCGCTCGAACCGGGGCTTGACGATGTCGTCGGCCAGTCGACGGAGCTCCCGTGGCGACCGCGCACCCGAGAGGCCGATGTTGAGCACCGGCTCCGCCGCGAAGTCGAACTTCGCGACGATGGGTTCCTCGGCGTCGCGCGGGAAGCGCACCTTCGCGATGTCCACCCGCTGGCGGACGTCGGCCGCGGCGGTGTCCACGTTCGTGCCCAGGGCGAACTCCACACCGGTGAACACCTGTCCCTCGGTGGCGAGCGTGCGGACCTGGCGCACGTTGGGCAGGCTGGAGAGCTGCTCCTCAAGCGGCTCCGCGATGAGCCGCTGCACCTCGTCCGGCCCCGCGCCGGGGTAAAGCACGGTCACCGACACGAAGGGGAACTGCACGTTGGGGAACAGCTCCACCGGGAGGCGGACGTACGACACCAGACCCAGCACCATGAGGGCGCTGACGAGCATCAGCACGAAGACAGGCCGCCGGACGGACAGCGCCGAGAGCGACACTAGCGGTTCACCACCCGCACGGCCGTCCCGGCGGCCAACCCCTCGGGACCGAGCACGACCACGTCCTCGCCCGCGGCGACGCCCGAGACGATCTGCACGACCTCGCCCTGCGCCAGGCCGAGCGCGACGGGCCGCACCTGCACCACGCCGCCGGCGACCACGCGCACCACCGGCCGATCGCCACCGTCCACCGCGACGCGCGGCACGACGACCACCTGCTCGCGCCGCTCCACCACGATCTCGGCCCGGGCGAAGGTGCCCGGCACGGCGGCCGCCGACGACTCGGCGAGGCGGAGTCGCACGGTCGCGGCGCGGCTCAGCGGGTCGGCGGCGGGCGAGACCAGGCGCACCACCGCGCGCACCGGGGTCTGCGGCGCGCCCTCCAGGCGCACGACGGCCGGCTGGCCGGCGCGCACGAGCCCGAGGTCGCGCTCGCCCACCGTGACCTCGACCTCCAGGGCGCCCTCGTCGTAGAGCTGCGCGACCGGCTGCCCGCGGCCCGCGAAGTCGCCGGAGATCAGGAAGTCGCCGGGCACCGCGGTCAGGCCGCTGACCCGGCCGGCGAACGGCGCGCGAAGGGTCATGCCGGCCAGCCGCTGGCGGGCGAGCGCGACGACCGCGCGGGCCTGGGCGACCTGCGCGCGCGCGGCGGCGAGCTCCTCGTCGCGCGCGCCGGCCTGGGTCATGTCCCACTGCTGCCGCGCGGAGTCGGCCGCGGTGCGCGCGATCTCGAGTTGGGCCTGCGCCGACTGCACCTGCGCCCGCGCCTGGTCGTACTGGAGCCGCGCCTGGTCTACCTGGGCCTGGGCGACCGCGCCCTCGCGCAGCAACTGCTCCTGCCGTCGGAGGGTGGACTCGGCGACGCGCAGCGCGGCCTCGGCGACCGCGACCTGGGTCTCGGCGGCCTTGACCTGGTTCTGCGCCTGGGTGAAGGCGTTGTAGACCACCTGCCGCTCCTGCGGCCGCTGCCCGCGCTCGAGCAGGGCCAGCCGCGCCTCGGCTGCGGCCACCGCGGCCTCGGCCTGGCGCAGCTCGGCGCGCTGGTCGCTCGCGTCGAGTTCCAGCAACGCGGCGCCAGCGGCCACGCGGGCGCCGTCTTGCACCAGCACGCGCGCCACGCGACCGCTGATCTTCGGGTAGAGGCTCGCCATCCGTGCGGACGTGACCGTACCGCTGACCTCGACCACACGGGCCACGTCGGCCCGGCGCGCGGCGGCCACCTCGACCGGCACGCGGGGCGGCGCGGCCTCGGTCGCGGGCGCCGCGGACCGGTCCCGGCCCAGCAGCGTGCCCGCGGCGGCCACCGCGGCGGCGACGAGCACGAGCAGCATCCACCAGCGACGCATGATCAGGGACTCCCTCCTCGCATGAGCCGGCGGCGGGCACCCCGGTCCGCCGCCCACGCTGCCGGGTGCTCCGGGGCCCAAGTACGCACGAACGACGGGCCCACGGGCCATATGCCCGGGGGACGGGCGGGGATGCGGGCGGCTACCCGTCAAGCCGGCGGCGCCGGACGTCCTCCTCGATGGCGCTCCGCAGACGGGTCATCATCCCGGTGGCCGCCTCGCGTGGCGACGCGGCGCTGGGGGGCAGGTCGTCGGTCCCGAACCGCAGCACGGCGAAGCCGCGGGCGAACACGCCCCACCCGCCATCGGTCTCGCGCGCGGTCACCTCGTAGGGCTCCAGGTCGCTGTCGAACAGCCGGTCGAGCGTCTCGGCGGCCTCGCGGATCCGCGCCAGGCTCCGCAACCGCACGATGGGACGGTCGTTCACGACGATCTCGGCGTAGGGCTCGCCGCCCTCGCTCCCGCCCCGCACCGACAGCACCAGGTAGTTCATCGGGGTGCGCCGGTTGAGCGGAATGCCCCGCGCTCGGAGCGCCCCCTGCACGTACTGCACACGCTCGGACGTCCGCGGGTGGTCGGCGAACGCGTACACCTCGAGCTGCCCCGTGAACCGCTCCAGGCGGTGGAGGCGCTCCAGCACCGTGAGCACGCCGACCGGACTGTAGGGTGTCCGTGTCAGATAGTCCACCGAGGCCAGGTCCGCCTCTCGCTCGAGGTCGCGGCTGTAGCCGGCCATGAACCCCGCCGCCAGCAAGCTCGCCCCCTGGAAGAGCGTGGGGTCACGGGTGAAGATGGCGACCAGCAACGTGATGAACAGCGCGCGGTTCGCCCGGCGCTGCATCTCCATGCCGTGGCCGAGCGCGGCGTGCGCGGCCTCGTGGGCGAGCACCGCGGCGAGCTCGTGGTCGCTGCGGACGAACCCGAGCAGGCCGGCGGTCACGTAGATGAAGCCGCCGGGCAGGGCCACCGCGTTCACCTGCGGGACGTCCACGATCTTGAAGGTGTAGGGCAGGTGCGGCCGGGGCGTCTGTGCGGCAACCACGGCGCCGATGCGCGCCACGCGCGCCACGGCGGCCTCGTCGGTGACGAGCCGGTAGCGCGACTCGATCTGCTGCGCCGCCTGACGGCCCGCCTGGATCTCGGCGGCTTCCGCGGACGGCGCGCCGAGCACGCTCGGCGGCAGCACCACCGCGACCAGCAGCGCGACGAGCACGAGGGCCGTCGGTCGCCAAAGCCGGGTCACGCCGCGTCCCCCTGTCCTGCCGGCATCGTCCCCATCCCCTTGCGGTATTGTAACGCGGAATGCTACTCGCGGGTTGCCAGCCGGGTCAGCCCGAACGCCTCGCGCGCGTTCGCGGACGTGACCTCGGCGACGGTGCCGGGCGCCACGCCGCGGGCGGCGGCGGCGGCACGGACGACGAGCGGCAGGTACGCAGGCTCGTTGCGCCGGCCGCGGTGCGGCTCGGGCGGCAGGTAGGGCGCGTCGGTCTCGAGCAGAAACCGGTCGGGCGGCACGTAGGCGACCACCTCGAGCGTGCGGCGCGCGTTGCGGTAGGTGAGCGGACCGCCGAACCCCAGGTAGTATCCGCGGTCGAGGCAACGGCGCGCGACCTCCAGCGAACTCGAGAAGCCGTGCATGACGACGCGCGCCGGCTCCTCCTCGGCCAGCACGCGCAGCACCTCCGCGTACGCGTCCCGGCAGTGGACGATCACGGGCAGCCCGCAGGCCCGCGCGAGCGCCAGGTGCGCGCGGAACGCGCGCTCCTGCGCCTCGCGCGGCGCGAAGTCGCGGTAGAAGTCCAGCCCGGTCTCGCCGACGGCCACCACCCGCGGATGCCGGGCCAGCACCGCCAGCGCGTCCAGGACCTCCGGGGAGACCGCCCCCGCGTCGTGCGGGTGCACCGCCACCGCCGCGTAGACGTCGG
>Ga0308411_10002160_pt1 | contig 13385 bp, 8 predicted proteins | sample HotsprottomLayer_2_FD_203530 | JGI IMG/M metagenome (GOLD analysis project Ga0308411, IMG submission 203530) | Hot spring phototrophic mat microbial communities from Octopus Spring, Yellowstone National Park, Wyoming, United States -... | ecosystem: Environmental > Aquatic > Thermal springs >...
AAAAATACATCGACGAGTTTGCTAACAAACATGCCATGACGCGAGGGCAGAGTCGGGAGTTTCGCGACCAGTACACTCTTGTGAATGATCCAGGTCTCGAGCCGCTCAAAGCTGCTTATTTCAAAGATGAGCAAAGAGCGAAGTCCGACCCGAAAGGCTATTCGTTTGCTTCGACATTTTTTGTCGAACCCAATAATCCGTTCCTGGCATCGTTTAGTGCCAGCACTCCGTATCGAGTCGTTTGGTTTCTGGAGAACCAGCCCTTCACAAGTTTTGCCAAACCGGACGATGAGTATTTCCTGGTCTGGAAGACGGACGAAGTGCCGTCGCGAATCCGGAAGTACGAAGAAGCCCGAGAGGATGTGATTCGAGCCTGGAAACTTGCCAAAGCCCGAGACTTGGCGGCGAAGAAAGCCGAAGAGTTGCAAACGCAAATTCGCGAACGAGACATCGTCACTTTGGCTGCCCTCCGCGATTTCGCAGCGCAACGGATGATACCGATTATCGAAGTCGGCCCGGTCGCCCCGATGAACGAACACCCCGCTTTGGATGTGAATCAGCCGACACAGTACTTCGGCCCGACGATTCCTCCCGATAAGGTCAATTTCCCCACCGAGCGAATGGTGAATGCGATCGTCGATATGCGAAAAAAAACCGTCGGCGAGACCATCATTGTCCATGATGCACCACGCTTGACCTATTACGTTGGTTTGCTGACCGATCGTATCGAGCCTACCGAACTCGCTTTCCAATTGGCGTATGCTCGGGCGGGAACGACCAATATATTCGCTGGTGGGGGAGATCAACTTTTCCAAAAAATGGAAAATGAAATTCGGAGCAAGTTGGTCCGTGAGACCATCGAGCAGTTACGTAAAGAGGCCCGCTTGGAGGTGAATCCGGAAGCGGTGCGGCAGTTCAATGGTAACCGTGAGGAATCTTAGGGCCAACCCCGGCGTGCATGGGAGAGACGATCTTTCCTATTTCGCGTGGTGGCTTTCAGCGAAACCGGACTTGCACATCCGGCCCTTGGATGTGGTGCAAGAGGTGTCGCGGTAAGAAACATTGGATCACAACTTGCTCGCCCCGATACTCCTGTCGATAAATCTCTGCATGGGCGTTCAAATAGGCGATAACTTTACCGTTGGCCTGCGAGGTTATCACCTCGGAATCGGCAAAGCCGGCTTCCAGTTCGCTAATGACCGCCTCACGAAGGTTTTCAAATCCCAGGCCACTGCGGGCACTTAAAACGACGGCTTGCGGATGGTTTTGTTGAAGAACGGTAAGGGTTGTGGGATCCTCGACACGGTCGGCTTTATTCAAAACAAGAATGACACGTTTGTCGGCAATCCCCAATTCAAGAAGCACTTTCTTTACAGCCGCGATGTGCTCTTCGGCCTGGGGGCTGCTCGCATCGACAACGTGAAGGAGGAGACGAGCCTGCCGTGCTTCTTCCAATGTGGCGCGGAACGAGGCGACCAGGTGGTGTGGCAGATCACGGATGAAACCCACTGTATCGCTGAGCAACACACGTCCCCAATCGCGGATGTGCCATTGCCGGGTGCGCGTGTCCAGTGTGGAAAAAAGTTGGTCCTCCGCAACAACATTGGCCCCCGTCAGGGCATTCATCAAAGTGCTTTTGCCGGCGTTGGTATAACCGACGAGCGAAACCGTGTACTCCTCGGCGCGGCTGCGCACTTCGCGTTGCTTCCGCGCTTGCACTTCGACGAGTTTCTCTTTCAAGTCACGAATCCGTTGGCTGACGAGCCGTCGGTCCACTTCGAGCTGAGTTTCACCAGGGCCCCGCAAGCCGATGCCGCCACCCGTTTGCCGTGAGAGGTGCGTCCACATGTTACGCAACCGCGGGAGCGAGTACTCTAATTGTGCCAGCTCCACTTGCAGACGGGCTTCGTGGGTGCGAGCACGACTTGCGAAAATATCGAGAATCAATTCACTTCGATCGAGGACTTTGACTTTCGTGGCTTTTTCAAGATTCTTGACCTGCGCGGGAGTCAGGTCATTGTCGAAAATGACCACGTCGGCGGCAGTGGTATCGACAAGCAATTTCAATTCTTCGAGTTTGCCCCGGCCGATGTAGGTGCCCGGAACGATGTCATGGCGTTTTTGGGTGAGTTCGCCCACGATAAAGGCGCCCGCTGTTTGAGCGAGGCCTCGAAGCTCCTCCAAAGGGTCACGGCTGAGCCACGGTCGATCGGGAAGGGCGACGCCGACAAGAACGGCTTTCTCGCGTTGAACAGTGAGTTGGTCACGTGTGACGTCGAGTGGCATTCCAGGAGTGTGAATGAATCACCTTACGAAGGACTTCAACACATTGTATCATGGGAGAACAAAGAAAGTCCAGCTTGTGTTCGTCGAGGACCCGTTGAGGGGTGTCCATCCCGAGCGAACGACAAGCTGGACTCGATGATTTTGGTCCGAAAGATCAATTCCCGCCGGGGAAGAGCGGCAGATTGACTTCCGGCCGATCTTTCAAGGTGTGCGCCGCGTTGAACGCCGGTACGACTTTCACTCGAATCTCACCCGAACTGGGGATCACTTCCACCTTGCGGATCAACTCGACGCCAATGTGTTCGACACCTTCGACCTTTGACTCATAAGCGATTCGAGCGGTCGGGATGCCGGAGTTTGCCAGGTCGTAGACACCGGCGGGTCGGGTCCCGGCGGGCGACACGCCACCCGCACGGACGGTGAGGTCTTGCCGGAAGAGCGGGTCAGCCAGGGCGCGGAGCATTTCCCGAGCCTTCCGCACGGATTCCGCACGATCATCGCGATCCGGGACAGTCGGTGGCGGTCCGGGGGGCAGGATTTCGGCCAGATGCGTCCGCCGGCCGTTTGCCAAAGTGACCTTCACCTCAGTGGGCTGATCCACCTGAATCGTGTGGTACTCGATGTGTTGGTTCTCGGTGCCCTGGTGGTGCACGACCTTGAGTTGCGCCGTGCCACCGCGCGGGCGGCCCCAGACACGCTTCACGCGGAAAACATACGTACCACTGAAACCTTCTGCGACAGTGTAGACCTCGCGATGCTGGGTCATGTCGTCGCACTGAAGCACACCACCACCCGCTGATTGCCGTTTGGTCGGCGAGCAAGTGGTGTTGATGGGTTCAAAGACCTCCAAGTCGAGGTCGCAGGGCGTTTCCGGAGCCCAAGAGAGTTCGACCACGAGGTCGCGACGTTGTGTGGCCGCAACGGCTTTTGCCAACCGGCTAGCTTCCTCGCGTCGATTTTCCGCTTCCAGGCGAGCCTTCGCTTGATCGAGGGCAGCTAAGGCGCGTTGTGCCAGCAATTCTTTGTCGACGATCCATTCACGGCCCAGCAAATTGCTTACGGCCCAATGGATAACGTCGCTGTCGACCGTCTTCGACTTGCTGGCGTAGGCGAGGGCATCGGCATAGGGGTCGGCCCAACCCGGCCGCAGCGAAGCCGCCGCGCGACAGTAGGTGATCGCCCGTTCATGTTCACCGGCCTCGGCCATCGCCTTAGCGGCCTGCATGTAAGCGTCGGGATCCTTGGGATCGAGGTCAATGGCTGAGAGCCATGCTCGTTCCAACTCTTCAGGTGAGCCACCACTTTGTTGCAAAGCAATGGCTAGAGCCGAGAAGACCCACGCTTCGTTTACGATACCTAGTCGGAGATTACCTTTCAGGATTTCCGCTGTATGAGCAAATTCACCCGCCTGGCCAAGGAAGTCCGCCGCCGCAAGAATAACACCCCGGCGATGCTCCGGCGGGATATCATTCTTCGCCAAGGCCTCTTGCCATTCCTGAGGTGTGACGACTCGCTTGCCTGTCTTTCGATTGGTGGGCGAAGAGTCGGAACGAGCGAGATCTTCGTCTTTCTTCTTCTCCTTGATCGGTGGCGCGACATTCGATGCATCGCTCTCTTTGGCCGCCGGTTTCACGTCGGCGTTCTTCGCAAGCATGCCCATCTCACCACGGCGCGGTTCGTTGCGGAAGGCAGCACCACCCCCTTGACCAGCGGCGGGCGAGAAAGGCTCCTTCACAAAAGGACGAAACCTCGATGGCGCACGGACAACCAAAGACAGAGCCGGCGGGTAATAGCCGATGTTGAATCGTTCCTTTTCAGGAATATCGCTGACATCTTCCTCAGGTTCTTGTGCCATCGGATTCGGATTCACGGGCCGAGTCACGGTTCGCGTATCGACCCAGTAGCGAGCACCACCGATGGTCTCTTTAATGAGCTGAACCAGATACCAATCGAATCGGGCACCGAGGAAGCCGAACCCAGCCCCGAGGTTTCCGAGTTGGCCACCACCGAAGCCCAGCAGACCACCCTGACCCGCGGCGCCGATGCCACCGCCGCCGACACCGAAACCGCCCGCGCCCGCGGCACCACCTCCCAAACCCGCGATACCGCCACCTAAGCCTGCAAGGCCACCCAAGCCTCCAAGGCCACCACCGGCCAGACCACCGAGGCCACCGAAGCCAGCAAACGCTCCGATTCCGCCAAACGCGCCAATAGCACCGGTGTTGCCGAACGCATTGAAAGGCGAGCCTGCAGCACCATACGAGGCGGCACCGCCAAGGACCGCCAAATTCTGGCCCACGCCGAGCACATTGATCGCGGAGGGGATCGGAATGATCAAATCCGCGACCTCATACACTCGAAGTGGGAAATTGTAATTGTATTTGGCATCTTCTTTCTTCAGGATCTCGATGTGGTCATGATTGACGTAATACGTCAGTGGCGGCTCGACAGCGCCGAGGACCTGACTCATGACGCTGCCCAGTGACGCTCCAGGCATCGCCGGGATCTTTACATTCAGTTCTGGGCTGTACAGATCGACCTTGACATCGCCTTTTTCCAAAGACCCATTGTTCGGTCGGATGTAGAAATTGGTACCCTCCAAATTTTGGCGGAACCGTTCCAACCAGGCCGACAAAGGTAGCGACGTCGCGGAATCGATCGACGGCACCATGGGTGAATTCAAACGACCAACAACCTTGGTGTAATTCTCACCTGCTGCTGGGCCAAAGCTGTAATACCCATATCGCTTACTGCGCAGTTTGGTAAGTTCTTTCCACGCCGCCGTCGGTGGGAAGTGAACCGGTGGTTCGTCCGGATACGGAATGTGCGATTTTTCCGTTTGCATTAAAGTGAGCAAAAAGCGCTCTTCACGAATCCGCTTCAGTTCGACCAGTTCTTTCAAGTTGAGTGCGTTGAGCGAAATTGCATAGCTGGCCGTCGCTTGAATCGGCACAGGGCGACCATTGTTGATCGACTCTTCCCGGAGCAAATTCGCCTCTTTGTAGGCCTCCTCGTACCGCGCCTTGTCCATCAGGTTCGTAAAAGCTCGCACTCGTTCGCGGGTTCGCTCGATCAACCCGGACTCGACTTCCGCCGCGGCAGCAGCACGTGCCGCCAGAATTCGCCGTTGTTCCTCCTCTTGCAATCGTTGTTTGATACCGCGGCCACGAACCTCGAAATCGCGCATCTGTCCTTCGAGCTGATTCGTTAATCGGGATCGGACACGGTCCGTAATATTGCTGGCATTGGTTACTGACTCAAGTTGTCGCTTGAGCACGTTATACGCGCTGTCGGGATCGGTATTCAGAAGTTGCCGGGCATTCTTAATCGCGCGGTCAACGGCATCGGACAACTGCTGCTCGGCCAAAATTTGCCGTTGCCGCTCTTCGGCCAACAGATCGCTACTTGGCGGATTGTTCTGCGGCATGGGCTGAGCAGTATCGGCTGTTCTCGGTTCTTGAGTCGCACTGACGAGCAATTTTTGCAGATCCAGTCGATCGGCTTTCGGGGCCAAATTGCCCTCCGGAGATGATGCCCGCAACTTCGCCGCGCTCACCTCGTCCAGAAGCTGCTTGCGGGTCAACCGACCTTCCTTCAGCCGTTTCACAACCTGCAATCCCTGAGCAGCTTCGGTGTCGTGTGGATCAACCTGTGCTGCCAAGGCAAACAGCTTCTCTGCGACATCAAAATGGTCTTCACTGAGTGCCCAATGGGCCTGGGTAAGGTACTCTTCGCGAGTCAATTCCGTTTGTTGCGCCGCATACGCTAAAGCCCGATCAGCCCGTAACAACGCGGGCGCCGATTTGTTATTTGCCTTGCTCCACTGGCTCACGACCCCGGTGAGGAAGAAGTTGGACACTTCTGGTTTCGCAATCGGTTCACGGACCTCGAATCGATGGGGCTTGCCCGCGACTGTCCCCTCCACAGCGAGGACAAACGAATCGGTCCCTGCGAGTCGGCCCACCATCAACGTGGGATTGTCGGCCCGCAAGGGCGGCAAGCGTGTCGGGTAAGCTTCAACGATTCCTTCACCAAGCTCATGCCGCGTGGGATAAAAAACAGGAGCCGAGACGGTCTGCAACACACGATTGGCAAGGCTTTCCGCGGTTTCGTCAACCAGCAGTCGGACGATGGTGCCGCCCGTTGTGCTGGCGAAACCATGCAGATTCATCGGGTTCAGTTTCGCTCCCAAGGGCACGGCAAAGAAAGCGACCCGTTGGGCGACCATCTCCTGGCCGATCTGGAATCGGTCCTGGTTCTGAACCGGGGCATAGGCACTTTCCCCATCGCCCAAGAGGATGACCGCTTGTTGCCGATTGGCTTGCCCGTCGAACTCTTTCAGGGCCCTCAACAGGCCTGTTTTCAAATCGCAGGCGCCGCTGCAATACTCCACCCGTTCAAGCCGGTCGATGGCCTCGTTCACGGCAGCGTCGTGAGGAGAGCGGAACCCCTTTGTCAGGTTCCGCGTGCCTGCCGGGGTGTTTAACGTCCAAATGGCGAGACGGTCGTTGTCGGCCAATTGATTGCGCAAGGCTTTGACGGTTTCCCGCGCCAATTGATACGAGGGGCCTGCCTGACTCGCCGATGTATCGATAAGCACTAAGAGGTCCCGGGGCAGTCCCCCAACGGGTGGTAGTTGGACACGAATCTGAGCACCAAAGAGTTGCTGCCCATCGGTTGTTTGGTAGGAAATCACCGGTTTTTCAGCGAACCGTTGGGCAAGATTCGTCGTATCCTCGGTGGCACTCACGCGCCGAGAACCGTCCTGGTTTGCGGTGGTCTGGGGCTTGGCCCGACGGCCGGCTGCGTCGCCCCAAACATGCGAACAAGTGATCGCCGCGGCAAGTGCCAGCATCGCGGCAACCAGGCGAAGCCTCTGGACGGTAGACATTTGGCCGACTCTCCTCACCTGAATGACCCGAACGGATCGGGGTGGACTGATCTCAGGGCCACCCGCCATTATATTTCAGTTCCCACATCCGTCGCTTGGCCCGGGTTCAACTCCTTCCGCCGCGCTCGCCAATCCATGATGTTACGATGAGTCTCCAAGTTATCCTTTGGACGATGATCAACGCGGCAGAGCGCCGAGCGAAGCTCGAATGTCACACGTCTATGATACAACGCCGCATTCCGCCGTGCGTTGGCCGAATTTGATGGAATCTGCAGTTCGAACAGGCTTGGCGTAAAAGCTGGCGGATCATGACGATCGGTGTGAGATCGTTCTAGAACGACGGTTGTTCCAATCGTACCAGATACGTTGAATCATTTGACATTGCCATCACGCGTTCTAGGCTTCAACCGGAAGGAATGTACCAATTTTGACGACTTTACGGGATTTTTGCTTCGGTGAGGTTTGGACCATGGCCAACTCGAAACCGGATTCTTCGCTGAGCCTGCTTCGCCGACAGTTGCTCTCAGCAGCGACTCCACCATCGGAGGGTATCGAGTCTTCTGATTCTGTCGATTTTGACCAGGTGGAAGAACCAGCCATCGTAACCCCAGAATTGCAGTCGTTGTTACGTCCGAAGTCGGCACCATCATCCAAACAGGAGGATGTTGAGGCCGTGCTGCAACAGTATCAGGCGGAACGTGCGATGGCGGACGCTCCCGGTTTTCGTCTGCCAAAACGAGAAAATTTGACGAGCGCGGCCAGGGCGCTCTCGGGAAGTCGACTTGGGCCTCGTCCGACACCTGCACGCGGTCTCCCACCCTTGACGACAACCACCCACGCGGAGTTGGAAAGGTTGCGGACGGAAAATGCCGAGTTAAAACAGCTTATCGAAGAGTATCGCGAATTGCTCGAGGCTAATGACCCAACGGTTTGGGAGCAGCGGCTCAACGACGCTCAGCAAGCTCTTACTGAGAAAGATGAACAGTTGAAATCACTCCGAGCGCAAGTTGAGGAGTGGGAAGAGCGATTCAAAACGCATCGCTTTGTACCGCACGATGACGATTTGGCTCGCGAGGCTGACGAACTCGATAAAGAACGCGCCCGGCTAACGCAGGAACGCAAAGAATTGGAAGCCGAACGACAGCAGCTGAAAGAAGACGAGGAAGCCATGATGGCGCAGATGCGTGAAATGGAAATTGGTATGGCTAAGGACCGAGCCGAACTTGCTCGGCAGCGGACCGAGCTACAGAGACTCCAAGCCGAGATTCAACACGAAATCGAGGTTCTCCAACGCGGTGATGCCACGATCAAGGAACGACTGGCGCAATTTCAAAGGCGTTGCCAAGATACGTCGTCTCGCCCAGGCGGCAATACCGCTATCCTCAGCGCCGTCGCCGTGCCGCCGGCCTCGTCCCCTTCGACGCAAACGGCGGGACCTAAAGAGACGGCAGTATTCAAGAAACTCTTCGGTCAAGGCCGCTGAATGTTGCGGCCATTTGCTGACGGATGTTCTCGTCGAGTTCGCGCCGGGTGGACATGTCGGCGATACAACTCGATCCTTTGAATAGGCTTATGATGCGAAAGTCCCCATGATCGACTGCCTGAGATTAGCCGATCATCCCAGGTATGAAGAAGAACTGGCGGTTCGCCTCGCCGAAATACACAATCAGAAGTACATAATCCCGCGAGACTTCGACCAGTTCGACGGTACAATGACTTCCCGTCGCCGGGCTGACTGGTAGGTTGGGGACTCGAAAATGGCGCCGCGGAATCACATAGACCTTTGCCCGATGGTCTCCTTTCTGAAATGCTAGAGTCGCAACGGGTGTCCCCTCGATGTCGATAACGTCTAAACGAGTTAACAACGTGTAGTCGAAATCCGCTGGGACGAATGTCTTAAGCCCTCGACTCTGGAAAAACTCGATGACGGAGTCGCGTGATCCGTTGTAAGTAAGAACGAACTGTTGGTCTTCCCATTCTGCCCATTGCGTGGGATCAATAAGGGGCCTGGTCGCGTACCAACGCCACGTCAGAAGAGCAATCAACAGGAATGTCGCAGCGACGGCTGCCCATGGAGGCACACGGAACCGCCAGTTTCTCGATGGCTCCTGTTCCAGCCTCCGATTGATGGCCTCTCGCAAGTTCACGGGGATCGTCACCGTGTGCATCGCCTGACCTATCGCCCTATCAAATGCTCGCTCATCCTCCACCAAGGCCCGACAGGTATCACAAGTCGCCAGATGATTATCAATGGCTCGCCAATCTTCCGCGCCCAATTCGTTCTGTCGCGTCAGATAGGGCAATAACAAGCGAATAGTTTGGCAGTTCATCGGCATAACTCGTCATCGGGTCGAGGCGTTCGGGTTAACCGCTTCCTCAAGAAGCTCTTGGCCCGTGCAAGTCGGGACATAACTGTGCCAATCGGGATATTCATCTGGTCGGCAATGTCACGGTAACTAAATTCCTCAAAATAGAACAAGATCAGCGGTGTCCGGAAAACTTCAGGCAATTCATTGAGCGCTTCCTGAAGCTGATGCGGTTCAATCTCGTCGGCGTTCGTTTCCTCGTCCCGGGCCACTTCAAGATCGACAAGCTCCAACGGAACGTCGCGCTGTCTGCGTTCTACGCGAAGTTGTTGTAGGTAGACGTTCCGTAAAATCGCAAACAACCAGGATTTCGATCGCCCAAGGTCTCTCAGCTGGGAAAACTGAGCCTGCGCTCGAGCGAAGGTCTCTTGGGTGAGGTCGGCGGCGACATCTGCCCGGCCACACAACCGATACGCATACCGATACAGCTGGGCATAATGTTCATCGACGAGACGCCGAAACGTCCCGTTACGACCGACTTCGCCCATGCCGTTCCCTCACAGTAGTTACGTTAAAATTCGAGCAGAATTATTCCCGAACACGTTACGTCACGATTCTAGAGGATTCTTCGCCCGGCGGATCTTTTTGTTGCGGTGCTCTGAACAGAACAATCTCCGGGAATAAATTGATGGGGTGAGCGTCATGTAAAAGAAGCTGCTGGTTGCGGAAACTGGTAGCGATGCTTGCGTGAGTTTCTTTTTTGAAGAGGAAGGATGACCGTGAAGAAGCTATTTTCTCTCCTGACGTTGGCGGCTTTTGTGTTTGTCTTGGGCTGCAATGAGCCGGCTAAGACGACGGGTGGCAAATCGACAACTCCTCCAGCGGTGAAGACGGGCGGATCGGACAAGGGTGACGCCGGCAAGACAGCGCCGGACAAAGTGGACACCAAGGCTCCAGAAAAGACGGATGAAAAACCGGCCACTCCGCCAGCGGAAAAGAAGGACGAAAACCCGGCTGAGAAGAAGGACGAGAAACCGGCAGAAAAGAAAGATGGCAAGTGATTTTTTGATGGGGCGTTCGACGTCGGGCGCCTCGGGGTGCCCGACTTTATTTTTCCTCTTTTTGGGTGAAAGGATCCTCAACGTGAAGAAGATTGTTCTCGCTTTGCTACTTGGTGTTTTGGCAGTGGGCACCATCAGCACTTCGGTCGGCTGTGGTGATTCAAAACCTGCTGGCACGAAGAAGTAATCGCGTTTGATCAATGTCACTTCCGAGCCGCTCAGAGATCGCATGCTCTGGGTGGCTCGTTCGTTTTATCGCTGCTCCGACTTATGGGAGGCTTCGCAATGGGTCGGTGGTTGATGGTTGGCATTTGGGTTGTGGTCTTATTCTTTGGTTCACTGGGTTGTTTGGGGCGACCTTCGCAAACCGGCAAATACTCGCATCAAGATAAGCCTAAATCGGCGGAATCAGTGCCGTGAAGTTTGCTTGACCAACGTCATTTCCCTTCAGAGAATGTCCGCGGTGTGTAGCCCGTGAAGTTTCTTCGAGTCACTCATGCCACAGCTGTTGCGATATGTGGGGCTTGATGTTGGCGGCACGACGATGAAGGCTGCGGTCGTCGACGACCAAGGTCATGCCTTTCCGCACGTGAGTTTACCGACCGAACCCGAGCGAGGTCAGGACGTGGGTTTGGAAACGATGTGCCAAACCATTCGGAAAGCCGTCACCGCGGCTGGACTGACTCTCGACGATATAGCTGCAATTGGTGTTGCCACGCCGGGGACCATGGATTTGAAAACGGGCTACATCCTCGACCCGCCCAACTTGAAGCCATGGCGCAACGTACCGGTTCGTGACCACATTGCCCATGTCTTTGGCAAACCGACGGCGTTTCAGAACGACGCCAATGCTGCGGCCATGGGGGAATATTGGACGGGTGCCGGCGCGGGGGTCCGAAGCCTGGTGATGTTCACGCTCGGCACCGGTGTCGGCGGCGGCATCATTGTGAATGGGGAGGTTCTCGAGGGCGAACACAGCCATGGGGCGGAACTTGGCCACATGAAGATTGAGATGAGTCATCCCCGACTGTGCGGCTGTGGTAAGCGGGGCTGTCTCGAAGCCTACGCCAGTGCGACGGCGGTCGTGAAAAGGACCGAAGAGGCTCTCGCCGACGTTCCCTCACCCAAGTTGCACCAACTGCGCCAAGAGAAAAAACTCACCGCTCGAGCGATTTTTGATGCGGCTAAAGAGGGCGATCCTTTGGCGGTACGTATTGTCGATGAGACCGCGGCGATTCTCGCTTTGGGCGCTGCCAACCTGATGCACATCATCAACCCAGAGATGGTCGTTTTCGCGGGTGGCATGGTGGAGGCCGGAGATTGGTTTTTACAACAGATTCGCCGGCACGTTCCGAATTTTGCATTCCCTGTTCCTGCCGAACGAACGCAGATCCGATTTGCCCAGCTGGGTAGTGATGCCGGTTTTATTGGCGCTGCTGCGTGTGCGCGTCAACTTGTTCAAGGTGCTTTACGACGGTGAGATAGAGGCGATCGACTGACTGTTGATTAGACATCGTTGAAGTTCTTCGCACTCATTTCGATCCGGTTGGGGAATTGGGCAACGGATTCCGGGCAAAGATCCATTCCTCAATAGGCCGGCCTTCAACGAGGTGCTCCTGGACAAAACGGGCGATCCGATCCGCCGTCATTTGGGCATACCACGTGCCCTCCGGGTAAACGACTAGAATCGGTCCCCCGGCGCAAATTCGCAAGCAGTCGGCTTTTGTTCGGTAACACGCGTTAGGACCTCTCGACATGGAGAGATTCCGGCTTTTCAACTCCCCCTTGAGGGCATTCCATGCCGCCTCTCCGGCTTCGGCCGAACAACAATCCGGCCCTATGCAGAGAAACACGTGCCGCGAGAAATGACCTACTCCGTAGTGTTCCGCTGTTTCGCGCAGTTTTCGAATAAGCTCTGGCATGGCACAATTCAAAAAATCATCCATGAATTGGGGCTGCTGTTCGGCGCCGCAGCCATCGCACGGCTTCTGCAAAAATCAGCACAGAGGATGTGGCAACAAGAATCGCCAACCAGTGCATCACACTCAGCGGTCGCACCTTGAAAATATCATAGCTGAATGTCACGATCAGGATCTGGCCCAGCAATGTCAGACTTCCGATCGCGAGAAATGCTCGATTGTGAAGCAGCCGGTGCAGGCCACTTTGATCGGCGGTCAACGAACGGCAATTGATCTGATTCCAAACTTGAAAGAGCACGTAGACGGTGAAAAACACAGTGATCTGCCCGAACGTTAACGGGGCAAATTCCTCACCAGCCGGTTCGGCATTCACTTCCTGGAACCAGCCAGCGTATTTCATGCCACCGAGCAGAACGAGCATCACCACAACAAAGAAGGCAGCGGTCGTTAAGATCGTCGCTAGCATGCTTTTCGTAACAATGCTCTCGTGCTTTCGCTTCGGAGGCATACGCAGCAAACCATGGCGTGGGGGTTCGCTACATAAGGCGATCGACGCGAAGGTGTCCATGATGACGTTGATCCAAAGCAGCTGCAGAACGGTAAAGGGCGGTCGAACGCCGAGAAACGGACCTAAGAAAGCGATCGCCAAGGCGCTGACGTTGATTGTCAACTGAAACTGAATGAAGCGTTGAATGTTCTCATAGAGCGATCGTCCCCAATGGACGGCCTTCACGATTGTCGAAAACGCATCGTCGAGAAGAACGATCTTGCTGGCCTCTTTGGCAACTTCGGTTCCGGCGATGCCCATCGACAAACCAACATCAGCTTGTTTGAGCGCTGGTGCATCGTTCGTCCCATCACCGGTCATGGCGACGACGTGGTCTTGGGCTTGCAAAACGCGAACGATGCGTAACTTATCCAA